>MKWU01003333.1_pt1 | contig 21520 bp, 20 predicted proteins | sample 809101 | NCBI WGS metagenome assembly MKWU01 (sample SAMN05860141, study PRJNA318959) | sponge metagenome | host: Aplysina aerophoba | place: Slovenia: Piran, Adriatic Sea, Gulf of Piran | collected 2013-05-07 | reverse complement strand
CCACGAGGGGAGCGCTCACGGATGATCGCACCGAGGAAAAGTGGACGCCGCAACCGAGGCGGCGCTGGAGAAGCCGCGAGACCGGTATCTGCCAGAAAAAACGGCATCCGCTTGACATGGATACTGAACTTCAAAAGCAGCGCCCAACGAGCCCGTGGGCCGCGTGTCCGGGCACCGTCGTCGACCGTGGGCATCCAGGCTGCCGACGAGGCCATCCCCGGCGACCCGTACCTGGCTCTCGAGGCCCGTCCGCCCGGTGCCGTCGGCTTCCGCTTCGAAGGCGAAGGGTGGCTTCCCGCCCCCCTTGAGAACCCCCCTTAATAACACGCGTGTCGGCTCGGCTGTTCGGATCGCCGACGCACAGGCCTCTCTCACAGTGGGTTCTCCGCTGAAAAAGGGGAGCGTCCCTCGGGCGGAGGTGGCCATGGATGCGACATGCGTACCCTCCCCGATGCCTGCGCGAGGCATCGAACCCGCGAGGGGCCGCGTTCCTTGCCATGGACGCGGGTCTCGGGGCAGCACTCCTCTGAACGACCGCGATTGGACATACCAAGCTGTGGCCGACGAACTTGAGAGCATGGCTGCCAAGACCCTTCAAGACGCGGAGGCTCCCTCGACGTGATTCCCGGCGAGTTCATAGCGAAGTGGCACGCCTCGGAGCTCAAGGAGCGCTCCGCCGCGCAGGAGCACTTCATCGACCTGTGCCGCCTGCTCGGAGAGCCGACCCCGGCGGAGGCCGATCCTACGGGTGACCACTACTGCTTCGAGCGGGGCGCGGCGAAGGACTCGGGCGGCGGTGGCTGGGCCGACGTGTGGAAGCGTCACTGCTTCGCGTGGGAGTACAAGGGCAAGCGCGCCAACCTCGACGCCGCGTTCGACCAGCTGAGGCAGTACGCGCTGGCGCTGGAGAATCCGCCGCTCCTGATCGTCTCGGACATGCGCCGGTTCCGGATCCGGACGAACTGGACGAACTCCGTGAGCAAGACGCACGAGTTCGGGCTGGACGATCTCGTGGACGCGGCCGTTCGGGACAAGCTCAAGTGGGCGATGTCGGACCCGGAGCGGCTGCGGCCAGGCGAAACGCGCCAGACACTGACGGAACGGGCCGCCAAGACGTTCGCGGAGCTTGCGCAGTCGCTCCGGGACCGGGGCCATGCGCCGGAGGAGGTGGCCCACTTCGTCAACCGTCTCGTGTTCTGCATGTTCGCCGAGGACGTGGGACTGCTTCCCGACGACATGTTCACCCGCATGCTGAAGCAGGCGCGCCGACAACCGGAGAAGTTCGAGGACGGGGCGCGGAAGCTGTTCGGGGCGATGGCCACGGGCGGTCAGGTGGGCTTCGAGGACGTCGAGTGGTTCAACGGCGGGCTGTTCGAGGACGACGCCACGCTTTCCATGGACAAGGCCCAGATCGAGACAACCCTGAAAGCGTCCGCGCTCGACTGGTCGAGCATCGATCCCTCAGTCCTGGGCACGCTGTTCGAGCGGGGGCTGGACCCGGACAAGCGTTCGCAACTCGGGGCGCACTACACGGACCGGGACAAGATCATGCGGATCGTCGATCCGGTGATCGTTCGCCCGCTGCTGGCTGAATGGAATACCGTGAAGGCACGGATCGCCGACAGCTTGGAACGTGCGGACTCGGCCAAGTCTCAGGGCGCGGCGACGCGGCACCGCGGACGGGCGAGGAACGCGCTCGGGGCGTTTCTGGAGCGTTTGCGGGGCTTCACCGTGCTCGACCCCGCCTGCGGCTCGGGGAACTTCCTGTATCTGGCGCTGCACGCGCTCCACGACTTGGAGCACCGGGTTCAGCTGGAGGCCGAGGCCATGGGGCTTGAACGCGCCTTCCCTTCGGTCGGTCCCGCAAACGTGAAGGGAATTGAGGTGAACGCCTACGCCGCGGAACTGGCGCGAGTGTCGGTGTGGATCGGCGAGATCCAGTGGATGCGGAGGAACGGGTTCCCGGGCTCGCGGGAGCCGATTCTCGACCCGCTCGAGACGATCGAGTGCCGCGACGCGATTCTGACGCCCGACGGCGGCGAACCGGAGTGGCCCGATGTGGACGTGATCATCGGCAACCCGCCGTTCCTGGGCGGCAAACTGCTCATCGCGAACCTTGGCCAGGAATACGTATCGACCATGTTCCGGGTTTACGAGGGCCGCGTCCCCCGCGAGGCCGACTTGGTCTGTTACTGGTTCGTGAAGGCCGGTGAACGTTTGGATGGGAAGACCTCGAAGCGTATTGGACTGGTGGCCACCAACTCCATCCGCGGCGGAGCGAACCGGCGGGGGCTCGAAAAAGCGACTGACGGCGGGGTGATCTTCGATGCGTGGAGTGACGAACCGTGGGTGATCGACGGCGCGGCCGTCCGCGTCTCGCTGGTGTGCTTCTCGGAGGCGGGCCGCGAACTTGCGCCGGATTGCCGCCTCGACGGCGAAACCGTGGATGAGATCTACACTGACCTGACCGCCCGCCGAGGCGAGGCGGGCATCGACCTGACCAGGGCAAGGCGGCTCGCCTCCAACGCCGACATGGCCTTCATGGGCGACACGAAGGGCGGGCCGTTCGACGTTCCCGGAGACGTCGCCCGGAAGTGGCTGCGCGAACCCGCGAACCCCAACGGGCGACCCAATTCGGACGTGCTCAAGCCGTGGATGAACGGCATGGCCATCACTCGGCGGCCCGCCGACAAGTGGATCGTCGATTTCGGGTGGACGATGGAGGAGGGCGACGCCGCCCTGTACGAGGCTCCGTTTCACCATATTCGCGAACACGTCCACCCGATGCGGCAGAGAAACCGGATCGAAGAACACCGTCTCCGGTGGTGGCGGCATCTTCGACCGAGGCAGGAACTCCGAGAGGCGCTTAGCGGTCTCTCGCGGTACATCGCAACGCCACGGGTCGCGAAACACCGGCTGTTCGTCTGGCTTGACGGCAACATCCTCCCCGACAGCGCGGTGATCGCCTTCGCCCGCGACGACGACACCACGTTCGGCATCCTGCACAGCCGGTTCCACGAGGTCTGGTCGCTCCGCAGGGGCACTTGGCTCGGCAAGGGCAACGACCCGCGCTACACCCCGACCACGACCTTCGAGACCTTCCCTTTCCCGGATGGACTCGCCCCTGACATGCCGGTCAGCGATTACAAGGCCGATCCACGCGCCAAAGCCATCGCTTCAGCGGCCCGGCGGCTTGTCGAACTGCGAGACCGCTGGCTCAATCCTCCCGAGTGGGTGGAGTGGGTCGAAGAACCCGTTCCCGGCTACCCCCACCGCGCGGTGCCTCGCGACGGGGAGGCGGCGAAGGCGCTCAAGAAGCGGACCTTGACCAACCTCTACAACGCGCGCCCGCAGTGGCTCGCCGACGCGCACGCCCAACTCGACGCCGCCGTGGCCGCCGCCTACGGTTGGCCCGCCGACATCGCGGACGACTCGGCGCTGGGCGATCTGCTCGCCCGGAACCGTAGTTGATCTCTCTTGCAAGTCTCACCGGCGAGGCAGACCCACCGAATCCGACGGCGAATCGTGCGGGACAACCGACACGGGCGGCATCAGGAGCCCGAAACTGTCCGATCCCACGTGGACCATTGCCTTAGACCTTGGCGCCAGTGCCTACCATAGCCAGCGATGTACCTCGCATTGTTCACATTGCGTATCGCAAGGTCGAACAACCTCCTCCTAGTGTGTGGCCGACCTCCCCCGATCCAGCCGAGCACCAAGAGATCCACCCTTTCATCGGTGGTCAGTTCCTCGATCATCCTGACCAGTCTGAGCTTGGTAGGTGAAGTCTCTGCGAGCTTTGAAGTTTCGGAAGCGATGATTCGGACTCCTGTCTCAGGGACTGGATGGATATCGTCCATCACGCTCTCCCGGGTCGCGTCAACGCGCTCCCACACCTCACTCAACTCATCGACTCGGTCGCGGTCGATCACCAATCGAATCCCAGCCTCCTCCACATTGGCCATCGCTGCCCCATCTTGCAGCACGATCACCGACACCTCCGGAACGTGATCCGATACGACCTTCGCAAGTCTCCTGTCCGCCGTGACGAGCACCGACCCCGTCAGCCTCGCGCAGGCGATGTATAGGCTGTCGTAGACCGGGTGCCCGATTCGCAACGCGGTTTCCGTCGCGTCCCGCAGTAGGGTCGTGCCGAGCTGGATTTGGATGACCTCCGAGAGCTTGGCGATCCCGTCCAAGAACGGCGTCGCCGAAGCGATTTCACGTCGGCGGGCCTTCTTCCAGATCACGTTGGCACATTCGACGAGTAGCAAGTCTGGAGCGTATCGTTCGATCCGGGGTGCGAGGAGATACCGGGCTTCTTTGCGTTGATCCTCCGAAAAAAACCACTTGACGGCCACGCTCGCGTCGACCGTGACCTTCACCGGTTCCGGTCCTCCCGGATGAGCTTGGTGCTGTCGGTCTGTTTCGTGCCGGTCGTCGTCGCCGCCAGCGAGTCGGCGCGGGCCAAGAACTCCACCGTCCCAAGGTAGCTGGTCACCTCGCGGGTGAGCACATGGCGAACCTCCCCCTCCAGCGAGCGTTCATTTGCCTTTGCTTGGGCCTTGAGCCGGTCGATAACGTCATCGTGTAGGTTGCGTATGGTCAGGTTACCCAAGTGGCGCCTCCTAGGGTCTTTGGGTGCGAGCATAATGCTCGCATTTTGCCCGCGCCGCGTCAACCACGTGGCCCAACTGAGGACCCCCGGTGTTCACGAGTTCGCGCCCCCGTCCGCGACGACATGGCTTCCCGGGACGAGGGGGCGAGAGGTGCTTTCGGGACCTTCGGCGAAGAGGAGGCGCGGGCGCGGGAGTCCCGCCATTCAAGTACGATTTTCCCGCTTTCGCGGTACGGTCCAGCAAGATCCAGTCCAACGGCAGAAAGCGCAGATCGTGCAGTCCCAGTTAGACTTACGTGATCTCTCGCCGTGATTTGAGCCTCTGGTGTTCCGCCTCTTCCTCGGTATCTGCGGAGGCAGCTGGGCGACGATGCACTGGTTGTCGAGGAGCATCGACTCCCGGATCGAGACCTTGGCGGAGGTCAAGCTCAGGATCTTGCGGGCGCGCGACACCTTGGCCGTGATGCACGAGACGACGTGGGGCATCGAGTTGCAGGAAATCAACGGGGATCGGTACGTGTTGCTGCCCGCCGACACTCCAGGCCGTCCGGCCTTCACCATGGACGGACGGCCTTACATGAAGCTCTCGAGAGAGTGAGGAGGGAGCTGCATGACCGATTTGGAACGGCGGCTGACGGCCGCATTGGAAAGGTTGTCCGAGCAGTACGAAACGGAACAGCGGCGGCACTCCGGACAGATCGAAGCGTTGCGCGAGCAGGTCGAAGCCTTGCAGCGGCAAGTCGAGCGGCTGAGCGGGCGGGTGACGGACTTGACCGGATACTCCGGCACATACGGCGCAGGGCCAAGGAGCAGGTGGAGATGACAAGGCGGCTGGTGGAAAAGATCAGGCGTCCCGGGCCGGACCGGGACGCCGGGCCAAGCCGGTGATCGAACTACCGAACGGGCACGCCGGCCCGCTCGGCGGCCTTCAGGCGCTCGCCATCGGTTCGAGGCTTTCGAGGAACGACCACGCGATGAACTGCTCGATCTCCCCCAGCCATTCGACTGCCTCCCCATGGACGGCCAGTGCCGGTAGCAAGCCCATGATCACCCACGGTCGGTCTGGAAGGTGGTCGCGGAAGTCGCTGGGGTCGCGTCCGTCGACCATCCAGGGGGCTGCCGCCACCGTCTCGCGCCATGCGCGTCGGGGGCCAGCGCCACCGCCTTCCGCCACCGCCAGCACCGCCACGGGCTCCCCGTCCGGGGCGACGATGCGCGCCCGCAGGACGCGCGGGCCGTGCGGATGCGCGAGCACCTCCAGCCGCCACGGATCGTCTGGATCCCGCAATGGCGCGGGAGTTGCGCACGCACCGGCCACCGCGATCAGCCGACCGTATGCGCGCGTCATGCTGTCGGTATACCCGGAGCCATCCGACTTTCGATAGCCCGCCGTGTTGGCGTTCCAGTGTTCGAGGATCACGGGTCGTTTCCCCACAAAGATGTAGCTTGAGGAGCGTCGGCTCCCCGCCCGCCAGCGTCACGTGCCGGTCGGGGCTCGACCTCCGACCGGAGCACCATCAACAATAAGGCGTTTCACCCCCTCGGGCTCAAGGCTCTGCCCCCGCTTCCTGGCCCAAGTGTCCGGGGTCGGTCATCGTTCGCTCAATCGGCTGGCCTGTCCCCGCGGCGGGCCAGCCGCTACGGTGGCTCGGCGGCCGCAGCAAAGCGGCCTGATCGTTGCGGCGAGGATGCCCGTTTTTCCACGGCGTGACCGAACGGTTACGTCCGGCACCGTCCCCTTCGGTCCAGTGTATTCCGGCTCATATTTGTGTATTCAGAGTGATACGCGAGCGGACCATGTGCAACATAAATACTTGTTATACAGCAACTTATGGATATCCTATCTGGTCCCGCCCGAACTCGGCAACCTCGCCCGTCTGAGGTCCCTCGAACTCGGCAGCAACGAACTTGTCGGCACCATTCCGCCGGAGCTCGGCGACCTGGTCAATCTCGAGAGGCTGAACCTCTTTGCCAATGGCCTCACGGGCACGATCCCGCTCGAACTCGGCAGCCTCCCCAACCTGGTTCACCTGTACATCAACAGTAACGACCTTTCGGGCCCGGTCCCAAGCGAACTTGGCAACCTCGGCAACCTTCGTACGCTTAGCCTTTCTGCAAACGACCTCTCAGGCCCGATCCCAGGCGAACTCGGCAACCTCACCAAACTGGTCAACCTGTATCTCAACAATACCGATCTCTCAGGCTCGATCCCGCCGCAACTCGGCAACCTTTCCAGCCTGGGTGCTCTGGATCTCAGGAGAAACAACCTGACAGGACCGATTCCGTCCAAACTACTCGCCCTTTCATTGCGGACGTTTTTCTTCGGCGGAAACCAGGATCTCTGTGCACCGGGCACCGCCGCTTTCGTCACTTGGCTCGATGGGATCGGACGCAACGACGCCGAAAGGGAGAGCTTCTGCAACGCGGCCGACGTCACCGTGTTGAAGTCGCTGTACGAATTGTCGGGCGGGTCGGCTTGGACCGCATCCGATGGGTGGCGGGGTGATGGAGCGGTTGAGGAATGGCACGGCGTCAGCGCCGATTCTCTCGGCCGGGTGAGGATGCTCGACCTGAGCCGCAACGGACTTGCTGGACGGCTTCCACGCAGCCTGGGCGAACTGGCTCACATGACCGAGTTCAGGATCGCTGACAACACCGACCTTTCCGGCCGCCTCCCGTTTTCGCTGGCCCGTCTCTCCCTCCGCGTGCTTGACTACGCGGGGACGGATCTCTGCGTCCCCGGTGGCGCCTCTTTCCAGGCTTGGCTGAACGCCATCAGTTCCCACACCGGCACGGGCGTGGAGTGCCCGCCGTTGTCGGATCGTGAAGTCTTGGAGGCGTTCTTTCATTCAACCGGCGGCCCGGATTGGACCAACAACGAGAACTGGCTGACCGACGCGCCGCTGGGGGGGTGGCACGGGGTTGGGGTGGAGGGTCAACAAGCAGTCGCCCGCCTGGAGATGACCGAGAATAACCTGAAGGGGACCATCCCCCCGGAACTCGGTGACCTGTCCAGCCTGATCTACTTGAAAATATGGGGTAACAACGAGCTAACGGGGACCATCCCCCCGGAACTCGGCAACTTGAGAAACCTGACATCGCTGTTCCTCTTCCGAAACTCACTCACGGGTACGATTCCTCCCGCACTCGGCAACCTTGCAAACCTGCAGGTGCTGTGGCTCGGCAACAACTCACTCATCGGGCCGATCCCTGCGGAGTTGGGGAAGCTGGCCCACTTGGATGAACTCGTCCTTCAGAACAACACCTTGACCGGCGCGATGCCTGCCGAACTGGGGAACCTCTCCAAGCTAACCCACCTTTGGGCCGCTAACGCGGGCGATTTGTCGGGCGGCATCCCGCCTGAGATCGGAGCGCTTGGGAGCCTGGAATTGTTGTCACTTTCAAAGAACAACCTGGACGGTCCCATCCCACCGGAGTTGGGCGAGCTTACAAACCTGGAGGAGCTGTTCCTCAGCGAGAACAACTTGGACGGTCCCATCCCACCAAGGCTCGCGCAGCTTGCCAATGTCGAATTGATGTGGCTTCACGACAATGCGTTGAGTGGCCAAGTGCCCGGGGCGCTTGGCGGCCTGACCACCATGGAAGAGTTGCTTCTTGAGAACAACGACTTGCGGGGTCCGCTGCCTCCTGAATTGGGCCGCATGTCCAGCCTGAAGCAACTGGCGCTCACCAACAACACCGGGATGGCAGGGCCCCTTCCATCGCGGATAACCGATCTCCGCGAGCTCGAGGGTCTCCTGGCCGGGGGCACGGATCTCTGCGTGCCTTCCGACCCAGGTGTCCAGACCTGGCTTGGAGGGGTACACAAGCGCAGGATCAAGCCGTGTATCGACGGAAACCCGCCGATGGCGTACCTGACCCAGGCGGTGCAGTCGTGGGAATTCCCCGTCCCACTAGTCGCGGGCGAGAGAGCGTTGCTGAGGGTGTTCCCGACCGCCCGGCAGGCAACCAGCGCGGGCATTCCGGCGGTGCGGGCCCACTTTTTCGTCGCCGGCCGGGAGATCCATGTGGAGTACATCCCCGGCAAGTCAGCGCTGATCCCGATGAAGGTGGACGAGAGCAGTTGGTCGCAGTCGGCGAACGCCGGGATTGCGGGGGAAGTGATCCAGCCGGGGCTTGAGATGGTGATCGAGGTCGACCCGGAAGGAGCGCTGGACGACGCGCTGGGGATCGCGAGGCGGATTCCGGCGACGGGACGGCTGGCGGTGGATGTCCGCGCCATGCCCCTGTTCGACCTGACCCTGATCCCGTTCATCTGGAGCCAAACCAACGATTCCTCGATCGTGAACCTGGTCGACGCGACGGCGGCAGATCCCGAGAACCACGAGATGCTGGAGGATACGCGAATGCTGCTTCCAGTAGGCGATCTGGTTGTGGCAGCGCACGAGCCTGTCCTGAGCTCGAGCAACAACGCGTTCGACCTGCGCCGCAACACCCAGGCCATTCGAGCCATGGAGGGTGGAACGGGCCACTACATGGGCATGATGGCACGGCCGGTTACGGGTGCCGCGGGCGTCGCGTTTATCGGCCATCGGGTGAGCTTTTCGATTCCGTCTCCATCCACCATAGCTCACGAACTTGGTCACAATATGAGTCTCTTCCATGCACCGTGCGGCAGCACCGGCGGTCCCGATCCTTCGTATCCGTATCCAGACGGATCCACAGGGGCTTGGGGTTACGACTTCCGCGACAGTGGTAGACTGGTGCATCCTCGTGAAGCACGTGACCTGATGTCCTATTGTTACCCGCGGTGGATCAGCGACTTCTCGTTCACGAACGCGCTCCGCTATCGGTTGTTCGACGAGGCTGCACAAATGAGTGTCGCCGTTACAGCTTCCACCACCCAGTCGCTGCTGCTCTGGGGCGGCATCAGCGCCGACAGCTTGCCCTACCTGGAACCGACCTTCGTCGTAGAGGCCCCTGCCGCGCTGCCTGACTCTGCGGGCGAGCACCGGATCACGGGACGCACGAGCGATGGTGCCCAGCTCTTCTCCTTCAGCTTCAACATGCCCGAGACGGTCGATGGCGACGGCAGTTCGTCGTTCGCATTCACTCTGCCCGTGCGGCGATCATGGGAAGGCAATCTGGCGAGCATCACGCTCACCGGTCCTGGTGGTTCGGCAACCCTCGACACAGACAGCAACGAGCCAATGGTGATCCTTCGCGATCCCCGCACTGGGCAGGTGCGCGGCATCCTTTCGGATCTCCCGCCCGCGGCCCAAGCGGCCGCGGACGCTGTGGGACAGGCCGCGGGGCCGGGGGATGGAATGCTGTTCAGCCGCGGGATCCCGGATGCGGATGCTTGGAGGCGGTGAGTTCGCATTCCGCTACTTGGATGCGGATTCCCCGCTTTTCCGGTACGGCGGATCACGATTCGCTCCAAAGGCAAGAAGGGCAGATCGTGCAGTCCTGATTGAACTCATGTGACTCCTTGCCGTGATTCACGCCACCGTGAGTCTGCCATTTTGGCAGACTTTTCCTGCCATTTTGGCCGCTTTTTCGGTCTTTTTCGTGTCGAAAGCTCCGAGGCTGCCATCTTGGCAGGAACGCACACGCTCCTATCTTGGGCGGGTGCACGGACACGGTCGGGGCCGCGGTGGGCGAGATCGAGTCGTTGGGGCATCCCAAGCGATTCCCGCCGGGTGTCGCCGGGCGGGAAGGAGCCTATGAACGGAGCGGCGTACCGACGAGTCGTGGCGCGTCACCGTGACAGCCAGGGTTAAGGCCAGCCATGTACACCACATGCATGTTCGGTTTCATCATGTCTCATAACTTGTTGTATATCAATGAGATAGACAAATGTTCATGAGCGTCATTATCACTCATTCTATCACTTCTCCTAGCGCACGACCCTGGCCTCTGCCGCACGACCCTGGACACTTGGGCCAAGATCCGGGGCAGAGCCTTGAGCCCGAGGGCAACCGTTACATGGCCCACGATGCGCTCGCTTTGCTCCTCCAATAGGTTGCCGGCGGGAGCGTGTTGGAAGGTTGAGGATCGTGCTTCTTCTCGATCTGGTCGGTCAGAGAAGCGCGGAGTGCTCTCCGGGTTTCTGGCGCCGCTCGGTGCCGGGTGCATTGCGGACCTCGGCACTGGAATCGGTGGTGCTGCCCAAACCGAGACTTGAGTATTTCCTTCGCGCGCGAAAGGCGAAGAGTCCGCGTTGTGCGAACATCGCCAGCGCGCTGCGAACAGTCCGCAGGAAGACTCCCACCCCTCGATGGGTCGTCCATGACGGTCGGACCAGCTTCCGAATACAGGCCGTCCGAGCCAGGGGCAACAGCGGCCCCTTCGCGATCCCAGGCGGTCTCGCGGATAAGGCCACAAAGAAGCGACCCTCGGATTCGAGGGCTCCACGGCGGATCGGGACCGCTATCTCCTGCACGAGAAGGGCGACGCTCTGCAGAAACGGGATGCGTTCATGATGGAAGCGGCGGGGGCGTACAAGTGCGCGGAGCAGCCCCAAGAGCCGACACCGAGGGCTGGAGAGTCGTTAGGCCGCCAAGCACGTGGCACAACCACCAGTAGGGGGCAGCGAGCACCGCCCCCCCAAGATGTTGTGGTATGGTTGACACCGGTCCAGAAACTGCTAAACTAATTACCCCCCTTTCTCACCGACTTCCAACAGGAACAAGTTACCGTATGTCATACGCCGACTATCCGCCAAGACCCCCGCGCCGGCCCGGGCCCCCTTCAAGACCCCCACACCCACCGGTGCCTCCACCAGGACCGCCGCGTCCACCAGAATACCCCCTGCCTGACCCGCCCATCCGGCCAACCAGCAAGCGGTAGTCGCTAAGCCCGATCCGCAGCTTGAACGTTACGGCGCGTTGTCCTGGCAGGATCGCCGCAGATGGCACAGGTGCTCTCGGGCTGGGTGGAAGCCACCATACGGCAGCCAGTATCGCTCAACGACGACCTATGTAGTCGCCGAATCACCGGCGCGGAGGACCCTTGTGGCAGCCAGAATCGGTTGGGAAAGCAGTTCAACGGAGCGGGCCCAGTGACCGACCGGGACCGTGACCGAGTTGCGTCGGATTCCGATCAAATACGAGCGGCCGTCAGCAGCGAAACGGACAGTGGGCGGCCTCTGCGGGTGCTAAGTATCGACGGCGGTGGGATGCGTGGCCTCTATGCGGCTGCCTACCTGTCATCGTTGATCCAGCGCTACACCAAAACCAGGGACCTGCAGGCAATTGATATCGGCAGAGGCTTCGACCTCATCACCGGCACGAGCACCGGAGCTATCATCGCGTGCGCGCTGGCGGCCGGTGTGTCGGTTGACCGGGTCGCCGCGCTCTATCGGAAGTGGGGAGCAGCCATTTTCCCCCGACGGTTGCCTCGGCGCGTGGGGCCCGAATTGGCATGGCAGCTATGGAAGCGACCAGGATACCTGAAGGCCGGGTCCGCAGCTCTCGGAAGGGCCTTGGCGGCGGAGTTCGGCGAGACCACCCTCGGCGATGTCTGGCAGCGGCGCAGAATCGCGGTGGCCGTTCCCGCCGTGGAGAGGTCGCGCAATCGCTCTTGGGTCTTCAAGACCCCACACCTCTCCAATACGCTGCACAGGGACGACGGCTACAGCCTTGTAGATGTGTGCCTCGCATCCTCGGCTGCGCCGATCTATCGCTCCATGGCCCGGATTGAGAATCCCGACACCCCAGGGCATCATGTCTTCGTAGATGGCGGGTTGTGGGCCAACAACCCGGTCCTCATCGGACTACTCGATGCTCTCCAAATGACCAGTCCGGGCGATTCCATCGAGATCTTCTGTCTCGGAACATGTCCACGCCCGCAGGGCGAGTTGATCGGTGAACGCGCCCTTCACCGGGGCCTCGTCGGCTGGCGATTTGGCGGCGGTGTGACGCCGGTTGCCATCGAGGCCCAGGAGTTCGCGTTCGACAACATGGCGCGGATGCTGGCGCCGCACGTGGATCGGAAATGCCGTATCCTCCGGTTTCCCCACGGAACGGTCTCTGGAGAAACGATGAAACACCTCGATCTAGACGATGCTAGCTGCGACGCCATGGACGCGCTGGTCGCCCAAGCTCAGACCGATATGTATGCGACCCTAAGCCGCTGCGGTGATCCCGCCGACGCAGACGGCCAACTGCTGAATGCGCTGCTCGCCGACCTGCCGCCGAGGGCACCGTCCTGATGATTCTGCCGCCACTGAAACTGATCGCTGGCAGCTTGATGCCGGCGCTCTACGATTCCCTTAGGTAAAGGAGTTCACGGCATGTACGAGTGCCATAAAGACATCCTAGCTTTTCACAACGACGAGGTCACTCTGCCGCAGTCCGACCAGGATGAGATGCGGGCCCGGAGGGACACCAACCGGCAGCGTCAGGAGGATGGCCTCCAGCGCGACGAGCAACCAGCGCCCTATGCCTTCCAGTCGCAAGGCTCCTACGCCCATCACACAATGGTACAGCAGCCTGACAAGGACTACGACATCGACGATGGGACGTACTTCCGGAAGGATGACCTCAAGGGACCGCGGGGTGGGGAGAAGACGGCGCGTGACACCAAAGAGATGGTTCGTAAGGCCCTCCACGATGACCGGTTCAATAAACCGCCCGAGGTTCGCACCAACTGCGTTCGCGTCTACTACAGTGCTGGGTATCACGTAGACGTACCGGTTTATCGCAAGGTGACAACGACCAATTCCTTCGGTGATGAGGAGACTCACTACGAGCTTGCTAGTTCCGACTGGAAGAACGCCGATCCCCAAGAGGTGACACGTTGGTTCAATCGCGAGAACAAGCGCCAGAGCCCCGACACCACGAATGGCCGGCAACTGCGTCGGCAAACGCGGATGCTCAAGGCCTTTGCCCGCAGCCGGGCAAGCTGGCGGCCCCGCAACGCCACGGGCTTCATGATCACGACCCTAGTCGTAGAAGAGTGCTACCGCAGCGACGCCACGCGTGAGGACAATGCTCTCTACGCCACGATGGTAGCCATGCGCGACCGGCTCAACGGGAACCTGGAGATTGCCCATCCGACCGTGGATGGCGATTGGTTGACTAGAGGTTCAGACGACGGCCGGACCAAGTTTCTGAGGGAGAAGCTGGACTGGGCCATCGGCAAGCTGAGTGTGCTGTCTGACGCGGACTGCACTCGCGCACAGGCGCTGAAGGCGTGGGACACAGTGTTCAACACCACCTACTTCAGTGAACGGCTCAAGGACGAAGAGACTGAGGGGAAAGACGGCATCAGTGCCGGCGTGTCGGCGGGCATTCTGATCAAGGGTGCCGAAAAGGCGGCGGAGCGGCGGCCGGTCGACAAGCGTGGTGGCGGGCGGTATGCGTGATGAGTTCCGCCGATGGCGGGAGTGAGCGACGTACTGCCGCCCTGATGCAGGTCGACGAGTACCTTGCCGCCATTCCCGGTACCGGTCGCCTGCTACCTAAGGCTGCCAAGCGGTACGCGGACCACGGCTACAACATAGGTTGGGAGGTTGCGTCGGTATTCTCCGATGGAATCTGTCGCCTGCTTCACCTCGTCGTCGACAGCGGTTTCCCCTACACCCCTCCGCGGGTTGCTGTACCCGACGGACCCGACCCCCTCGCATGGCCGCATCTCGAAGAGCACGGGTTCCTGTGCGTTCTGCCACCTGACTCGGCGGTCTCGAGCCGTGCCCCCGCCGACGTGGCGGCCTATGTCCTAGGTGAGGCCTGCCGCTTGATCGAGGAAGGTATCAGCGGTTCAAATGTGGAAGACTTCCGCAGCGAGTTTCTGAGCTATTGGGCACTGGCTGCGGACGAGAGCGCACCACACTTCCTTAGCACGCTCGACCCGACGTGTCATGACCAGCAAATCGTTGTCTGGCGCGGAAAGACGGTGCGCGTCGCGGGTGAGAGTCGTGACGCGCTTGGACGGTGGCTAGGCCGCTGGGGCGCAACACCAAGCAAGAACGGCAAGTACAGGCTTCTTGACGGAGTGCGACTTTGGCTGCCGGAGCCGCTTGCGCCTGCTGAGTATCCGGACACGGCAGCGGATGTCCAGATGCTGGCGCAGCGCCACTCGCCTGAGGCGGCCCGTGTTCTTGACAATCTGGCATCGCGGGGGATGAACGAAATCGATGTCGTGCTAGGAGCACCGACCGAACGCGGCTCTTGTTTCGGCGCGCTGGTATTGAGGCGGCCCCGACGGTCCGCCGCCGGCTCGAAGCGTGGCGGCGACCCGTTGGCGAAGGGATTCCGCCCCGGTCGCGTTCCTCAGTGGGTGGCGATGAAGCGTTATTTTTCGGCAGGCGCCAAGCCCACGAAGGCTATCGTCAAGCGTGCTGACCATCTCTGGATACATGGCCGGGACCAGGACAAGCGACAAGCTTTGTTGCGCGAAGCAAGGGTGGCCATCTTAGGCTGCGGGTCCTTGGGCGGGCCCCTCGCCCGGCTCTTGGCTCAGGCAGGCGTCGGTAACCTACTTCTCGTTGACCCTGCGACCCTAGATTGGCCGAACGTTGGACGGCATGAGTTGGGCGCGCGTTCTGTGGGCCGACCGAAGGCGCACGAGCTCGCGCGCGAGCTCGAACTGGCCTTTCCGCATTTAGGCGAGGTAGCCTCTCGGAGCAAGCCAGTCGGCTTGGGAGAGAGTACCCTCTTGGCGGAGCTGCTAACGTACGATTTGATTGTCAGCACGATGGGCAACTGGGCGGCGGAGAGCTTCTTGAACGATTCGCAGCAGGAAAGCCGGGGGTTCCCGCCGATTGTCTATGGCTGGGTAGAGGCACATGCGGCAGCAGCCCACGCGGTCGTGGTACCGGGAGTCGGCTCCTGCCTCTGCTGCGGCGTCGACGACAAGGGATGTCCGAATCTGGCAGTCACGGACTGGCCCAACGGGGGCGACAGCCTGCATGAGCCAGCGTGCGGTGCCATGTACACACCATACGGCCCGGCGGAGCTCTGCTGGGCGCACGCCCTCATTTCAGAGGTTGTGGTTGACGCCGTCGTGAACCCGCCGACCAAAGCCCATCACTACATTTGGATCGGGCGTCGGCGCCGCGTTGCTGAGGTAGGCGGCACCTGGGCTGCAACGTGGGTTGAAGAAATGGGCGATCCGGGCGAGGGGGGGGTTACCGTCGATCGCACGTGGCCACCATCCGTGGTATGTCCCGTGTGTGCGACTTCCGTCGATGCGGCGTGATCTCATACACCCTCGGAGCATCCGGCCAGCGGCTGTTGTTATCCGATGAAGTCCTCGCGCATTTTCGGCGTCATCGGCAAATCGCACGCCACAGTAAGGAAGCTGGGGGTCAGCTCTTTGCGACGTTCGACGGCAATCGCATTCAGATTGAGCGTGCCACGGGGCCTCGGAAGAGTGACCGCAGGGGCTTGAGATTCTTCATTCCGAATCGCCTCTCTGAACGCCGCGAAATCTCAATCCATTTCAAGGCAGGACTCCACTACGTTGGGGATTGGCACACGCACCCACAACCTCGCCCACGTCCATCGAGCACGGACATCGACAGCTTCCAGGATATGTTTCGCAGGTCACGTCACAAGTTAGCAGCCTTCGTCGTGGTTATTGTGGGTACGCTGGAACCTCCTGAAGGCATGTTTGTCGGGCTGTGCACCGCCGAGGAAGTGAACAGACTCGCTCCAGACCCTGTTGTTTCTTGACAGATGTGCGTTTTCGCCGACGCCGACCACCAATTCCGGCAAGCCGATTCGCAGATGCCAATGTCCGCGAATCCAAACATGCCTCGACGACCGTACACCCTCACGCCAATCCGCTAGGACCTTCGCAGATTCTCGGTACCCTGAGTCAGTTTCTCGCGTCGGCTGTGGGGAAATTCTCTTGGACTCTCATGGGGGTGAAATGCCTTGTACTGTTGATGGTGTTTCGGTCGGATGTCGAACCCAGACTGACCGCGACGACGGCGGGCAGGGAGCCGACCCTTCAACCTATCCCGTGGAAATCGACCCTTGATCCTCGAACACTGGACCGCGAACACGGGGCAATGCTGGCAGGCGGATTGCGCTGAGATTGCCGAGCACGTGACGCCCGCGTACGGACGGCTGATCGCGGCGGCGGGTGCGTTCGCAACCCCCGCGCCAATGCGGGGTCCAAACGATCCGTGGTGTTACCGGGCATGCAAAATTGCGGGAACGTGGGCACTGAAAATGTCAGGGTTGAGCCTCATGGCGGGGGATCGGCCGTGGGGCTCTGTGGAAAGCTGGGCAGGGAGCGAGAACAGGTTGGTTACCATCGCGTCTCCATCGAACGGAGGAGACGCGATGATCGGGAAAGAGACGCGGGTGCTGCTGTGGCACTATTTGGAACAGGGGATGAGCAAGGCTGCGGTGGCACGGCGGCTGGGGATCAGCGAGCGGACGGTGTACCGCTGGATCGCGGCGGGGCAACTGGACCGCGAGGTGGACGAAGGGCCGGTTCAGTACGGACCGAGACGTCGGCAGTCCTCGAAGCTTGACCCGTACAAGGAGATCATCGGCGCGCGGCTGGCCGAGTATCCGGAGCTGAGTGCGGTGCGGCTGTTCAAGGAAGTTCAGGCGGCGGGCTACTCGGGCGGCTACGACCAGGTGAAGCGGCATGTGGGCGAGGTCCGGCCGCGGCCTGTGCAGGAGCAGGTGCAACGGCTCGAGACCCCGCCGGGGCACCAGGGCCAGGTGGACTTCGCGGAGTTCCGCACACCCTGGGAGCGGCACGCGCTGGTCGTGGTTCTGGGCTACTCGCGGCTGATGTGGGTCCGGTACTACGAGCGGCAGACGCATCTGGCCATCAGCTTGGCAATCACCGCGGCCGAAAGCGGGCGCAAGATCTACTTCGGAACGCTGACCGATCTGGTCGACTCCCTGGAGGAAGCCAAAGCCGCAGGCCGGCTCAACCGAAGGCTCAACACCCTCACCCATCCGGCACTTCTGGTCGTTGACGAGATCGGCTACCTGCCCGTGACCCAGAGCGGCGCCATCCTCTTCTTCCAACTCGTCAACCGGCGCTACGGCCGGGGCTCGACGGTTCTGACCTCCAAAGAGGGCTTCGAGGAGTGGGGCCGCATCCTCGGCGACGAGGTCATGGCCGCCGCGTTGCTCGACCGGCTCCTCCACCGCTGCCACATCGTCAACATCCGCGGCAACAGCTACCGGATGCGGCGGCACGCCGAACTCTCAAAGTCGATCCACCCTTTGGGGTCCCGAGTAACTCCCGATATGGACTCCGGCGAGGCGGCGTCATGACGGCCCGGCGCTTCTCCTCGGCGTGCCCCGCTCCGGTCGCTCCGCTCCCTCCACGGGCCACGCCGCATAGTGTGACATTTTCAATGGCCATTGACATTTGACACCCCGGAACGTTGCTCCGTATTCTGGACATGTCACAGTTGGGGCGAGAGCCACCGGCTTCAAGCAGCCGGGTCGTTCGCCGAATACAAGAGCCGCAAGCTGGTAGCGGGGTCGCTCCCCGCTTTTCCACGGGGTGAATAGGCGGGGCCGAACCTTTCTCTCGTTCCGGCTGTGACAACGGCCCGGTAAATGTTCCGGGCCATCTCACGTCACAGCAGAACGGGAGAAAGTCACCATGAGGACCATCATGCTGGCCGCCGTATTGGCGGCCGCCCCAGTCTCCGCTCAAACGGACGACCGCCGATGCGAGACGGCGGACCGCAGTAAGGCCACGGAGGTGGTCCAGCCCATGCTTGACCGGGGCATGGTATCAGTGGACATCGACGGCGTGAACGTCAGCCCACTCATTTGGGAAGCACTGCCGACCGTCGAGACGAAGCGCACCTTCCTCGTTTTTGCCGGAGTCTACCGCGCCTGTATCTGGTGGGCGGAGAACAGCCGGGATCGGAGGATGCTGGCAACCACGAGCGTGGATGTGTTCAGCAAGGTGACCGGGCGGAAGCTAGCCTCCTTCGACGTGACGCGAGGCTTCACGTTCTACTAGGGGGAGGGGGCTCGCGCCCTTCCAACCTGCCACATTATGGGGGTAGAGCCATGAAGGTGGACCCTATTCCGACTCCTCAAATGACCGACTTCGCCATCGGATCAGATCAACAGCGGGGACGTCTACTCCTGGCTGTGCGGGCCAAGTCCTCACTCGGAGCGGTATACACACAGAAGGCACAGATGTGGATGGGCCCGGAGCAGGCTCGTGCCTTGGTGCGGGATCTCCGGCTGGCACTGAAAGACCTTGAGGGGTAGTCATACCCGAACGATGGGCCCTTGCGCGGGACCGGTCCACCGGTCCACCGTTTTCAGTGTGAAGTACACGTACCCTCTTACGGGAGGCACTGCCCATGAAGCAGCCAGAAGATGAGTACCGGAAGGTGGCAGTCCAAGAGTGGGCCAGTACCCCGTCGCCGAACCCGCGCTACAAGGGCGCGACCCCCGCTGAGGTGGTGCGCGTGCTTATCAAGCCGGTTACACCGGAGCGGAATACGGAGGAAAAACCCGCCGTCAAGTCAGGGGTATAATCCCCTAACCATTTGACGGAAACCTCCTGCCATTTTGGCAGGTTTTTCCTGCCATTTTGGCCGCTTTTTCGGCCCCGACTCCTGCCGGGAGCCCCAGCCTTGCCATTTTGGCAGAGTCCCGGATGCGCCAATAACGGCAAGAAGTCGTCTAAGTCAACCAAGGACTGCACGATCTGCCCTTCTTGCTGTGAGGCCGTGATCGGGCTTGTCGTGCTCGAACAGCGAGACAACCGGGGTCGAATAGCGGGAACTTGGCGGGACCGTTGACGCCGCACCCCTCCCATGGGCGCGGTTCGACGCGAAGGGCCGGCTTGGCCTTTCCGGTTGGCTGCGTACGGCCGCTTAAGGCCGCACGATCTGCGTTTCCTCCCGTTGTACTGGACCCTGCTGGACCGTACCGCGAAAGCGGGAAAACCGGACTCGAATGGCCGGCCTCCTGCCCGCGCCGCCTCACGACGGTGCGAGCGAGCGAGCGAGGGGGCTTGGAGGATCGGCCATGAGCGGAACCGACCGCTGGCCGGTAGACGCGGCGGCGGTGGCGGTGGCCTTCCGTATGACGGTCGCGGCGTGCGTGCCGTCGAGGCGGCGGCTGCGACGACGGCCGGCGTCCGGGAGCCATGGCGGTCGAGAGGTCGGGCAGTTTGCCCGCGACGGCCCGCCCTCCGCCGTCTCGACCGTGCGTAGCCCGGCCTCAGGGCTGGCTTTGAGCCACGCTACGGGACGGGAGGGGCGTTCCCCTCACTCTTCACGCTTCGCTCAGTCCTTGTTGGGCCATCCACCACAGGAGGGCGTCCCTGTTCACCTCCCCGCCTTCCGGGAAGTCACCTCTTATCGCATCCAAGCATTCCCCCGCAAAGCGGATAAGGATCTCTTGAGCTTCCCAGGCTGAGTAGTGCTCGTGAATGTCGCCCGAAACAAGCTGGGACTGCCGGAGTATCGTCATTGCTGAGTTTCTGCTGATCCACATTTCTCCGATCGGAGCGGGGCATGAGTAGAGACGGCGGGTCCGGGAATCTCGCCAGAGAGACCTTCCACAGAGTGCCGAAACGAAGACGGTGCCGACGAAGACCAGGGCCTCGACCCAACTGCTTGCCAGCCACCCCCAGAGAACAGCCCACGTCTTCCATGCAGGTACGGAGAGGACGGACAAGGCTCCGACCCACTTCCCTAGGGTCTTGACGCCTTCCACCCTTTCGGGGAGCTCGATAACCCAGACAACCCCGGCGCGAAGCCGGGACCAGGATTTCCTCCACTTTCTCTCCATCCCCTAATCTAGCTCCCTTGACGGCGGCTTCACTCCTCCGGTAGCGCTCGCAGTAACCGGAAGCATGAGGCTCTGAAAGTCAGGAACTGGCATCATTGACTCCTTTGGGTGCGGATCGCGTCTCTCGGCTCGCGGGCCGATTCGGCTGTTCTTGAGGAAATCCGGGATCCGACGATGTCGCTTCGTCTGGCGGACGCCGGAGGATCCGCTGGCGTACTTCCGTGGCACCACGTCGTCGTCTCAGGAAGCCGGAAGGAGCTCACGTCCTCTCGGCAACTTCCGAACTGGACGCCAAGTGACACCGTCCAGACGACGATTCCGAGAGTCGCTACCGGATGGGGCGGGCTTAGCTCGACCCAACCGGCGGATCTGCAAAACATGGCATCCTCGCGTCGGATGCTGTCAGCTTGCTTCATCACCGCCTTCGCCGCCATCCGTCGGCTCCGCTGGTCGAACATCGACATGGAGACGAAGGCCATCCGCTGGCGCGCCGAGAACGAGAAGACCGGGTACGAGCACCGGACGCCGGTCACGGCCGAGGTGCTCGCCGTCCTGGAGGAGGCGCGGATGCGGAACCCCAGGGGCGGGGACTCTCCCGTGTTGCCCGCGCGGAAGGACCCCTCGCGGTGCTTGGACCGGTCGCGGCTGCGCGTTTGGTGGGACAAGGCCCAGAGACTTGCAGGGCTGGAGCCCAAGCGCGGTCGCGCCTGGCACTCGCTACGGCGGAAGTTCGCCTCCGATCTCATGGATCAGCCCCTCAAGGTTGTCTGCCAAGTCGGGAGCTGGAAGACGGCCCAGACGGTGCTCCAGTGCTACCAGAGGGCCGACGAGAACCAACTCAGGACGGCCCTTGGGCACCGGCGGAGAATTCGCTCCTAGCTCAGCTCAATTGGCAGGAATCAATTAGCTGGAACTCCACCTCGAGATCCCGTAACTTCAGTCGGGGCCTGTAGCTCAGGTGGTTAGAGCGCACGCCTGATAAGTGTCTCCCAGTGGAGCCAAATCCCGGTAGAGTCGAGGGCTGGCGCGCCGACCGTAGGGTCCGGTGGCTATTCCGTCGCTTTCGCTCCGGGCCGCAGACCGGCTCCCGTAGTCACGTTTCCAGCCCCCGCTCATCGAACCGGACGTGCGGATCTCCCGCATCCGGCTCTCAGTCGGGATCATGCCTTCGCCCACGGAAGGTGTC
>MKWU01003332.1_pt1 | contig 21523 bp, 18 predicted proteins | sample 809101 | NCBI WGS metagenome assembly MKWU01 (sample SAMN05860141, study PRJNA318959) | sponge metagenome | host: Aplysina aerophoba | place: Slovenia: Piran, Adriatic Sea, Gulf of Piran | collected 2013-05-07 | reverse complement strand
CCCCGCCGTGATGGCGACGAGCCCCGCGATGGCACCGTTCAAACCGGCCAGCAGGTCGACGCGCCCCAGTATCGGCCGCGAGACGGCGATGGCCGCGACGACCCCGGCCGCCGCCGCGAGGTTCGTGTTGACCAGCACGTGGCTCATGGCGACCACGTCGGCCGCGCTCCCCAGCGCGAGCTGCGAGCCGCCGTTGAAGCCGAACCACCCGAACCAGAGGATGAAGACGCCGAGCGTCACCACCGGGACGTTGGACGGCGGCGTCATGAGGGCGGTCCCGTCGGGCCGGAACTTGCCTCTGCGCGGTCCGACGACGAGCGCGCCGGCGAGCGCCGCCCAGCCTCCCGTGCCGTGCACGATGGTCGATCCGGCGAAGTCCTGAAAGCCGAGCGCGTCCAGCCAGCCGCCGCCCCACGTCCAGGCGCCGACGACCGGGTAGATGAAGGCGGTCAGGACCAGCGTGAACACGAAGAACGACCAGAGCCGGACCCGTTCGGCCAGGGCGCCGGACACGATGGAGGCGGCCGTCGCCACGAACACCATCTGGAAGAACCAGTCGGACATCACCGCGTAGTTGTTGCCGATCACGGCCGCCCGCGCGCTCTCGTCGCCCGCCACGAGCGCCACCTCGTCGGCGGACGGGCCGTAGAGGAAGGAGATCGATCCGATCCACCCTCCAACATCGACGTACATCAGGTTGTAGCCGACGACGTAGTAGGCCAGTCCGGCGATCGCGTACAGGCCGATGTTCTTGAGGCAGATGACGGACGCGTTCTTGGTGCGGACCGACCCCGACTCCAGCATGGTGAAGCCGGCGCACATCCACATCACGAGCGCGCCCCAGACCAGGAACGACAGGGTGTTGAAAACGAATTGGGACTCCGCGGCTGCGAGGTCGTTCATGGTTCGTCTCCATTCCGATGAGGGCGCATGGCATCAACGCGCCGGCGCCCCGTCGACGCGGTATCCGACGTACGCGGCGAACACCAGGTCGTGCAGCGTGCGGCACTTCTGCTGCAGGCGCCGGAGGCGGTCGGCGCGCTCGTCCAGGCTCGGTCGGCCCGACCAGCGCCCGCGCGTGGCCTGGGCGAGATCGTGGGCCGTCTGTCGCGCCTCGGCCGTCGGACCCGGACCGAGGGCGGCCGCGTTCAGGGCGTCGGAGGCCATCTCGAGCGCGCGACACAGCGAGCGCGGCAACAGCACGTCGGTGACGAGGAGATCCAGCACGCGGTCCGCGCTGATCTCGGCGCCGTGGCACCGGGCGTAGGGGTCGAGCGCCTGGCAGATCCGCAGCAGGCCCGGCCAGTCGCCGCCCACGACGCCCTCGCGCCCTTCCCGCACGAGCGCGAGCTGGGCCAGGAGGAGCGCGATCATCAACTGCGCCCGCTCCGCGAATCTTCCGAGCTGCAGGAAGCGCCAGCCCTCGTCGCGGTACATCGTCGTCTGCGCCACGCCCGAGAAGGTGTCGAGGTCGCGGGCCACGGCGACGTAGAAGGCCTCCGGCGCCGTCATCCAGATGTCGTCGATGGTGCGCGCGCTGAACCGCAGCCAGGCCGCGTTCAGACAGGTCCACATCTCGCTGCTGATGCGGTGCCGGACCTGCCTCGCGTTCTCCCGGGCGCAGGCGAGCCCGTTGCGGATGGAGTCCGGATTCGCCGACTCGAAGGTGAGGTCGTCGGCCAGGGTGAACGAGTCCGCGAGCGTGTAATCGTCGTCCTCGCTCGTTGCGAAGGCGAGCTCCGGCCCCGGCGGCCTCCGCTGCAGCGAGTCGTAGATGCGCCGCCAGCCGAAGTTGATCTCTCGCACGGGCCGATCGACCAGCGTTTCGACCTGACAGCTCAGCAGGCGGCAGAGATGCTCCGTTCGCTCGAGGTAGCGGCCCATCCAGTAGAGGTCTTCCGCGTTGCGCGAGAGGATCATTCGTCGAGCACCCAGACGTCCTTGCCGCCGCCGCCTTGGCTCGAGTTGACCACGAGACTCCCTTGGCGGAGCGCCACGCGGCTGAACGCGCCCGGCACCAGCCGGGTCTCGCGGCCGGTGAGCACGAAGGGCCTGAGGTCCACCCGCCGCGGCTGCGCGCGGCCATCGATGACGCACGGCGCGGACGAAAGCTCCAGCACCGGCTGCGAGATGTAGCCGGCCGGGTTGGCACGCAGCTCCTTCGCGTACGCCTCCCGTTCCTCCGGCGTGGCGTGGGGGCCGACCAGCATGCCGTAGCCGCCCGAGCCCCCGACCTGCTTCACGATCAGGTTCTCGAGGTTGTCGAGCGTGTGCTCCAGATCTTCCGGGCGGCGGCAGATGTGCGTCGGCACGTTCGCCAGCAGGGGGGGCTCGCCCAGGTAGTAGCGGATCAGGTCCGGCACGTAGGGGTACACGCTCTTGTCGTCCGCCACCCCGGTTCCGGGGGCGTTCACGAGGCTCACCCCGCCCAGCCGGTACGCCTCCAGGAGGCCCGGCACGCCGAGCAGCGAATCCTCCCGGAACACCAGCGGATCGAGGAAGTCATCGTCCACGCGCCGGTAGATTACGTCGACGCGCCGCAGCCCCTCCGTCGTCCGCATGTAGACGAGGCCGTTGCGGGTCAGCAGGTCGCGGCCCTCCACCAGCTCGGCCCCGATCTCGTGGGCCAGGAACACGTGCTCGTAGAACGCGGAGTTGTGGACCCCCGGCGTCAGCAGCGCGATGCGCGGGTCGTGGCAGCCCTCCGGCGCGAGCTCGACGAGCGTTCGCCGCAGCAGACGGCCGTAGTGCTCCACCTCCCGCACGCGGCAGCGGCGGTAGAGTCGGCGCAGGTTGGACTTCACCGCCTTCCGGTTCGCGATCATGTAGGAGACGCCCGACGGCACCCGGAGGTTGTCCTCGAGCACGATGAAGCCGTCGTTCGTGCGCACGACATCGCTGCCGCAGATGGCCGCCCAGACGCCGTGCGGCGCCGAGAAGCCGCGCATCTCGGGGCGATACTGCGGGCAGCCGTGCACGAGGTCCTCCGGCAGGACGCCGTCTGCCAGCACGCGGGCGTCGCCGTAGACGTCGGCCAGGAAGCGGTTCACCGCCCGCACGCGCTGGGTGAGCCCGGCCTCGAGCAGCCGCCACTCGTCGGCCGACACGATCCGCGGCACGCAATCGATCGGGATGATGCGTTCCTCGGCCTCGTCGCTGCCGTAGACGGTGAAGGTGATTCCCTCGCTCACGAACGAGTGGGTCACGCGGGACTGAATGCTGGCGAGCTCCGCGGTCGAGAGTCCGCGCAGCGCGTCATGCAGCGCCCGGCTGTGCTCGCGCGGGGTGCCGTCCGGCAGGAACATCTCGTCGTAGACGGCGGGGTCGAGCTCGTAGCTGCCAAAGTCCATGTCGGTGGACTGAGTTGTATCGCATCGGCGCCGGCGCAGCAACGGGAATCGGCGCCCGGTCGGCGCTTCGCGTCAGGCCGACCGCCGGTTGGCGGCGAGCAGGATACGGGAACGAAGCACCGAGGCGTCGGGATGGCGAGGGTGCGCGCCCGGAGGGCCACGGGCGCGCACCACAAGACGCGGGCAGGTTACGGTCGGCGACCCCGGCGCAGGGGGGCCGTCCTATCGGGCAGTACCTCTACCGGAACCGGCCGCCCTCGGGTCCCGTGCCCGAGAAGCTGAGCTCGGGGTCGTACCGCAACACGGTGCGTTCCACCGAAAGGACCACGCCGGCCAGGCCGGCCGCGACGTTGCTGGTCCGCTCGCCCAGCGCGCGCTGCATGATCGTGGGGCGGTCGAGCTCCGTGAAGCTGGCATGGTTCTCGACGAGTTGCCACACGGCCGCGCCGGCCCCCAGATAGCGCTCGTAGACTCCGAATACCACGCTGTCCCCGCCGATCTGCGGCAGTCGCTGCTGCATGAACGCCTGCCAGTCGGCGAGGCGACCCGGCGCAACTTCGAGACTCGTGATCCACGCCAGTGAGAGCCCGCCCGGGTTCTCGGTCTCGACGCTCAGCTCGGGCCGGTAGCGCAACGCGTAGCTCCGGTGGCCGGAGATCGTGCGACGCACGCGCTCATCCAGGCGCTCCCGATCGCCCCGATTGAGCGCGATGCCCAGCGGGCCGCCGCGATCGAGCTCGGCGAGGTCGTCCATCGGGGTCACGAACGTCCGCTCGTACACGTTCCCGAACTCGGCCGTGCGCCAAGCCGAACGCCACGGCACCCCCGCGCGCTGGAGGGCCGGATTGACGTGCTCGATCTGGACCTCGATGAACTCGTCCAGCTCGCGGGGGAGCACTTCGAGTACGTCGACGCGCATCCAGGGCAGCGCCTCCTGGGCGCGTGTCACGGGCATACTGTCGACGACGAGCAGTACGGCCACGGCTGCGGCCACCAAACCAACGACAAGGCGTTTCATCGAGTCCCTCCTGGTTCGCAGTATGATACTCCCGCGACGGTTGGACTCGCCCGGAGGTCTCGAAAACCGCGGTCCGCCGGCCGAATTCTGTTACCCGACAATGGCGCCTCACCGTCTCGGTGAGCGTGGGAGGATACCGATGCCTGCATACTTCATCATGCGCGTCGACGTTCATGACGCCGAGGCCTACGAGAAGAACATCGAGCCCGCCGCGGAGGCGGTGAAGGCCTGCGGCGGCGAGTTCCTGGCCAGGGGTGGCCGATGCGAACAGGTGACCGGCCAGGGCCGCGGCCGCAACGTCATCGTCCGATTCCCCGACTTCGAAGCGGCAAAGGTGTGCATCGCGGATCCGAGGGTCCAGGAGGCCCTGCAACGGACGGACGGCGCGTGCTCACGGGACTCGACCATCGTCGAAGGGCTCTAGAAGTCTGCGCCGCAGACTTCCATCGCGCCCGTGAGGGCGCGCAGGACGGCGGCGACCGCGCACGCCCGGCGCGCCTCGTCGCCCGACCGCGGGCACGGGCCGGCGTCCGGCGGCCCGTGCAGTGGCGCTGACTGGCGGTCGGCCCACATGAGCAGACCTCGCGTAAATCGCCGCATCCGTTACGAGCCGGACGAACAGCCCCCGCCCTTCGTGACGCTCGGTGTCGCCCTGCAGGGCGTCGTTCTCGTCCTCGCGAACACGGTCCTGATGGTGACGATCGTGGTCGGCGCGGCCGGCGAGGACGATGTCTACTTGTCCTGGGCGGTGTTCGCGGCCCTGATCATCGCCGGCGTAACCACGGCCCTGCAGGCGGCTCACGTCGGTCGGTTCGGCGCCGGCCATATCCTCATGACCGGCGCGGGGCCGCACTTCATCGCGGTCTCCGTCGTCGCGCTGACGGAAGGCGGGTTGCCGACGCTGGCGAGCCTCATCGTCGTAGCGTCCCTGTTTCAGTTCGCGATGGCCGCCTGGCTGCCTTTCCTGCGGCGCATCATCACGCCGATCGTGTCCGGCACCGCGCTCATCCTGATCGGCCTCGCGGTCATGCCCATCGCCGTCGGCAGGATCGCGGAAGCGTCCGAGGGTGCGCCGGCGGGCGCCCTGATCGTTGCCGGCATGACGCTGGTCGTCGCTACCGCGATGGCGCTGCGCGCCTCGGGCGTCTGGCGGCTGTGGGCGCCGCTCAGCGGCATCCTGGCCGGCTGCGCCGCCGCCCCGTTCTTCGGGCTGTACGACGTGCGGCCCGTGACCCGCGCTGCCTGGTTCGATCTTCCGGGAGTCTCCGGCTGGCCGGGGCTCGACCTGTCACCGGACGGACGGTTCTGGGCGCTTCTGCCGGTGTTCACGATCGTGGCCGTCGTTGCCGCGGTCAAGACCAGTAGCGACGGTGTGGTCATTCAGCGAGCGTCGTCGCGCCGCCCGCGCGCGACCGATTTCCGGCTCGTGCAGGGCGCGCTCAACGCCAGCGGGGTCGGTATCCTGCTGTCCGGGATCGCCGCGACGCCGCCCGTCATCGCCTACCTGCCGTCGAGCGTCTCGCTCATCAATCTCACCGGGGTCGCAGCGCGCGCCGTCGGGTACGCCATCGGCGGCATCCTGTTCGCGCTGGCTTTCCTGCCGAAATCGACGGCCCTGCTGCTCTCCGTGCCCAGCCCCGTCATGGGGGCGTTTCTGCTGATCATCATGGGCTTGCTGGTCGTGGAGGGCATCCGCACGGTCGTGCAGGACGGCCTCGATCCGCAGCGGGGACTCGTGGTGGGAGTGGCGCTCGCGCTCGGTGTGGCGCTGGGGAACGGAAGCGTGCTGCAGGGCGTCCTGGGTGCGACATGGAGCGCTTCACTGGGCAACGGCATGACCGTCGGAGTGCTGGCCGCGATCCTGATGACGGCATTCCTGGAGCTCACCGGTCCGCGGCGCCGGCGGCTGGAGGCGGCACTCGACACCTCGGCGCTCCCGCAGATCGATGCTCTCCTGCGCGAGGTCGCAGGCCGGATGCAGTGGAGCCGCGCCTCCGTTGATCAGTTGCGCGCGGCCGGCGAGGAGGCGTTGACGTGTCTGTTGCAGTTGCGCGGGGACCACGTCGCCGAGACGCCGCCGCGCATGATCCTCGTGGCGCGTCCCGGTCCGGAGGTGGTCGACCTGGAGTTCCTGGCTGTCTTCGACGAGCAGAACATCGAGGACCGCCTGACCTATCTGGGAGACCGTGCGGAGACCCCGGAGGAGAGCGAGTCCGAGATCTCGTTCCGCCTGCTGCGGCACTACGCCTCGTCCGTGCGTCACAAGAAGTACCACGGCATCGATGTCGTCACTGTGAGGGTCGCGGGCTCGCGCTGAGACGGACCCGGGGCGGCCGCTACTGTTCCATGACGAAACCGAGATTGAGAAGGAGAGATCCGCGTGCGGGCATCGTTCTGCTCCTCTTCGTCCTGATGATGGCGTGGTCCGGAGCGTCGCTGGACGCCGGTGCGGAACCTCGGGACGAGGCCCCCCGGCCGCAGGCGGAGGATCAGTTCCAGGCGCTGGTCGAAGAACTGAGTCGCGTGCTCGGGATGACGCCCGCCGAAGTCGAGGCCCTGGGGTTGTCGCCGGCGGAGATGCGGAGCCTGATCGCCGGATTCACGGAGGAGACGGTGGTCGTCGGCTCCCGCGCCGAGCCGCGCAGCGCCACCGAGTCGGCGGTGCCGGTGGACGTGTTGACGGCCAGCGACCTCGTCAGCCAGGGGACGGGCGACCTGAAGGACCAGCTCCGCACCATCATCCCGTCGTTCAGCACCAACACCCAGCCGATCAGCGGCGTTTCGACCGTGGTCCGCCCCGCCATGCTCCGCAACCTGGCCCCGGATCACACGCTGGTGCTGATCAACGGCAAGCGCCGCCACCGTTCCTCGATCGTCGACTATCACGGCGGGAACGGCGTCGCGTTCGGCTCGCAGGGGCCCCACATCTCCGCCACCCCCGCGCTGCCGCGGCGGGCGGGCGGCGGCGGTGCGCGGCGCGGCGCGGCACCGGCGCCGCGTTCGGCCCGCAGGGCCCCGACACCTCCGCCATCCCCGCGATCGCGCTGCGGCAGGTCGAGGTGCTGCGCGACGGCGCCGCGGCGCAGTACGGGTCCGACGCGATTGCCGGCGTGTTGAACTTCCAGCTCAAGGACGCCCGCGCCGGCGGCTCCGTCGAGGTCAACACGGGGCTGTACCGTGCCGGCGATGGGGAATCGACCCAGTTTGCCGGCAACGTCGGCCTGCCGCTGGGTGCGACCGGGTTCGCGAACCTCAGCCTGGAGTACGGCAACGCGAACCCGACGAACCGGGCGGCGCCGCGGCGCGATGCGGTTGCGCTCATCGCCGCCGGCAATACGGACGTATCCTCCGACCGCCCGCAGGTCTGGGGCGATCCGGACATCGACGACGACCTGAAGGCGTTCGGCAACTTCGGCTACGCCCTGCCCGCCGGGGTGCAGGTGTACGCCCACACGAGCTACGCCAGCAAGAAGGTCGCCTACGGCGTCTTTTTCCGGAACCCGAACACGCGCCTCGGCGTGTTCAGCAACGACGGCGGCCGCACCCTGCTCGTCGGCGACGTGCTGGCGGCGAACGGCATGGGCTCGGCCGACTGCCCGACGGTCGCCGTCACCGACCACGTGCCGGACCCGGCGGCCCTGCGCCAGGTGCGCGACGACCCGAACTGCTTCACGTTCCAGGAGCTGTTCCCGGGCGGCTTCACACCGCGGACGGGGGGCACGGCGATCGATGCGTCGCTCGTCGGGGGCGTGCGCGGCTTCACGTCCGGCGGATTCAACTGGGACCTGAGCGCCTCGCTCGGGATGCACCGAGTCGACTCCTTCATCCGCGACACCATCAACGCCTCGCTCGGCCTCATGTCGCCCGATGCCTTCGACGTCGGCCGGAACCGGCAGCGGGACGTCAACGTGAACTTCGACGTTTCGTATGCGGTCACCGAGCGGGTGAACGTCGCGGCCGGCGCGGAATGGCGCGACGAGCAGTTCGGCCTGCGGGCGGGCGACCGCGCAGGGTGGGCCATCGGCCCGTACGCGGCGCAGGGCTTCATGGGCGCCTCCAACGCCGTGCCCGCCTACAGCCCGCACCAGGCCGGTACGTGGAGCCGCCACAACGTCGCGGTCTACGGCGACGTCGAGATGACCGGCGCGGACGACGCGTGGACGCTGGGCGCGGCAGTCCGCTTCGAGGACTTCGAGGACTTCGGGACGACGATGAACGGCAAGCTGTCGGGCCGCGTCGGCTTCGTCCGGGGCAGCATGAGCACCGGGTTCCGGGCGCCGACTCCCGGGCAGCAGCACGGCCTTCACATCCAGAGCTGGTTCGACCCGACCGTCGGCGATCTGGTCAACAACGCGGTCATCCCGTCGATCTCGCCGGTGGCGCGGCTGCGCGGCGGCCTGCCGCTCGGTCCGGAACGGTCGGTCAACTACACGGCCGGCGTGGTGTTCGGCGGCGGTCCTTTCACGCTCACGGCCGACTATTTCCGCATCGACGTCTCGGACCGAATCGGAATCACGAGCAACTTCGTGCTGACGCCGCCGGAGATCGCCGAGGTGGTGGCCGGAGGGTTCGAGGCCGCCCGGAGCGTGCGGAACTACCGGTTCTTCACCAACGCCTTTTCCACGACGTCGCACGGTGTCGACATCGTCTCGACCTGGACGCCGCTCGCACTGCGCGGCAACACCGTCGTCAGTGCCGTCTTCAACCACACCGACACCGAGGTGACGGACAACACCAGGGGTCTGCTCGACGGCCGGCGGCTCGCGGAGTACGCCTACGCGTTGCCACGCACCCGCTGGAACGCGGCCGTCACGCAACGCGTGGCCCGGGCCAGCTTCCTGGGCCGGGTCAGCTACTACGCCGGTTGGTACGACTACGACAGCGGGCGCGGACGCATCTTCGTCCCCTCCGGCGGCCTGGAACAGGGCTTTTTCGACGGGCGGTCCATCGTCGACCTGGAGCTGAGCCTCCCGCTCGGGCAGGGAACGACGCTGGCCTTCGGGGCGCAGAACGTCCTCGACACCTACTCGCAGGTGTCGGTCATCGCGGGTGCGGTCGGCGAGCAGTACAGCGAGTACACGCCCTGGGGTTACAGCGGCGCCTACTACTACGTGCGCATCGGCTACGACTGGGGCGACTGAGCCGGCGCCGCGCTCGCGGGAGCGCGGGGGCTGCCGCGAGGCCTTCGCCTCCCGACCGGGGCGGCGCGTGCCGCGCTCCGACAGGCCGGGTCAGGTCGAGCGCCGGTCGACGGCCAGCACCACGCAGAACAGGATGACTCCCGCGACGTCGAAGACTGCGACGTCGAGGCCGGCGAGCGAGGCGGTCGGCCCGGGAGCCAGGAGCAACCCTGCCGCAGCGAAGATGGCCAGGCGCAGGCCGAGCCCCAGGGGCCGGCTGAGCTGGCCGGCGATCCCGGCCGCGAAGCAGGTGACGCCCAGCGTGGCGATGGCGACCGGCAGCAGCATTCCGAGCCAGGTCGCGGCCTCGCCCGAGGGCGTGAGCATGAGGAGCTCCGGCCGGTAGATGAACATGTACGGCAGCGTGAACCCGACGAGCGCGAAACGGAACGCCGCCAGGCCCGTAGGCATGATGCGCGTTCCGGCGATCGACGAAGCGGCATAGGCCGCGAGCGCGACCGGCGGCGTCACCATGGACATCATGCCGAAGTAGAAGATGAACAGGTGCGCGGCGAGCGGTATCACGCCCAGGTTGCCGAGCACCGGGCCGATGAGCGTCGCCATCAGGAGATAGCAGACGGCAGAGGGGAGCCCCATCCCGAGCACGATCGACGAGATCATGATCAGGATCAGGGCCAGGAAGAGGCTCTGCTCGGCGAGCGGAATGATGGTTGCCGGCAGGCGGGTCCCGACTCCGGTCAGGGTCACGACGCCGATGATGATGCCGACGCAGGCGGCGGCTGCGACCAGCGGCACGACCCCCCGCGCCGCGGTGACGAGGCTCACGAGCGTGAAGCGCCAGTCGAGGCGGGTTGCCTTGCTGAGGCTGCTGACCGCGACGATCACGGCGAGCGACAGCGTCACGGCGCGGAACGCCGTGTAGCCGAGCACCAGGAACAGGATGAGGCTGCCGAGCGCCGATCCGAACACGACGCCCGCTGCGCGCGATCGCGCGGCGACCTCCGGCGTGTCGGGTCCGGGCGCGGCCGCCTCTCCCGGCCCGGCAGTGATCGCAACGCGCTTCGCGTGGAAGTGCACGATCAGGATCAGCGACAGGTAGTACAGGAGCGCCGGAATGAGCGCCGCCCGGATGATTTCCAGGTACGTCACGGGCGGGTCGACGATCTCGAGCATCATGTAGGCGCCCGCGCCCATCACTGGGGGCATGAGCGCCCCGCCGGAGCTCGCCGCCGCCTGCACGCCGGCCGCCGTCACGGGTTTGAAGCCGGCGCTCCGCATCATCGGAATCGTGAACGTCCCGGTGGTCGCGGTGTTCGCGACCGCGCTCCCGGAGAGCGACCCCATGAGCCCGCTGCTCAGGACCGCCACCTTGGCCGGGCCGCCGGAGCTGCGGCCGAACACCCGTTCGGCAAAGTCGACGATGAAGCGGGTGGCGCCGGTGGCCTCGAGGAAGGCGCCGAAGATGACGAACAGGAAGACGTAGGTGAACATCACGTTCAGCGCCACGCCGAAGATGCCCTGGCTGTGCAGGAACGTCTGCGCCACGACGCGCTCGATGCCGTAGCCGCGATGCGGGAACAGCCAGTCCGGGAACGCCGCCCCGAACAGGGCGTAGAGGATGAATGCCCCTGCCAGCAACGGCAGAGCCAGCCCGAGGGCGCGCCGGGCCGCCTCTATCACCAGCCCCAGGCCCAGCAGGCCGATTGCCGTGTCGTACGCCGACTCGAACCCGGCCCGGTTCCCGAGGGACTGGCCGTTCACCCACCACCCATCGAACAGCGGATCGGTCTGGGTGACGATGTAGCCGCAGCACAGGACGGCCAACCCCGCCATCACGACGTCCAGCGCACGGGCGCGCGGATCGTCCTTCAGCGAGGGGTGGACAGGGATGTTGAGGAAGCAGAGGGTCAGCCCTACCAGCGCAAAGAACGCGAGCCGGCTCTGGGGCGCCAGCAGCGGATAGTTCACCTCGATCAAGGTGAAGGCGCACAGCAGAACGCCGAGGCCGCCGCTGACGAGAAGCCGGACGTCGCGCGCCGGAGCGGTGCTCTCCTGGGTCACGGCGCCGCCTGTTGCGGCCAGACCCCGGCCTCCTGGTAGAAGCGAATCGCGCCGGGATGGAACTCCGTGCCCGTGTCGCGCACCACGTTGTTCGGGTTGATGGCCCGTCCCGCCGCGTGCTTCTCGACGACCAGCTCCCGGTTCTCGTAGAGCAGCCTCGTCACGTTGTAGACGAGGTCGTCCGGGGCGCCGGCCGAGGTGATGAAGTGCATCGATCCCACGTCGAGCCCCTCGAACGGCTCGGCCTGCCCGCGATAGGTGTCGGCGGGAATGGTTGCGGGGCGGAAGAAGACGTACTCGTCGGCGAGCTGCGCCATCTCGTCGCTCCCGTAGGGGATGAACGTGATGTCCATCGACGCCGCGGCCTGCGTGATCGATGCCGTGGGGACCGCCCCGCCGAGGAAGGTCGCGTCCGCCGAGCCGTCCGTCAGCATGTCGACGGCGGCCTGCTGCGTGGCGTTGAGCGGCGAGAAGTCGTCGTAGGTCACGCCGTGGGCTTCGAGCAGCGGACCGACGAAGTACTCGAACCCGGCGCCCGCGGGACCGACCGAGACTCGCCGGTCGCGCAGGTCGTCGAGGCTCTCGATGCCGGACGACGCCTGCGTGACGAACAGCGCGACGTTGGGCGCCAGAGTCATGACGGAGCGGACCGGATAGGCGCGGTCCCAGCCCTCGCTGCCCCGCACCGCGAAGTAGGTGATGGCCGCGTTCGACAGGGCGAAGTCGAGCTCGCCGCTGGCCAGCCTCCGGATGTTCTCCTGCGAGCCGCTCGTCGCCTCGGCGGTCACGCTGTAGCCGAACCCGGTCGCGGTCTCGTTCACGACCTCGGCGAGCGCGCTGCCGACGACGAAGAAGGCGCCGCCGGGCGGCGCGGTCCCCATGCTGAGGAACTGCCGAGCCGGCGCGGCGTCACCCGCTTCGCCGCCGCTGCCGCCGCCGCACGCAGCGACGGCCACGCACATGACACCGAGTACACCCGCCGGCCACCGAAGTATGGATCGACGCAAGAAATGCCTCCTGGAACTCGCTGATGGTACTACGCTTCTCACTCGGGGCCGAAGATCGACAGCAGGTGCCCGTCCGGATCGCGGAAGTTCGCGGCCCACGAGTCTCCGGTGACGTTGGCCGGCTCCCGCAGGAACTCGACCCCCTTCTCCCGCAGCGCCGCGTAGGCCTCGCGCACGCTGGCGACCGACAGGACCACCTCCGACGGCCCCGGGTGCTCGGCGAGCCGCGCATGCGCCGCGCTGAGGCAGAGGGTGACCGGCCCGGTCTCCAGGAACACGAACCCCGGGATCTCCTGCTTCACCGCGAGACCGAGCGTGTCCCGGTAGAACGCGCGCGCGCGTTCTAGGTCCGATGCGCCGAGCATCACGTTGGCAATTCCGGTGATGGTCATGGCTCCTCCTTGCGCTCGACGACGAAGCGTCGCGCCTTCATCTCGAAGCGCGGCAGCGTGCCGGCGGCGACCGGCGCTACGGGGACCGTCAGGGCGAGCGCGTCTCGCAGGCGCCGTCCGGCCAGCGTGGCGATCGCCGCCGCGTCGGCGCCGTCCCGAACCTCGACCTCCACGTCGAGGGTCCGTTGCGAGCGCGCGGCCCGCACGGTGCAGCGGTACTCGACGATCGCGTCGATGGCGCGCAGCACCGACTCGACCGCGGCCGGGTAGACGTTGACGCCGCGCACGTTCGCCATGTCGTCCGCGCGCGCGACCACCCCTCCGACGAGCCGGGCGAACGTGCGTCCGCACGCGCAGGGTTCCGTCGTGCGGACCACGAGATCGCGCGTTCGGTAGCGGATGAGCGGGCTGGCCGTCCGTCCGAGGTTCGTGACGACGAGCTCGCCACGCCGGCCGTCGGGGACGGCGTCGCCCGTGGCGGGATCGACGACCTCGGCAACGTACTCGCCCTCGTTGACGTGGACGAACCCCGGCGCTTCCCGACACTCGAAGCTGACGGGACCGACCTCGGTCAGGCCGTGGTGGTCGATGACCCTGGCCCCCCACCCGGCTTCGATTCGCCGGCGTGTCGCCGCGATGCTGCCTCCCGGCTCGCCGGCGACGATGATCACGCGGACCGCCCGAGCCGCGAGCGGGTCCGTGCCGTCCCCCTGCCGCGCCACGTCGAGCAGGCGCAGCGCGTACGTCGGCGTGCAGCAGACGACCGTCGGGGCGAGCGCTTCGATCAGGCCCAGGCGCTGCTCGCTCGACATGCCCCCGGCCGGAATCGCGTGGGCGCCGATCTGCGTCGCCGCGTCGAACGCGGTCCAGAACCCGAGGAACGGTCCGAAGGAGAAGGGGAAGAAGACCCGATCCTGCCCCGTGACGCCGGCCGCGCGATAGACCGCCTTCCAGCAGTCGAGCATCCACTGCCAGCTCTCGGGCGTGTCGATCCAGCGAAGCGGCCGGCCGGTCGTCGACGACGTCTGGTTGTACCGCGTGTAGCGCTCGAGGGGTTCGGTCAGTGCGGTTCCCCACGGCGGCGATTCCGCCTGGTCGGCGATCAGCTCGGCCTTCGTCGTGAACGGCAGGGCCTCCATATCGGCGGGCAGCGTCAACGCGTTGACGTCGACGCCAGCCGCGGCGAGCTTGCGCCGGTAGAAGGGGTTGCGCTCGCTGATCGCGCGGAGCAGCGCCTGCAGTCGCTCGCCCTGCCGGGCGGCGAGCTCGGGGCGCGCCTGCCGCTCGCTATCCGGTGGGGCCGTGTCGCGACGGGGCATGGGGTAGGGTGCGGCGGGTCCGCGCCGCGGCGCGGTCACGCCTCGGGGAGCGCCGCGGCGACCTCGAAGCGGCCGGCAATCTCCGCCGGGATCGCCGTCGACCGGAAGGGCATGCCGGGGCGCTTGTCGATGCAGGCGACGGTCAGGCTGCCGGTTGCGATGGGGTCTCCGTCCTTCGTCACGTGGGCGGCGTAGCGGATCGACTTCGCTCCAACCCGCGCGATCCGGATGTGGACCTCGAACTCGTCCTCGAACCGGAGCGGCCGGTGGAAGTCGAACGAGGCGGCGACGCGCGGAAAACCGACCGGCGCGTCCCGCGGGGCGATGCTGAGACCCGCCGACCGCCAGAGCGCGTGCTCCGCCTCCTCCATGTAGCGGTAGAACCAGGAGAAGTGCACGATGCCGGCCGTGTCGGTCTCGTGGAACTGCACCCGCCGCCTCAGTCGGTACTCGCTCGCCACGGGCACATTCTAGCCCGCCCATCGTCGCGCCTCGGCACCGGACCGCTGCTGCTCGCGGGCGGTTGCGGGCTCAGTCCGGTGGTATCGGCCCGCCGGTTGCGGGCGGCTACGAGCCGCCGGCCCGGGGCGCGGGCCGGCTGCGGCGCGGGGGGGGTGGGGGCCGAGGCCCGTTGGTAGGGCCCCGCGGGTTGCGGGCGGCTCCGAGCCGCTCGCCGCGGGCAGCGCGGGCTCGGCTCGCGAGGTGCGGGCCGAGAACTCCCGGAGGGCCTCGAAGAGCGGACCGAGGTCCGCGAAGACGTTCCCTACGAGGGCGTCGACGAGACGCGGGTGCAGGTCCGGGTGGGCCCGGATGAAGTCGCGGAAGCTGAAGGTCTGACTGTAGAACGACAGCACGAGCTGCCGGAACTGGTCGAGCGCCCAGCGCATGTCGCGCTCGTAGTCGGCGAAGGTCGCCGCGGTGATCGCTCCGGCGTCGAGCCCGCGGTGGACGGCGTCCGCCGCCATCTCGCCGCTCTTGAGGGCCATGAAGACGCCGGTGGAGAACACCGGGTCGAGGAACGAGAACGCGTCGCCGGCCAGGCAGAAGCCGTCCCCGCCGATCGACTCCGCGCGGTAGCTGAACTCCCCGGTGACGCGGACCGGCTCCACCCGCTCGCCGCCGCGCAGGTGGTCTTCGATCCAGATGCAGTCGGCCGCCTCGCGCGCGAAGATCGCCTGCGGGTCGCGCGTGCCGCGGTAGAGGTAGTCCGCCTCGGCGACGACTCCGACGCTGACGACGTCGTCCGGCAACGGGATGTACCAGAACCAGCCCTTCTCCGGGATGTAGGCGACCGTGGTCGCGCCTTCGTCCAGGCCCGGGTCGCGCTTCGCGCCGCGGTAGTAGGTGAAGACGGCGATCTTGGTGAGGTCGGGGTCGCGCCGCTTCCAGCCGAGCTTCGAGGCCAGGAACGTGTCGCGGCCCGAGGCGTCGATGACCGCGTCCGTGCGGAACGTCTCCGACCCGCCGCCAGCCACATCGGCCCGTACGCCGACGGTGCGTCCCCCGTCGTCCGTCAGCAGCTCGCGGACGGCCCGGCCCTGGCGCACGTCGGCCCCCTTGGCCCGTGCGTTGTCGAGCAGCATCCGGTCGAAGTCGCTGCGCCGCACCTGCCACGTGGTCGAGCAGGGATGCTTGATCGTCTCGAAGAAGTAGAACGGCTGCGAGACCTTCCCCGTCGTGGAGACGAACTGCACGCTGTACTTCTTCGGGCAGGCTGCCTCGGCGAACCAGTCGAGCACCCCGAGCCGCTCGAACGTGAACCAGGTGTACGGCATCAGCGACTCGCCGATGTGGTAGCGCGGGAAGGTCTCCCGCTCCAGCACGGCGACGCGCCGGCCGTGCAGGGCCAGCACCGACCCCGCGGTCGCGCCCGCCGGCCCCCCGCCGACCCGCGGTGGTGGTGGGGGGGAAGCGCCCCCCGCCCCAGCCCGGCGCCCCGCCGGCCGTGCAGGCCCAGCACCGCCCCCGCGGTCGCCCCCGCCGGCCCGCCGCCGATGACCACGCAGTCGTAGTGCTGCTCGGTGCCCATCGCCTCGATTATCGCATCACGAGCGGGAGCACCTCGACGATGTCGCCGATCCGGTTGCCCCCGCGCAGGACCTCGGTGCGCCGCCCGTAGAGCGGGAGCGCTTCGCGCATCCAGAAGACGCCCATCATCTCGGGGTTCGGCGTCACCCGCAGGAACGCCTTGACGTGGCTGGCGTACTGGAAGCGTCCCTCGCGCAGGATCCGTCCCAGCGGCACCTCGTTCTTCAGGATCTGCCCGCGGATCTCGTCGCCGAACGCGTCGAGCCGCATCCGGATCGCCCCCATCTCGACCGGCTGCCCCGCGTACTCCTGTACCAGCAGAACCCGCCGAAAGTAGGAGTCGTCGAGCGTGAACGTCGACAGCGGACGCAGGACGATCCGGCCGCCGAAATGGCGCTCCAGGGTCAGGGTCATGTCGATGTCGTGCTCGAGCAGCGAGCGGTAGGGGAGGGGAATGTCCTCCGGCGAGACCTCCTCCACGTGGGGGACGTCGATGCCCGCCCGCTCGTAGACGAGGTCCAGGGGATAGAGCAGACCGTGGTCTCGCGGCTCCGCGATCGAAGGTGCGGTCGTCATCGGTCTTCTGCGAGGGAAGCCACGATGGCGCCGGCGCGCAGCGCATCGGGCGTCGTCAGGTAGGTCGGCGTGGCTACGCCGTCCCGGGTCAGGGTGAGCAACTGGCGGTCGTGATCGACCTCGACGTCCAGGATCCTGCTGTTCGGGATGGACGTGACTCCCCGGTGGACAAGCGCCACCCGCTTGCTGGTCACGACGAGCGTCCCTTCCTTGTCGATCACGAAGCCGCGCACCTTGTACCGCTGTCCGTCGCGCGAGAACGATCGCAGCAGGCGCTTCTTGAGGATCCGGCCCTCGCCTTCCATGTGGCACACCTCGCGGCGCGAGAGCTTCGTGGCGGCGTCGACCACCGGCAGATCGCCGTCCCGAATCGCCCGGAGCTCGCGCAGCCGGTCGAGCAGGATCAGCTCGTCGGCGAGCTCTTCGTCGGTCAACTCGAAGGCGGCCCGCGCGCGGGCCAGCGCGCTCTCTTCGGCCTCGGTCAGGTCGTGGTCGCTCACCGCTTCCACGTGGGCCCGCGTGTAGGCGTCGAGCCGCGCCCGGTGAAGAAACGCCGGTTCGAGGTCGAGAAGGCGCTCCATCTCGCCGATGCGCTCGAGGCTCGGGTCGTCGTAGGCGTTCGCCGTCGCAGCCTCCAGGAGGGTGAGGTACGCCCGCTCCTCGAAGTAGCGGGCGTCGTCGGGAGCGAGCCACCGGTCGCGACGTGCTGCGTCGATGGCGGATCGCGCCTCGTCGCCAATCGGCGCCGCCGAGACCTGCGCGTCCAGCAGTCGGCCGTACGCTTCACCGGCCGCCCGGCGCATCCGGCGGCCTACGGCGAGGACGACCAGGGCGGAAAGGACCCCGGCCGCGACCAGCGCCGGGAAGGGGCGCGGCAGCAGCAGGCCGGCAACAGCGGCGCCAAGCGCCAACCACCCGTACGTCGGCGGTGATCTGCGCACCCGCGCGGCCTGCGAGGCGTCCGCGTCCTCCGGGCGGTGCGGCGCGCCGTACGTCGCGCCGGTCTCCTCGGTCAGCTCGAGGGGCGCGCTCCGGACTGGAGATGCCCCACCTGCCTGGGCGCCGCCACGCCGTCCACCGCGGCTGCCGCCGCCGAGCGATTTCCGGTAGTAGAGGCCTCCCCTCCCGCCGTGCACGTAGGCCCGACCGGAGGACGACAAGCCGAGACGGGCGCCGGTCACCCCGACCGAGGCCCCGAAGCCGCTCTTCGAGAGGTTGAACCGGACCGGCCCCACGCGAAACGACTTCCGGAGATAGAACCCCACACCGCGTCCCGGAGGCGTGCCTACGTGTAGCGGATGTCGGTGTGGGAGGGCAGGAAGAAGCGGGGGAGCAGGCTGTCGACGCGCAGCAGGCCGCCGCGCGAGAGGCGCACGGCCTCCGGGGACGACTCGTCGAGGTAGCCGTCGCGCGCGAGCGAGGCCAGCGGGGCGGTGAAGCGGTCCCGGACGTCGACGCCGTACTTCTCGCGGAAGTACGACGGACGGATGGACCCGAGCTTGAGCTGCAGCACGAGCTCGCGGATGAGGCGTTCCTCGTCGGTCGGCCGGTAGGCCCTGTTCAGGGGGAGCCGGCCCCCCTCGATCGCCTCCGCATAGGCGCCCCACGAGTCGAGGTTCTGCATGTGGACGCCGTTGACGTGGCCGAACGACGCCACGCCGAGACCGGCGAGGTCCGCCCCCTGCCACAGCCGGTCGCGGTAGACGAAGCGCGTCCGCGCGGGGTCCCTGACCGCGGTGTAGGCGCTGCCGACCGTGTAGCCGGCCCGCTCCAGCTCCGCGAACGCCTCGTCCACCCAGCGCCGCTTCGTCGACCAGGGGGCCACGGTCTGCCGGAACTGCCCGTTGCCGTGGAGAAGGTCGCTGCTGATCGTCGTGTTGAACGGCAATTCCATCTGGTAGATGGTGATGCTGTCCGGATCGAGCGCGACGGCCTTCTCGACGGCCGTGCGCCACTTCTCGTCGCTCTCGCCGAGCATGCCGGCGATCAGGTCGACGTTGATCTGCGGGAAGCCGACCGAGCGTGCGAAGGCGTAGGCCCGGAAGATCTCAGCCGAACGGTGCGCGCGGCCGTTGATCTCCAGCACCTGGTCGTCGAAGTGCTCGACGCCGAGGCTGAGGCGGGTCACCCCCATCTCGCGAATGGCGGCCAGCTTCGACTCCGTCAGCGTCCCCGGCTCGCACTCGAACGTGATCTCGCTCGCGTCCGTCCAGGGAGTGACGGCCGACAGCCGGTCGACCAGGCTGCGGAGCTGCCGGACGGAGAGGAACGACGGCGTCCCGCCCCCGAAGTAGACGAAGTCGAGCGGGCGGCCGGCGATGGCCGGCTGCTCGGCGTAGAGCTCCCACTCGCGCCCCAGCACGTCGAGATACGACTGCACCTCGGCGGCGTTCTTGTCGGTATAGACCCGGAAGTAGCAGAAATGGCAGCGCTTGCGGCAGAACGGGATGTGCAGATAGAGCCCGAGCGGCACACCTGTCGGTGACGGGGTGGCGAGCGCGGGCCGCGCGGCGTCGGCGACCGCGTCCGTCGTCCAGGTGGAGAACGGCGGATAGTTGGCGACGAAGTAGCTGCCGACCTCGGTCGCACCGGGAGTCTCCGGCGCGCTGCCGACCTCCGTCGCGCCGGGCGCTTCTGCCGCCGATGCCGCTTCGCTCATGGGGTCACTATATCAGCCCGCGGCGCACCGGCCGGCACAGGTTTCGCATGGCATCCGCGGTAGGATGGCGTCCATGCAGGCCGTGCCGCAGCGGGTCGGCTACCGCGACCTCCTGGCGATGCCGGACGACGGGCGCCGCTACGAGATTCACGGAGGGGAGCTCGTCGTGGTCCCGGCGCCGCTGCTGCGCCACCAGATCGCCGTCGTCGAAATCACGGCCCTGCTGACCGAGTACCGTCGGTCGTCGGGCGGGCTCGCGGTTGCCGCGCCGTTCGACATCGTCTTCGACGAGCACGACGTCGTGCAGCCGGACGTCGTCTTCTTCCGGGCCGAGCGTGTGCATCTGCTCGACCCGAACGCGGTTACCCGGGCGGCGCCGGACCTCGTGGTCGAGGTGCTCTCTCCGGCCACCGCGTCCGTCGACCGCGGCCGCAAGATGCGGATGTTCGCGCGCTACGCAGTGCCGGAGTACTGGATCGTCGACCCCGTCCGCCGGGAGGTCGAGGTCCACGGCCTGGAGGCGGGCAACTACCGCGACATCCTGCGGGCGCGGCCGGGGGGCAGCGTTCGCTCGGTGCTGCTCCCGGACCTCGCGTTCGACCCCGCCCGCATCTTCTCGTTCCCGTAGGGCGAAAGCGCCGGCGTGCTGCGGCACCCTCAGCCGAAGCAGTAGAGGATGCCGTCCTGCGATCCGATCACCACCTTGCCCTCGGCGATCGCCGGCGAGGCCGAGAGCGGGGCGCCGGTATCGAACTCCCACACCTTGTCGCCGGTCTCGAGGTCGAGGACGTAGAGCCGGCCGTCGCCCGACCCGATGTAGACCCGGCCGCCGGAGGCGGCGGGGGACGAGTCGACGCGCGCCCGGGTCATGAACGTCCAGAGCGCCTCGCCGGTCTGCTCGTCGATGGCGTGCACCATCCGGTCGCGTCCGCCGATGACGACGCGTCCGTCGACGTGGAGTGCCGAGGAGTAGAAGGGGAAGTGGCGGCGCGGGTGCTCGTAGCGCCAGAGGATCTCGTGCGTCGTCAGGTCGAGGCCGAGCACCTCGTTGTCGAAGGTGCCGAAGTAGGCCCGGCCTTCATGGATGGCGGACGAGGCGGCGGTGTAGGCGCCCGCCGGGAGGCTGACGACCTCCACGCCGTCGCTGATGCGGACGCCGTGGAAGGTCTCGTCGCACCCGCCGAAGTAGGCGACGCCGTCGGAGACGGCCGGGGTGGCGTGCACGTAGTTCTGGGTCTCGACCTGCCACGCGAGATCGCCCGTCGCCGCGTCGAGCCCGTACAGGTAGCCGTCGTACGATCCGACCAGCACGCGATCGCCCACGACGACCGGCGAGGACTTGATCTCGCCCTGCGTCGGGAAGGTCCAGACGGCCGCTCCTGTCTCGGCGTCGACCGCGTGCAGGACGCCGGCGAGGTCGCCGACGTAGACGCGTCCGCCGCCCACCGCCGGCGACGACTCGCCGATACCCATGCGTTCGCTGGCCCGGTAGCGCCACTTCGGCGCGCCGCTCTCCAGGTCGACGGCGATCAGCTCGCCGGTGTAGGTGCCGACGTAGACCGTGCCGTCGACCACGGCCGCCGACGAGTCGATGGACTCCCCGGCCTCGAACGTCCACAGCAGCTCGAGCTCGTCCGGCACGGTGGCCGCCGAGGCCCCGGTGAGCGCCGGCGTGCCACGGAACTGCGTCCAGGCGTCGGCCGGCGCGGTCTGCGCCGCGGCGCCGGCGGCGGTGAGGATCAGAATGCCGGCCAGCGCGGCGCTGCGCCGCGCGGCACGGGACACTCGGTGGGGTGTCTCGCTCAGTACGCGCATCGATAGACCTCCAACGCTTCACGGGAACCGAAGGGTCTCGGGTTGAACGTGCCGGTCCATTGCTCCCCGGCGGCCTCCGCCAGCGCCGACAGGTCCCCGGCCGGGACGCCGGCCGTGCGGAGGTCGGGGGGGAAGCCGCTGCTCCTGCCGATGGCGG
>MKWU01003331.1_pt1 | contig 21524 bp, 18 predicted proteins | sample 809101 | NCBI WGS metagenome assembly MKWU01 (sample SAMN05860141, study PRJNA318959) | sponge metagenome | host: Aplysina aerophoba | place: Slovenia: Piran, Adriatic Sea, Gulf of Piran | collected 2013-05-07 | reverse complement strand
GACGAGATCAACATTGACGAGTGCATCGAACAGAACCAGTCCGCCTTCGAAGGTTACGCAACCCGCTACATTGACGAGCAAGGCAACGCCTGCTCCTAACGTCAGATGACCGGTGGCTGGCAACTTCACGTCAGCCGTCGGCCTCCAACCACAATGAACAAAACTCTCTGGGAACGGATTTGGGAGACAAGGACAGGGTATCTGATGGTTGTGCCTACCCTGGCCTTTCTCCTGATCTTCCAATACTATCCCGCCGTCTCCGGTCTTTATCGCTCGCTGTTCGACTGGAACGCCGGGCTGGTGGGGAACTTCATCGGTTTCTCCAACTTTGTCGAACTCTTTACCGACGACGATGTCTTCATCCGTTCTCTCAAAAACATGGCCCTGTTGACGATCTGGTACCTGATCGCCTTCGTGGGGCTTTCGACCGGTGTGGCAGTCCTGATCCACCGCATTCGCAACGAGCGCTCAAAATATCTCTTCCGCCTGTTTATGATTTTGCCCGTCATCATCCCTGCGGTCGTCCTGATTCTGCTCTGGAAATTCATCTACGACTCCACCATCGGCCCCCTAAATACCATCCTCATCGGCGTCGGCCTGCAGGACTGGACCCATGCCTGGCTGGCAGAACCCAAAATCGCCATTTACGCCGTGATGTTTCGCAACTTCCCCTGGATCGATGGCATCTCCGTCCTCATTCTGCTGGCCGGTTTGCAGGCGATCCCGGTCGAAATCATCGAAAGCGGCCTTCTCGACGGCGCCAGCGGCTGGCGGCGGCTGCGCTACATCGAACTGCCTCTCATAACCGGTCAAATCAAACTGCTGCTCGTACTGACCATCATGTGGGGCGTACAGGAGTACACCGCCGTCTGGGCCATGACCCAAGGCGGGCCGATCGACTCAACCCAGGTGCCTGGAATGTGGATGTATTTCAACGCCTTCCGCATCAGCCGCATGGGTTACGCCTCCGCGATTGGCGTCGTCATGTTCCTGATCACACTGGTGGCGACGATTCTCAATATGCGTTACATAAGATCCCAGGAGTACTAACAGCCAGCGAATTGCGTATTTTGCAGTACGCAATTCGCATTGCAGTAAGGATTTCAGCATGGAGAGGCGCGGCGAATCAATAGCAGCCATAGCAGGCGGTCCCGCCCACAGTCAACGGCGCGGTCTCCACCGCGGCGACAGTTGGCGCATCCCGGCTCTGGCAATACTCTGCGTGCTGATGATCGCCCCGCTGATCATGGCCATCATCATCTCCTTCAAGAGCCCTTCCCAGTTCACACGCGTACCCTTCCTGCCCACCTGGCCGATGCGCTGGGAAAACTACGAGTTCGCCGTCCAGATCATCAGCCAGTTCCTTCTCAACAGTGTCATCACCAGCGGCGCAACCGTCATCGGCGTGCTCCTGCTCAGTTCGCTCGCAGCCTACTCCTTCGCCCAGATCCCCTTTCCCGGCCGCACAATCGTCTTTTACGCCGTCCTGGCCCTGATGATGGTGCCGGCGTCGCTGACCCTGGTGCCCTCCTTTGTGCTCATTCGGGATCTGCGCCTGATCAACACGCACTGGTCGCTGATCCTCCCCTGGATCGCTGGCGGACAGATTATTGGCATCCTCATCTTGCGCGCCTTCTTCGAGAGTCTGCCCGGCGAAATGTTCGACGCCTGCCGCATCGACGGCGCCACCGACTGGCAGATCTATTGGCACGTTGCCCTGCCGCTGACCAGGTCGATGCTCGGCGTCGTCGCCGTGCTCAACATCCTCGGCACCTGGAACAACCTGATCTGGCCCACCCTGACCCTCCCGGAACGCAAAATGTGGCCGCTCACGCCGGGGCTCTACTCCTACATGGAGCAGTACTACACCAGCTACGGCCGCGTCATGGCCGGGCTGCTTCTCGGCTCAATTCCCCTGGTGATACTCTTCGTCTTCACCAGCCGCCTCTTCGTCGAAGGCCTGACCTCCGGCGCCATCAAGACCTGACCCGACTCTCCCATCTGACCGCAGCCATAAGTGACCGTCGCAGCGCCAATGAAACGCAAGTCCGTAAATCAAACCACAGTAGATATCAAGACCCAATATGACGTGATCGTGGTCGGATGCGGAGGATGGGGCCTCGCCGTGCTCAAAGTGCTCACCGATTTGGGCCTCCGCGTTCTCGGCCTCGAGCGCAAAGAGATCTGTAACAACCTCCGGCACTATATGAAGCACATGATGATGCACTCCTTCCTCTCCTATATGGTACTGGATCCGGAGGACGCCATCCTGGCCCGGGAAGGGAACGAGTACCACCCGCAGATCGATGAGCTGATCCAGAGCTACAGCGATTTTGCCGTCAAATTCGATCTCCCCATCAAGACCCACCACGAGCTTGTCGATATCGAAGGCGCTAAGGATGATTTTTTGCTGGCCGTGCGCGACGGTGAGGGGCGCACTTCCCGGCTGATGGCGAAGCGGGTCGTGCTGGCGACCGGCTCCTACGACCAACCCAATCTGGCTGGCATTCCCGGCGAGTTGAACGGGTCGGTTCAACACTATTTCCATGAATGGGAACACATAAGCCATCAAAGAATTCTCTTTATGGGCGGCGGCTTCTCTTCCGCCGATGGCATCGTCGCACTCTGCCCCCGCAATACCATCCTCTGGGTCGTACGCAAATCCAGCGACGCGGTCGAAGAGATGCTGCACCTCCAGAAGACGAAATGGGGTCAACACGACGCCCGCCTCGTCAACACCGAAATCCTGACCAAAAGCCAGGTAATCTCGCTGGAAAACAACACCGCGGTTGTGCAGACCCCCGACGGCCAGAAAACGTGGGACTTTGATCTCTGCTACATGCTCTTCGGCCATAGACCTGACCAGGACCTTTACACACGTCTCCTGAACGGGAATCTCGATTTCGTCGAAGAAACATTCGAATCCTGCCAGCGCCCCGGCCTCTATCTCGTTGGCGCGCTCGCCAAGAAACACCTGGAACATATCGGCCTGACCCAGAATCTCTGCCCCGACAATGAGGGAGAGCGCTACATCGAGCGTATCCAGACCGCCATGCAGCAAGAGTTCGGCCGCAACTGTCAGCAAATCAACTGACCACTGACCACTAGCCACCGACCACTGGTGTTCCCATGCACACAAGCCAGGCACTCCGCTCATCACATTTCGAATACCGCCGCCCAGACGCCGGCCGGCGCGTCGCCTTCAGCGCCTTTTGCGCCGGTTACCACGACCAGGATCGCGTCGGCGTCGTCTCGCCCCACCTGGAAGATGGCGTCCTCCACACCGCCTACGCCCTGTTGGCCTTGACCACCGCTTTCTATGACGTGCAGCGGGCAGGCGGCAGCGACTTTTTCATCTACCCGCAACATTTCGCCTTCATCGGCGAGGACGCATCAACAATCTCTGCTGCGCGCGCTGAAAACGGTCGCGCAGACCGAGTTGGCATCGCCACCCGCGCCGGCCGCCTGGACCTGACCCTGGACGAAGCCGGCATCGGCGGCGCCTGGGCCTGGCTCGATGTCTGGCCGAAGTCGAACTGGTTCACAGCCCCCCTTACACCTGCCGCCATGCTCCAGAAGGTCTTCGACCTCCACATCAACCGCCTGTTCTGGCCGCAGGACTTCACGCCCAAAAGCCGGCAAGAGCAGGAAACGGAAAACGGGGAGGACGCACACTCTGCCCTGCCCGACTACGCCCGTAGAATGCTGAAGACGCGCCTCAAATCCGTCTACTACTACAACACATCTGCGCCAACTGTCGAGATCTGCGCGGCCCAGCCGGCCGTGGATATCGTTCGGTTTAGCATGGAGCGCCTGCCGGAAGCGGTGCAGCAAACGTTGCCGCAAGCCCCTCAGCCCTCGCGTCCCCCGGGCCAGGAATCATACCGGCAGGTGGGCGTAGACGAATTCCTCGAGGATATGGAGGCATGTTTCACGGCTTGAAAAGCTGAATTCGCTGTCGTTTCGCAATGTGAACGCAATACGCATCGTTGATACGAAAAAGAAGAATCGCTGCCCGAACTGGAGGCACATCACATGAGCCGTCAAGAAGAGATCAAAAGAGAACTGTACGAAAATACGCTTTCAGGACGCGCGCCCATCACCGAAAAGCTCACGCAGGAAGGCATCGATCTGGGCATGGACCCGCTCGACATCCTCTTCCAGGCACTGATTCCCGCGCTCCAGGAAGTAGGTCGTCTCTTCGAGATCGGCGAATACTTTGTGCCCGAAATGATGATCTCCGCCAAAGCAATGCAACGCGCCATGGCAATCCTGCAGCCCATCCTCGGCGACACCGGCGTCGAACCCGTCGGCAAGGTCCTCATGCTGACCGTCAAGGGAGACGTACACGACATCGGCAAAAACCTGTGCATCATCATGCTCGAAGGCGCCGGCTTTGAAGTGATCGATATGGGCGTCAATGTCAGCCCCGAAAGGATGATCGACGCCGTCAACGAGCATCAGCCGCAACTGGTCGGCTTCTCCGCATTCCTCACCACCACCATGCCCTTCTTCAAGACCAACATCGAAGCACTCGAAGAAGCCGGCTTGCGCGACAAGGTCAGGGTCATGGTGGGCGGCGCGCCCATCACCCTGGAGTACGCCATGAGCGTCGGCGCCGACGGCTTTGGTCCGGACGCCAGCCAGTCCGTAAAGCTGGCCAAGCGCCTCCTGGTCGACATGGGCTATGAAGTCGACCAGGACGGAGACGGGGCATCCTCCGAAGGCGAATCGGCCATGCGCGCCGCCGTCGACGCCGTGGAAGGCCTGATGCGAAAGGCCGAGGAGGAGCATGTCAGTAACTAATTACCGCAGTCAATAAAGGGAAAGAGAATGAGCAGCCAACGTAAAACAGTTCGTCCCCGAATCGGGATCTTTGGTATCGGCCTCGGCGAGTACTGGCCGCAGTTTCCAGGCCTGAAAGAGCAACTCGAAGGCTATCAGGCGCAGGTTGAGAACCGCGTCGGCCAGTGGGCCGATGTCGTCAGCGCCGGCCTGGTCGATAATGCCCCCGCAGGGCGGGCTGCCGGAGACCTCTTCCAGCGCGAGCAGGTCGACATGGTCTACTGTTACGTCGGCACCTACGCCACCAGCTCAACCGTCCTGCCCGCCGTCCAGATCCCCAAAGTCCCCGTCCTCGTCCTCAATCTCCAGCCCTCTGCCGCGCTCGACTACGCCAACACCGACACCAAAGAGTGGCTGGCCAACTGCTGCGCCTGCTGCGTACCGGAGCTCAGTGCCGTCTTCCACCGCTGCGATATCGACTTTCACGTCGTCTCCGGCATGTTGGCAGAGGAAGAAGGTTGCGAAGAGCCCGCCCGCCGCGCCTGGGCCGAGATCCAGGACTGGACCCAGGCCGCCGGCGCCCAGCGCACCCTGCGCCGCAGCCGCATGGGTGTCCTCGGTCACACCTACCCCGGCATGCTCGACATGTACAGCGACTTCACCCAGCACCACGGTCAACTCGGCACCCACATCGAGATTCTGGAGATGTGCGACCTGGCGCAGATGGTCAATGGCGTAACCCCGGCCGCCATCAAGGCCAAAGAAGAAGAGGCCCTAGCCATCTTCGACCTGGCTGAAGACTCGCCCTCAGATCCGCTCGCAACCCGTCCCTCCCCCGAGGCCCTCGACTGGGCCTATCGCGTCGCTGTCGGCCTCGACCGCCTCGTCACCGACTTCGACCTCGACGGCCTCACCTACTACTATCGCGGTCTCGACGGCAACGAATACGAACGGATCGCGGCCGGATTCGCGTTGGGCTGTTCGCTGCTTACCTCAGGCGGCGTGCCCTGCAGCGGCGAAGGCGACCTCAAGAACTGCCAGGTAATGAAAATCGTCGACACCTTCGGCGCCGGCGGCAGCTACTCCGAGATCACCGCCATGGACTTCCGTGAAGAGTTCATCCTCGCCGGCCACGACGGCCCCTTCCACATCGACATCGCAGAAGGGCGTCCCCTGTTGCGCGGTCTCGCCCTCTACCACGGCAAGCACGGCGAAGGCGTCGGCGTCGAAACCCAGGTCAAGCACGGCCCGGTCACCGTCCTGTCCATGACCCAGACCCGCCAGGGCAATCTCAAGCTGCTCGCCGCCCAGGCCGAAAGCATACCCGGCCCCGTCCTCCAGATCGGCAACACCGACAGCCGCCTCAAATTCTCGCTCGGCCCCGCCGACTTCATCAACGCCTGGTGCAAAGAGGGCCCGACCCACCATTTCGCCCTCGGCGTCGGCAACATCCTGCCCAAAATAGAAAAATTCGCCAGCATCGCCAACCTTGAGCTCAAGGTGATCTGCTAGCTCCCGTTGACGTTAAGAAAATACTGCCAAAACTAGACAGCAACAAGATCCCCTCAGCATAAACGGAGTAAGTTCATGGTAGTTAGTCTCCAAAGAACTACCGCGTTCGAGAGGGGTCACATAAAACTCAAGGCAAATGACAATTAGGGGCTCATTTTGAATCTGGCAACTCGCAATCAAAAGGCAGAGGTCCTTCACCCTTTTGCCTTCGACAGTTCCGGGAGGTTGGTGAATTGCTGCGACGCACAAACGGGAGAGTCTTATCTATGTTTGTGCTGTAAGAATGCAATGGTAGTTAGGAAGGGCAAGGTGAGGCAACCGCACTTTGCGCATAAGCAAGAAGGGCTATGTGCCGAGCCTGACGACGTTCTTCACAAGACAGTACAGTTTTTGACAGTGCAGGCAATAAACGACGCTGTAAGTTGCGAACAAAAGTATTGTTTGGGGTATCCGTGTCCTGATTGCAAGAAAGATCGTTCACGCGACATTTCTCCAGAGGTTGTTGAAGTCAAGACTGAGAGGACGGTTGTTAAGGGTACTCGTTCCGATATCGTTGTTTGTCGCGCAGGCAAACCACCTGTCATTATAGAGGTTGTTGTTAATCACGACTTGGAACCAACTACCCGTGACCTTTACGAGGACTCTGGCATACCTGTATTTCTTATTCATCCTGATTGGGACAATCTGAACGATTTCAAACAGAGGGTCATTACAACCAGGACTCTCAACGTGGATACTGGACCATGTCCGGGCTGTGTGAAGAAGGCCGAAAATAGGCGGTTGGCGGAAAGACGCAAGCGGGATCAAGTCTTGAAGGAACTGGAGAGGCTAGACGAAAAAAAGTGTGTTTGGTCTAGCCTGTCTCTTCCTCGACCGTGGATGACTGACCGCATGGGCACTATCTTATACCCTCGTATTCGCAGGCAATTGTACGCTATGGCTATCATCCTGATGGAGATGGGATTCCTGCAATCCAAGAAAAACCCATCAATTTTTTGGTTTGGAATACTAGATAATCGTTATTGTGTGTATGCAGACTTAGGCTGGTATTACCATCCCAAAGATGACATTATCTGGAGAGACCCAAAGGTGTTGATTGAATGTAACGTTAACGAGGCGGATGAAGATTTCAAATCCTTTTTGCTTAATGCTGTTTATGTCAAGTTGTGCGATGCTGAATTGGCGGCGGAAGCGTATGAAACAGGAAAGAGATCGGAGTATTCTGGCAACAATGCTGAAGGGTTAGTTGATAAGAGGATTCTGGACAAGCTTCTTGCTGAGGCTGATCGGAACGGACACTATGACGAGAGGTTATGATAGGAAAAAGAATATAAGTCAAGCCCCTAACTACTAATATCCAAACGCACAACTAACAACCAAGAACTCACCAAGAACCAACGCCCAATGATCACACCAATCGACCTCACCACCGAATACGCCCCGAACCCCATCAACATGGACACCCCCCAGCCCCGCTTCGGCTGGATCCTCGAGTCAGACCGCCGCAACCAGTCCCAATCAGCCTATCAGCTCCTCGTCGCCAGCAGCGCCGAGAACCTAATCGCCGGCCGCGCCGACAAATGGGACAGCGGCAAAGTGACCTCGGACCGCTCCGTCAATGTGCCATACACCGGCAGCAGCCTCGCCAGCGACGAGACCTGCTACTGGCACGTGCGCGTCTGGGACCAGGACGGCCACGCCAGCGCCTACAGCGAACCGGCCTCCTTCACCATGGGCCTGCTCAACCAAAGCGACTGGACCGGCCACTGGATCGGCGCGTCCACCGATGTCGCCTCACCCCTCCTGCGCAACGAGTTCGACCTCGCCAAACCGGTCACCCGCGCCCGTCTCCACATCTCCGGCCTCGGCTGGTACGAGCTCTATCTCAACGGCCAGCGCGTCGGCGACCACGTACTCGACCCCGCCACCAGCGACTATACACAGCGCGTCCTCTACGTAACCTGCGACGTAACCGAGCAGTTGCAGGCCGGCGCCAATGCCGTCGGCGTCATGCTCGGCAACGGCTGGTACAGCGAACCCGGCTGGGAGCACCGCTACGGCGACTCCCCGCGCCTGCGCATACAGATGAACCTCGAACACACCGACGGCAGCACCACCGTCGTCGCATCCGGCGCCGGCTGGAAAACCGCCCCCGGACCCATCACCCGCAACGACCTCTACGGCGGCGAAACCTACGACGCCCGCCGCGAGCAACCGGGCTGGGCCTCCACCGGCTTCGACGATTCCAGCTGGGACGCGGCCGTAGACAAGGAAGCCCCCGGCGGCACAATGGTTGCGCAGGTGATGCCGCCCATCCGCGTGCAGCAAGACTTGCAGCCGGTAAGCGTCAGCCAGCCCCGGGACGGCGTCCACGTCTATGAACTGAACCAGCTATTCGGCGGCTGGGCCAGGCTGCTACTCAAGGGCGAGCGCGGCACAACAGTAACCATCAAGTATGCCTGCCAAGTCCTCGAAGAGAGCGGCCTCGTCGATCAGGAGTCCGGCGAGTTCTACTACCGCCACCGCTCCCGCGCGAGCGCCCACGTAGAAGGCGACGAGATCGACGTCTATATCCTCAAGGGCGACCCGGACGGCGAAACCTACGAACCGCGCTTCACCTACCATCCCGTGCGCTACGTTCAGGTCGAGAGCGACGGCCCCATCACCATCGAAGAGTTCGAAGGTCGCGTGGTCTTTTCCGACGTGGACCTCTCCGGCGGCTTCGAATGCTCCAATCCAACCTTTAACCGCATCCACGAACTCGTGCACTGGACAGTCACCAACGGCCTCTTCGGCATCCCCCTCGACTGCCTGCACCGCGAGCACTGGGCCTGGACCGACCCGGCCACCATCGCCTCATCTCTCTACCCCCGCAAGCACATGCCTCGCTTCTGGACAAAATGGCTCGACGACATCAAGGACGCCCAGCTCGAAAACGGCAGTGTCCCCGACATCTGCCCCAACTACGTCCAGCGCGACGATCCCGACCCCGCCTGGGGCGGCAACTATCCCATCCTCGTCTGGTATCTCTACCAGTACTTCGACGACAGCCGCATCCTCGAAGAACACTACGACGCCATCCGCCTCTGGACCGACTATCTCACCTCCGTGGCTGAGAACCACATCGTCAACGAAGGCCACTACGGCGACCACATGCTGCCCGGCGCCGCACCCGGCGAAGAAGAGTTCGTCTCCTCCGAGACGCCGCCGCCCCTGCTCTGGACCGGCTACTACTACCTCAACGCGGCCATCATCTCCAAAGTCGCCGCTCTGCTCGGCAAGGAAGATGAGGCCGCCCACTACGGCAGCCTGGCGGAACAGATCAAGGACGCCCTCAACAGCGAGTGGCTCGACCCCGTTGCCCACCGCTACGCCACCGGCTCCCAGACCGCCAACCTCTTCCCGCTCGCCCTTGGCATCGTGCCCGCAGCCAGCGAGGCCGGCGTCGTCCAGGACATCGTCCACAACATCGTCGACACCTGGGGCGGCCACCACCACACCGGCAACACCGGCGTCACCTGCCTCATCGACGCCCTGACACAATACGGGCAGGGAGAGGTCCTCCACGACCTCGTCGCCACCCCCACCTATCCCGGCTGGGGCTACATGGTCGAGCAGGGCGCCACCACCATCTGGGAATCCTGGAGCCTGCAGAGCACCGTCGGCGCCGCCGAAAGCATGATCATGTGGGCCTCCATCGACGAATTCTTCTACAACGACCTCGCCGGCATCAAAGGCCCCGACTACCACGGCCCTGGCACAATGACGCCCGGCTTCCGCGATATCCACATCGAGCCGCATCTGCTCGGCGACCTCGAACACGCCGGCGCCACAATGAGGACAGTACACGGCGAACTCTCCTCCCACTGGCAGCGCACCGACCAATCCATATCGCTCGAAGTCACGATCCCGGTCAACAGCCGCGCCCGCGTCAGCCTGCCCACACTGGGCCTGAGCAACATTTCCGTCAGCGAAAGTGGCAACGCCGTCTGGCAAGACAACGCCTATGTCGAAGGCCGCGACGGCCTCACATCCGCCAGCCCCCGCGCCGGCTATATCGACGTCAACGTCGGCTCCGGCAGATATAGTTTCGAACTCACCGGCTCTTAGCCAGCAACTGACCACCGACCACTGACCACCGACCACCGCAGTTCCAAAGGAGCAGGATCTTGCAGGAAATGACATCGCTCGAACGATATATGGCCGCCATCAACGGCGACCCCATGGACATGTACCCGACCCTCAACGTGTCCCCCAATTGGTCGATGATGCCGCACTGGCCGGAAATCCTGGGGCTGAACTTCCTCCACCTGTCACACGGCACCGATGAGCAGAAGCTGAAATTCTACGACGTGCTCCACGATGTGCTAGGTCTCGATTACATCCCCTGCGGCAGCGGCAAACCCTACGGCCAGCGCGGCAGGCAGTACGTGACCGAGGAGGATGGCGTACCCGTGCTCGTGGACATCGGCTCCCCCCCCCAAAACCCCCCCCCCGACCTCCCCCCCATCGGCCCCCCCACCAAGCCCCCCTCCCACGAGTCCCCGCCCGCCCCCCCGCCCGCCGAGCCCCTCTTCGAGACCGCCGCCGACGTCGAGCGCCTCGACCCCCCGCCCACCGCCGAGGAGATGCTGGCCACCGGCGCCTACGACTTCACCAAAAAGCTGATCGAACATTTCGACGACACAGTCTTCCTCTACATGGGAGACATGGCGCCCTTCCCCACCTCCTTCTACATGCTCAGCTACGACAAGCTATTCGACGCCATGTTCTTCCAGAAAGACCTCGTCTTCGCGCTGATGGACCGCCACGAAGAGGTCATCCGCCAGCAGTGCCGCTTGGCCAGAATGCTCGGCGTGCACGGCTACCAGCTGATGCAATGGTTCGCCTCCGCCGACATGATCTCCGACGACCACTATGTCGAGTTCGCCCTGCCCGGCGAGATCAAGGCCTTCCAGTACATCCACGACGAGGGCCTCATCAGCAGCATGGCGCTCATGGGCTGGATCGAACCCCGCCTGCCCCACCTCGCCAAGCTGGACTTCCACTGCATCCAGGTCGAATGTGGGCTCAAAAACTACTCCAACGATATTGTCAATGTCCGTCAGGCCCTAGGCGAAGAGGTCTGCATCTACTCCAACTCCCACGCCATCACCGTCATCGAGCAGGGCGACGAAGACCTCTGGCGCGAGGACGCCCATCACCAGGCCAAAGCCATCGGTAAACAGAAACGTTTCGGCATCGGCCACGGCACGCCCACCACCTGGAAGACCTCCCCGGCGAGGTACCGCCGCTACATCGATTTCATGCGCAGCGAGCTGGCCTCAATCGTCCCGCCGCACTGAGAATTGCAGTGCCCATCTCCCGCCGGCAGTCCCATATGATGGACTTGCCCCAACCGCTTACCCTGCAGAGAAGCCCAGACCTGAACAAAGGACGGCGCCGGACGGCCTACTGTACTCTTACTAAGATATAGGCAGAGTGATCGCCCAGACGCGATGGCCCAGTCGTCCTGGCTGCTGCCAAACACCATCGTTGCTGGCATAATGCAACTATGCCTGTAAAAATTACGATCAGAAATGTCCCTGAGGAAGTTCGCGATGAGTTGGCCAGGCGCGCCGCGCTTCAAGGTCAGTCCATGCAAGAGTTCTTGCGCGGGGAGTTGGAACGTATCGCGTCGCGCCCGTCCATTACCGCTTGGCTGCAAGAAGTTCGCGAACGCAAAGCGCTCACGGAGACACGTGTACATCCGCACTACATCCTCCGCGACCGTGACGCCGACCGAACCTGACCGCAATCGCCGCACGAACTGACACCGTCAGCCCGTCCTGACCTTTCGAAATCGGAGAATAGCACGGCAGACTCTACGCCGATCGAACGCGCGCAAACGCAGAGAGTAACCTGCCGAGTGCAGTACCCCTCCATCCCACTCCTTCTGATGGCCTCTACCCACCGACCCCAATGAAGATCACCCGCCTCGAAACCATCCGCCTTGGCCGCCATCCCCACTCGCTCTGGCTGCGCATCCACACCGATGATGGCCTGATCGGCCTCGGCGAGACCTCCTACGCGCCCCGCGCCGTAAGCGCCCTCATCCACGACGATCTCGCTCCCCTGCTGCTGGGGCGCAGCCCCCTCGACATCGAGCGCCACTGGCACACCATGTTCGCCGCCGTCAACGCCTTCGGCTTCGGCGGTGCCGAAACGCGCGCCATCAGCGCCGTCGACATCGCCCTCTGGGACATCGCCGGCCAGTACACCGGCCAGCCCATCTACAACCTGCTCGGCGGCCGCAGCCGCGACCGCATCCCCATCTACAACACCTGCCTCGGCCACGGCGCCAACCAGGACGCCCAGACCTGGATGGAAGGCCGCGCCGGCCAGCTGGCAGAAGACCTGCTCCACCACGGCGTCAGCGCCATGAAGATCTGGCCCTTCGACCTGCCGCCCGGCCCAACCAACGCGGAAACAGGCGCGCCAAGTCCTGTCCGCCACTACCTCGACAAAGATACCTCAAAAAGGGGTGTCGCCTGTGTGGAAGCGGTCCGCGCCGCAGTCGGCGACAAAATGCAGATCGCCATCGAGGGCAACGCCCGCTGGAACCTGCCCGCAGCCATCGAAATCGCCCGCGCCCTGGAGCCCTACAACATCATGTGGCTGGAGGAGATGATCCCGCCCGATAACGTCGAATCCTACGCCCGCCTCAAGGCTGAAAGCCGCATCCCTCTCTGCGTCAGTGAGCGCCTCTTCACCCGCTTCGGCTTCCGCCGCGTCGTCGAAGCCAACGCCGCCGACATCATCATCCCCGACATATCCTGGACCGGCGGCATCAGCGAAACCCGCAAAATCTGCGCCCACGCCGACACCTACTACCTGCCCGTCACCGCCCATGACGCCACCGGCCCCGTAGCCCTCTGGGCCGCCGCCCACCTCATGCTCCACATCCCCAACGCCATGATTCTCGAAACCGTCCGTGCCTACTACGACGGCTGGTACAACGACGTAGTAACCGAGCGCATCCCCATCAGCGCCGGCATGCTCTCCCTGCCGCAGAAGCCCGGCCTCGGCGTCGCCCTGCGCGAGGAGGTACTGAACTGGCCCGACGCCCGGATTGAAGATGGCTCCAGTAACGAGTAGTGCGTGGTTAATCGCCTTGTCGGAGCTCAGCAGGGTCGCGACGAGGAGAATGTCATAGATGTCTGGTGGTTTTCAGTGCTACCACCTAACTATTTTCCTGAATACGTTGGGACTTATTCGTTTAGGATCGCAAATAGAAGTAAACAATATTGGTAATTTAGCGTCTTATATTGACAGAGTACCATAGGGTTACTGTTACAAAATGCGCGTCAAATTGGAAGTCTGATTTACTTCTGTCATCTACTAGGACCCCATATTGACCGGGATACATCTCAAGTCTAGTTTTCCCACCAAGAGAATCGGACTGGTACATTTCAGAGCGGGAGTACGTAGTGTCCTTGCGTTTAAGCCATCCGCCGAAACTATAAGGGAAATTCAGGCCAACCCCCCCGTTCTTGCCTATTCCTCAAGTACGAGTCAACACCTCTAGCCTGAAACAGAAAAACAGATAGTCCTCCCCAGACAGCCTCAATATACCCAAAAATCTGAAATGCCGCAGGTGTTCCGCCGGCGATTTTATAGTTTACTCAATGACTATATCGGGTCATTCAACCACTAATTCCAGTTCAGACAACCGGTATTCTATTTCCTCTAACCAAAACCGATCATCTTCAATTTCATTAAGCAATGACTCTTCGACTGTCTCGACATGGAGTTCAAGATCATACATCTGACTTTCGAGATCAATGACATACCCTTCAAGCGTCTCTATCCTATTCTCAAGATCCTCAACGTACCCTTCAAGATCTCCAATGAAATCTACATCGCGATATTGGGGGTTTGTAGAAGCTGCCACTGTAGCTGGAGTCGGGGTCGAAGTTGGTGTGGTAGCTAGGGCATAAAAGAGAAAAAAACATACAGTGAAGGCGAAGAGCGTCAAAATAAGCAGGATACGATTCATGGGTGCCCCCTTGGTGGAAATAAATTGATGGAATCCACCACAGCGCCACGAATCTGGTAGCCAACCAAGGCGGTGCGAAGAGCCCACTTACCTAATTTGACGACAGTCATATTCGTACTGCGCTGTGAATGGTCCCAGTGTATCCCAACTGGGGTACCGCCAGAAACAAAGAGAAACTGAGCTGCTTGAAACGAGGAATGTTGATCATCGGGCCGACCAGGATCCAGGCCGTCTCCGGTAGGAATCCGAATCTGTTCGGAGCGGTAGGAAACGGTTCACCTTTCTTCAGAGCGATCTCAAATTCAGGACTCATCGACGCTCGAATTATACCTGACTTTGGACATGTAACACCCGTTTCGCCCGGAAAAACATGTTTCGAAATCAACCAACCCGACATCCGTTTTGCATTACGCAATCGTTGCTACGCGGCTATACTACAACACCAACAGCATGCGTGTAGCACCAAAGAAGGAGAGTGTCCAACGTCGCCAAACGAAGGTGTTCCCCTCACAAATAAGCTTGAGGCTCAAAGGGGCCAATTCATCTTCAATATCAGATAGAATCGCTAACAGCGCAAGAACATATTTTCTCCCAATTTGGGAAAAGGAGGCAATCAGAAATAGACGACTCTAAAGAATTCATCAACATAGACTGAGCAGCCAGAACAGTTGCAGACATATACCAGTACCTGAAGACAGACGGAACTGAAATTCGAGACTAGCTGCAATTATTGACTTATCGGCTGATGCAAGCTCTACTATATCTCATCCAAAAACGGCGGATGCAAAAAACATGCTTTCAACCGATCAACCCTCTGTGCGATTTGTCCACCAGAGCGATGAATGCACACTGTGAAAGGTGCAGACAGCCTTGGGGCACAGTACGCAAACCCGGGCCGGGACATCCTTTAGGAATGTTCTGCTTACAACTGAAAACTCTTGAATTTGAGACTCCCAAATCCGTGTGGGATCAATTGGCAAGAATCAGTTATAGAGACATCGAGGCCGTGGGGAACTTGGTGGAAAAACATGAATCATTGAAGAACCTACTAAGTCCATTTTTGTCGATCGCGAGACTAGCGTTGACAACCGAGAGCTGTTGAAATAAAGTTAAGTCCAAACAGATGAAGAAGCACTTGCCTCTAGCGAAACCATGGCAAGTGCCTTTGCTGACTATGCCCGCTTCGTAGGGACTGCTTCTTCCCATTCGGGAAGCATACCTCCAAACTTGTCAAGAAAAAGATCGCATGAGGTGTGCACCAGGGCAAGTGTCCAGTCCCGCTTGGCGGGAGGGAGAACACTCAAATGTTCTGTGGCTATTGCGATCTCTGCCACAAAATCCTGCGCTACATCGGGAAGTACCTTGGACGCAGACAGCATAGACATGGAATTCGCCTCCCAGGATACAGTGAAGGCGCACTGCAGACGCACTTATCTCTATGTGAAACAGAGGGATACATGACTCCGACTTTTCTGAAAGATTTCTTTGTCTTGACAGATTTGGGGCGTGAATCAGTCGAGAAATTTCGTGGAGAAATGCTGACACTATAGCCCTTGGGGAGCGAATTCAATTAATGGATTACAGATAGTCTCTCCTTTTGTTCTGTGTGATATTTCATCGTAGGTCAGCTCTGTAAAGGTCAGCCGCGTCCCGAAAGAACGGTGGATCACGTTTCTGATTCCCGCGAGGCTGGGTCCATCGCTACTACCTTCAACGAGACGGAACGCGACCTCGTTGAAGGTAGTAGAGGCGCCCGTGTCATTGGCTCCACTGGTGATATTTGCACTTGGGCAAGGGTTTCAGAAAGTGCCCAAATGATCTCGATACCATTCCGTCACTTCTTCATTGACGTAGTCACTCTTGCTGTGGTTTACAATCTCGCGGGTATACCATTCGTCTGAACCACCATAGCTCATGATTTCGTCGGTGTAAGTTATAGCACCTTCTTCGACGTAGTTCAGGATTTCGTCCTCAATAAATTGTTTGCGGATACTATGGGTCGGGCGCAGAAGGATCTGGTCGCCGCGTTCACGCATACTGTTGACGATCTGCTGTCCGCTCGTCCCACCTTGTATCTGGAGCTTCTTCTTTCTGTGCTTATTCTTCTCGAGGCCGCCCATATAGGTCTCATCAACTTCGACTACACTCGAGAGTAGTTTGTGTTCATCGCCCATCGTCTCGCGCAGACGGTGTAACAGGAAACAGGCCGAAGGCTGCATGATGCCAAATTCCTTACCTTGCTGTTCGCTATTGATAACCTTGCGGGCCGTCTGTTTGAGATAAATGGCTCAGAGCCACTTATGGATAGGAATGTGGGATCGCTAGAAGATCGTGCCAATACGTACGCCGTGCTCTAAGCGGCAGCCGTTGCACTGGTAGCGGCTAGAGGATGAAGGTTTCCCGAAGCGCTCGGATTCGCAGTGTGGACAGACAATTCCTTCCAGCCAGCGCTCCTGATCGATGAAATCGAAGGCGGACTGCTCATCAGGGAACAACTCGAAGAGCTAGTAGTGCTTAACGGGCGGGCATTTTCAGCTTACATGACAGCGATTCAGGTTTCGGCTTTGTCTACCTCCTTGTTGTAGCGCATTAGTGCGTCTTCACCCTACGTGTTTACCCCATTGAAAAGGTCCTTTATCCAAGAACGAGGAGAACAAGAAATGTTTTACGGACTACGCTCTCAGAACATTCCTGAAGATGATCGAAGAGAAATTGCCCACGCGTTGCAAACACTCTTCAATTACACACAAAATGGAACGATTGTCCTTGTATTGGAGCCGCATGAACCCCTATTTTGCATCTACTGTGAGGCCGAAGTTATCCCTTATTCGAGAACGGCAAGGGATGGGAGACAAATTATGTTTTTTCAGCATAGAGAAACAACCGATCCTGTCTGTGTAGGAAATGATCACTATATTGGCGTTGAAAACCCTACCGGCTATTCATTGAGAGTGGACCGAATCTGGGAATGGCTAAATCCTCCCAGAGTCCGTTAATAGTATGTGGCATTAAAGGGATGATTCTCTATCTGTCCAAGCTGCTTCTCAATGCTCAATCTTCCCAACTGTTTTACTGCTTCGAACTGTTCTCCGAATTCGATTTCAGCCAGCTCCGGGAAAGCGCCGAACATTGTCAAGGTGGGCGTAGCAGCGTAACTGGCCTGGTGTATGTTGGCAGACGTGTTGGCTGCTTCGTATAGGGCAATCAGTCTGCTCCACAGATCGATGGGTACAAGAACACTCTGCACGTTTCCTTGTTCATCCAGAAGGTATTGAACAGGTAGTTCCCGAAACCCTCTTCTCATATACTTTCTGTCAGACATAGGAATCCGTTCCTTCAGAATTCTAGGCAATACGCTCCCGCAATGAAGAGCATTCGAATAGAAAAGTCAATGACTCTCGAAGAACTGGGTTGCCGAAGTAAGATAGTACCCTACTACATCACCACGGATCATCCCTCATCAACTTTCGATGATGCTCTTTCATTTCCCTGAGAATCGCTCGCTCTTCCTCGTCAGGGAGATCCCCATGGACCTTGTTGAGCGCTGCCATCATACGTCTCGTTTCATGACGCTCGATAAACGCCTGAACCGCCATGGAAACAAACTCATTTCGGGACATTTCCAGTTCTCGAGCCAGGCTTTCCACTTTCTCATCGAGAGTACTGCTCAAAGAGATTTCTATCCTCACTGTCATCTGTCTTCACCATAATGGCTAAGTAGGGCGATTTGGAAATTAATGAAGCCGTCTGCACACTAGGCCGAAGCCCGTCGCACAGTATACCACTTCACTCGCACGCGGTTTCAGGAAGGGTTTTCTTCGCGTCCCTTCGCGCCCCTTCGCGGATAAACGCCTTTTTCAGAGTCCCCCAATCGCAAAATAGAAGGTTGCAGTCTGAAACAATTGTCTATATCATTACGGAGACGAAGAAAACCCGCCTTACCAACCCGAAAATTGACAATACCCAGACAGGAGCCCCCCCGCCCGTCTACGATACATCGAACCAGGAGACCCCTGAATGCTGTCCGAGCAGATCGCCGCACTCAAGCGCTACGACTCCGCCACCATTTTCAACGCCGTCGCCCTCAAGCTCGGCCTGCCCAATCTCGACTACACAGACCACACCATCCGCTCCCTTATGCCCGATATGGGCCTCGTCGCCGGCTTCGCCGTCACCGCCGAAGTCACCACCAACGACGAAGACTCCACCGCCCTCGAGTGGATCGACTACTACGACTACCTCGGCAGCCAGCAGGGTCCTCTGATCGCCGTCTTCCAGGACCTTGACACCAACCCCGGCCGCGGCGCCTGCGTCGGCGACGGCATGGCCCGCGTCCACAAACGGCTCGGCGTCATCGGCGTCATCGCCGAAGGCACCGTGCGCGATCTGACCGGCATCCGCCACGTCGGCTTGCCCGTCTGGGCCTGGGGCACCGTCCCCGGCCACGGCGTCTTCAACATGAACCGCTTCGGCGCGCCCGTCACAGCCGGCCGCCTGCGCATCCATTCCGGCGACCTGCTCCTCGCCGACTCCGACGGCGTTGTGCGTATCCCAACCGAACACGTAGACGACGTCCTCCGCCTCGCCGAAGAAGTCCGCACTCGCGAGGCCGAACTCTTCGACTTCTACGAATCCGAAACCTTTTCCTTGGAAAAGATGCGGGCCCGCCTTCAACAATACTAATCACCGACCACCGGCCACTAGCCACTGGTGTTCCATGACTCTCGACCAACAGATCGAAGCCCTGACTGCACAAGCGCCCGGTTTCTGGCATCTCGACGCCTGCGGCGTTACCCGCACCGAACGACAGATCCCAGCGCTCCTGCATGGCGCCGACCAGCCCCCCGCAGGCGAGCGCCTGCAACTCGTCCTCATCGGCGGACTCTCCGGCAAGCAGGAAGACGCTGACGCGGCCCTGGCCGCGCTGAACTCCTACAGCGCCGCGCCCGGTCTCTCCCAGCGGTATGCCCTCAGCGCCGTCCCCTGCGCCAATCCCGACGGCCTCGTCCTGGGCAGCGCGCCCGAAAACGGCGTCGGCGGCAACCCCGGCACCGGCTACCCCCCACCGGGAGACAGCTACTACGACGCCAATCCCGAAGCCCACTACCTCTGGCGCTGGATCAGCTTCCAGGGACCCGACCTCGTGCTCGAAATCCGCCTCGGCGAAGGCACAACCTGGGAGGGCTCTGCCCACTGCCTCGAGCTGCTGTCGCAGTTCCGTTCCGTGCTCAACGCCACCACGCTGCCGGCCGATAACTCGCTCCTCGGCGCGATGTCCACCGGTGAGCCCAACCTGCTGCCGCCCATTTTCAGCCTGCGCCTGACCTGCCCCGCCGCCGACCTCGAAAACGAACTCGCCAAACTGTGGACCGTTCTCGCCCAGGTCCCCGACCACGCCCGCTCCCCCACCCGCAGCGCCCTGCAAACCCGCGCCGCCCGCTCGCCCCTCGACGTCGCCCGCATTCTCGCCGGCGTCTACGGCCATGAGCTCGACCCCGTAATCTACACCCAGGGCGTCGCCGTCAGCGGACGCCTCCGGCTCGCCCAACTGGATGCAGAATACGCCGATCCATCTGACGGCATCGCAGCCATGGTCGCGCCATACATGTCCGGTGCCAAGCCTTGGTTTACCGCTGGCGGCGACGGCGGCGCCAACCTGGCCGGCCTCGTCTGGGCCGATGAACTCGCCGCAACGACCGGCGATAACCGCTACGCCGACCTGCTCGTGCAAACCGCCGACCGCTACCGCGCCACCCACGACAACGGCGTGCCCATCCCGTCCAACCCCAGCTACCAGGTCGAGGACATGTTCTTCACCGCCGCCGTCCTCGGCCGCGCCTTCAAACTCACCGGCGACGACGCCTACCTGACCATCCTCACCCGCTTCCTGCTCGATGCCAACGTGCAGCAGGACGACGGCCTCTTCTGGCACGACCGCGAGACCCCCTTCTACTGGGGCCGCGGCAACGGCTTCGCCGCCCTCAGTTATGCCGAAACCCTGACCTACCTGCCCGACAGCCATCCCGACCGCGCAGCCGTGCTCGCCATCCACCGCCGCCACCTCCAGGCCCTGCGCGGCTACCAGCACCGCAGCGGCATGTGGCGCCAGGTCGTCAACGGCCCCGGCTCCTACCCCGAAATGACCGTCACCTGCATGGTCGGCTATGCTCTCGCCCGCGGCCTGCGCCGCGGCTGGCTCGACGCCGGCTACACCGACATGCTGACCCGCGCCTGGCAAGGCGTCGCCGCTCGCATCGACGACAACGGCGGTCTCGTCGACGTCTGCACCGGCACCGGCGTCCAGCAATGCACCCGCGACTACCTCGACCGCCCCGCCATATTCGGCCCCGACGAGCGCGGCGGCGCCCTATCGATCTGGTTCGTTACCGAAATGGAAAGCTTTCTACGAGAGAGTTGAAATCCTGGTCAGAACTCGCACTGACCACCGACCACTGCAGTTAGGAGGAAAAAATGGCAGATGAGGATCTGGGCCTGATGGCTCATTTGCTGCGCCGGGCAGGCTTCGGCGCCAGCCGCGAAGAGCTCGAGGCCCTTGTCGCAAAGGGGTACGACGAAGTCGTCGACGACCTGGTGGACATTGAGCGCTGCCCGCCGATCGACGAGGATATTGTGAAGCGCTACTTTGGCGGTGAAGGGCCGGATGTCCGCTCCGGTACCTGGATCTACCGCATGCTCAACAGCCCGCGCCAGCTCGAAGAGAAGATGGCTCTCTTCTGGCATCACGTTTTCGCCACCGGCTACGCCAAGGGCGAGCACGCCCTCGCCATGAGCGACCAGATCGATCTCTTCCGCCGCATCGGCATGAGCAACATACGCGAGATTCTGCTCGAGCTCTCCATGAACCCGGCGATGATCAACTGGCTCGACAACAGCGAGAACATCAAGGGCGAACCCAACGAGAACTACGGCCGTGAGCTTCTGGAGCTCTTCTCGATGGGCGTGGGCAACTACACCGAGGACGACATCAAGAACTGCGCGCTCGCCTTCACCGGCTGGACCTTCGCGCAGCCGGTTCCCCTCTACCCCCACGGCTTCTACTCCCCCGAATTCCTCTTCCGCGAGGAGGACCACGACGACTCCGAGAAGACCTTCCTCGGCCACACCGGCAACTTCAACGGCGGCGACATCATCGACATCATCGTCGAGCAGCCGGCAACCGCCCGCTTCA
>MKWU01003329.1_pt1 | contig 21530 bp, 19 predicted proteins | sample 809101 | NCBI WGS metagenome assembly MKWU01 (sample SAMN05860141, study PRJNA318959) | sponge metagenome | host: Aplysina aerophoba | place: Slovenia: Piran, Adriatic Sea, Gulf of Piran | collected 2013-05-07 | reverse complement strand
CGCAACCGTCGGCACCCGCGTCGTGGTCCGGCCAAAAAATGACCACGCCCCTCTCCTCGTCATTGAGACCGGTCGATACCCGTCCAGAAAACCGCGGTTTTACATGACCGACAACACCGGTATGACACCTCGGCCAGGTTCGGTCCGAACGTCGCCTCGTCGTTCATGGACACGACGACGTAGCCCTCGTCGTGGGCCTCCGCCGTGCCCCGTGTGAACGTCTTCGGCGTTGCCGTCATGTACACACGGTTGCGCGCTGGCAGCCGCGCGTTGTCGTGGCACACGGTGAAGTTGCGGAGCGTCGCTTCGTTCGCCTTCGGCGTCTTCTTGAGCCCGGCCGTCCGATGCGCTTCGTCGCAGATCAGGATCGCGGCATCCGCTCCGGCGTGCCGTACTCCCTCGGCCAGCGTGGGCCCGGACTGGTAGGTGCTGACGATCACGGGCCACCCGACTGGATCCCGGCCGCGCTCCGTGATCCAGTCGGCGACGTCCTGCGCCTTGCGCCCCACCGACCCCGTGATCTCGGACCCGTCGATTCCGCTCAGGTCGGCTGTCGGATCGTCGGCGATGGCTTCGTCGACGTTCGACCTCCGCCGTCTCCCGCTGTCGCCGCTCCGGTCGGAGCAGACGGCGAGGGTCCGAATCGCGACCCCGTCGCTCTCGGCCATGGCTTCGTACGCCGTCTTGAGTTGGCGCACGAGACCGATGCTCGGGCAGAGGACAATCGTCAGCCGGTCGGCGGCGTCGGGCGTCTTCCCGGGCGTGGTGAGTTCACGCGCGATCCGGTAGCCGACGCGCGTCTTGCCGGTGCCGCACGGCATCACGATGCGGCCGCGCGCATCGCTCGCGCGCCAGCCCTTGTGCGTCCGTCCGCGGACGTTCTCCAGCCCCTGGAGGGACGCGTCGATGACCCGGTTCTGAATATCGTCCCGTGGGTCGGGGCCTGCGTCATCCGCGGCCTGCGCCGACTGCAGCAGCGCGTCCTGGATCCGCAGACACCGAACCTTGGTGAGCCCCCGGTTGTTCAGCTGCTCTCGGAGCCCCCCGCTCGCTACGGTCGTCCCGACGATCCATGCCTCGTTGAACTCGGGCACTGTTGCCGCGGCGAGGAACCCTTCGACCTCCTCGAGCCGGATCGCGCTTCCCTCGCGCCGGGCCTTGCACTGGATGGCGATCAGCCGTTCGCCGGCTGTATCTTCGGCCACGAGGTCGATGCCGACGTCGTCGGGCGAGCTGTCCGGAAAAACCGTCGTCCGTTTCGGCCATTCCTCCCATCGGTAGACAGCGTCGACGTTCCAGTGCCTGACGGTCGGACCGTGCGTCTGCACGAGCCTCTCGAACCATTTGCCGTCGCCGCAGTCGTCGGCGTGGGATTCGATCTCTCTCAGTGCCTCGCGAACTTCGTCCGTCATTGGTGCTTCCGTGTGGTGAGCTCGGGAGTCTTCTGAGCCGCGTCCCGCTCTTCTGGCCGCGAAAACACCGTCAACTCGCTGCGCTGGATGCTCAACGCCGCCTCAACTCAGCTTCCCGTCTTGTTCGGCGTCGTGCCGTAGAGCGGTCTCCGTTCAAGCTCCGCACGTCGTCCCGGTCGCCAGCCCGAGCGTCTTGGCCTGTTCGTCAGGTCCAGCGACAGCCCGCGACCCGCCGTCCCGGGGTCGATATGCATCGACACCGAGAAGGCCCACTCGTCGTAGCGGCTGTCCTGGTGTGCCATCAGGATGCTCCGGTCGCGTCGACCATCAGCCCGAGGCCCGGGGCGGAGTATACGACGCCGAGGCCGGTGTCGAGTCCGAGCCCCGTCTCGGCGTTGCCGCCGTCCTGGCTGACGCCCTGCTCGACGGACGGCGTGAGGCTCCGACCAGCAAAGTGCAGCGCGCGCGAGCCTTCTGATCCGGTGTCCGGCCAGCTGGCGGAAGTGGGTTGCCATCGGCCGTCTCACCGAAGCAGCACCAGGCGTTCCCCCGGCCCGTCGAGGTCCTCGAGTGGGCCAGGGGGGTCACGCGACGAGGTCGGAGAGGTCGTCGTCGAGCAGGGGGACGGCGTGCGGGACGTCGCCGACCGTGTCGCCCGCGCGCTCGCCCTGGTCGTCGCGGTCGCCCTCGAGCAGGGCGACGGTGGCGATCTCGGCCGCGTTCAGGGCGTGGTCCAGCAGCCACCGGCGGCGCCGGGCGCAGGGGAGGCAGCGCTCGGCCCCGGCATGCACCCAGCGCCCGCACGTGCCTGCCTCGAGGGGCAGGTCGACCCCGCTGCAGAGCAGCTTCCGGGCCTCGCGGTCGCGGCGCATCCATAACCTGTTGGCGACGCGCTTGCGCTGGCGCCGTAGCACCAAGTGGTCTTCCGGGCAAAGCTTGTCAATGAACATGAGTCGTGTCCCTCCGGGGACGAGCCCGACGGAGCGGCGGCCGGCCGGCGGCCGTACGCACGGGGGCCGTCAGCCGCCCAGGCGTCGAGCGTGTGGGTGGGGGATTGGCCCGACCGGGCCGCTTTCCGTGGGGATGCGGGCGCCAGGGGCGCAGGACCGGGGACGGAGGACGGCGCAGCCGTCGCGCCGTGTGTACTCCGGTCCTATTTCCTCTGGTCTATCCCGCTACTTCCCGTTCGGATCTGATCCCATTGTCGTACGTCCGTTTCTCCCCCCCATGGTCCCGTCCGTCCCGCGCCGACTCCGGGCGGCGCGGCTGCCGGGAACCGGCCGAGAGCGTGGCGGAGCCGGGGTGCAGGCGGAGCCGGCTCGGCGGTCCGTGGCCGACAAGTCGCCGGCGTGCTGAGGCTGTTACCGTTCGCGAATCGTCGTGGGAATCGACCTGCGCAGCGTTGAGGTCAGCGTCGCCGTCGAGGACGATCAAGTCATGAAGAGGAACTCAAGGCTGCCGCCTAGGCCCGGGTCGCCCCCACCCCGAGTGCGGGGCCGCGTCCGCGCGGCCGAGCAGCCCGGAACTCCAGCCGGAGGAAGGGACGTGGAGGACGCGCTGATTCCGACCGCCACCACCATCGAGGCGATGAGGGAAGGCCGCCGCAGGAAAGGCCTGCCTCGCTACGCCGGTGTGCAGGCGCTCTTCGACGGGCTGCATGTGGGCGATTGAGCCCACCACCAGGTTCAAGCGCGACTACCGGCGTGAGTCCAAGGACCCGCATGGAGCGACGCTCGACGCGAGCCTGAGACCCGCCTTCGACGCCATGGTCCACGACCTCTGACGCGCGCGCGGGGTCTGGGACTCACGCAGCGCTTCTGCCTGGGCCCTGGTCGCGTCGGAGGTCGGCCCCCTGCTGCTCGCGAACGCCTGGGAGCGAGCTGCACGCCGCCGACCACAGTCGGCGTGCTCGCTACGCCGACCGTGTACGGGGCGACGCGGCGTCCAGCGAGCCCACGGGCGCCCGAGCTTCCGGCCCGAGAGCTTTGGCCGAGAAGCCGGGCTAGTGCGCGGCAGCCCCATCCTGGTGTGCGCTCCGCGCACCCATCCGGTGCTCGTTCCCTGGTCGTTCTGGCAAGTTCTGGTCACCCACCAAAAAAAACGCTCTTCGTTTTTTGAGTAGTGGGTTACCTAATAGCGCCACTTGCGCTATACTTGGACCATGCAGCAGGTGCTCAGATTCAGCAAGACCGCTGAGGTGCGGGGGGGGCTGGCAGCACACGTGGACGGCCGCACGCGGCCCGAGTCCGCGCATCCGAGGGACCACCTGGAGCCGGTCATCCTGCTGGGACCCGACGGCGCAGTCCTGTCGATGGATGACGCGACCAGGCTCCTGCACGAGGCCGCGACCTACGCCGCCGACTGTGCTGAGGGACCGGGACGCAGCACCCGAGGTCGGAAGCCGCAGGCATGCGGCGAGTTCATGATCGGCGGCCTGCCGGCGTACCAGAAAACGGCGGAATGGGGTGCGCTTATCGAGCGCGTGGCGAGCCTCGACCCCTGGGACGTGCCGCAGATCGACACCGCCGAGTACCGGCAGCTCCAAGAGCGGATCACGCTGGCGTACACCCGGGACGCTCTCGAGTGGCTGCTGAGAGCGGCCGGGCCTGGGTCGACGCTTGCTCAGTGCGGCATCCATCAGGATGAAGGAGCGCCGCACGCGCACGGCCGGATCGTGATGGCTGACAGCCGGGGGCGCCTGGGATGGAATCGCGTCCGGCCTGGATTCATGCCGGGTCTGGAGTCGCCGGACGATCTGCGGCGTCGGAAGGGCATGAGCGCCATGCAGAATTTCTTCCACGAGGCGGTCGCGGCCTCGTGGGGGATGGAGCGTGGCGAGGCTGGTGGGCACCACGCACCCATCGACCGCGATAAGGCGATCGAGCAGAGGATCGAGGAAGAAGTCGCGATCGAGCGGATCAGGGCGGCCCGGCGTCTGGAGCGACTGCGCCGGGGTGCCCGGGGCGCTCGGGATGGCCTTCGAGACCGCGTCGCCGCTGTCGAGTTGCAGTGTTCCGCGGCCACCACCAGGGCGACGGAGGCGGAGGCGGCCGTCGAGGCGGCGCGGGACGAGGCTCTCGAGCAGGTGACGCAGGCCCAGGCTCGGGCGGCGAGCGCAGAGCGGGCGGCTGATGAACGGGTCGCCGCCTCCGAGGTGGCGATGGCCGCTGTCGTCGCGGAGCAGGTCGACGGCGCGGTGGCGCGCGTGTGGCGCGACGAGGTCGCGCCCGAGCGTCAGCGCGCGGCGGCCGTGGAGCGGGAGCGCGACCACGCGACCCACAAGGCAACAGCCGCGGAGAGCAAGGTCGCCGTTCTCAAGCAAGAGCGCGACCACGCCACTGCGGCGAGCGCCGCGGCCGAGCAGACCGCCACGGCTGCCGTCGCGGAGCGCGACCAGGCGACCGCGCGGGCAACGGCCGCGGAGCGGGAGCGCGACCACGCGACCCACAAGGCCACGGCCGCGGAGAGCAAGGTCGCCGTCCTCAAGCAGGAGCGCGACCAAGCAGAGCAGGCTCGCGTTGAAGCGGTGGGGCGCGCGGATGCGCAGGCTATCGAGGTCGGCCGTCTCCGGCGGCTGGTCGACAGGATCGTCGAGTGGATCGAAAACCGGCTCCCCGGTCTTCAGCTCGGTTGCACGGAGCAGGACGAGGTAGAGATTCTGGCCGCTCCGGATCCGGCCCAGGTGCGCTGGGACGATCTGCAGGCCGCTGGCGGCGCGGCCGGACCCGAGGACGTCATCGCGCACCTTCAAGCCGAGCTCGTGGTTGAGTTCCGGAAGACGAATCGCGCCGTGGACGATGCCCTGTTGAAGGGGCCGCTGGGTACAACAGCGCAGACCGAGTACCGCATGGTGCGGCGGGCGCTGGCGGCCGAACCGTACGGGGGCCACGTGGTGGGCGACGACGTGGTGGGCGATATTCCCGACGACATCGTGGCTCTCACGGACCTCATACAGAAGGTGCAGCAAGAGCGGGAACGCATGGTCGCGGCGGCCCGTGAACACCCGAGGGGGTTCGTAAGGGAAGTGCTGGGCACCATCGACGCGCACTACGACGCGCAGTGGGTTGCGCACCGTCTCGAGGGTGGTGGGCGGCCGGCAGGCGACGAGCGCGGCGGCGGCCGCGACCAGGGGTGCCAGCAACTGCCGGGTGGCCGCGGGAGGTCGCCGCAGTCGATGCACTACACCCAATCGCCCCCGCCGGCGGTGAGTCCGGATCCGGCAAGGTCCACGAGGACGACGACGACGGAGCGACCGAGTGGCCCATCGTGGTAGGCCCGTTTACTCGCCATGCGCGGCAGCGGCCCCGGTCAGCGTCGCGAGTTCGCGCCGCCAAGCCGTAGCGGGTGTCAGACCACGGGACGCTACGTTAGCCAGTCCGGGACGATGGGGCTCTGTGGGCACGAGCGCCCGGCCCCGAGCAGGAGCGCCAGTATATACGCAACATAAAGGACGTTATGCTACGCTATGGGCATGCACTCTTCGAAGCGCGCTCGTGGGTTGGCGGCGGTACTGGCGAAAGCTCCCGACTTCAGCGGGGTCACCGGGGTCGGCGGATTGGCGGCGGAGCTGGCGAAGGCTTCCGGCTTCAGCGGGGTCGGCGGGGTCGGCGGATTGGTGGCGGAGTTGGCGAAGGCGCCCGACTTCAGCGGGGTCGGCGGGGTCGGCGGGGTCGGCGGATTGGCGGCGGAGTTGGCGAAGGCTCCCAGCTTCAGCGGCGTCCTGGCGGAACTGGCGAGGGCTTCCAACTTCAGCGGTTTCGCGGCGGAGTTGGCGAAGGCTCCCAGCTTCAGCGGGGTCGTGACGGAACTGGTAGAGAATCCCAACTTCAGCGGGTTCGCGGCGAAACTGACACGAGGCCCCGACTTCAGTGGGCTGGCGGACTTGTTGGGCCCAGCATCGGAAGAACGCGTCGCGGAGGCCGTCGATCGATTACAGAGGGCCGAGGACATCATCGCCGACGCGCCCGACCCGCGGCGGGCAGTCGAAGACGTGGCAGAAGACGCTGTCATCGTCAAGGACGCAGCGCCGCCCGAGGCGCAGGAACGGGTGAACATCTGGGTTCGGCTGTTGGCGTTCTGGTTGGCAGAACAGTTCCTTGCTGATCCGGCGCTGGAAGCGGTACGCGAGAAGGTGTTTCCCCTGATCTTGGTGCTCTTGTTGGTGAGTACACCGCCGGAGGCGCCGTCGCCGCCCGGGCTGTCGACCGATCCAGGGGTCGAGGCGGTGACCACGGCCCTGACCTTGCCAAGCGGTTGGGCGGTCGAGGGCCTGCCGGCAATCGTCGAGCGAGCCGGCCCGGCGGCCGCCGAACGGGCGGTCGAGTTCTTCACGGCCCAGATTCGCAACGGCAATACTCGCGCGGCCTACGCCAAGGCGGTGACGCAGTTCTTCACCTGGTGCGACGAGCGTGGGCTCGAGCTCGACGAGATCTCGCCGGTCGCCGTCGCCGCCTACGTCGAGGAGCTCCAAGGCGTGTACCGCGCTCCCACGATCAAGCAGCACCTGGCCGCCATCCGCCGGCTGTTCGATTGGCTCGTGGTCGGTCAAGTGGTGCCGTGGAATCCGACCGCCGCGGTGCGGGGGCCGACGCACGTCGTGAAGAGGGGCAAGACGCCGGTCCTCCAGCCCGGGGAAGTGCGGCTGCTCCTCGACTCCATCGACACGTCGGCCATCGGTGGCCTCCGCGACCGGGCGCTGATCGGCGTGATGATCTACAGCTTCGCCCGGGTGTCGGCCGTCGTGAACATGGACGTTGACGACTACTACCAGCAGGGCAAGCGCTGCTGGCTGCGGCTCCGCGAGAAGGGCGGCAAGCACCACGCCCTGCCGGTCCACCACAAGGCGGAGGCCTATCTCGACGCGTATCTCGCCGACGCCGGGATCGGGGGGGAGCGAGGTTCGCCCCTGTGGCGCTCGCTGACCAGGACCCGAGGGCTCGGCGAGCGCCGGATGAGTCGAGTGGACGTCTTCCGGATGGTCAAGCGACGCGTGAAGGCCGCCGAACTCGGGGCAGCGGCCAATTGCCACACGTTCCGCGCCTCCGGCATCACGGCGTTCATGCTCAACGGCGGCACTCTCGAACGTGCACAGGCGATCGCGGGCCACGAGAGCCCACGCACGACGCAACTCTACGACCGCACGGCAGACGACGTCACCGTCGATGATATCGAACGGATCAGGGTCTGAACCCGGTTCACGCATGCCCAGCCTCTTCTTGAGGAATAGCCGCTCTTCCGGACGGCGCGCGCGGCACGGCGCCCTTCACGTACCACGGCGCGGCGCGCCCTTCGGGTTCGCCTTGCCCTGGCGGACGGCGACCGGCACGCCCCCGCCGTCGGCCGATTCCGTGACGTCGGCCAAGCGGAGGGCTGCGACCTCGCGGCGCCGCAGCCCCCAATGAACAGCAATTCCGCGATCACCGCGTCGCCCTGCACGCGGGCGACCCGCTAGGACTCGACGCCGCGGCCGCTCGGTCGCGGACTCTGGCAGGGCCGAGGACGGCGGCGAGGTTCACGAGTCCGAACGGTGCCGTCTGGCCGGCGAGCCGCGCGCGGAACGTGGCGGCGACGTCCGCGATGGCCGCCGGTGAGCGGCCCGCATCGCACAGCGCGCCGAGGTGGACCGCGAGCGTCGCGTCGTCGAACCGCTGGCCGGCGAGCCAAGTGTCGAGGCGGCGGAACTCGCCGGCGTGGGGGCGGCACGTGTTGGGGGGAAAGGGACGTCCCGGCGCCCAGCGTTCGATTGTCGTATCCGGGGAATAGGAGACGTCGAACACGGAGCCCGTTGTGGGGCCGCTACGTTCGCCCGCCTGCGCCGTCCGGGAGCTGGAGATGCGGGGCGTCCTCTGCCGGCCGCACGAGCTCGTTGACCCGTCTTGCCAACGCCCTGACACGCGTGTAAGCTAGACGAATTCTCGGGTCAGGAGGGTTCGCATATGCGTCACGGACACGGAACCGCGGCTTCGGCAGTTCTGCTGTCGTTGCTCGTGGGCAGTGCCGTAGCCCAAGGGCCTGCGGGGGCCCAGGATCCGCTGCCCGACGCGGCGCTGGAGGCACTGCAACTCATGCCTCCGAGCGCACTATTTCCGGCCGTGCTGGAAGCCGAAGGGGGGATCGCGAGGCTTCTCGTTCAGCGCTTCGTTCCCGGCAACGGCGAAGAAGCGGCCGAGATTCCGAGCGGCGTCGTTCTTGGATTCGAAGGGGAGTGCCCGGACGGATGGAAGACGTACACGGACCCGGATGATCCGGCTGAAGTCACTCTCTACTTCCCGATTGGCCTGCTCGTGGACCAAACCGGAGCACCACGAGTCTTCAACTATGGCCTACTGACAGCATGCCTAAAGCAATGACGAATCCGTGGGCTGTGGGTGCAGCCCTAGTCGCTGCGCTGGGTGTTGGGATCACGATCGGTGGGCTGCTTGTGGTAGAACCTCCCTGCCCTGAATGCCCCCCTCCTTCCGCTGTAACGGATTACGTGCTTTTTCGTCCAGACGGTTGTCCGCCGGGTTCGACTCCACTCTTCGTGGTAGCGCCGGCCGGCGTTCCTGTGCCAGGCTGGGTTTGCCAGCCCTGAACCCATCCGCGCCCTAGCGGCGGTCCCAGAGGTGCTCGGTCGCCCGGCTGATATGCAACGGCGCGCCGTTTCGGAGCGCCGCGTTGAGTGAGAGCAGGATGCGTGGTCGCCGCGTCTGACCGCTCAGCGTGGTCGACCGTCGAAGCGACCCTGCTGTCCCAGTCGTCGGGGATCGACTGTCGGTGGGATCGCCCGCGCTTGGGACGACCCACCATCCTCAACCGGCGTACCGTCGAGCGCATCCTGACCACCGAACGGGTGACGGTTGAGGCAACCCACTGTAGCACGCGGTTGCTGGCGCGCTACACTAGCGTCGCGCCGTGACAAGTGCGTCAGGTCGGGCGGGGGCGGTACACCGAGAAGGTCATCGACCTCGTCGGGCTCTACCGGATCCTCTCGACAACGCACTGGTGCTCTCGGTCGACGAGACGACGCAGAGCCAAGGCTCTCGCCGACGCCGCCAACCCCGTCCACCACAACAACATCCGTGGTCCCCGCTACTACCCGTAACACGAAAGGGACCCGACGATGCTGACGGTTCACCCTCGGCACGTGCCGCGACCGGTCGACCGACGTCGAGACGATGAGCCGGTCGATTGAACCCTGGAGACCGCTGGCGTGGACCCGACGACGAGGCCGTACTGGGCGGCGATCGGCGTCATCGGGCGCTGGCCGCTCTCCTGTGGCGGGCTATCTGGGCGTTGGACGAACCGCCCAAGCCCGCGGATGAGCGACTTGACCGCGAACACGCGGCCTGTCCAGCGCGCGTCTGTCTCTCTTTCGGGGTTGGATCGACGGACGCGGGTCGGCCGTCGACCGCGGGCGTCCAGAACGAGGGAAGCCGAGTAGCAGTCTCGTGGTATGGCGCGTGGGAAAACCGAAGCCCTCCGTTCAGTAACTAGCTATTTTGGATATACTTACCAGTTCCTTTCGAGTCCGGGCACGCGCGCCACCCCTACAGACACGGCTGCGGCAGGCACATGTCGCCAGGCACGGGCGGCGCGCCAATCTCTCGCTCCCGATTGACGGCGATGTCGCGATGTGCGTAGTGGTTCCAGGAGAATACCTCCTTGATCGCCATCGCCAGGTCGAACCCATGCTGGGCCACGTGCGGTACGGAGAGATTGAAATCGAACGGAAACACCGTATGGCCCTCGAACTCCTCGTTCCAGGACCCCACGACGTAGACCGGGGCGGGAAGAACAGGCCCGCCGAGGAATGCTTGCCAGGTCGGGACGATGTGGTGGGTCGAGTGCACCTGCAGCACCCGCTTCATGAAATCGGCATAGATGGCTCTGCCGACCTCCAGCGTGGGATGACCGGGCTTGGCGAATCCGGCCGCCATGTTCGGCATGATCAAGGGCTGGCGCCCGGTGAAACGGTTGCGCAACCGGCTGACGGCGTCGTTGACCTGCAGCAGCAGGGCGACCTGATTGTCGATGTACGACGGCGACATCACCACGGACTCTGCACCCGGCTTGAAGGCCACGTGGTGGTAGCGGTAGATGGCGTCGAAATTGATCGTCCGCTGCTCGCGGTCGCGCGAGAAGACCCCGGTCGGGGTCAGAAACAGCTCGTCACCGACGAGATAGGGAGGAGCTCCGTAGATGTCGCCGAACACCTCCCGCAGCTCGGCGATGAAGTCGTACTGGTCGTCCCGCGCCGGCAGGATGCCCCAGGCGTGCGATGCGAACAGGAAAACGACCGGCCGGTCGTCGAGCAGGAACACGCGGGACGGCGACGTGTCGCGGACCTCGACCAGAAAGCGGGCCATCGCGGCGAAGTCTTCCCGGAGCAGCGCCCGAACCTCCGGCGCCTGCACGTCAATCCGGCCCCACGAGCCGACCGGCAGCGCGATGGTGCTCTCGTAGAGGAGACATACGTAGCGCGAGTCGGCGTTCGGGGCCGACAGGAAGCCCTGGCGGTAGTTGTCCTGGCACACCCCGTTGTCCGGATCGCGTTCGGGAATCCAGCTCAGCGCGTCGACGGTGATCCCGAACTCGTTCTTCAGTTCGTGGAAGGTCGCCTCGACCGCCGGATCGCTCGACATGTAGTCGCCACCCTTGAACCGCGCCGTCTGCAGGCCGGGCGGCCGGCGAGTCGACTTGTACCAGCCGTAGTGCCAGGCGACGGTGATCGGCCGGGACGAGGCTACCTCGGCCCCGCTCGCATAGCGGGCGATGGTGTCCGACACCGCCTCGACCGCCGCCGCGTCGACGGCGCCCCGGCCGAACACGTCCGCGCGCGGATCGAAGCTCGGCCGCGGAACGAGGCCGAACCCGCGTTGCGCGAAGAGCGCGGTCTCGACGATCTGTCGATCGCTTTGGCCGACCCGACCGTTGCCGCTCACGTCGGCGACGTACAGCGGCAGGAGGACGGATCCTCCCTGCGCGCGTGGCGCGGCCACGTCGTGAGCCGCGATGCCGGCTACCGCTGCGCCGGCAGTGGCGAGGAAGCTGCGCCGGTTCGGGTGTCGCACTCGCGGAAGCTCGTAAGGCGGCGGCTGGCCGGTGCCCCCCGGCGCTCCGCTCTTCCGGAGCGGACCCAGGACGGCGTACGCTATCACACGGTCGCTGGCCGGACCAAGGCGCGCGCGGGGCAGGGCGGCCGAAGGGCGGCGCATTTGCTACACTCCGACCAGGAGCGGGTTCGACGGTATGCGAAGAGAAGAGCGCCATCATCTCAAGGACAACGCCCTCGCCGCCTGGGTGGCCCAGGTCCGGAACACGCTGCGGCGACGACGGCGCGCGCTCGTCGTCGCCGGCTGGATCGTGGCGGCCGCCCTCGTCGTTGCGGGCGGGGGGTACGGCTGGCAGCAGTGGCGCGCAACCCGCGCGAGTGAGCTCCTCGCCGCGGCCATGACCGTCGTGGACGCGGCGGTCGTTCCACCTCCCGAGGCTCCGCCCCCCGCGGAGGGCGAGGAAGGGGAAGAGGCCCCGCCCGAGCCTCCCGAACCGTTCGTGCAGCCGCCGGGTTCCTATCCCTCCGCCGCCGTCAAGCTGGAGGAAGCCGTTCCGCACCTGCTCGCCGCCGCCGACGCGTACCCGACCTTGCCGCAGGGCATCGCCGCACGCTATCAGGCGGCCTCGGCGCTGAACTCGCTCGGCCGGACGGAAGAGGCGCGCGCGCAGTACCAGCAGGTCGTGGCGCTCGCCGGCGCTCAGGTGTACGGGCAGATGGCACGGCTCGGTCTCGCGGAGACGCACCTGATGGACGGGGCGTACGCCGACGCCATCGCGGTCCTCGAGGCCGCGTCCAGCGCGGTCGATTCCGATCTGCCGCGCGACGCCGTGCTGATGCGCCTCGGCCGCGCGCACCGCCTGGCCGGGCAGCCGTCCGAGGCGCGTGTGGCCTTCGCTCGCGTCGTCGACGACTTCCCGGTGTCGCCGTACGGGCCGGAGGCCCGGCGCGAGATCGAGGAACTGGGCGCCGCCCGCTAGACGCGCCTCCGCCGGATCCCCCATGTCCGACGTGCGCTCGTCCTCCGCTGACGAGTTTCGCCTGGGACTGGTGCAGATGAGGTGTCGCGGCGCGGTCGGCGACAACCACGCCGCGGCTGCCGCCGGGATTCGGGAGGCAGCCCGGCGCGGAGCACAGATTGTCTGCCTGCAGGAGCTGTTCGCGACGCCCTACTTCTGCCAGAGCGAGAACGCGGCCTGCTTCGACCTCGCGGAGCCGATTCCCGGACCGAGCACGGAGCGCTACGCGCGTCTCGCCGCGGAGCTGAGCGTGGTCCTGGTCGTGCCGCTCTTCGAGCGGCGGGCCGCCGGGCTCTACCACAACGCGGCCGCCGTCCTCGATGCCGACGGCAGCATCGCAGGCGTCTATCGCAAGACCCACATCCCCGACGACCCGCAGTACCTCGAGAAGTTCTACTTCACCCCCGGCGACCTGGGCTACGGCGTGTTCGAGACCCGCTTCGCTCGGATCGGGGTGCTGATCTGCTGGGACCAGTGGTACCCGGAGGCGGCACGGCTGACGGCGCTCGGCGGGGCGGAGTTGCTCGTGTGCCCGACCGCGATCGGCTGGCTGCCCGCGGACCGCGGTGAAGACGGCCTCGCCCAATGCGACGCCTGGCGCATCGTGCAACAGGGACACGCGATTGCGAACGGCGTCTATCTGGCCGCCGTGAACCGCGTCGGACGGGAAGACTCGGCCGCGGGCCACCTGGAGTTCTGGGGGCGCTCCTTCGTCTGCGATCCGCAGGGCCGCGTCCTCGCCGAGGCAGCACCCGACCGGCCGGACGTGATCGTCGCGTCCTGCAGCCGGCGGCGGATCGAGGATCTGCGACGCGAGTGGCCCTTCCTGCGCGACCGCCGCATCGACACCTACGCCCCGCTGACCCGGCGGTACCTCGACGGCCCTCCCGGTCGCGATCCGGCGGGATGACACGCCGACGTCTTCGCGCCGGCCGACCGCCCACACCGGCCGCGGAAGGCTTCCGGATGCCGGCCGAGTGGGAGCCGCATCGTGCGACCTGGCTGGTCTGGCCGCACAACCGCGCCGACTGGGACGTCAAGACGTCGGCAGTCGAGTGGTGCTTCGTCGAGATCGTGCGCCACCTGACCTGCGACGAGCGGGTGGGCATCATCTGCCAGAACGCGGCGGTCGCCCGGCGGGCGGAGTTGCGCCTGGCACGTGGTGACGTCGATCTCTCCGCGGTAGACCGGCTGGTGGCGGCGACGAATCGTTCGTGGATCCGGGACACAGGACCGATCTTCGTCTCCCGGCCGACGGTCGGAGACCGGGACGAGATTGCCGCGACCGACTGGCGCTTCACCGGGTGGGCCCGCTACCCGGCCTGCGGCCGCGACGACAGCCTGCCGCGGCGTCTCTCCCGCCACCTGGGCATGCGCCGCTTCGCCCCCACCGTGCGGATCGCCGGACGCCGGCGCCGAATGGTCCTCGAGGGCGGAAGCATAGACGTCAACGGCGAGGGTTTGCTGCTGACCACGGAAGCGTGCCTCCTCGGGGACGTTCAGAAGCGAAATCCCGGCGCGGCCCGCCACGACCTGGAGGACAGCCTCCGCAACCACCTCGGCGTCCGACGCGTCCTCTGGCTGGGGGAGGGCATCGCCGGCGACGACACCCACGGCCACGTCGACGACGTGGCCCGCTTCGTCGCCCCCGACACCGTCGTCGCGGCCTGGGAGCCGGACACCGCGGACGTGAATCACGCCCCTCTCGCCGACAATCTCGTCCGCCTGCGCAGGATGCGCGATCTGCGGGGGCGGCCGCTGCGGGTCGTGGCGTTGCCGATGCCGCGACCCGTGCGGTTCGACGGCATCCGGCTGCCGGCGAGCTACCTCAACTTCTACATCGGGAACGGCTCGGTGCTCGTCCCGACGTTCAACGATGCCGCGGACCGGGTTGCCCTCGACCGTCTCGCCGCGCTGTTTCCCGACCGCAAGGTGATCGGCATTCACGCGGGCGACCTCATCCTCGGTCTCGGCGCGATTCACTGCGTGACCCAGCAGGAACCGACATCCGAACGCTGCGCGGTCTCTGCCGCCGATGGCCGTCCCGCGCCGGGGCAGGGGGGCAGGGGCTAGAAGGTCTCTACCCGCTCCGTGTCGTAGCGACCGACCGGCAACGGCTCCCCGTCCACCTGGAGGGTCCGCCCGCGCAACTCGAACGCCGGCGCCCGGCGCACTTCGAGAGCGGCGCTCGCCGAGGCCGCCAGCGCGCTCGCGAGCAGCGGCAGCGCCACGGTCACGTCCGCGTTCACGGTCGCCCGATCGGCGTCCTCGGCCAGCTTCCCCCAACTGCGCGCCTCGTCGAGCGTCGAGCCGGACGCACCGCCGAAGTGCGGCACGTCGGTCACGATCTGCAGCGCGTACCGATGGCCTCCGCTGCCCGGCCGGTAGAACTCGGCCTGGACGCTGGCTTGGTTGATGAAGTTCTTGGGCGTCCCGCCGCCGAGAACGACCGACGCGGTCCGGGGCCGGCGAATGACGAGATTGGCGGACTCGATGATGTCTCCGATCACGTCGACGTGCCCCAGGTCGACGTGCCGCTGCCGGGCCTGCGACAGGCCGATGCCGATGGAGGAATCCGCAATCGCCGGGCAGAAGATCGGCACGCGGGCGCGGTACGCGGCGGTCAGGATGCCGTCGCGGCCGGTCTCGCGCCAAAGATGCTCACCGAGCCGGTAGAGGAGCTCGCGCGTCGTGTGGGGACGCCGTTCGAGCGTCGCGGCGAACCTGGCGATCCAGTTGTCGTTGTCGATGAACTCATCCTCGTCGACCAGCGTGTCGTACACGCGGTCAACGTGCGCCGCCTGCAGCGCGCCGTCGTCGACGTCCGGCGAGCCGAGGAAGTGCCGGCGCCCGCGCGTCTCGTGGAGGTCGTGATAGAGGTTCGCCCCGGTCGACACGAGGCAGTCGACGGCCCGGCTCGTGATGAGCTGGGCGATGACGAGGCGCAGTCCGCCGGCGCTCAGGGCGCCGGCCGTGCCAAGGAAGATCAGCACATCGTCGGCCAGCATCTTCCGCCACACCCGGTGGGCGGTCGCGAGGTTGCGCCCCTGGAACGAGATCCGCTCCATGCGGCGCAGGATCTCCTCGGCAGGCGCCCCGGCGACCGCCTCGAACGGTTCGACCGGCACCTCAAGAAAGCGCGTCTTCGAACCCGGCGGGTCGTCCTTCGGCATCGTCCTCGAGGTCCTGCTTGAGCTCGGCGAGCAGTCCGAGCGCATCGATCGGCGTCAGTCGGTCGACGTCCACCTCCCGGACACGGCGGAGGACGCGCTGGTGATTGGCCGGCGGCGCCTGGAACAGGCCGAGCTGCACCCCGGCGTCGTTGGACGGCGCATGGAAGGCCGGCCGGCCGCCGCGCGACAGCTCGTCGCGTTCCAGACCGGCGAGGATGGTCTTCGCGCGGGCCACCGTGTCCGGCGGCAGGCCGGCGAGCCGCGCCACCTGCACGCCGTAGCTGCGATCGGACCTCCCGGACTCGACCTTGTGCAGGAAGACGATGCCGTCCCGCCATTCGCGCGCCGCGACGTGGTAGTTCGCGACGCCCGGGAAGGCTCCCGCGAGGTCGGTCAACTCGTGATAGTGCGTGGCGAAGAGCGTCTTCGGGCGGGCCCGAGGGTTGGTGGCGAGGTGCTCGGCCACCGCCCAGGCGATGCTCAGGCCGTCGAACGTGGCCGTGCCGCGCCCGACCTCGTCTAGCAGGACGAGGCTTCGTGACGTCGAGGTGTTCAGGATGCGGGCCGTCTCCTCCATCTCCATCATGAACGTGGACCGCCCGCCGGCGATATCGTCCGACGCGCCGACGCGCGCGAAGATGCGGTCGACGATCGGCACGGCGGCAGCGCGTGCGGGCACGAACGATCCCGCCTGCGCCATCAGGACGACGAGGGCGGTCTGCCGCAGGTAGGTCGACTTCCCGCCCATGTTCGGCCCCGTCAGCACCACCACCTGGTGGTCGGTTGCGTTGAGCGTGACGTCGTTCGGGACGAAGCCGTCCCGCACGCGCCGCTCGACGACCGGGTGCCGCCCCTCGGTAACGACGAGCTCGTCGCCCTCGTGCACCTCGGGCCGCGTGTAGCCGCCGTCGGCGGCGACCTCGGCCAGCGTGGCGACGACGTCGATCGCAGCCAGCGAGCGCGCCGCCGCCTGAATGCGGCCCGCGTGACCGACGACATCCAGCCGCAACGCCTCGAACAGCTCCTGCTCGCGCTCGAGCATCCGCTCGTCCGCGCCGAGCACCTTGCGTTCGTACTCCTTGAGCGCCGGGGTGACGAACCGCTCGCCGTTGGCGATGGTCTGCTTGCGGTGGTAGTCGTCGGGGACGCGCGGGAGATTCGGCTTCGACACCTCGATGTAGTACCCGAAGACGCGGTTGAAGCGGACCTTGAGGGATGCGATGCCGGTGCGCGCCCGCTCCTCCGCCTCGAGGGCGGCGATGGCCGAACGCGCGCCGCGGCTGATCCGCCGCAGTTCGTCGAGCTCCGCATCGACACCGTCCCGGATGGCGCCGCCTTCGCGCACCAGGGCCGGCAGATCGTCGGCGAGCGTCGCCTCGATGCGTCGGCGAACGTCCGAGAGGTCGCCGAGCTCCGCCAGCAGCGTCGTCAGGAGCCGTGCCCGGCGGGGGGACACGAGCTCCCGCACCCGCGGTATCAGGGCGAGCGAGCGGCCGAGCGCAGCGACGTCGCGGGGACCGGCGGTGCCGAGCGCAACGCGCCCGAGCAGCCGCTCGAGATCGTGGACGTCGCCGAGTGCATCGCGAAGCTGCGACCGCGCCGCAACCTGACCGGTCCATTCCTCGACCGCATCGAGCCGATCGCGGATGGGCGCCGCCGCGGCCAGCGGCTGCCGCAACCAGGTCCGGAGCAGGCGTCCGCCCATCGGGGTGGACGTGCGATCGAGTGCCTCGGCGAGCGAGCCCGCGCGGGTGCCGGCGGCCCCCTCGAGGACCTCCAGCCGTGCGAACGTGACCGGGTCGATGACGATGTGGTCGGCGCGGTCGCGGAACGCGAGACCCCGCAGATGGGCGAGCTCACCCTTCTGGGTGTCGCGCAGGTAGTGCACGAGAGCGCCGGCGGCGCGAATCGCAGCCCCGTGCTCCTCGACGCGCAACCCGAATCCCTCGAGCGACGCCGTGCCGAACTGATCGAGAAGGGTACGGTGCGCCCGGTCGAGCCCGTAGGCCCGCTCGTCGACCGCGGTGACCGGCACGCCCGCCGCGGCCGTCGCCAGCCTCTCCTCGAGACCGCTCCCGGCGGGCACCAGCAGCTCGCGGGGTCCGGTTGCCGCGACCTCGTCCGCAAGCGCGTCCACGCCGCCTGCGCCGTCGTGCTGCGCCACGCGAAACTCTCCCGTCGACAGCTCCGCCACCGCGACCCCGTAGGCGAGCTCCGAGCCCCCGCGCGGCGCGTGAGCGGAGACCGCCAGCAGGAACGCCGGCTCGCGAGCCTCGAGGTATCCCGCGTCCGTCAGGGTGCCGGGCGACACGACACGGACCACCTCCCGGCGCACCAACCCGCGCGCCTTCCGGGCCGACTCCACCTGCTCGCAGATCGCAACCCGGAAACCCTGGCGGACGAGGCGCACGACGTAGGCGTCGGCAGCGTGATGCGGGACGCCGCACATCGGAATGGGATCGCCGTCCGGGTCGCGGCCGCGGGACGTGAGCGTCAGATCCAGGGCGCGGGCCCCGGTGACCGCGTCCTCGTGGAACATCTCGTAGAAGTCGCCCATCCGAAAGAAGACCAGAGCCTCGGGATACTGGCGCTTGGCATCGAGGTACTGCCGCATCGCCGGCGAGGCTCCCGTCTTGCCGTCCGGAGCGATCCCGGAGGTCGATCCCATCGCGTCCGATGGTAGCATCGCCCTCGGGCGCCGACCGCCGCCGGAGCCCGGGGGAAGCGAGGGCCGAACGGCAACGACATGACGATTCTGGCGCTGGAGACGGGCACGCGCGCGGGCAGCGCCGCGCTGCTGCGGGACGGCGAACTCCTTGCCGCGATCGAGGGCGACCCGGACCGGACCCACGGCGAGCGCCTGCCCACCGATCTCCTGCGCCTGCTGGCCGCCGCACGCGTGGACCTCGCGGATGTCGATCTGCTGGCGGTCTCGTCCGGCCCCGGCTCGTTCACGAGCGTCCGGGTCGGCATCGCGACCATCCAGGCGCTGGCTCTCGTGCGCGATTGTTCGGTGGTTCCGATCTCGACGCTCGACGCGGTCGCCCGCGCGCTGTCGACGGCGACGGCGGGGACCGATCTGCTGGCGTCATGGATGGACGGGCAACGCGGGGAGGTCTTCGCCGCCCTCTACGCCCGCGCGGCCGATGGGGAACGCCCCCTCGCCCCCCCGGTGGCGGGGGCTCCGGACCGCGTCCTCGAGAATTGGGCCGACCGGCTCGCCGGACGCACGATCGCCTTCGCCGGCGACGCGGTCGCCTCGTCGCGCGGCCTCCTGGACGCACGGTTCGGATCGCGGGCCACGCTGTCGGACCGGCTCCCTCCGCTGGCCCCGGTCCTGGCCCTTCTTGCCGCGGAGCGCGCCGGCCGCGGGGAGGCGGTGACCCCGCACGCGATCCAACCGGTTTACGTGCGCCGGCCCGACGCCGAGATCGCGCGCGACCGTGCGCGGTCTCGCGTGCGCGATCTCGCGCGCGGCCCGCGCGCCGCGAAGCGGTCCTCCCCGTGAGGGCGCCGCGCGGCGGCTGGACGGTGGAACGCCTCGGCGCACCTCAGGATCTCGACGCGGTCGTAGCCGTCGCACAGGCTTCGTTCCTGAACGGCTGGACGAGAGCGATGTTCGCCCGCGAGCTCGAGCGCCCCGACACGGCACACCTCTTCATCGTGCGCGGCTCCGCGGGCCGCGTGGCGGGGTACTGCTCCGCCTGGCTCGTCAGCGACGAGCTGCACATCAACGGGCTTGCGATCGCCCCGGCGCTCCGCCGGCAGGGCGCCGCGCGAGTACTCGTGCGGCACGCGCTCGGCGAGGGGCGGCGGCTCGGGGCGTCCGAGGCGCTGCTCGAGGTCCGCCGCTCCAATCGGGCGGCGCGGCAGCTCTACGAGGCGGCCGGGTTCACCGTGCGCGGGGTCCGACCCCGGTACTACGTGCAGCCGGCCGACGATGCCCTGATCCTGGGGCGCCGCCTGTGAATCCCGCGGCCCGGCTCGAAGGACGCCTTCGTGCGCCGGCCCGCGCGGCCGAGCCGGACGCCTTGAAACGGGCCATCCCGTGTGATACTTTCGCGAGAGTCGTCCGTCGTCACAATTGCGCCGTGTCCGGCGCACTCTCCCAAGGAGGAGGAATGCCAGACCCGCAGCAGCTGCGCGAGGTTCTGCTGCAGAACGACGAGGAATTCCGTCACCTTGCCGAGCAACACAACGAGCTCGACGCGCGCCTGAACGAGCTCCTCGGGCACACCTACCCGTCGGACGCCGAAGAGATCGAGAAGGCGACGCTGAAGAAGCAAAAGCTGCGGCTCAAGGACCGCATGGAGAGCATCCTGCGCCGGCACCGTTCGCCCGTCGCGCCCGGAGGGACGCCCGCGGTCGACACCGCCTGAGGCGCTGCCTCGCGTCGCCGCACTCCACGCCGCACCGCCTGGGCGCCCGCACCCACGATGGGCATCGACAGAGCCGGCCTTCCGTTCATCGCCGCGGCGCTGTTGCCGGCCGGTGCGCTCTGGGCCTTCGGCCAGCCCGGCGCGGCCACGCTGCTGGCCGTCGCGGCCGGGGTCTTCGCTTTCTTCTTTCGCGATCCGGATCGCACGCCGCCCGACGGCGCCGACGTCGTGGTGGCGCCCGCCGACGGCCGCGTCGTGCACGCCGGCGCCGCCGAGCCCGGTGTGGCCCCGGACGGACCCTGGCAGCAGATCAGCATCTTCCTCTCCCCCCTCGATGTGCACGTGAACAGGATGCCGGTGAGCGGGCGCATCGTCGACGTCCGCTACCGTCCGGGGCGATTCCTGCCGGCATACGCGCCCCGGGCGGCGGAGCAGAACGAGCGGAGCGAGATCTGGATCGATCACGGCGGGCAGCGGATCGTCTGCCGGCAGGTGGTGGGGGTCCTGGCCCGCCGCGTCGTCTGCCGGCTGGCTCCCGGCACGCGGGTCGCCCTCGGACAGCGCTTCGGGGTCATGAAATTCGGCTCCCGAATGGACGTCTTCCTGCCGCCGTCGGCCTCGGTGTCGGCCGTCACGGGCGACACGGTGCGCGGTGGCGAGACGGTCGTGGCCACGCTGTCGGCCGCGCCGGGTGAGGAATGATGGCGGCCGTCCTCTCCGTGCTGCGGCCTCCCGCACGCCACCAGCGGCGCTTCCGGCGCGGCGTCCATCTCCTGCCCGGCATGTTCACGGTGGCCAACCTGTTCTGCGGGTGGGCTTCGATCGTCTACGTCATGCGGGGAGATTTCGTCACGGCCGCCCCGTTCATCGGGGTCGCGATGGTCCTCGACATGCTCGACGGGCGGATCGCCCGGCTCGCGAACGCCACGAGCGACTTCGGAGAGCAACTCGATTCCCTCGCCGACATCGTCTCGTTCGGGATCGCTCCCGCCATCCTGGTCTTCGCCTGGGGACTCGAGCCGCTGGGACGCCTCGGCTGGGCCGCCGGTTTCCTGTGGGTGACGGCGACCGCCGTCCGCCTCGCCCGTTTCAACATCCAGGCGAAGGACGACGACCGGCGCTACTTCCTGGGGCTCCCCAGTCCCGCCGCAGCCGGCGTCCCGGCCGCCACGGTCTTCCTTTATCCCGGGGGACTGCAGGACGTCGCCGGCGCCCTCGTCGCACTGCCGCTGGTCGTCGTTCCCGCCGGGCTCATGGTCAGCCACGTCCGCTTCCGAAGCGTCGGCGCCCTCTTGCCGGGACATCGCCGCTCCTCGCTCACGCCGCTGGTGATCGCAGCCGTGATAGCCGCCATCGTCGTGCAGCCGGGCATCGTCCTGGTCACCGCAGCGTACACCTACATGCTGTCCGGCCTGATCGGCGGGCTCCTGGGGCGGCTCGGGCGCACCCGCCGGCGCAGCGGCTCGGCCGAGGAGCCGCCCGTGGCGCCCGACACGTCGCAAGCTCCTGCGTCT
>MKWU01003326.1_pt1 | contig 21548 bp, 13 predicted proteins | sample 809101 | NCBI WGS metagenome assembly MKWU01 (sample SAMN05860141, study PRJNA318959) | sponge metagenome | host: Aplysina aerophoba | place: Slovenia: Piran, Adriatic Sea, Gulf of Piran | collected 2013-05-07 | reverse complement strand
TATGAAAACGGCAAACGGAAACAGGCTGGGCAATTCAACGAATACCGCGGCAAGAGCACAGACGGGCGCAAGAAAGGCACGTGGACTTTTTACTCCACGGACGGCGAGACGGTCTGGCGTCGCATTACCTACAAAGACGGCCGCCGCTGCCGCGAGGACGAGCATCCCCTCGGCTTGTGCCCAGATTGCGACAAGCCGGTGGAATCGCCTGCGTGGGAACACTGTCCCCGCTGTGACGCCGAGTTGATCTAAAGCTCATAGAGCGAGGTACGTCAGCAATGGAATTGGTTCTACTGGAGGAGCAACAGCGTCGCTTCTTCGACGACAATGGCTACTTGGTCGTCCCTGGGGCGCTGATGGAGCAAGAGGTGGTGCAGTTGACGACAGTGTGCGACCGGATGATCAATGAATTCGGACGCGAAGCAGACCAATACTACGTTCAGCGGCGGCCGGGGATCGTACAAGAGAAAGCGTTTCACCCGCTGCTGACCCATTCCTCGACGGTGCCGCTAGTGGTGCAGTTGCTGTCGCCCAATATCCATCTGCACACCACGGCGATTATCTATAAATTCCCGCAGGACGATTCCGGCGAAGGGACGCGGGGATGGCATCGCGACATCGGCATGACCGAAGATTTGGGCCATGAAGGCATCGTCCGCGCTGGCATAAAAGTGGGCTATTGCCTGACGGATTTTCCCGCGCCGCAGTCCGGTTTCACTATGTTCGCTCCCGGCTCGCATCTGCTGCCGACGCCGTTGCCCATCCCCCGGGGCCAAGGCGACCCAGAGGGGGCGGTGGATTTGTGTCTCAACGCTGGCGACGCCTTTTTGTTTGAGAACCGCGTCTTCCACACGGCGGCACCCAATGTAAGCCAGCGCACATCAAAGGTGGTCATACTGGGCTACAGCTATCGCTGGATGGGAGGGCTACGGGATAATATGAACCTCGTCCAACCGGGCGATGAGGTGCTGGATCAAGTAGATGATATTGGCAAGCAGTTATTGGGGGGATCGAGCAACGGGTTGGCCGAATGGGCCCGGGAACAGGGTATCGCCCCCGAGCCGATTGAATGGACCAAGCAGGTGTAAAAAATCGACAAGGAGAACGCTATGAGCGAGCACAGTGCCGCGCCCGTGCCCATGACCGCAGAGCAGAAGTTTTTTTTCGACCTGCAAGGCTGGATCTTGTTGCCCTCGGTGCTGTCTGAGGCGGAAATCGAAGCGATGAAAGCCGAAGTGTACGACGGCGCTAAACAGGGCTATCAAGGTGCCTTGCAGGAACTGTTGGACCATCCGGCGGTGGTCGGCATTCTCACCGAGATCCTCGCTGAAGAGCCGTACCTCGGGGACGAGTACCACAGCTTCCGCTGCGAAAATTCCTTTATCACAGTGCGACACGCTGGTTGGAAAAGCGACCAGGGCACCGGCCTGCCGCACGTGGTGCGGCCGCCGCAACAGGCCAATGCCATGCGCTACCAAGTGGCGGGCAACAAGATATTTTCCGGGCTGACGCGGGTGGTATGGGAGCTTGAAGAAGTAAAAGCTGGCCAAGGGGGCACCACGTTTCTCTCCGGCTCGCACAAGGCCCATTTCAACTACGGCGGCCCCGACCCCAATCGGCCCAATATCGGCGAATCGCCTTGGGAGGAACGCATGCGGGCGGCCATGGCCCAATATAGCTGCCCGCCCGGCTCGGCCATTGTCTTCACCGAAAGCCTGCTACACGCGGCCAACGATTGGCGCAACTCAGACAATCCGCGCTGCGCCGTCTTCAATTGCTACAATTCCCTGTGGGCGCAATGGCACCGGCTCAACCTCAGCCACGAGGTCATCGAGGCCATGCCGCCCAAGCGCCGCTCGCTGTTTCGCGGCACGTGGCAAATAGGTGGCGAGAATCGAGCCTATTCGCTGGACAATCGTTCGGTTTAAAGTCGCTGTTATAGTGAGCATATAGAGAGGAAAATAGACTATGCCCAAATCTGTCTCTGACAAACCGCTCAATAGCTACCTCTATCCCGAAGGAGGTCCCGGACGCCAGCTCAAGGCCCGTTTGCGAGCTGGGGAGGTATTGGTGGGTGGCATGATTGCCGAGTACGTGCGGCCGTCGCTGGTCAAGTGCTTCCAGCGGGCCGGTTGCGATTTTATCTACATCGAGTTTGAGCACGGCTATTTCGATTTGACCGCGCTAGCCGATACCGTGCAGGCCGCGCGCGACAACGGCCTGCCAGTCATTGCCAAAACTCCGCAGCTAGAACGGGCCGCAGTGGCCAAGCTGTTGGAGTGCGGCGTGGTGGGGTTACAACTGCCGCGCACGGAATCGAGAGCGGACATCGAGACTTTGCGCAGCTATCTCAAGTTCCCGCCCTTGGGCACCCGAGCGGCAGCGCCGGGGTACGGCAACAGCGACTATTGCAAAGTCGCGGACCACCGGGCTTGGATGGCGGCACAGGATGAGGAGACATCCCTCGTGGTACACATAGAGACGCGGCAGGCGTACGAGCGGGCCGAGGAAATTGTCTCGACGCCGGGGGTGGATATGGTCTATGTCGGGCCGGGCGATTTTTCCGTGGAAATGGGGCAGCCGGGGCAGTCGGACCATCCGGATGTGCGCGGCCCGATGGAAGAGATCCTACAATTGTGCAAAAAGCACGGAGTTCCGTTCGGCACTACGGCTTCGGGGCCAGAGGCGGCTCGGCGCTGGGTGGAACAGGGAGCCTTGTTCTTTGAGGCTGAGGACGAGCGCAACCTGATCTTGGAGGGGGCGACCAAGCTGGTAGAAGCGTACCGGGCTTTCTGCTAGCGTGGCTGCTATAGGCCCCCATAGCGAGTCGGGTGCTCGACGGGCGAGGTCGAAGCGAATGGCCGAAACCTTTATCAGCCGGGCCAACTCGGAGGCAACTCCTGCCGGAGCGAGCCAGCCCCTTTCTATACGGGCCTTTTTGTTGGGGGCCCTGTTGTGCCTGCTCATTGGCGTCGGCACCATCTACGCCAACGCCATCATCCAGGGCACCTTCATGGCTTGGTGCTTTAGCAATCCCGTTGCTCTCTTCCTGTTCTTCTACCTAGTGTTGGGCAATATCTTGGTGGGCACCTTGGCTCGCAATTTGGCGCTGAGGCGGGAAGAGTTGGTGCTGATCTACGCCATGATGATGGTGTCGGCGTCGATTCCCACCTTTGGCTTGGTCGAGCACTTGCTGCCCATGATTACGGGCGTCTTTTACTATGCTACCCCCGAAAACAATTGGGGTGAACTGATCCAGCCCTATGTTCCCGCCTGGATCGCCCCCAACGATGGGCAGTTGATCCAGGGTTTCTACGAGGGCCTGCCCAAGGGGATGCCGGTGCCTTGGGAAGGCTGGTTGGAGGCGTTGGGCTATTGGTCTGTTTTCCTTCTCGCTCTCTATTTAGTGTCGATTGGCCTGATGGTGATTTTGCGCCGGCCGTGGATGGAAGGGGAACGCTTGCTCTATCCGATGATGCAGGTCCCCATTGAGATGATCAACGGACGCGAGGGGACATCCTTGGTGAGCGCAGTTTTCCGCCAGCCGCAGATGTGGATCGGTTTTGCTCTGCCCGTTATAGTGGGCTGCTGCAACGCCCTGCACAATTACTATCCGCAATGGCCGGGGCTGTACTTTCGCTCCAGTATGTACTTGTTCCGCGATACCATCAATCTGCCCTTTGAGTTTTCGTTTTCTCTGGTGGGTTTTTCCTATTTCATCAACCGAAACCTAGCCTTGGGAATCTGGTTTTTTTATTTGCTGGCCCTCGTCGAGCAGGGCTGTTTCAATATTCTCGGCGTCCACAGTACGGAAAAATTGGGTTGGTTTAGTAATCCTAGTTCCCCTTATCTGACTCACCAAGCTCTGGGGGCCATGCTGGTATTCGCTCTATATACTTTGTGGAAGGCGCGCTCCCATTTGCTGGCAGTAGCGCGCCGGGCTTGGAGTTGGGGCGGCGACGATGGCGACCAGAACGAGATTATGTCGTACCGGGCGGCCTTGTGGACGGTACTGGTAGGATTGGTCGTCATGGTAGTGTGGCTCGAGGCCACGGGCATCCCCTTGGTGGCGGTATTGCTCTTAGTCGCGGTGGCGCTGCTGATCTTCATCGCCTTGTCGCGCATTGTCGCTGAGGCTGGGGTGGCGCTGGTGCGAGCGCCGCTCATTGCGCCCGATTTTGTCATGGCCAGCATGGGCACCTCCTTCCTTGGGCCGAAGGGCTTGACTGGACTGGCCTACACTTATCCGTGGACTGCGGATATCGTCACCTTCCCCATGGCTGCCTGCGCCAATAGCCTGAAGATGATCCACGAGGTGGTGCGGGGGAGAAAGCGGGCCTTTTTCTGGGGCATGGTGCTGGCCTTGGTGGTTACGTTGGCCGGCGCGTTCTGGATTGTGCTGTACCTGTCCTATCGGCACGGCGGGATCAATCTCAATAGCTGGTTCTGGCTCACCTCTTCCTCCGTTCCCCTCTCCTATATCTCGATGATGATGCGCAGTCCCTCGACGACGGAGCTAGGCGGCTGGCTGTTTACGGGCTTTGGTGCCGGACTGATGTGGCTGCTGATCTGGGTGCATCAGCGGGTCATGTGGTGGCCCATTCATCCGCTGGGCTTGGCCATGACCGGGACGGTTTTCACCTCGGGGGTGATGTGGTTCAACGTCTTTTTGGCTTGGGCTATAAAGGGTTTGGTGCTCAAATACGGCGGCGGCGTTTTGTACCGTCAGACCCGGTACTTTTTTGTCGGCATGATCCTGGGTGCCTTTGTCGTGGCTGGCACTTGGCTGGTCATCGACTTTATCACCGGGAAACAGGGCAATTTTGTGTTGATATGGTGATTTCAATTAGGAATTGAGAATTAGGAATTACGAATTGAGCAATTGAGCAACGTACCAATTCCTAATTGATTCAATACGCCACACTGATCGCGCCGGTGTGTTCTTCCCGCGCCTCATCCGTATCCACCCGCACCTGATACAGATAGGTTCCCGGTGCCACGGTGCTGCCGTCATCGCTGTGGCCGTCCCACAAGTGGACGTGACGACCGCTGCGCTGGTGGCCTCGGTAGAGCGACCGGACTAGACGGCCCGCGAGGTCGAATATATCCACTGCCACTTGACCGGTCTCCACCAATTCCAACAGCGAGTATTCGACGCCGACCGCGTCGTTGACTCCATCCCCGTTGGGCGTGACCACGGGCGGCTGCGCCCGCACTTCGCTCACGAGGCGGCCGCGCAGGCGTATGCCAGCCCACACTTGGTTGCTGTCCAGTGCAAAGGTGGCGTCTCCGCCCTGTACCTGCTGACCCACTTCGAGGGGGCGTTCGGAGTCGAACACCTGGCCTGCAAAGGTCGTGCCAAAGTGAAAGACTTGGGCGCGGAAGAAGACCTCGACCAACTTCTGACTATCGGTGGCGTCCATGCGCGGCAGCGAGAGCGCCAAGCGCTTGTGCGCAAGGTCTGCAGTCCAGTCCACCCCATCTCCATTGACGTGGACAGAATCGATGCCGACAAATCGTCCAGAGGTCTGCAGCACTAATTGGTCGAAACCACTGTTGTCCGGCACGATGAGCGGTTTAAAGGCATAGGTAAACGGCGTCACTTGGCCTGGTTCGGCTTCCACTGGCCAGATCTCGGCAACCACTTGGTCGGTTATGGGCGGTTGCGAGGTGGTGAACTCGACAAAGTTGAGCCCGGCCCCTTGAAAGCCTTTCGGCAAGAGCAGGATCTGGAATTGCAGGTACTGCCGGGCGTTCGGCGCAATAATAGGCGTGCCAGTGCTGTCGGCAAAATCGTAGGTCCCGGACCAAGGGTTCCAATGGTCTAGATCGGTAGTAATGCCGGCTTTATTGCCCTTCAGCTTGTCGTAAGCCGTGCGCGTGAGGGGCTGGCCAGCCTCGTCGCGAAAGGTCTGCTCGTCGCCGCGGCCCGTAAAGCGCCAGTAGCGATTGGGGTCAGCCGCGGTGCCATTGCGCGTGCGGATTTTGACGCGGGCGTCTCGTTCCTTGAAACCGGACCAGCGCAGGTCGCCCACGGTGGCGGGGCCGCCCAAGTCGAAGATCTGAGTTTGGTAGAAGCCCTCCAAGACGTAGCCATCCCCGTACGCTTCGAATTCGGCGACTTCCCAATCGCGTTGGCGGAAAGCCATGCTCAGTACCAGCCGATCAACAGCTTGGGGCGGAAAGAGGAGATCGACAGTGCTAGAGCGGTTGTCCGTCTCTGAGACGAGGACCTCGTCGCGGTCGTCGTCGTAGGCTGTGAGGATGAATTGTTCGATGAAGCGCAGGGGAAATTGAGGCGAGGGATAGAACCGCACGCGGTTGACTAGGAAGCGCCCCCCCAAGTCGAGAATGAGTACGACGCGTGCGCCGACGTGCTCCGAATCGGTATTCTTGAACACGGTCGTCGAATCGCCATCGGCGATTCCGGCGCTTACTTCGTTCTCGGTTTCCAGAAAGCCGCCTACGCCAAAGCGGGCGCTCTTGGGACCGCCACCCCGGTCTTTGGCGGTAAGTGCCAAATTATCGTCCGCTGTGGTCAGAATGGGCGTCGCTTGGCCGCCCTCAAATAGCAAGCCCTCGGCCCGCCCGTCAAAACCCGCAAAGGCTTCCTCCCAGGCCAGATGGACGATGTCCACTCCCTCCATCTGTGTGGGTGGGGGACCGCCAATTCGGTACAGGGTCAAGCCCCAGTTGTCGCACGGCCACAGGGCAATAGCGGCCCATATCGCTAAAATGGACGCTCTCATGTCGCTTCACCCCTTTGGAGATGGCTCCATTATAAAGAGGCTCGGGTAACGAGACAACTGCGCGGGGCGCGGGCTCGGGCGGTTGTTGGAGCGAGTCGCCGCTTGACCTATCTTTCCCAGAAATGTAAGTCTAACTGCAACGAGTCCATCAGGAGGAGCACATGGGAGTGTGGATCGAAAAAGCACCGATGCCGACCAATCGGCACGACCTACAGGCCATTGCTGTAGAAGGCGAGATCTATGCCATTTCCGGGGCCGGAGATCATACGGTCCACGTAGTTGAGATCTACGACGTAGCCAGCGACACTTGGCGGTCGGGACCGCCCATTCCCACGCAGCGAGGGTGGTTCGGCGCGGCGCGGGTCGGCGACGAGATTTACGCCTGCGGCGGCAAGCGGGTGCGCACGGAAGAGGAAAAACAGCAAACCGGCGACGACTACCACTTTGAAATCCGCGACAGCGTCGAGGTGCTGAATCTAAAGACGCTGACTTGGTCCGCTGCCGCGCCCTTGAGCAAACCACGGGCTGGGCTGGTGGCCGTTGTCTGCAAGGAGAAGATCTACGCAGTCGGCGGCAACAGCATGAACGCCGAGCCAGAGATCGGCCAGCAGCACTTGGACCGCGTCGAGGTCTTCGACCCGGCTACGGCCCGCTGGACCTTGGGGGTGCCTTTGCCCAAAGCAGTCCAAGGGCCTGGAGTCGCCGTGGTGGACGACAAAATCTACGTCGCGACCGGGATCGGCGGCGATGGACCCCGGCCCGACTTCAATGTCTTCGACCCAAATACTAACCGCTGGTCGCCGTTGCCGCCCATTCCCACGCCGCGCTGCGATCCGGGCTGTTTGGCCGTGGGGCGCAAGATCTATGTCTTTGGCGGCTGGGGTGGATCGGTGCCCTATCACACAGAGGTCGAAGTGTACGATATAGACGCCGGCACTTGGTCGAGCGAGACCCCCATGCCAGTGAAAAAAGCCTGGATGGCCACCGCGAATGTCGGTGCGCGAATTTTCGTCATGGGTGGGGCCCACAAGTGGGAGGACCGAGAGGGGTACAACTGGATCGCAGATCTGCACGAGTACGTGCCCTAGGTCGGCGCTCATGTCCACAGGGGTCTCCTTGGTCCTAGCGGTCATTTTACTAGGTTGCCAAGCGCAATCTGGACGGGAACAGAGCGAGCCGTCAAAGGCCCCCTTTCACTTCGTCGATGCCAGCCGGGAAGCGGGGCTGGACTTTCTAAACGTCTCCGGTAGCCCAGAACAGAATTACGTCCTTGAGTCCATGTCCACCGGGGCGGCTTTTCTCGACTACGACAACGATGGCTTTCAGGATCTTTTCGTCGTCAATGGGACGCGGTTGGAATACCAGCCAGAGGAGGCGCGCAACCGGCTTTTCCACAATGAGCTGGGTGCCGGAGGTGCGCGGGTTTTCCGTCAGGTGGAGGCCGATCTAGGCGTTGGGGGCTGGGGCATGGGATGCGCTGCGGGGGACTACGACAACGACGGCGATGTCGATCTGTACGTCACGTATTGGGGTCCCAACCAACTCTGGCGCAACGACGGGGCGGGCCGCTTTGCCGAAGTGGCCGCTGTTGCCGGCGTGGACGACGGTCGCTGGGGCTCTAGCGCCGCCTTTGGGGATGTTGACGGCGATGGGTGGCTCGATCTGTACGTGACCAACTACCTCGAATTCGACTTGGACAATCCACCCGCGGGTGGCTCTAAATGCCACTACAAGGGGCTGTACGTGTACTGCGGGCCAGAATACGCCGGCCGACAGGCGGACCGGATCTACCGCAATCGGAGCGATGGAACGTTTCAGGACATGAGCGATTCCACCGGAGTCGGCGCCCTGCGCTACCCGGCAATGGGGGTCGTCTTCAACGACTTGGACCGCGACGGCGATCTCGACCTATACGTGGCCAACGATACCGAACCCAACCTGCTCTGGCGCAACGACGGCGACTGGCGCTTGGTCCAGGTGGCCGTCCAGGCCGGGGCCGCGTACAGCGGCGACGGTTTGCCGCAAGCCAGCATGGGGTTGCACGCCGGCGATTTTGACAATGACGGCGATCTCGATCTTTTTGCGACGCACTTTTCGGAAGAGCTCAATACCCTGTACTGCAACGAGGGAACTTGGCGCTTCCGGGATTGTACTCGCGAGGTCGGCTTGAGCCAAATTGAGGGACCCTACCTGGGATGGGGAACGGCCTTTGTCGATTTCGACCGGGACGGCTGGCTCGACTTGTTTGTCGCCAATGGGCATGTCTATCCGCAACTGGATCAGAGCTACGCCGATTTGCGCTACGCGCAGCGCAATTTGCTCTACCGCAACGAAGGTGGGCGGTTCAGGGAGGTGGGAGAGCAGAGCGGGGCCGGGTGGGAGTTGCAGCAAGTGAGCCGCGCCGCAGCCGTGGGCGATTACGACAACGACGGCGATGTCGATGTTTTCATTATGAACTTGAACGATACGCCGATCCTGCTGCGCAATGACAGCGAGACGGACAACCGCTGGTTGGGTCTGCGACTGGTAGGTGCCGAGGGGCGGATAGCCATCGGTGCCGAAGTGCGAATGCGAGTTGACGGCAGCGAGCAGGTGCGAGAGGTCCAGCGGGGGTACAGCTTCCAGGCCCAAAACGACCCGCGCTTGTTGTTCGGCCTAGGGCTGGCAGCAGCGGTGGAACAGGTGGAAATCCGCTGGCCTTCTGGACGGCGGCAGGTGTTGTCGAGTCTGCCGACCGGGCGCTATGTGGAGGTGGTGGAGCAGCCCTGACTCCCAATCTCAACTCGAAGGCGCGGGCGGGTCGAGTTGAATTTGGGGAATTGCTTCTGCAAAGATGCGCACCTGATCGGCGTATTCCTCTCTGTAGTGGGCGACCAATTCATTGAAACGCCGTTCTTGCTCTATGACGCGCAAGATCGCCGCTATGCGCTTGTGCACTGCTTTTAAAGGAGCAATTTCCCCGCCGCTGCGCTCTTTGAGGCGGAAAATGGAATACCCGCCGGTCACTGCTACCGGGCCGACCAAGACGCCGATTTCGGCTGCCATAGCATGATCGACCAGCGCGCCGTAGATGGCCTTCTGATACGAGTGGAGGTGAATCTTTCCACGGCCTTCTGGACCGCCGTGGCGCTGGCTCAGGGAGGCCAGATCGGCTATGGTTTCGCCGCGGTCTAGACGCTGACGCAGAGTCTTAGCTTGGTCGTGGTCGTCCACTAGGAGTTCGTCTAGCCACATTTCCACCGGGGTGCGAAATTGTTCCCGATAGTCTTGGTAGTACTGGGCCACGGCCGCATCGGTTATGGTTATTTTGTCGCCGATCTCGCTTTGGCGCAGGGCGAGGATGAGCATTTCCTCGGTCTTGCGCTGCTTCCAGTAGCGCATGGCAGGGCTTTCGGTGTAGCCGGCCTCTTTGGCCGCGTGCCAGACCAGCGACTTGGGAATGGGCAATTTCCAGGCCGCGCGGATTATCTGCAAGCTGTCGCCTAGGGCCGGGACCTGGCGGCTGCGGCGGAAAGATTCAATGTAGTGCGTCGCGGTTATGCGGCCGCCGTCAAAAATGAATAGTGGTGCCGAGCCTTCTTTGGGGGCGAGTTTGGGATAGGGTTCGACTGCGGGGTCTTGGGCCATGAGAATGGCCAGACCAGCGGAGTGCAGACGCAGATTTAAGGAAGTCGCCAATTCCTCGATCAGAGCCTGATGCTCGGCGACGAAGCGCTCTTTCCACACATTTTTGTACAAGTCTTGGCGATACCGGGCGAAATCGGCATGGCGTTCGGCAGTGCAGAAAATTAGCTGGTAGTTTTTGCTCAGGGGCAGGATTTCGGACAGGGAACCTGGCTCTAGGCTGGCAAAGACTTGAACGGGAATGCCGTGATTGGCGGCACCGACGCGGTTGACATAGCCCAAATCGCCGCCATGCTCGGCGGATTGCAGGTCGAGTGAATGGGCCCGGGCCAAGGCGGCGAAGTCGGAGGCAGTGGCTATCTGCTGGCGCAATTTCACTGCTTCGTCGCGGGTGTTGACCAAGAGGCGGAGCAAGCGCTTTTCGCGCTGGAAGTCTCCCGCGACAAAGAGGTCTTCGAGCTCCTCGTCGGAAATCTCGATCTGGGCACTTACTTTGACGCTTTGGTAGGTGTTGATGACCTTTTCGCGAAATTTCCAGGCGAGTTTGTTCTTGAAGGTCAACACCGTGTCCAAACCGTGGGTGCGGGCCGCGTGGGCCAGCAGTTTCTGGTCTATGAGCGATTGCAGATAGTCGCGGCGCGCGGCATCGCCGCTCTCTGTGGATTTTAGGCCGGGACCTAACGAGGCAATAAGACGCTCTACTTCAACCGCGAAAATAGAATCGCTGCCGACTTGGGCGACGGCGATCTCCGGCGCGGAGGGAGGTTGTACAGCGGCGGGGGATTGGTCCTGGGGCGTACAGGCAGACATAGCCCAACTAAGTGCCCAATACGGTATTAAAACAATGGTGCGATACATGACGGTTCCTTTGCAGACTCAAGTGGGAGACAGTCGAGCGATCTGAGCCGTGGCTGAGCAAATTATAACCAATCGAAGTCGGCAGCAAACGCGCGTTTTAGTCACGCCTAAAGGCGCGGTGAAGCGCTGGTTGGTGCATGCTTGGCCGCCTTTTGGCCTCAACCATTCGGTCGGAGAGTGAAGCGTTGACTTCGCCTGCTCAAGCGCCCGCCTTTTATTTTGCTTGATTTTTAATTTTCAAATTTCGTACCTTGCAGTTGGAGGAGTAAAGATTGGGAAATCTCAGTAGAATCGGCTTTTGTCCCACTCAATCGCGGAAAGGAGGAGAACGCATTAGGCTCAGAGAAGTATTTCAGTTAGAACGCAAACTTCATCGTTTTACGAGAAAGGAACTGACATGACTCGTCGCATCGCAACGGCTGCTGTGGCCCTTACGTTGGGCCTAGCGGTCAATATTTCGGCGCACTCGCCCGAGGGTGCCATTTTTCCGGCCTTTCAGTGGCCAGCCGGCCTCGAACCCGTACTGGACGGCGTCGGCAGTGAATACGATATCGTCCCCGAAGCGTATTGGCAGACCACCGAGCAGTTTCCCGATACCCAAGGAGGCCGGGAAATAGACGCGTCCAATTTCGACGCCAAAGCCACGGTGACCTACAGCTTGGGGACCAACCGGCTCTATTTTTACAGCCAAGTATTCGACGACATCAACCGACCAGGCGATACCTGGCAAATTCTCCTCGACGCCGATCACAGCGGTGGTGAGTGCTATCCGGGTGATGAGCGCTTGGACGGCTCTCAGTGCTATCAGACCGAGACCTACAACAATATCGGCGACACGCTGTTGGGATCGGAAATTGTCCACTTCTTCTGGGGCGCAGCGACTTGGCTGCCCGAGGAGGGCTGGTACAATGCGGTGGCCACCTTTGAGGGCGACCACTACGGTCCGGGGACGACCTGGCTAGAGATTCGTTTGGCTCCTACCGATGACATCAATCCCGCTGGTCCTGGAGACTCGATCCTGCACGAGATGCAAGAGAACAATATAATCGGCATCCACTACAACTGGATGGATTACGATGTCGGCTGCCGCCAAGCACGCGAAGGCGAAGAGTGCGGCGGTTGGGACGCTTTCTACAACCTGAGCCAGAGCGACATTGGCTTTAGGAATGCCGATGGCTGCAGCGACTTCTTCTTGTCGCCTATTGATGAGAGCGTTGACTTCGGCGCTATCCCCTCTGCAGTTGAAGCCACGACTTGGGGCCGGCTCAAGGCGGGTTTCGTCAATTAACCTTATCCTCCATTCCTAAGTGTTGTTTTCGCTGCCTGGTGTACCGAGACGGTGCGCCAGGCAGCACATTTTAACCCAATAAGTATGAAAGCTGCGATGCTCCGCCTAGCGCTGCTGTTTTTGCTGATCCCGAACTTGTCTTGGGGGCTCACCATTTATCGAGTTGGTGGCTACGAGCTTCCCCAGCCCGAATTGGCGGACAATCCAGACGTGGAGTTTGTCCAGTTGAGTTGGGAGGACTTCGCCACGGGAGCCGAGGGCGTGATGGTCGGCTTGGAGGTCGGCAATGAGGGACGGCTCGCCCCGGTATTCATTCCTGCGGACGAGAATATGGCGGTATCTTCCTTTGCCCGGGGTGGCGGTCCCGGCAGTTGGAAATACAATTTTCTCACCAAGGGCGAAGAAATCGATTTGATTGCTGACGGCGACTCAACCACTTTTCTCGACCCAGCGGTTCTAGTCGCGCGCTCGGAGTCGTCGCTGGTGTACCTCGATCTGGGCGGTCGCTTCCTAGTGAATCGGGTCGTCGTCTATCCCCGTCCGAACTATCCCGACCGCCTCATCGAGGACTATACCTTGTACTGGTTGCCCAAGGGGACGATAAGGCCACGGGGCAAAAATGTAATTGCGCGGGGTACCGACAATCGAAATCCGCGGCTAGAAATTAACTTTGTCCCCCGCCTGCTCGACCAGATACAACTCAATATCCACAAAAAAGAGGGTTGGGAGATCGCCGAGTTGGAAGTCTATGGCGAGGGCTATGTATCCAGCGCCCTGTATGCTTCCGGGGCCTTCGACCTCGGCCAGCCGTCTAGCTTGGGTGAGATCCGCTGGTCGGGCTTCCAAGATACCGGTGCCAAATTGATCCTCCGCACGCGCAGCGGCCACACGGTAGATCCCAACCGCTACTGGCGTTTTACCGGCCGTGGCGAGGAAAAAACCTTCCGCAATGCCCGAGGTGTGCCCTTGACCGCGGCGGACTACAACAATCTGAAGGGCAACAAAGCCGAAATCACTACGGATCTGGACAATTGGAGTTCGTGGTCTGGGCCCTACGATTGGGCCGACAGTCTTGGCACGCCGATCATCTCGCCGGGTCCCCGACAATTCATTCAAATGCAATTGGACTTCGCGCCTAGTGGGCTGGATGGTGCGGCCATCGATTTTATCGAATTCCGCGTCACGCAGCCGCCGGTGGCCGGACGAGTACTCGGCGAGATCTGGCCGATTGAGGTAAAGCCTGGAGAAGAGACGGCCTTTGTCTATGCCATGCGGCCGGATTTTGTCGGGGGCGAAAGCGGTTTTGATCGTTTGGTGCTGGAGACTGCCGGCCAGTTCACCAGTGTCGATTCCGTGCGCGTCAACGAGGAATTGCAGGATTGGCGACTCGCCGAGCCTTTGGCGGACCAGCGGCTGGTATTGGAAGTGGCGCGCATGGACCGGAGCAAGACTGGCCGCGTGGTGGAAATTTTCTTCAAGGGCCGGGTGTTCCGCTTTGGCACGGTCTTCGCCGCTCAAGTCTTCGATAGCCAACGTCCTCTAGAAGTGGGGCAGTTGGTGGAAGACGGAGATGCGACCTTCCGCCTAGACGGCAACCAGCGCTCGGTGGGGATTGAATTGGACCGCGAGATCGTCAGTGAGTTGGTGCTCAGTTCGCGGGTATTCACGCCCAATGGCGATCAGGTCAACGATCAGGTCCATATCGAGTACATCCTACTCGAATTGGCCGGGACCGGAGCGGTGGAAGTGGGCATATTCGATCTGGCGGGTCGCCGGGTGCGCCAGCTATATCGGGGTGCAGACACCAGCGGTCAATACGCCCGGACATGGGACGGCAGAGAAGATGGCGGGAGCGTGGTGGCACCGGGTCTCTATCTTTACCGAGTGCAGGTGGATACAGACGAGGGACAGACAGAACGCAGTGGACTAGTGGCCGTCGTGTATTGAGCGGCATTCCGTGGGAGGAAAGCAATATGGACAGCATTTATCTGCGATGGGCCGGATGTGGACACTTTGAGGCGCTGTTGGGCGATATCAACGTGTGTTTCGATCCCTATCTCTTCGGCGAGGATCTCGAACGGGCTGAACCGATATTCGACTATATTTTTATCAGCCACGAGCACTTCGACCACTGTCATCCCAAGACCCTGCGCAAGCTCTGCGAGGGCGATCGCTGGAAAAAACTCTTCGTCCCCATTGGCTGTCTGACGCCCAACGAGCCTATTGACGAAAAGTACGGCGATGCCGCTTTTGCGCGCGACCTGCCCATCACCAAGCACATCCCCGCAGACAAGGTCCAGGTGGTTTATCCCAAGTACCAGGACGTCGAGCGCTATGGCCGCCGCGAATTTCCCGGCCCCTTTGAGTTTGATTTGGGGCCGATTCAGGTTGAAGTGTACGAAAGCGGCGAAAGCGCCCGGCCGGACCTGCCCACTTGCGCCTACCTAGTCTCCCATGCAGCAAGAGACGTAGCCATTTTTCACACCGGGGATTTGCACGGGGCCTATCCGCCGCTGGAGAATCTGCGCGGCCGCGTCGATTACCTGGTACACATGAAGACGCCGATGGAGCCGCTCATCAATGCGGTGCAGCCCAAATTCGTCATTCCCACCCACTACCGCACCGACCGCCAGTCCGAGCCGATTCCGGCCGGTCATTGGCCGCCCAATCTGACCGACGTCAATGCCTTCCTAGAAGACTTGCGGGAGCAAATGGACGGCAAGGCCCAATTGCTGCCTTTTACCGCGCCCATTCAATACGAAGTGGAGATGCCGGCCAAGAAGGTCAAGTGGAAATGGGAATGGTACAATTCATGGGATGTTCCGGCTTGGAGAGAAGAGTAGGGGCAACGCTTGTGGTTGCCCAATTCCCTATGGACAGCGCGGATTCGTCCTCTAGGAAAGAAAAGCATGAGTAGGAAAATGTACGGCCTGCTCGCCTTGGCGTTGCTGTCGTTGGCAGCCGATGCCCCAGCGCAGACGATCGCCTTGGGGGGAGAGGGGCGTGCGTGGCCGGGCGGCGGGGAAGAAATCGACCCGCAATTCCGCTTGTCCAATACTGAGTTGGCCGTTGGCAATACGCCGGGCGGCGTCATCGACTTCGCATTTGCCGAGGGGTGGATTTTTCCGCAACAGATCGACACCGGGCGGAATCTGGCACTAGGCGCGGCCGACAGAGGCGGCGGCATGAGCTCGCCCCTGCCCTCGATCAGCCAAGAGTCGCTGGCGGCCATCATCGACGAGGATGCAGAAACGGCCTTTCGCCGCAAGGCCAGTGCCGCCGGGGAAGTGGTCATCGCCCGCGGCATTATTATGGACTTGGATTTGGGCGCGCGCTTTGGTGTCAACCGGATCCGGTTTTTTCCGCGCAACACGGTTCGCGCCAATGAGGAGTTCAAGTTCGAAAACGACTTTATGCGCGGCTATTCTCTAGAACTGAACGACGGCAGCGAAGAGACATCCGTAGAAGGCCGCCCGCAGTACACTACCTTCGTCCGGGTCGAGGACAATACGGATGCAGTCGTCGATTTGTCTTTGCCCCTGCAATTCGTGCGCTATGTGCGGCTGGTATCGCTGTCCAATATTGGTTTTGAAGTCGATGAGTTGGAAGTATTCGGCGCAGGCTTCGTGCCCGAAGCCCAGTACCTGTCGGATATCTTCGACTTAGGCGATCTAGCCAACTGGGGCAATCTGCGCTGGAGCGAGCGGCGCGAGGGCATAGCCGGCTTGTCGGATATTCGCGTCTTCACCCGTTCCGGCCGCGACACCACACCCTTTGTCTTCAATCGCTTTAACGCCGATTTGCAGGAAGTGCCCTGGAAGGCGTCGGCCGAAATCAACGGCGTCTTGCTCGATGACTTGCCCATTGACGGGGCTTTTGACCAGTTCAATTCCCAACCCGAATCCGTCCGCCAGGACCTCACCCTCTCCCAGACCGATCACGCCAGTCTGCCCCTCCAACAAAAAGCGCCCATCAGGGACGACCTAATCAACTGGAGCAATTGGTCGCCCCCCTATCCGTTAGAGGGCACGACTCCCGTGGGTACGCCAATTGTCTCGCCTGGTCCGCGGCAGTACTTCCAGTTCAGGATCGATTTTGTCAGCCGCGATTTTCTCGCCGCGGCCGGAGTCGGCACCCTGTCCTTTGATGTGGCCAGACCCGTGCCAGCCGAAAAAATTGTCGGCGAAATCTTCCCCCGCGATGTCGCCGCCGGAGAGGTGGTGGAGTTCACCTATGGGGCGCGGGTGGGAGTTCGGCCGCAGGATACGGGTTTCAATCGCTTTGAAATATCCTCGCCGAGCATCTTTGAAAAAATCGGCCGCCTAGAGGTGCTCAATGCCCGGGACGAGCTCATCGCGGGGGAGGATTTTGACGTGGCCCTCGCGGAGGCGCAATTGCCACTGCACAAGGGCGAATTCAGCATTGAAAGCGCCGAGGATGGCCGCTTTGTCGTGGGCTTTCCACCCGTCGGCGATGGCGACTTGCTCAAGATCGCTTTTACGACCTCGGTCCTGCGCTTTGGGCAGGGATTTGCCGGTAGGGCTTGGCTGGTCGATCCCAGCGTGGCAGACGAAGGGCAATTGCCGCAGTCGGTCGTGCCGGGCAATGCGGCCCAACTGGGAGCCGCAGATGTGGACCCGCGGCCGGTGGGCAGCGAGGACCTGACCGCGGTGGATAACAATCTGGCGGTGCGCATTGCCATCAAGGGATCGCTGCTGGGCCAGCTTCAAGTGACCCCCGAGATTTTCACCCCCAACGGCGACGGAATCAACGATGCAACTGCGGTCCATTTCGAGGTGCTGCGGCTGGGCGTAGGTGCTCCGCTGAGGGTGGAGATTCGCGATCTAAGCGGTCGTTTTATCGGTGCGGCCTTTGCTGACGACCGAGCTAGCGGCCGCTTTACAGCCACTTGGGATGGGCGGGATGACAACGGCGCTGTGGTAGCACCTGGCATCTATTTGGTCCGCGTCTTGCTCGATACCAATGTCGGCTCCGAGGCAAAAACCGGCCTCGTTAGCGTGGTGTACTGAACAAGCGATACCTGTGGGAGGGCGTTTTCTATGTATGGCAAATACGGGTTGGCTTTCCTGCTCCTCAGCAGCTTGATGAGTCCAGATTGGCTCCAGGCGCAGGATTACGGCTCTCGCCTCGGAGTGCAGCGCGGTGGTCGGGTGTCGTATGAACCTCGGGGGCCGGGCGTGCTCTTTGACGCCCTCGATCCAACCCTCAAACGCTGGTACGTGCCCCAGGAACTCTACAACGAGTACCGTTGGCGGCCTTGGCAGTACAACAACTACGCCCGCGAGAATTACCAGCGCTACGTCAATACAGCCATAGAGGGCAATTACTTCTACGACCTATACGGCAATTTTGTCACCCAAGGCTGGCTGATATACGACATGCGCCGGCAACAACCGGCCGAGTTCGGCAGCACCGTATTCAAGGACAGCCGCTATGGCTCGTGGTTCAACAACGTCTTGATCGCCTCGGACAGCAAGGGCCAGAATCACTACGCGGTGACCATTGGCAACAGCATCCGCACGACGCTGACGCCGCTGACTTTTTCCAAGCCAGCCTTCAACGGCATCCAGGCCGACTTCGCCTCGGACAAGTACCAGGCCACAGTGCTGATGTCGCGCATCAGTGCCCCCAACCAAGTGGGCGTTGCCGTCGGTGCCGTACCCACGGGCGTGTCGAATACCACCGACTTTCTCGGTGGCCATTTCACTGCCCAAGTGGGCGATTTCGTTACCTTGGGGACTACCTATATCAACGCCCACCAGTCCAATACGCTGTTGGAGAGCTTCTTAGGTGGTCGCGCCCAAGGCGATTTGACCGTCGATCAAAACAGCAGCGCCGTCACCCGCATCGAAATCCTGCTCGAAGACGACTCGCCCGCCGACGGTCGGGGAGGGGCAGCGCTGTTTTCGCAAAATATCATCATCACGGCGATCCGGGACTTCAATACCGGCGAGCGCGAAACCATCACGGGCAAGGAGATCAACTTCGCGCCTCTCGTCCAAGGTGGTTTTCAGCGGCAGGGGGGCTTTTTGGCTGCGGATGGGGACGAGACCATTCGCCTCATCTACGATTTTTCCGATCGCGCCTATCTGGGCCCCGACCCCTCGACCATCGTCGAGGTTACTTTCGAGTTGGTGCTGGCCAACGACTACAAGGTGTCGATGGCTTCCAACCGCCAACTGAGCCGCGCCGGAGAATTCCACCCCCTGCTAATCGCCCGGGCCGACGGCAATGTGCGCGACACTTCGAATCAGCGGCTCGTGCGCTTTGACTACGGTCTGCCCACAGCCAACCAAATTTTCGGTTTCCACCTCGCCACGACGAGCTTCTTGGGCTTTGATACCTATGCCGAGTACGCGGTCAACCACCAGTTCAGGAAGTACCCCAACCCCAATGTAGAAGGCGACCACGAATCGGCTTCGCGGCGCGCCGACGCTTGGATGCTAAACGCGGCGAAAAACGCCTATCCGTGGTTTGTCTATGGCGAGGCCTTCAGCATGGGCAAAGATTACGCGACCAGCATTTTTCTCAGCGACCAGCGGGGCGTAATCGACTATGCGACCCAGAACCGATTCTTCGAGTTCGTCGAGGACAACGACGACCAAGACCGCACCCCCGACTGGGGGCGCATCTACCAGTCCGGTCCCGATATCGAGGTCTTTCCAGGCTGGGACGAGAATAACGATTTCATCAACGACTTCAATCAAAATGACAACCGCACGCGCGAGAATCAGTTGCCCGATTACGAAGAACCTTTCCTGCGCTACCACAGCGACCGGCCCGAGTTCCTCTTTGGTATTGATCTCAACAACAACGGCTGGATCGACCGCTTTGAGAACGACACCGAGCCCGATTTCCCCTACAAACGCGACCATCGGGGGTACAATGCCTATGGCGGTATCCATCTGACGCCGGAGACTCGGCTGACTACGGGGCGCACCCGGCAGTGGTTGATTTCATCTGCGCGGCGTAGCGAGACCAGTTACGCCCTTTTCACCTTTGACAAGGATATCGCCGACTTGGGGCGCATCCGGGTTTTTGAACATCTGAAACGGGCGTGCGACAATATAGCCGACGACCGCATTGCGCCCCTGCCCTTTTTCCGCGGTCCGCAGCTACCCGTCCAAGACGTGCTGCCGGCCCGAGACACTTGGATCAACACCGTGTGGCTGGGCTTCAACTACACGGGCACGGCCAACCTGACGGTGGAAAACAAGCTCAAGTACGAATTTTTTCACCAATTGCTCGATGATGAGGTGTTGGCAGAGTTGGGCGCTCGGCGGGAATCGCGCTTTTTCGGGTTAATCAACAAAGCCGAGTATTCCCTCGGCGTAGCAGGGGTGGAATTGATGCCACGGGTCAAAAGCGAGTACCTGATTGACTCACCCTTTCTGCGATCCGAAGACGAGCGCAAGCAGTGGATTCCGAGTTTATTTTTCATCACCCGCCTGCCGCTGATGCCGCGCACCCAGATCGAAGCAGGCTTGGAACAGAGCTACCGCTGGGAGTTGCTAAGCGACGAGGAGGCCCTAGTTGAGACTGGGGCCGCAGGAGTGGGTACCGGGGATCAGCGCGAGACGATTTTGGCGATTCAGGCGACCAATATTAGCGATTATTTGGGCTATAAACTGATCACTCAGCTCGGTTTCCAATACGAGCGCCGGGCCGCGGAAATCGTCGAAAAGAAAACCACTGATTTCGGTTTGGGGAGCAGGGCCTCGACCGGTTTCACAACCTTTATCACGGTGTACGCCGGTCTGGGTCTCTAGTCGTGGCACGTGTGGTTATTACCATACTCGCCCTGTTGACGCTCGATCCTGGCGATCTCCGCGCCGAGGAATACGGCAACCGCTTGGGGCAGGGGCACGGCGTCGGACTGCAATATCTCACGCGCAGCCGCAGTACGCTCATCAACGCCATTGATCCAAGGGTGCAGAAGTGGTACATGCCCCAAGAATTGTACAGCGAATACCGCCTGAAGCAGTGGGAGTACACCAACTATTCGAGGAATTTCTATCGCAGCTATTTATCGGCGACGCTCGAAGGAGATTACTTCTACGATCTGTTTGGTCGTCGCGTGATGCACGGGTGGTTGGTCTATGAGGCGCGAAAAGAACAACCAAGGGCCTCAGAGGGCAATAGTTTGCTCAAGGGCCTGCCCTACGGCGGCAATTTCCAGAACCTGATCATTGCCTCTGACTCCAAGGGACAGCACCATTTCTCTTTGACTATAGGCGATGAGATCGCTACGACTCTCACTCCGATGACGTTCCGCAAGGCCGTCTTCAACGGCGTTCAGTTCCACTATCTGCGAGATCGCTACGCCGGTACGGTGCTGTTGTCGCGCATCAGCGCGCCGCTGGTTACTACCTCGTCGTTCGACGTGGGGCTGACCAACGCCACGGAATTGACCGCTGGGCGTCTCACCGCCGAGGTGGGCGAACACGTCACGGTCGGCGGCACGTACGTCAATAGCCACAACAGCCGCGCCACCTTGGAGCGCTTTGCCGGCAATATGTTCAAGGGATTTCTCACCACCGACCAAGCTGGTAACGCCGTTACTTTTGTCGAGGTGCGCCTCGGCGACGATTCGCCCGAAGATGGCGAGAATGGGGCCGTACTCTTCGCTGAGAATATCATCCTAAAGGATGTAAACGGCCATCAGTGGAACGGCGCGCAGGTCGGTTATGTGCCGTCGCGCACAGGCGGTGAACTGCGCGACGGTTTTGCGGTGGCCGACGGCGGCGACCGCATTGTGCTGCGCTACAATCTCGAAGCCTTGGCCTCGGCGCGGGTCGTGGAGGTAGAAGGCGAGCCTACGTGGCTGCCGACTACGGTTGACTCCCTTGCCGAGGTGCGCTTTGAATTGGTCTTGGCCAATGATTATCGGGTCGAGGTCGCTTCGAATCGCCAGACCAATATAGAGGCGCAGCCGGTCTTCCTCTTGGTCGAGAACGCGCCGGGCAATGTCGGCGATACTTCCAATCGGCGCACCGTGCGTTTTGACT
>MKWU01003325.1_pt1 | contig 21552 bp, 20 predicted proteins | sample 809101 | NCBI WGS metagenome assembly MKWU01 (sample SAMN05860141, study PRJNA318959) | sponge metagenome | host: Aplysina aerophoba | place: Slovenia: Piran, Adriatic Sea, Gulf of Piran | collected 2013-05-07 | reverse complement strand
AATTTCCAGTCGACCGGACCGGGAGCCGACGCCTCCGACAGCTGCCCGTCGTCGGCGACGCGCGGAACCGGCGGCGTCCTGATATCCTCGATGCGAATCTCCATGCGCGGAGCAATAGCACGCCGGATTTTTCGTTACCAGTTCTAATTTCGCAGTGACCGAAATGACCCCGCGACGGACTGTCGCCACCGCTCGACCGAATGCCTGCGTCCGAATGTCCGTCTGCGAATTATCCATGCCCCTTGGAAACACAAGTCGAATCCAAAGGGAATCCCCTCATCGGGAAAAACCACCAAACGTCCCGGAATACCCTGTCAGGCTAGAACCAATTCCCGGAAAGTTGCCCCTATTACCCAAGAAATGGGAGTCGGAAGTCGAGAAGAGGAATTCCAATTCGACGTTTCTATTACGGGGTCGACACATGCTGTGCCGAGAGCGTGGGCAGAAAGGGGCGGGACCTTGCCGGTAGGCGCCCACGACGGTCGGATCTCCCTTGATCGAATCAATGCGCACAGTGTCGAGCCGTCGCCTCATTCCGACAGCGGATGGATGGCTCCCCGGTTCCAGGCGACATGGGTTCCGCTTTCGGCATCGGCGTATGCGCCCCTCGGCACGATTGCGAACAAAGTCAGCCCTTCCACGTCGAGCTTGTAGCGGGTCCGGCCGCCGAGGAAGACCCGCGCCACGATTTGAACCGGTAATGAGTGATCGAAGTGTTCCGGATTCCTGGTCAGTTCCAGGTCCTCCTGCCGCAGCGCAATGAAACGTGCCCGCGGAGGATCGGGAAGCCGGATTTGCCCCTCCACGATGGCGAGGGTGCCGGGTTCCCGAGCAAGTTCCAGGACATTTGCGGCACCAAGGAAATCCGCCACGAAGCGGGTGCGGGGGCGATCGTAGAGGTCTGATGGCGGAGCTTCCTGCTCGATCCGTCCATTGGTCATCACTGCTACCCGGTCGGACAGGGTCAATGCTTCGTCCTGATCGTGGGTGACGAACACTGTGGTCAACCTAAGCCTGCGGTGAAGCTCGATCAATTCGACCTGCATCTCGGTGCGCAGTCGCGCGTCGAGGTTCGAGAGGGGTTCGTCAAGCAGGAGAACCTCGGGTTGTGCCACAATGGCACGCGCAAGCGCCACGCGCTGCTGCTGGCCGCCGGAGAGCGCTCGCGGCATTCGGTCCTGCAACCCCTCAAGCTGGACGAGTGTCAGGGCCTTGGCTATCAGGTCATCCTGTTCGGCCCGGCTGCCTGTTCGCCGCATGCGGAGAGGAAAGCGTATGTTCTCCGAAACGCTCAAATGAGGCAGCAGTGCGTAGCTCTGGAACATCAGCGAAATGTTGCGCCGCTCCGGCGCCAGTACCGTCACATCCCTTCCACCGATGATAACGCGCCCGGTCGAAGGACTCTCCAGCCCGGCAACGATCCGCATCAGCGTGCTTTTCCCGCAGCCCGAGGGGCCTAGCAGGCTAGTGAAGCACCCATCCTTCACGTGCAACGAGATATCCCGAAGGACCTCCACCCCGCCAAAGCTCTTGCCTATCTGTTTGATATGGAGTTCGGCCATTACGCCATCCGGTCCAGCCCGATGGCTCGATCAACAAGGAGCACGAGAACGGCTGACACGAGAATCATCAGGGTGGACACCGCAGCCACGGAAGGATCAGGGCTGAATTCAAGCTGCCCATAGATTCGGATCGGAAGAGTCTCCACCCCCGGAGCGCGAACAAACAGCGCGATCACCGCATCGTCAAAGGAAATATTGAAAGCGAAGAAGGCTCCTGCGGCCATGCCGGTGCGGCATTGCGGCAGCACCACATGGATGTATCTTCTCCAGACATTCGCACCCATTGTCCGTGCGGCCTCCTCAAGCTGCGGGTCGGCACGGGACAGCACGGCAGAGACCGTGCGGATGACATAAGGCACACAGATCACCAGGTGGCCGACAACCAGTCCCCAGATGGATGGGCCGCCGAGCCAGATGCTCATTGCCATTAGGAGCCCGATGCCGAATATCAGTGTTGGCAGCACCAGCGGCGACAGAAATAGCCCCGACAGGGCCGCGCGTCCTGGTGTCGAGGATTTAGCGAGAGCGATGGCTACGGGCGTGCCCACAAGGACCGAGAGGGCGGTAACGATGACCGCGACCCGGAGGCTGGTCCAGGCCGCGGAGAGATAGGCTTGGGATCCCAGAATCTCCCCGTACCAACGGAAGGAGAATCCGCGCGGCGGAAAGACAAGAAACTGGCTTTCCGAGAAGGAGCTTGCGATGACCACGCCGAGCGGAACGAGCATCACCAGTGCCGTGAAGATGAGCAGGGCCGTGGCCAGCAGGCGAGCGGAAGCCGGTGGCGCTAGTCCGGTCATTAGGGTGTGCGCGCCAACCGCGCGTAGGGTATGATCAGCAGCAGGGTCGCGGCCAGCAGCAGTGTTGATTGCGCCGCAGCGAACGGCCAGTCAAACGAGCCTCCGATCGATTGGTAAATGCTGCCCGCCATAACCGGCAATCGCACACCGCCCACAAGGCTCGGCGTGATAAAGGAGGAAATCGAAAGCGCAAACACGATCAGGCTGCCGGAGACGATGCCCGGCACGGCGAGCGGCAGGACCACAACGCGCAGCACCTGCCAGAATCCGGCTCCCATGGTTCGGCCGGCCTCCTCGAGATCCCGCCCAATCCCCTGCAGCACGCCCAGTACGGTCAGCACCATGAAGGGCAGCAATACCTGCGTCATGGCGATCACAATGCCGGTTTCGGTGTGCATCAACACTGCGGAGCGGCCAGTTACACCAAATGGAGCGACGAGCGAGGCCAGTAGGCCGCCATTCCCAAGCACCACCAGCCAGCCGAAGGTCCGGATGACAACCGATGTCATCAGCGGCAGGATCACCGTCAGCAGGATCGCAAAGCGGAGTGCCGGGTGCGCTCGCCGCATGATATATGCGAGCGGCACGCCAAAAATTACGGTTGCCAGGGTTATGACAAGGGCCAGCCGCAGGGTCCGCCAAGCGACCTTCAGATAGTAGTCGTCGACGAAGAACTTCCCGAAATGCGAGGCGGTTAGCTCGAATGCCCCATCCTCGGTCCGTTCAAGGACGCTCGTGATCAGAATGGTTCCAACCGGGAACAGGAAAGCGATCACCAGCACAAGGATCCCGGGCGCAAGCAGGGCAAGTGATTCCTTCCTTGCCTGGGCCCGAACCCAGTCGACTGCGGCCATTAGCCCATACTATGACCGCTGAGCCGCCTCACTGAACGAGAAGGCGCTTCCACTCCTCGTTCCAGCCGGCGCGTTTGTCGGAAATGACCACCGGATCGAAGCCCACGAGGTTCCTTGCCGCCGCTTCGCCATAGACCACCTGCTCGGCGACCTCGCCGGAAAGAGTTACGGTTCTGTTGGTTGGCGAATAGCGCAACGCTTCGGCCCAGCCCGCCGAAGCCTCGGCGCGGATCGAGAGGTCGATGAATTTCAGCGCCAGCTCGCGGTTCGGGCGGTTGGCGACCAGGTTAACCGTGATCGGCGCGAAGGCGGCGCCTTCCTGCGGCTGCACGAACTTCACCGGCAGTCCCGCCTTGGTCAGCGTAAATGCGTAATCCTGCGCATACGCCGCCATCCAGGCCGACCCCTGGGCGAAATTCTGTTGAATCTCGGGCGACTTCGACACAACGACCGCGCCGTTGTCGAGCAGTTTCCTCACAAACTCGAGTCCGGGCGTTAGATCCTCCATCGTCCCGCCCAGGGCGTGGTTCATCATGAGAAGACCGAGGAGCCCATACGTGTTGCTCGCGGCATCGGTCACCAGCACACGCTCGCCGATTCCCTCGCGCAAGAGGTCATTCCAGCTTGTGGGCGCCGGGTTGATCTGGTTCGTTTCATACAAAAGCCCGATGACGGCGGTGGAGTAGGTCGGACCCACGCCCTTGGAAATTCCTGCCACCGCGAATTCATACATCTGGTCATGATTGGAGAGTTCCGAGGGTTCGATGGGAGAAAGCAAGCCTTCGAGTGCCGCAGTCGTCTCCAACCCGCCGGAAAAATGCGCCACGTCAAACTGAGGTGCTTCCTTCTGCGCGCGCAACTGCGATAGGGTATCCGCCGAGTACGCGGTAACCACTTCGACCCTGGTGCCGGTCATCTCCTCAAAGGGGGTGATCACCAGCTGCCGGTGGATCTCCTCGTAGGCGCCGCCGAACGAATTGATCACCAGCCTGTTGTCCTGCGCGCGCAGGATTGATGGTACGGCCAGTGCCGAGGCGGTTAGTGCGGTATCTCTCAGGAAGTGGCGTCTGTTGAGCATGGGTTCGTCCTTTCTGCTTCTGTTTGGGATGTCAGTCGATCCGGCCAAAGCGGATTGACTTGGCGCCTTCGAGCCGGATGGCACGACATGCTTCGGCGAAGCCGTCGAGATCTTCCGAAACCCGTCCGAAGATGTTGACCGGCGTCCAGCCCAACGGGCCAAACGTACGTCCGCCTGCATCGTAAAAGATCCCAATCTCCCACAATTCGTCGGGCAGCCCGTGCATGGCGTTTTTACCCTGATAAAACCATAGGCATTCCCCCGGAGCGGGAAAACAGGTCTGGTTTTCGTTGGGAATCGCTTTCGGATCAAAATTCTGCGCCGGCCCTGTCAAGCCCATCATGATCTCCGGTCCGGCGAACATGGCATGAACAGCTGTCTCCAAAACAGGAGATTTTAGCGCGTTCCAGAGTGTCTCGCAGGTTCGCGGAGCGAGATCGGAATAGGCCCTGATGGGCCAGCGCGCCCGCAACTCGATGAACTCGATGAAAAAGCCCGGTTCTGCCATACTGAATTTCACTCCCTTGATGTCGCTGGCGGGGAATAACCACACCGCGCAGCGGCGTCAAGATTCGGGTGTAGCCCACAGGCCTGCGCAAAAGTCTTGTTTTTGCGCATGCCTGAGGGAATCGGGGCAACACGGGCGAACAATTTTTGGCGGGGCCTTGCCGGGCATCCGCGCATTCTAGACGGAGCGTGTAATGATATGCGAATCTTGAAGCTCGGCCGCTTGAACATGAAATCAATTAAGAGAAGCGCGCGCAATGCCGCGATTTTAGTAGCGTATCTCTTGGGAATTTCGGCTTTCGGATTCGCGGAAGCCGACGAAGCAACAGTTGCGGTCGCTGCGAATTTCGCCGAGCCTGCCAAGCGATTGGCGGATGCGTTCGAATCCGAATCGCGGCACAAGGTGAAGCTGGTTGTCGGGTCGACCGGCAAATTGTATTCGCAGATTGTGAACGGAGCTCCGTTCGACATTTATCTCGCCGCCGATGAGGCGCGTCCGCAGGCCTTGAAGGATTCGGGATTGTTTCTGGAGTCGTACCCTCGCGTGTACGCCATAGGCCGCCTGATCGCCTGGTGGCCGAACAGAGACGATATAGGCGAAGACGGCGGCGATGAATTGAAAACCGGACGCGCGAGGCGGATTGCAATTGCAAATCCTAAGCTCGCGCCATACGGACAGGCATCCGTAACGACGATGGAACGGCTAGGATTGGACCGCGAACTGATGAAGGGCTTGGTACTGGGTGAGAACGTAGGCCAGGTCTACGCGTTCGCGTCGACCGGCAATGTCGACATCGGATTCCTTCCTTACTCCTATATGCTTAGCCCCCGTCATAGCGGCAGGGGCTCGTTCTGGATCGTTCCGAAAGCATTTCATGAGCCGATCCGGCAGTCGGGGGGGCAGCTTGCGCGTTCGAGGGAGAATTCCGCCGCGACTGAATTCCAGGAGTTCTTGAACAGTCCTGAGGCGGCATCGATCATTGAGAAATTCGGATTTACGGTTCCTAAGGGTTAATGGTCGACTTCGGTTCGGTAGAAGTTTCGCTCAAGCTGGCAGCCGCCTCGACTGTTTTGCTTTTGCTAATAGCGACCCCCCTTGGCTGGTGGCTCGCGACCACAAGGTGGAGGATCAAGCCCTTTGTCGAGGCTGTGACGGCATTGCCCCTGGTATTGCCTCCAACTGTACTTGGGTTTTATCTCCTTATTCTCTTCAATCCGAATTCAGCGGCCGGTTCGCTGTGGCTTCGCGCGACCGGCGAAACCCTGGCCTTTTCGTTTGCGGGCATTTTGATCGCCACCGTGGTTCATTCGCTGCCGTTTGCGGTCCAGCCTCTGCAGGCCGCATTCGAATCCGTCGGCAGAAGGCCGCTGGAGACGGCGCAGAGCCTCGGGGCTAGCGGGCTCGATGCCTTTGCCACGGTTGCAGTGCCGCTTGCAAAAAGAGGCTTTCTGACGGCTGCGGTTCTCGGTTTCGCGCACTCGCTCGGAGAATTCGGAATCGTTCTTATGGTCGGCGGAAACATTCCGGAAAGAACGCGCGTAATTTCGATAGATATCTATACGAGCGTTGAAGTTCTTGAATACGGCCAGGCGCATGTCCTGTCGATCGGCATGCTGTGCTTTTCATTCGTCGTTCTAGCGACGCTTTTCGTGGTCAATCGAAAATTCCCGGTGGATGATGCCGCTCGCTAAGAACCTTGAAATCGACATTCGGATCGAGTTTTCGGGCTTCGCGCTGCGAGTCGAGCAAACGAAAGCAATTGACGGCGCACTGGGGCTATTCGGACCTAGCGGGGCTGGAAAAAGCACCTTGCTGCGAATAATTTCCGGCGTGGAAACTTCGGCGGCCGGAAGGTTGGCATTCGACGGGGAAGTCTGGCAGGACTCGGGACGTCGAGAATTTGTCAAGCCCTATCGGCGAGCCGTGGGGTGCGTTTTTCAGAACCCTCAGCTTTTTTCGCATCTAAGCGTTTCGGGCAATTTGAAATACGGCTACCGCCGGAGGCGCGGCCGCCGGGGGCTTGCGTTCGCCGAAGTGCTTCATGCTCTTGACCTCGCCCCGCTGCTGAATAGGACCGTGGACGCTCTATCGGGCGGCGAAATGCAGAGAGTGGCGATCGGTCGAGCTCTTCTTCTCGCTCCGCGCCTGCTGCTGCTCGATGAGCCGCTCGCGGCATTGGACGATACCAGAAAATCCGAAATCATGCCTTATCTTGAGCGCGTTCTAGCGGAATTCGGAATTCCTGCCATTTATGTTTCGCACTCGCCCGACGAGGTCGCTAGGCTGTGCGACGACGCCTGGATACTGGAGGGAGGAAGCGTAACCGGCCGCGGAATCGAAAAATTGCCGGCAGGCAAGGTTCGCAATATCGAACTTCGCGCGACAGCTGTCGGAATGGGCGGCGCAAACCGGCTCATTTGCAAAATCGGCGACGATGAAGTCGTTGCGGAAGCATCTGGGAATTTCGAACGCGAGGCTCCGGTCAAGCTAACAATCCCTGAAAACTGCGTTGTCTTTGCGTTCGATAAGTGCCCGAGCTTGCTCAAGGCAGGCGCTATCGGCGGATGGGTCTCGGATGTAGGGCGAGGCGCAGGCTGCAAGTTCATCGGAATCGAACTGGAAACAGCGGGCGGGAGAATAGGGTTCAGCGTGCCTTCCGATTATGCTGCCGGCATGGACCTGTCGAAAGGACAGCGCGCATACGCGATTTTTCTTGATTCGCCCTCGGCAACGGGAGCTTGAATCTCGTTTCGCGTTTCGGGCCAAGCCGTCTTCTCTACCGCATTGAATTCGTTGCGTCGCGAGTGCTAGGTGAATGCGCCCGATACGTCCTCGGGACTTTCGCGAAGGTCCAAGGGCCGCGCCAAGTTCCAATGGCTGCATTGGCCGCCGTCGAGCATTTGCTTCTGCGACTATGGCGTCGATCGAACCGGGATGCTGCTAACGACCGCCAAATCGTCGAGAGCGGAAAACGGCGCAAGGAAGGCGAGGGTGCCCGCGGCCTCGTCAGGCCGGCATGGCATTGGCAAGTTCGCAAAGGCCAAAAGGCTTAGCTTATTGAATTGCCGGCACATAATCTCATTGCTTCGCTTAAGAATTGGGATAGGGATCTTGTGTTCAACCGCAGGTTTAGAGCCTGGCTTTATTTCGAAATTCATCGTCTGCGGCAGGGACTTTGATCGGAGGTCGCCATTCCGTCCGCATGACGACAATATTGCTTCTCCGATCAATGGGGAAATTTGGAATTGACAAGAATCGCGATTGCCTGAAATATTCTCTGTCATGCAGGCTGCCGAAGATCGGCTCGGTCGAGCTGCTCGGATGCGAGCCAAAATTAGGAATCAGCGATGCAGTTGGATGGCCAACGAACGATAGAAGCAAGGCCGATCGAGGTCTGGGAAGCTCTTATCGACCCGAATGTACTTCAGAAATGCATTCCGGGCTGCAAATCGATGGAGGGTGATCCGGAGAGCGGATTCGAGGCGGTGCTTGTCCAGAAAGTCGGGCCGGTCAACGCGAAATTCAATTGCAGGATCGAGCTTGCCGAAATCGTCCCTGGAAAAAGCTGTACGATTACGGGGCAGGGAAAGGGCGGGCCTGCAGGTTTCGCGAAAGGCGTAGCGAAAATCGCGCTTGAGGAATTCGAAGGCGGAACTCGCTTAGCCTATAGCGTCGAAGCCAGAGTGGGCGGGAAGATTGCTCAGCTTGGCAGCAGAATTATCGACGGATTTGCAAAAAAGCTTGCGAATGCGTTTTTTCAGAATTTCCAGGAATCGTTCGAAATCCAGCAGCCGGGTCAGCTAGAGGACCATGCAGGCGGCAATTCAGACGAAGACGGCGATTCGGCCGAAGGCGGCAAGAAAAAAACCTGGTTCAAGAAGATGTGGGGCTAGAAGCAATCCGGTTCGCCATTGAAGTGCAAGGCGGCGGAGCGGTGAAATTCGACGCGGGTCCCGGAAATAAAAATGTCGGGTTCGCCGAAGTTGTAATGATTTCGGGATCGGATCGGGACCATCTGGAAAGAATGCAACAGACCCCGCCGATCTTCCTATTCCTTGAATGCGGTTAACTTGACATCGATCGGCGCGGCTGATTTTCGGGTGCCGTCGAGTTGCAGGCGAATGATTGCTGCGATTTAATTTGGAAATCGGGACAATTGAGAGGCAAGTCGGCAGATAGCGGGCGTGGCGGAATGGTAGACGCAACGGACTTAAGCGAATTGGGTGCTCGCGCGGGAAACCGCCGATGCAGAACTGCTCAAATTCGGGGAAACCTTTGAAATGGCGATCCCGAGCCAAGCCCGGAAGAATTCCGGGAAGGTGTAGAGACTAGACGGGCAGCGCCTAAGGCAAGAGCTAAGGCGAAGGGATAGTCCAGACCACAAACTTCGCATCATTGCGAAGGCGGCGAAAGCCGCAGCTGGTACGAAAATCCGTGTGCCTTTGGCAGTGAGGGTTCGAATCCCTCCGCCCGCACCAGAGGCGCTGAAAATTTCCGGGGAATCCATGCTTCGGAATTCCCGTCCGTTGTATTTGGTCCGCCCATAGCCACAACAATTAGGGTGTTCCCGCAAGCCCGACAAAACTCGATTCTGCGCGACACCAATTTTGGACCCATCGGGGCCCCCGAATTTCAATTGCGCCATGCCGCCCGGCCGCCGAACTCGAAGCCGCCATCGAACGCTACATCGAGACCCCCGACCGTTCCGCTGGCCAGATCGGCCGACGACATCCTCGCTTCCGTCGAATGCTTTTGCCAAAGACCACTCAGCGTCCACGAAAAAGCTGAATAAAAACTTCTGAATCAGGACACTAGCCCCGATGCACCTATCTATGGCGAGAAATTCGGGCTAAAGGACTTCGAACCGCAACAGTGCCGGTGAGTCCGCAGGGATGTGACCCGCTGGCGGAGGTGATTTACACTGGCGAACGGCCGCGGAGCCGGCCGCTGAAGGGGAGGCGCCGATGAAAACCGGAGGCAGGGGTCTTTGGGGCTGGATGTCATTCGATTGGGCGAACCAGCCGTTCCACACCGTCATCCTGACATTCGTGTTCGGCCCTTATTTCGCGTCCCAGGTTGCCGGAGACGTTGTCAGCGGTCAGGCGATATGGGGCTATACGGTCGCGGCGGGATCGGTGGTGATGGCGCTCTCGGCACCGGTGCTGGGCGCGATCGCCGACGCGCAGGGGCCGCGCAAGCCATGGATCCTGGCGTTCTCGCTGCCCTATGTCGTGGGCGCCGCCGGGCTGTGGCTCGCCGTGCCCGGCATGGCGGACCCGCTGCCGGTCCTAGTGCTGCTGGCGTTGGCGCTGATCGGGGCGGAGATCACCCTGGTATTCGTCAACTCGCTGCTGCCGGAAGTCGGCCCGCATGAGGAACTGGGCCGCGTATCGGGCTCCGGCTGGGCGTTCGGCTACTGGGGCGGCCTAGTGGCGCTCGTCATCGTGCTCGGCCTGATGACGCCGGCGCCGGGCTCCGAAAAGACGATACTCGGCATCGCGCCGGTCCTGGGCCTCGACGCGGCTCTGGGCGAAGGCGCGCGAGCCACCGGGCCGTTCGCAGTGCTTTGGTACGTCGTCTTCATGGTGCCTTTCTTCCTCTGGTCGCCCGACGTCGGCCGCCGAGCGGGCGCAACCGCGGGCGTCGTCAGGGAGGGCCTGCGCAGCCTGAGGGCGACGCTCGCCGGCCTGCCGTCGAGGCCGAGCCTGCTCGCCTATCTGCTCTCCTCCATGTTCTACCGCGACGCGATACTGGGCATCGCCACCTTCGGCGGCATCTACGCCACCGGCGTGCTCGGTTGGGGGATGTTCGAGCTCGGCGTGTTCGGCCTCGTCATCCTCATCACAGGCGCGCTCGGCGCCTGGGCAGGCGGCCTGCAGGACAGGCGCCGGGGGCCCAAGCCGGTGATCCTGTTCAATATCGTCGTACTGACGGCCGCTGCGGCCGCCATCATGACCATTGCGCCCAACGAAGTGCTGTTCATCTCTGTCGGCACGGCGGAAGCGCCGTCCGCGCTGCCGGCAATCGCCTTCTATATCTGCGGCGCGGTTATCGGCGCGACTTCCGGCTCGCTGCAGGCGGCGTCGCGCACCATGCTCGTTCACCAGGCCGACCGGGAGCGGATGGCGGAAGCGTTCGGCCTCTATGCGATGACCGGCAAGGCCACTTCCTTCCTCGCCCCCTTCTTCGTTGCGCTGGCGACAGACCTGTCCGGCAGCCAGCGCCTCGGCGTTGTACCGATCCTGGTCCTGCTCGCCGTCGGCTTCGTGCTGATGGCCTGGGTGCGCCCCGAGGGCGACCGGGCGCGGGCGTGACGGTATTGCCGGCCGTCCGCATCGACTATGTCGAGCTGGCCGTGGCCGACACCGCCCGCTCGAAAGCCTTTCATGGCCGCGCCTTCGGCTGGACCATTACCGACTTCGGCCCCGGCTACACCGAGTTCACCGACGGGCGCATGAACGGCGGCTTCAACGCGCTGGAAGGCGGCGCCGTCCCGGGCGGCCCCCGCCGCTGGTCGTGATCCACAGCGACGACCTTGAGGCGGCCCCGCGAAGCTTTACGCTCCGGCGCCGCAGCGGCCATGATGCGCCGGAACAGACGGAATCGGCTCCAGTAGGGAAGAAGGCTGGAAAGCTGACGTTCCGGTTCAAGCCGAGAGTTTGATTATTTTTCCGACAAATCAACTGGTTATATACATGGGAACACTCGGCTCCCCCGGAAATTTTCATCCCCTCCGCCGCGCCAATTGAGCCCGGGCTAGCGGCGGCGATCAATCCAAGCCTCCCAATCCTCCGGGGTATCAAGATCCAGTACCGCCTTGTTTCCCGGAAGGCGAATGTACCGCACGTTTTCTGAATACCGGCTTAGCACGGGACGCGCTCCCGAATCGCCTGTCAATCCAATCAAATCGGGAAAGTATTTCCTGGGGAAGTAAACGGGATGGCCGGGCGTCCCGTCGCCGGATGTCGCCCTGACGATTTCGTCCGCTCCCGATTGCGATGCGATCGCATTGATCTCCTCGGCGCCCACGCACGGCATATCGGGAAGAATCAGCATCGCGCCGTCGCAGTCATCGCCTAGATGGGCGATACCGGCGCGGATGCTTCCGGCCATGCCTTCAGCGGCCAATTCCGTCGCAACGATTTCGACGTCCAGGCCGCTAAGTTCGGCCATTCTCCTTCCATGATCATGTCCGACGACGACAACGACCGCGCTTGCCACGGACCGGGCTGCTTCCGACGCCGCTCGTCGAATTAGCGACTCTCCGTCGATTCGTTCAAGCAGCTTGTCGCGTCCTCGCATTCGCGCCGAGCGGCCTCCCGCCAGCAGGATCGCCGCAACGGAATTCGCACTGCTTCGGGATCCCGCCGAGAGTCCGGTTCCGAAATTGCTGCTTCCCGCCAGTTTCTCATAACCTCCGGCGATTTGGCGGGAAGAAATACAGTCCCGCCATTAGCCTCGACTAGCCTCTCATGCGAGCGCCGTCGGCATCGAACAAGGGCTCCGTCAGCATGCGCGCACCGCGCAATTCGCCTAAAATCTCGATTTCGGCTTCCCGTCCTTCCTCCATGTCGCTCGGTACGAGGGCTAGCGCGACCGACTCGTCAGCATAGTGAGAATAGCCGCCCGACGTGCAAAACCCCTTGACCTTGCCATCGACCCAAACCGGTTCATAACCGAATGCGTCCGCGTCCAGCGCATCGACCGCGAACGCGCGCAGCTTGCGGGACGCGCCATCCGCGCGCTCTTTTTCGACGGCGTCGCGGCCAATGAAATCGCGGTTCTTGGTCCAGGACGCGAATTTATCGAGGCCGGTTTCAAACAGGGTATAGTCGGGAGAATACTCTCGCATCCAGGCGCCGAAGAATTTGTCGAGCCGCAGCGAAAGGAGAGCCCTCGAGCCGAATTGCCGCAGGCCAAATTCCCTGCCGGCCTCGTCGAGCGAGCGGAACAGGGACCGATGAGCGGCGGCGTCGACATAGATTTCGAATCCAAGATCGCCGGTATACGATATCCTCTGAACGATGGCGTTGCACATGCCGACCTGCATTCTTCGGACGTCCAGAAACGAAAAGCTCTTGCCGGAAACATCCTCCGCCGTCACCCGGCCTAGCAATTCGCGCGCGTTGGGTCCGGCTATCTGAAAACCGATTCTCTGGTCGGACACATTGGCCAGCCCCACGCCTTCGTCGGGAAGATGCGCTTCGAACCAGCGCATATGAAAAGCTTGAGCGGCATAGGAAGCGGTCAGCTGAAACTCGTCGTCGGCAAAGCAGCTTACGGTGAAGTCGCCGATCACTTTTCCCTTCGGCGATATCATCGGAGTCAGCGAAACCCGGCCCGGCTTCGGAATCCGTCCGGCCATGATTTTGTTCAGCCAGTCTCGGGCTCCGGCGCCGGCGACCCTGTATTTCCCGAAGCCGTGCACTTCGCCGATGCCGACATTGTTTCGAACGGCTAGAACTTCCTGGCGCGTCGCGTCCCAGGCGTTGGAGCGCCTGAAGCTCGGCGTCTCGAACGCCGGTTCGCCGGGCAGGGCGAAGTAGTTCACAGACTCGAGGCCGTACTGGCATCCGAAGACCGCGTTTCTCTTCTCGAACTCGTCGTACATCGGCGACGTTACGAAGGGACGGGCCGCCGGGAGCTCTTCATTGGGATAACTGACCGAAAACCTCCTCCGGTAGAATTCCATAACCTTGGGAAGCGTATACCCGGGGCTGGCCCAGCCGCCGAATCGAGCGACGTCGAGAGCCGAGGAATCGCGTTCAGTTTCTCCATCGATCATCCACTGCGCGAGGCTCAGGCCTACGCCGCCGCCTTGGGAAAACCCGGCCATGACTCCGCAGGCCGCCCAGTAGTTCCGCAGGCCGGGCACAGGGCCGACTAGGGGATTGCCGTCCGGCGCGAAAGTAAACGGCCCGTTGAATATTCGCTTAATTCCGGTTCTGCCGAGAACAGGGTAGCGCCGGAACGCGAAGTCGATCGAATCGGAAATGCGATCGAGGTTGTCTTCAAGAAGTTCGTGCCCGAATTCTTCCGGTGTTCCCCCGACCGCCCAGGGTTCGCAATTCTGCTCATAGAATCCGATGCAAAGGCCGTTGCCTTCCTGCCGCAGATAATTCTCGCCGCCCGGATCGACGACATGGGGATGCTCGGTGGCCGAATCGCGTATTTCAGGGATTTCTTCCGTTACGAGATACTGATGCTCCATTGGGTGGAGCGGAAGGTAGACGCCGGCCAGCATGCCGACTTCGCGCGCCCAGAGGCCGGCCGCGTTGACGACATGCTCGGCATGTATCGTGCTGTTTTTAGTTACGACGCTCCATGTTCCGTCTTGCCGCTGAATTGTTTCCAGAACCGGATTGTGCTGCTCGATTCTGGCTCCCAGCATTCGGGCCGCCTTTGCATAGGCATGGGTTGTTCCCGAAGGGTCCAGATGCCCGTCCAGCGGATCGTACAGCGCTCCGATTATGCCCGACACGTCCGCGGCGTGAGCGTGTTTTTTGACTTCCTCGGGCGTTACAATTTCGGTTTCAAGCCCCATGTAGCGATGCTTTGCGCGTTCCGCCTTGAACATGTCCAGGCGTTCCGGCGAATCGGCCAGCGAAAACCCGCCGACATGATGAAGGCCGCAGGACAGCCCGGAGATTTCCTCCAGCTCCCGGTAAAGCCGAATCGTGTAACCCTGAAGGGCGGCCATATTGGTGTCGCCGTTAAGCGTATGAAAGCCACCTGCGGCGTGCCACGTGGATCCCGACGTCAGTTCCGATCTTTCCACTAAAAGAATGTCTGTCCAGCCAAGCTTCGCAAGGTGGTACAGCACCGAGCATCCGACGACGCCGCCGCCGATCACGCAAACCCTAACGGTTTCAACCATTGCCAACTCCCAAACGATTTGCCCAAATGATTCGCATTGCAAAACATGAGTTGGGCATGAAGTAAATAACGCAATCCGCAAAATTTCCGCCGGTCGGACTAGAATTGTCGATGGACTTTTGAAAGGGCGTGTTCATGCCGACTTTCCGCGAATGTTGTCGGAACGGATTTTCGCGGCGGTATCGCCGTTTTCGTCGTATGGAATTTCGTGGACGCGCGCATTCGGATGCAAGATGCGGAAAAAATCGACGGCAATTTTAGCATAGAGGCGCCGAATAATGCCGCCAAGCAGCTTCGGACAAGCAGCGGGCCCGGGTCCCTGAACCCGGTCCGCGGCATAAGTTCCGATGGCGGATTCGGGGTGTTGGCGGCAACCGACTTTTTATCTGTCCGCATTTGCTGAAAATCGCGGAATCCCGGCAATTCGCCGCGTTTCTATTCCGCCGTCGACGACAGCGGAGGTCGAAACATCGGAACGCGGCGAACCGCTGCTCTCCCGCCGCCCGAAGAACGCGCCTCCCGCTAACTCGGCCCGGCGCGCGGTCGGTCGCGAACGCGCTGAAACTTTTGAAAGCGCGTAGGGAATTGCATCCCGGCTGAAATTTTCGCGACATCCGTCTTTCGGCGGCGAATGCTATTTCTCGGGGATGAGCCCGCGCGGGTAAAACCTCAGCATCAAGAGAAGGATCAAGCCCATCGTGGGCAATCTCATGTATGCGACCGAATCCATAACGTGTTGTCGCAATGGGCTTTCGTCTCCAAGCCAAAAAGTAAGATTGTCCGCGATAATCGCGCCGATGTGTTCGACTTCGATCCAGAAAAACCAGACAAGGATGCCTCCCAGAATTGCGCCTCGATTGCTTCCCGCGCCGCCGACGATCACCATGACCCACGCGAGAAACGTAAATCTCAGCGGATTGTATTGCCCAGGCGTCAATTGCCCCTCGAGCGTCGTCATCATCGCGCCTGCAAGCCCGCAAATAGCCGAGCCGACGACGAACACCTGGAGATGCCGTCCCGATACGTCTTTCCCAATCGCCGCGGCGGCGACCTCGTTATCTCGAATTGCGCGCATCATCCGTCCCCAAGGCGCGTTAATCGCAAGCTGGGACATGCAATAGAGGATGGCAAGAACCGCGGCGAATAGCCCTGAATAGGCCAATTTAACGAATAGCGACGAAGCCGAAACCGCGTCGATGCCGACCGATTGCGCCGCCGAGACGAATTTTTCCGAGTTTTGAAGATCGATTTCGTAAGGAACCGGCCGGGGCAGTCCGATGACGTTTTTAACGCCCCGAGTTAGCCACTCTTCGTTCTTGACAATAGCAATGATAATTTCGGCAATGCTGAGAGTCGCAATTGCCAAGTAATCCGTTCGCAGTCCCAATGCGACTTTGCCGATCAAATAAGCGGCGCCCGCCGCAAGCAGCGCGCCCAGCGGCCAGGCAAGCAGGACGGGAAGGCCGAAGCCGCCCAAGTATCCGAACCTTGCCGGTTCGATGCTCTCGATCGCTTCGACGGCCGGATCGAAAAAGCTTCTGTAGGCGAATAGGCCGACCGCCAGAATCGCGGCGACGCTCAGCATGCGTTTGCGGCCGGGCCGGATCTTCAGGAAAGCGGCGCTGGCGAGCGCCAGCGTCGCCAGTCCGATCGCCGCCGCGACGGCGAGCCGCCCGCCGCCGACCTGCCACGCATCCTGCACCGGCGGCGCGGATACCAGCACCGTCGCAACGCCTCCGATGGCGACAAACCCCACGATGCCGAAATTGAAAAGGCCGGCATAGCCCCATTGAAGATTGACGCCCAGGGCGACTATCGCGGAAACTAGGCACATATTCAAAATCGAAAGCGCGACATTCCAGCTTTGGACGAAGCCGACGGCGGCGATCAGCGCGGCGGCGAAGATAAACATGGCCGGATCGCGAATCTTCATTGTCTCGGAGCCCCAAGCAGTCCCGTCGGCCTGATGAGAAGCGTGATAACGAGAATTGTAAATGAAACCGCTAGCTTGTAGTCCGTAGACAGCAGCTGCGCCAATCCGTCGGGCGCAAGATATTCGGGCAGAACGTAGCCGAGCACCTTTTTGAATGCGTAGGTAACCGAGATTTCCGAGAATGCTACCAGAAAGCCTCCCGCAATTGCTCCCACGGGGTTCCCGAGACCGCCGACGATCGCCGCCGCGAAAATCGGCAGAAGCAATTGAAAATAGGTGAATGGCTTGAAGCTCTTGTCCAGCCCGTAAAGAACGCCCGCCACGGTGGCGAGCGCGGCGGTCAAGACCCAGCAAATTGCAACGACGCGTTCAGGCTTGATGCCTGAAAGCAAGGCGAGATCCGGATTGTCGGAATAGGCCCGCATCGACTTGCCGGTTTTCGTTCGATTGAGAAACCAGAACAGGACGGCGACAATCGCGACCGCAACGACAGCCGTAATCGCCTGACTCGTCTTTATTGCCAATCCTTCGTTGAGACCGGTTGCGGTCTTGAATTCGCGCGCTGAGACAATGAATCGTTCGCCGTCGGAAAATCTTTGGTTCCAAGGGCCAATAATTAGCCGCACCAACCCGTGAAACAGCATCATCACCCCTATCGAAGCCGCTACGAAAATGACGGGGGGCGAGCGTTTGGATCGGAAAAACCGGTAGACAAGCCGGTCGGTCGCGAGGAGCAGAGCCGCCGTCGCCGCGATTGCGATCGGAAGGGCCAAAAGGGCGGTCGGCAAAGGATGGATTCCGATGCCTTGCGACTGAAGCCACCACGTGGCAAGAATTGCGACCATGGTGCCAAAGGCCATAGTGTCGCCGTGGGCAAAGTTGGAAAAGCGCAAAATGCCGAAAACAATCGTAACTCCGAGCGCGCCGAGCGCAAGCTGGCTGCCGTAGGCCAGGGCGGGAACCGCTACGAAGTTGCAGAATACGATTAGCGCGTGAAGAAAATCCATTTCCCGACGCCGGCCTACGAAATCCCTTGAGCTCGGGCGGGCTCGGACATGCGCTATCCTCCTAAAAACGATTTTCGGACGTCGGCATTCGCCAATAGATCGGCTCCGGTGCCGGAATACCGGTTTTTTCCTTCGACCAGTACATAGCCCATGTCGGCGATTTCGAGCGCTAGCCGCGCGTTTTGCTCGACCAGGACGATCGCAATTCCGGAACTCGCGATTTTCCTTATGTGGCGAAATATGTCGTTCATGACAACCGGCGAAGTGCCGGCCGTCGGCTCGTCGAGCATGAGCAATCGCGGATTCGTCATCAGCGCCCGCGCGATGGCTAGCTGCTGCCGCTGCCCGCCGGATAGAGCGCTCGCTCTCTGAAGCCGCTTTTCGAGGAGGGCGGGGAAAAGGTCGTAAACTTTATCGATTGCGGCTTTAACGCCTTCCTTCCTTAGAAAGGCGCCCATTTCCAGATTTTCTTCGATCGACAGCGTTTCGAATACGTTTCGTGTTTGCGGAACGAACGCCATCCCTAGCGCGACGCGGTCCTGAGGCTCTAGGTCGGTTATGTCCTCTTCGCGGAATCTCACGGTGCCCTCGCGCAGCTTCAGCATTCCGAACAGGGCTTTCATCGCCGTAGACTTTCCCGCGCCGTTCGGACCGACGATAACGACGATTTGATTGTCTCCAGCCTCGATTTCGCACCGCGAAATGATGTCGCCGCCTCCGTACCCACCGGTCATTTGCCTGCCCGAGATCACCTTCATGTCAAGCGGCGGCTCCAATCGAAAGAATTTCCGGCGCAGCCCATGGCAAATTCCCGCTAGCGAAGCTCGGCGGCATTCGCAGGTTCCTGCCGGTCGGCGTATCCGGCTCCGAGATAAGCTTCGATGACTCTGTCGTCGCGACGGATTTTATCGGCGGCTCCTTCGGCGAGTAACTTTCCTTCGGCTATGACGATTACCGGGTCGCAAAGCCTGGAAATTAGCGAAAAATTGTGCTCGATCATGCAGAACGTATAGCCGCGCTCCCAATGAAGTCTGGAAATCGCGCGGGCAAGCGCGTTCAGGAGCGTTGGATTAACGCCCGCCCCGACTTCGTCGAGCAAGACGGCCCTGGCGTCGGTCATCATCGTTCGGCCAAGCTCAAGAAGTTTTTTCTGGCCGCCCGAAAGGTTGCCGGCCTTCTCGTCGGCGAGATGCCCGATCGTAAGAAAGTCCATCACCTCGTCGGCTTTCCTGGCGATGGCTCGCTCGCTGCGTCCGAACTCTTTTCGCCGGAGCCATGCGCCGAGCAGGGATTCGCCCGTTTGGCCCGGCGGGACGACCATAAGATTCTCCCTTACCGTCAGAGTAGGGAATTCGTGGGCGATTTGAAATGTGCGCAGAAGGCCGCGATGGAACAACTGGTGCGGCGACATTCCGGTAATGTCGGTTCCGTCGAACACCACAGTACCGGAATCGGGCTTCAACGCGCCGGCGATCACGTTGAACAGCGTGGTTTTTCCCGCGCCGTTCGGACCGATCAGGCCGGTTATCCGTTCCTTTTGTATCACGACGGACAGGCTTTGCAGTGCGGCAACGCCTCCGAAAGACTTCGTTACGTCGTTGACAATGATCATTGTCCCGCCGCGCTGCTGCGGCCGCCAGGGACTGGCGGCCGCACGAAAAACCCGATTTCGCGAAAGTCAGCGATATTCCACGGTGACGAATTCACCGTTCTGGATTTCCCTTATGGCATAGTTGCCGGCGGATTCGCCCGGGCCGATCAGTTCGACGGCCGATCCTCCCACGTAGTCGACATCGCCTCCAGCAGCAAGGATTTCGAGTCCCTTGGCGAGTTCGCCCGGGAATATCTGTTCACCCGGCGCGTTCGCCACATTCATGATTTCGTTCTTGATGTCTGCGCTCGCCGCTGAATTCGCGGCTTGCATGGCCAGCAGCAGCAGCGCCGCGGCGTCGTAGGCTTCGCTTACGAAAGGAGAGCCGCCGTCGATTCCCGCATTTTCCGCGATTTCGCCGAGCATGCTTGCGCCTAGGCTGTCAGTTCCAGGAAGCGTTCCGAAGGAACCGTCGATATTCGAGCCAAATGCATCAGTTAGAGAATCTCCATGCATGCCGTCCGGCAATACGAACGTATCGAACGAACCGCTGTCCAGGGATGCGCGAATTATTCCCTGGCCGCCCTGATCGACGTAGCCTACGACGACAAGAGCGTCTCCGCCCGCCGCATCCAACGAAGCGATTTCCGCGGAATAGTCGCCTTTGTCGTCGTCGTGCGCCAAGCTCGCGGTAATTGTCCCTCCCGCAGCCGTGAAGGCGCTTTCGAAACTGTCGGCGAATCCCTTGCCGTAGTCATTGTTCGTATACGTGAGCGCGACGCTTGAAAAACCGCGTTCCATTACGATCTCGCTCATTAATTGACCCTGACGGGCATCGGTCGGCGCGGTCCTGAAGAACAGCCCGTTATCTTCGACCGAAGACAGCCCAGGCGATGTGGCCGACGGGGAAATCATGACGATTCCGTTAGGCAAAGCAACGTTCTGAAGAATAGCCCCCGTAACGCCTGAACAATCGGCCCCTACGATCGCATTGACATTGTCGACCGTAATCAAATTCTCGGCGGCGCTTGTCGCTGCGGCCGAGTCGACGCAAGTGGAGTCGCCGCGAACCGTTTCGACGGTGGCGCCGCCGAGAAGCATGCCGGAATCGGAGACTTCGCGCGCGGCTAGCTCCGCTGCAGCTGCCATCGCGGGCGTCAGTGATTCAATCGGTCCGGTGAAGCCGAAAATAATTCCGAGCTTTACCTGGTCGGCGGCTTGCGCGCTCGCAGCAACCGCTAGCGCCGATATTGCAGAAAGAAGAAGTTTCATTTTATGCCTCAATATTTGAATTGCCCAATGCTACTATAAAACAGTACCGGCTGCGTTTGCCAAAAAAATTCTCTGCGATGAAAAGCGCCGCGTCCCGTTCCGAGATGATCGACCCGCGGACGGGCGCCGCGCGAACCTGTCCATTGACTTCCAGATTCGAAATATTCAGTTTGCGCGAGCCATCAATCAGTCCGCGGGGATGAAGAATTGGAATCAAGCTATAAGGTAGTCGTCATAGGCGGAGGCGTTGTCGGAGCGTCGGTTCTGTATCACCTGGCGAAGTTCGGTTGGAGCGATGTCTGCCTGATTGAGCGCTCCGTTCTGACGTCCGGTTCGTCATGGCATGCCGCCGGCGGCATCCATGCGCTGAATGCCGATCCGAACATGGCCGCTTTGCAGGCATACACGATCGACTTGCTTTCGGAAATCCAGGCCGAATCCGGCGTCGACATCGGCCTGCATATGACCGGGGGCATCACGATGGCGTCGACTCCCGAGCGCTGGGAATGGCTGAAATCGACCTACCGGATATTCCAGACGATAGGAATCGAGGATTGCCACCTGATGGAGCGCGGCGAAATTCTGGAACGATGCCCGATTCTGGATGTCGAAGGCGTTTACGGGGGGCTATGGGCTATCAATACAACATACTTGACTCATTCATATTTCCTTTCCTTTCCTTTTCTTTTTCTTTTTTTTCATTTTCATTTTCCTTTTTCTTAGGACTTGCGCTACATTGACGCCGTTCCAGAGGATTTTCAGTCCCTTCCAGAGCTTCTGGGTGCCCGGAAGCGGCTGGCGTTTCGAGGTGTGGAATCCCGCAAGCCCGGCCGCGAGGACAACGAAGGTCCGGATATCCATGTCCGGCGGCCCGCGCGGGACCTTGAAGCCGCGATCCTCGGCGAGGAGGCAGACCATGTCGATGTCGTCCCGCGCGACGTGGAGCCGCGCCGGGTCGTCCGGCCTTTCCCGGGCGAGCAGGGCGAGGTCCCAGACCCGGAAGGCGGTGATCGCGTCGAAGGCGAGGCACTTCTTCAAGTCGTCGGCGTGGTCGAGGCGACGGTCCTTGAT
>MKWU01003324.1_pt1 | contig 21554 bp, 14 predicted proteins | sample 809101 | NCBI WGS metagenome assembly MKWU01 (sample SAMN05860141, study PRJNA318959) | sponge metagenome | host: Aplysina aerophoba | place: Slovenia: Piran, Adriatic Sea, Gulf of Piran | collected 2013-05-07 | reverse complement strand
GGCTGTGGTGCACCAGACAGGCGAGAAGGTCTCGGGCAGCGGGCGACCGGGACAGTTTCTCCGCGTTTTGCCGGGTATCGGGTGGTCTATGTTCCTGCTGTTCCTGCTGTTCCTGCTGTTCCTGCTGTTCCTGCTGTTCCTGCTGTTCCTGCTGCAAGTGCACCAGTGCCGGTAGAGCCGGGCTCTTGACCGCTTGCAGAAAAGGACCGGTGCGGTCGCTGAAGCCGCGCCCGAGCCCAGGATCTGCCAGGCATGACTGCGGGGCATTTTTTTGCAGCCATCGCATGAGACGTAGCCCGGGAGTGGGGAGACAATCATACCAGTGGCGGCACACCCGGGCGCACCGGCACTGGGACGCCAGGGGGAGCTGGCCGAAGATCTTTTGTAAGACCAGATCCGGCAGGTTCTGGGCGAGGCTGGGTGTGTCGGCGCTGCCCTGACCTTCGGGCGGGGGAGTGCGTTCGCCGGCCAGTCGTGCTGGCCTGTCAGATGCGCAGGCAGTGGCGACAGCCGGGCCAGAGCGCAAGCGACCAGGGGGAGCGCCTGGTTGTTCTTTTGTGCCGGGTTCACCGGCTGCTGGCTGTGTTGCGGACGGGGGCCTGTGTCCAGATTCGCTGCCTGAGAGTCGCTTTATCATAGTCTGACGACCTGTTCTGTTCCGGTGACTGGCAGTGACAGGGACAGTAAAAACGGGCGAAGGTTCCCGGCATCGGGCGTTCTGGCGTTCTGGCGTTCTGGCGTTCTGGCGTTCTGTGCTGTCAAAAGTGCAGCCTGCACCGGAGCCAACTTTCAAAAAAGCCGGCATCTCCCATTGCCTCTTGCCGGGACCAGCTGCAGCAGTACAGGTGTGCTCCGTTCGGCACCCAGCAGCAAGGAGAGACCATCCGGGCTGGCGGCGTCAGTGCCGTTTATGGGCACTTGAATGCGCCTGCAGATTTTCCTGGCGAGCCGTCCCTCGTGATCTGGCCCATAAATACGCAGTGACAGTTCTGGATCCTCTATCGATGTGCAGATCAGATCACTGGGTCCGAGCAGGCAGAATTGCGGAAAGAATCTATGGTCCTCCCGGCTTGAGTGTGATACGCGATGCTGCCAGCCTTCGACAGGGTCCTGGTGCCAGATGTCGATGCGGTATTGGGTTTGCCGTACCAGGGTGCGTCCATTTGACAAGAGTTCCATGTCTTTGAGCCTGTCGCTGGCGGGGGTATCTGCTGTCGGTGGTGTTTCCAGTAAGGGTCCGTATTGCCAACGGCCGTTGGCATCGCAGTCAAGCAGTTGGACTTGTCTCAGAGACAGGGAGACGGCCAGCTGTTTTGCATCGCGGCGGAATGCGACCTGTTTGTCGAGAAGGTAGTCCGGGTTGTACCGGCAGCCGGGAAGAGTCAGCTGTTCCTGTAGCTGGCATTGTGTGTCCAGTTGCCACAGGTAGACCTGAAGATCGGATAGCACGGCCAGTAGATAATGACCGTCCGGACTGTAGGTGATTTCTTCCAGGCGGCGATCGTGCCAGGGGAGTACCGAATTCTGCGATTCCCAGTGTTCCGGGCGGGCAGGATCCAGTCCTTTGCGCCAGATGTGTACTGTATTGATGAAAGAGTCAGACTTGCGGTACCAGTTGCTTGTTGCCACCGCCAGTTGGCATGAGCGCGGTTCGGCTGCCCAGCAGTGATGTGCCTGTGAGAACCCTTCCGCTTTGAACGTTTTCGTCATGACGGCTTCCCAATTTCTGCCATCCCCTGTGCGGCGATAAAACAGGAGGTTCAAGAGTTCAGCTGTTTTCCGTGGCCCCGAGAGAATGACCTGGTCACTGTCACCCATAGAGTAAAGGTTGAAGATCGGGCATGACGGAGGAAGCTGGCACAGGTGAGAGCTGTGCCAGGTCTGGCTGTCTGGTTCCTTGTTCCAGGCCAGAATAGAGATCCCATGGACACTGAGCAGTGTGTCTGGCGGCGCAGGGGTGAACTTGAACAAGTCGACAGATGTCGTCACCTCAGAGACCAGCAGGCACCTTTGCCAGACACCGTTCTCCCAGCCGTAGAGTCTCAGATGACGGGGCGCTTCTGGCTGGGATCGGCATGCGACAGCCAGCCAGCGGCTGCAGGGGCTGAAGGTAAAGGCCTCGGCACTTGGCTCGGTGCCTCCTGGCCACGCGAGGGGGGCAGGATGCAGTTTCAGCTCCCAGGTCTGGGTCAACTGCTTGTCCAGGCTGTGGTGCACCAGACAGGGGAGAAGGTCACAGGCTCCGGGTGACCGGGACAGTTGCTGCGTGTCTTGCCAGCTATCGGTTGGGCTATGTTCCTGCTGCAAGTGCATCAGTGCCGGTAGCGCCGGGCTCTTGACCGCTTGCAGAAAAGGACCGGTGCGGTCGCTGAAACCGCGTCCGAGTCCAGGATCTGCCAGCCATGACTGGGGGGCGTTTTTTTGCAGCCACCGCATGAGACGTAGCCTGGGAGCGGGGATACAGTCATACCAGTGGCGGCACACCTGGGCGCACCGGCACTGGCAGGCCAGGGGGAGCTGGCCGAAGATCTTTTGCAAGACCAGATCCGGCAGTTTCTGGGCGAGGCTGGGTGTGTCGGCACTGACCTGAGCTTCGGGCAGGGTAGTGCGTCTGCCGACGCGCCGCACCAAAGGACCAGACGTCAAAGCGGTGGCGAGGGTGCGTCTGAAGGCTGAGTGCCTGGAATCCAGGGCTCGACTCTGTTCACCCGACGAGGTTTGTGCGCCGAGCCCGTTCCGGTGTTCATGATTGTTGACTGGTGATCTATTCATGGTGGCCTGCGAATGTGTATTACCTGAGGGTTGATCCTGGGAGCGGGAAAAAGTTCTCGTTGAAAGGGGCTGCGCCCCTGAGCCGCCATCAAGAAAACAGCCTGTTTTTCGTGAGCTGTCTGTCTCGGCCTCAGTGGAGCGGCTCCCTGAAGTGGCGCGCTGTCAGCTGCTCTGGCGGTGGTTGGCATCACTGTCTGGCGATGGATTCCATGGATTCCGTTGTAGAAGAGGGTAGAAGAGGCTGTGTCCGGGGAGTAACGCACAGCAGCAGACACAGGCCGGCCGGGCTCACAGAGTCCGCATCGCCAATGGAAGATTTGACAGTCCTGCCGGCTTTTTTGACGGGGCTTCGGCTGTCTGGAGCCTGAAACCACAGGGACAGCTCTGCTGACCTGGTGCGCGGCAAGCCCCGTCCTTCAGGGCGGGGAGGATCTCAAATTGAGCTTGACGCCCAGCTCAAAGAAGGCGGCATCGGCCGCTGTGTAATGCGCCTGTCTGGCTGTTTGTTTCGCTGTCTTGCGGAACAGAAAGTTGTAGCAGGCAAAGGGGGGTCAGGGTAGAGGACGCCACCAGGGACAGCCCGTCCGGACTGAGGCCGCCGATGCTCGCTTGTACCTCCATGCTGGCTTTTCTGACGAGCCGTCCCTGGCTGTCCGGGCCATGAACCCACAGGCACAGAGTCGGGTCTGCGGCTGTTGTGCAGATCAGTTCGCCAGCGTCCAGCAGGCAGGCTTGTGCAGGATAGTCTGTACCCGCTGTATTCTTGCGCTGCAGGCTATGGTGCCAGTGGCCGCCCGCTGGCCGGTGCCAGATGTCGAGCTTGTCCTCGGTCACCCGTACCAGAATGGAACCATTGGCCGACAGCAGGATGTTTGTCGGCGGGGTATCAGGCCGGTCCGCTGGCAGGCGCGGTGCCTCCAGAACCTGTCCATGCTGCCAGTCGCCCTTGTCATCTGTGTAACACAGCTTGATCTGCCGGGTGGAGAGGGGGACAGCCAGCTGTTTTTCATCCGCGCTGAAAGAGGCTGGATAGTTGGGAATTCCGCCCCACGGCAGTAGGCAGTGGGGCAAAATCAGCAGTTCGCGCAGGCAGCATTGCGCATCGAATGACCACAGGTAGCTGCGGCCGTTGTGCAAAATGGCCTGGAGATATTTTCCGCCAGGGCTATAGGCCTGGCTGTAGACGATGGTGTCGCGCCAGGGGAGTGCGGTTGTTTGATATCCCCATTGTTCCGGGCTGGATGTATTCAGCCCTTTGCGCCAGATGCGCATTTCGCTGGTGAAATGGTCGGGGGGCAGAAATGCCGTGACCAGGTTCTGCGCCAGTTCGGATGATTGTGGACTTTGCGCCCAGGCGGACAATCCCGTGTGACAAGTCGTTACCGTTTTCCAGGCACCCTGGCTCCACGTATAACAGCAAAGCCGCCGCGTTGATTCCCCGTCTTGTTGTTCAGGTGCGTCCAGAATGAGCTGGTCGCCGTCAGGCATTGGCCACAGGCACAGGACCTGGAAGGACACAGGAACCCTGTGTAACAGGGTGTGATGCCATTGATTGGTGTCAGCCTCTCTGCGCCAGGCAATAACCTGCTGGCCGTAGACACCGACCAGTACTTCTTCTGGCATCGGGGAGAAACGAAAGCGTGAAACGGGCTCTGTCGGACAAGGCGTCAACGGGCACGGCTTCCAGCCATTGTTCTCCCAGCCGTAGAGTTGCAGAGAAGTATGGCCTGTGGAGTTGTGTCGGCACCGGAGTGTCAGCCAGCGGCTACAGGCGCTGAAGTTGAAAACCTCCACCGAGGTATTGTGTGGTGTTTGCAAGGTAACCGGACGCAGAGCCAGCTGATTGGCCCGAATCAGCCAGGTCTCCAGACTGCAACGTACCAGGCCGGGAAAAAGGTCCGATGAGGAATCTGCGGTCAGGTGCTCTGTATGCTGCCGGGGCGCGGCCAGCCTGTGTTCTTGCCGTTCTTGCCGTTCTTGCTGTAGCTGCATAAGTATGGGCAGCAGTGGACTTCTCGATGCTTGCAAAAGGGGGCGGGTGCGGCTGTGGAAACCTTGTCCCCAGCCTGATGCGGCCTGGTACGAGACGGGATGTTCTTCTTTCAACCACTGGGTCAGCCGTTGCCGCAGGGAGGGCAGGCAGCTCTCCCAGTGGCGGCACACCCGGGCGCAGCGGCACTGGGCGGCGACCGGCAAGTAGTCGAATATCTTCTCCAGTATCAGAATGGGCAGGTTCTGGGCGAGACTGGGCGCTGTAGTGGTGTCCTGGCTCTCAGGTAGCGCTGTGCACGGGCTGCCTGGCAGTGTTGGCCCGTCTGACGTGGAGGCCCGGATGACAGAGCGGCCAATGACTGACTGGCCGGGCGGTCCGGTCGGGTGGCGCGTTTGGGGACTCTGACCAGAGGCCGTCCGCGCCCTCGCCGTGTGTCGGCGTGTCAACTGGCTGTCTGCAGGTGGGACCATGGTTGTGCGTGCCTCACTTGTCTGTCTGTCTGTCTGTCTCGTTGTGCTTGTGCTTCAAGATATAGACAGGGTCGGGCGGAGCGAGTTCCAGACAGCACGAAGCCGTTTTTTCTGTACCCTGAAGACGGGCTCAAAGAAGGCGACATGTGCCGCTGTGTTTTGCGGGCGTCTGGCGACTGGCTTCGCTCTCTTCTGGAGGAACAATTTGTAGCAGGCAAGGGGGATCCATAGTAGAGGAGACCACCAGGGAAAGGCCGTCCGGGCTGATTGCGTCAGGACCGCAGAGGGGCACCGCTACAGCCCGACAGGCTTTTGTGACGAGCCGTCCCCGTTTGTCTGGACCATGAACCCCCAGGGACAGAGTCGGGTCTTGCGCCGTCGTGCACACCAGCTCACCGGCTTTCAGCAGACAGGCATCGGTCGGGAAGGTCGCGTTTTCTGTACCCCGGCGTTGCAGGCTATGGAGCCAGTGACCGGCAGCTTGCCGATGCCAGATGTCCAGCGTGTCCGGGGTAGCCCGTACCAGAATGGCACCACTGGCCGACAGCAGGATCCTGTGAGGCTCCCTGTCGGGCCGGTCGGCTGGCGCGGACGGGGCCTCCAGAACCTGGTAGCGACGCCAGTTGCCCCTGGTATCGCTGTAACACAGCTGAATCTGGCGAAGGGAGAGGGGGAGCGCCAGCTGCTGTTCGTCGGCGCTGAAAGAGGCAGGATAATGGGGGCGCCAGGGCGGCAGGCAACCGGGTAGGATCAGCCGTTCCTGCAGGCGGCATTGCGCACCCAGTGCCCACAGGCAGCCCCGGCCGTTGCGCAGGATGCCCAGCAGATACCGTCCTCCAGGGCTGTAGATCAGGCTTTTGATGGCGGCATCATACCAGGGGAGCACCGATGTTTGACATCTCCATTGCTGCGGGCGGGCCCTGTGCGGCCCTGTGTGCCAGATGTGTACTTCATTTGTGAAACGGCCAGAATCCAGCTCATGGGTGACGGTTGCCAGTGCCAGTTGGCATGAGTGCGGCTCCATCGTCCAGCAGGCCGACACAAACGGGACCCGTGCAGAGTCATAGGTTGTCGTCATGACTGTTTCCCAGCCCTGGCTTTCCCCCGCCATTGTGGGGCGGCAACTTGTGGGGCGGCAACTTGTGGGGCGGCAAAACAGGATGCCGAGCAGGATGAAGTCATCCCCTGCGCGTTTTGTCATGATGACCTGATCACCGTTGGCCGCAGAGTAAAGGTTGCTGACCCGGTGTGCTGGATGAATCTGGCACACAGGGGTGCTGTGCCAGGTGTTGCTGTCTTGTTCCTTGCGCCAGGCAAGCACATCCCGGCCGTGGACACTGATCAGGCGGTCCGGGGGCGTCAGGGAGAAATGAAAGCTTGAGACATTTTCCGTCGGACAAGAACGCAACAGACAGGGCTGCCAGCAGTCTTTGTCCCAGCCGTAGAGTCGCAGAACATCAGGTCCTGTCGCCTGAGGTCGACAGCGCATGGCCAGCCAGCGGCTGCATGCGCTGAATCTGAAAGTGTGCATCGGGGCCTTGTCAGGCAGTGTGATAGCAGCCGGACGCAGCCGCAGCTGCGGGGTCAGTGTCAGCTGATGCTGCAGACTGTGGTGCACCAGAGCGGAGAACAGATCACCGGCTGCAGGTTTTCCGGTCAGCTGCCCGGTGTCCTGGGACCTGGTCCGTCCGGGTTCTTGCTGTTCCTGCTGCATCAGTGCGGGCAGCAAAGGACTGTTTGTGGCTTGCAAAAAGGGGCGGGTGCGGCTGTGGAAACCTTGCCCCCAGCCAGGGGGTGCCTGGTACGACGCCGGATGTTCTTCTTTCAGCCACCGGGTCAACCGCACCCGGAGGGCGGGCAGGCAGCTCTCCCAGTGGCGACACACCCGGGCGCATCGACACTGGGCGGCAGGCGACAGATAACTGAATATCCTGCGCAGAACCAGGTCCGGCAGGCGCTGGGCGATGCCCGGCGTTTCGGTGGGGGCCTGGCTGTCAGCCAGGGCTGCGCACTCGTTACCAGGCAGTGCTGGCTCGCCGGACATGGCAGCCTGGGCGACAGAACGGCCAACAGCTGGCTGACCGGGCACCTGGCCCGGGTGGCGCGCTGGCATCCTGTGACCTGCGCCGGTCTGTGGCCTTGCTGCGTGTCGGTGTGTCCACCGGCTGTCTGACAATGTGTCCATGGTTTTGTGTCCTCGCAGCTTGTGGGGCTCACGGCCCTGGATACTGCTGGCCAGCGCGCGTTGCAGAGCCTGTGCGTCCGCTTGTTTGTGTGGCTGAATACGGATTCAAAGAAGACGGCATTTGCCGCTGGGCTCTGCGTGTGTCTGTTGGCTCGCCTGGCGGTCTTGCGCAGGAGTCATTTGTAGCAGGCAAGGGGGTGCTTCAGTAGAGGACACCACCAGCGACAGTCCGTCTGGACTGGTCCCGCAGATGCTCACAGCGACAGCCATGCAGGATTTCCTGACGAGGCGTCCACAGCTGTCTGGACCATGAATCCACAAGGACAGAGTCGGGTCTTGTGCCGTTGTGTAGACCAGTTCACCAGCTTTCGCTATACAGGCTGCTACGGGATAGGGAGAGCCCTCCCTGTTCATGCGTCGCAGGCTATGGTGCCAGTGGCCGCTCGCTCGCCGGTGCCAGATGTCCAGAGAGGTTGTGGTAACCCTGACCAGGATGTTTCCAGTGGGTGACATCTTGATAGTCAGTGGCTCCCTGTCGAGCCTGTTGTCAGCCGGGAACGGAGCCTCCAGAATCTGGCCGCGCTGCCAGTTGCCATGGTCATCGCGATAGCACAGTTGAATCTGGCGTGTAGAAAGGGGGAGCGCCAGCTGTTTTTGGTCTGCGCTGAAAGCGACTGGGTAGGCTGAATAGACTGTATAGATAGGGTGGGGCATGGTTTGCGATGCGGGCAGACAGTTGGGCAGAGTCAGTAGTGGAAGCAGGCGGCAATGCTCATCCAGCTTCCACAGGCAGCCCTGGCCGCAGGTCAGCATTCCCAGTATGTATGTTCCTTCAGGGCTACAGGTCAAATCCTTGAGGATGCCATCCAGCCTCGGGAGTGTTGAGGCTTGACAGCCCCATTGCTCCGGGTTGGATGTATTCAGTCCTTTGCGCCAGATGAGTACTCTATTGATGCAACAGGCTTGACCTTGCTGTACGACCCCACCCAGCACCAGCTGGGATGCGTGCCCGGCTGTTGCCCACGCGGAGAATGTCATGTGGCGAGCTGTTACCGTGTGCCAGGTCCCGTCACGCCATGAGTGGAAGGAAAGCAGATGGGACAATCCCTCATGTTTTGTCTCATTCAGGGCCATGGTTATCCAGTCGCCATTGGCCAGAGCACAGAAACTTTCGAGGCGGTGTGACTGGGGAACAAGGTGCATGGGAGTGTGATGCCATCTGTTGGTGTCAGACTCTCTGCGCCAGCCAAGAAGATGGCGGCCATGGACACTGACCAGCATGTCTTGTGGCGTCCAGGCGAAACAGAAGTCCGAGACAGATTCTGGCGGACAATGTGTCAACTGACACGGCCGCCAGACGGCGTTCTCCCAACCGTAGAGTCGCAGAATATCCGGCCCTGTGCCCTGAGCCAGGCATCGCATGGCCAGCCAGCGACTGCAGTGGCTGAATTCGAAAAAGTCTGTCGGATTGTCATCTGGCAGCTGAACGGCGGCCGGACGTAGAGTCAGCTGGTGGGCTTGGGTCAGCTGAGAATTCAGGCTGTAGTGCACCAGACGGGATAAAAGATCGCGCGGGAGTGCACCAGTCAGCCCGGCCTCCTGTCGGGGAGCGGTCAGTCTGTGCTCTTGCTGTTCTTGCTGCACCTGCATCAGTGCGGGCATCAGTGGGCTGTGCGCGGCTTGCAGGAAGGGGCGGGTGCGGCTGAGGAAACCTTGTCCCCAGCCTGATTGTGCTCTGTAGGATACGGGATGATTCTGCTTCAGCCATCGGGTCAGCCGTTCCTGCGGGGGGAGCAGGCAACTGTTCCAATAGCGGCACACCCGGGCGCATCGGCACTGGTCACCAGGCGACAGGTAGCTGAATATCTTGTCCAGCACCAGAGCGGGCAGATGCTGGGCGAGGCTCGGCGCTGCGCTGGTGTCCGGGTCTTCGGGCAGCACTGCACAGGCGTCGTCTGGCGGCACTGGTGTGCCTGGTGTGACGATTCTGGCGAGATTACGGTCAATGACTGCCTGACCATCGCGTCTGGTGGGGGCGCGCGCAGGCGTCGCCTGCTCAGCCGGGGGGCGGGTTGAATGCCTGGGTGTCAACTGGTTGTCTGACAGTGGGTTCATGGCTGGTTGCGCCTCCCGTTGAGGGGCGTTGACTCTGGCCCCGTTGAGCCGCGTTGGACACTGTCGACAGCTGTAAGTTTCAGGCAGTATGCGTCCGCTTCTCTTTTTGTGGTTGAAGACGGATTCAAAGAAGGCGACATTTGCCGCTGAAATGTGTCTGTTGGCTCGCCTGGCGGTCTTGCGCAGGAGTCATTTGTAGCAGGCAAGGGGGTGCTTCAGTAGAGGACACCACCAGCGACAGTCCGTCTGGACTGGCCCCGCCGATGCCTGAATGTGTCGCCAGACAGGCTTTTGTGACAAGCCGTCCCTGACTGTCCGGACCATGAATCCACAGGGACAGAGTCGGGTCTTTGGCTGTGGTGCAAACCAGCTCGCCGACGTTCAGCAGACAGGCACTTGCCGGGAATACTGCACCCTCCTCATTTCTGCGCTGCACCCTGTGATGCCAATGGCCCGCAAGGTCCCGCTGCCAGATACTCAGATTGTGTGTGCCAGCCTGCACCAGGATGCCTCCACTGGACGACAGCAGTACATTTGTCAGTTCGGTGTCGGGCCTGTCGGCTGGTGCGAAGGGGGCCTCCAGGACCTGTCCGCGTTGCCAGTCATCCTTGTCATCCCTGTAACACAGTTGAATCTGTCTGGTGGCCAGGACCAGCGCCAGTTGTTTTTCATCTGCGCTGAAAGAAGCCGGATAGCTCGGCATCCTGTGCCCGGGCGGCAGGCACGCGGGCAACATCAGCTGTTCGCGCAGGCGGCATTGTGCATCCTGCGACCACAGGCAGCTCTGGCCGTCGGTCAGAACGCCCAGCAGATATGTTCCGCCAGGACTGTAGACCAATCTCTGGATGGCGGCATGGTGCCAGGGGAGTGCCGTCGCTTGATATCCCCATTGTCCCGGGCGGCGTGTATTGAGCCCTTTGCGCCAGATGAGCACTTCATTGCTGAAATAGTCAGGGCCCCGGATTTCCGTCACCTGGCCCTGCGCCAGTTCGGATGACTGCGGTCTGTGTTGCCACTCGGACAATCCGGTATGGCAGGTCGTGACTGTTTTCCAGGATTTGCCATGCCATGTGTGGCAGGAAAGTTGTGTCAGGAAGGCTCTGTGTTGTTGTTCAGTCTGGGCCAGAATGACCTGGTCGCCGTTGGTCATGGGCCAGACGCCCAGGATCCGGGATGTCGCAGGAACAGTGTGCACAAGGGTGTGATGCCATGTATTGGTGTCAGCCTGCCTGCGCCAGGCAACAACATGCGGGCCGTAGATGCTGATCAGCGTTTCCGGTGGCACCGGGGTGAAACGGAATCCTGAGACAGGCTGTGTCGGATGAGGCGTCAACGGGCAGGGCTGCCAGCTATTATTCTCCCAGCCGTAAAGTCGCAGGGAGCGATGGCCTGTAAATCCATGTCGGCAGCGCATGGCCAGCCAGCGGCTGCAGAAACTGAATTTAAAACTCTCCATCGGGGCCTCATCCGGTAAATTCATGACAGCCGGACGCAGAATCAGTCGATCGGCCCGGGTCAGCTGCGTCTTCAGGCTGTAATGCACCAGGGCGGAAAGAAGATCGCATCCGGGGTCGCCGACCACGGGCTGGGCGTCCTGCCGGGGCGCAGCCTGCCAGGATGACTGCTGTTCCTGCTGCAGCTGCATCAGTATGGGCAGCAGAGAGCTGTTCGTCGCTTGCACAAAGGGGTGGGTGCGGCTGAGGAAACCCTGTCCCCAGCCAGGGGACGCCTGGTACGACTCCGGATGCTCTTCTTGCAGCCACCGGGTCAGGCGTTGGTGCAAAGAGGGCAGGCAGCTCCCCCAGTGGTGGCACACCCGGGCGCATTGGCATTGGGCGCTGACCGGCAAGTAGTGGAATATCTTTTCCAGCACCAGAGTGGGCAGGTTCTGGGCGAGGCTCGGCGTTGCGGTGGTGTCCTTGTTTGCCAGGTCAGCGCTTTGACCGGTCTGTGGCACGGCGCTGTCTGATGCCGACCTTGTGGCGACACAGCGGCCGCCGTCTGGATGAGCGGCGTGCGCGTCTGGCGGCAGAGTCCCACTTCCCTGCGAAGGCGTCGGTGTTGCAGGCGAGCGCCTGGGTGCGGGAGTGCCGTCCGGGAAACGATGGATCATGGCCTGATAACCTGTGCTGTATCTGTAAAACGGGGGCACGCAAACTGGGTGAGGTTTTCCAGTGCCCCGGGGTTGACCTGGTGCGCGGCAAGCCCCGGCCTTCAGGGCGGGGAGGATGTCAAACCCTGTGCCGTCAAGAGCCGGGCCTGTCAGCAGCTGTCCTGCCAGAAGCCTGTTCGACCACTGTCCTGTCTGCCGCGACCAGCTGCAGCAGGCCTGGTGGATCAAGGGTGCCGCCCAGCAGCACGGACAGCCCATCCGGGCTGGCGCCATCAGGGCCTCTCAGGCGCGTTGTGACAGGCATGCAGTTTTTCTGGACCAGCCCTGACCTGCTGTCCGGTCCATAAATGCGCAGTACCAGTTCTGGATCTTCTACCGTTATGCAAATCTGCTCACCGGGTTGTAGCAAACAGAATTGGGGAAGGTATCTGTGGTTTTCTTGCCTTTTGTGCTCTACGAGATGGTGCCAGCCTGCGACCGGATCCTGGTGCCAGATATCCAGGCGCCAGTCGGTTTGCCGTACCAGGCTGCGCCCACTTGACGACAGCTGCAAAGCTCTGGTTTTGTCGTTGGCCGGGATCTCAGGCGCCGGCGGCGCTTCCAGTACGCTGCCGTATAGCCAGCGGTCGTTGCCATCGCAGTAAAAGAGCTGAACCTGGCGCGAGGATATGGCGACGGCCAGCTGTCTCCCGTCACGGCGAAAACTGATCTGGGATTCGAGTCTGGAATCAGGGTTGTACAGGCAGACGGGAAGAACCCGCTGTCCCTGCAGCCGGTATTGTGCATCCAGTGTCCACAGGCAGGCCCGCTTGTTGGGCAGTATCCCCAGCAGATAACGGCCGTCAGGACTGAAGGTGATTTGTCCCAACCGGGTGTTGCTCCAGGGAAGCACCGACGTCTGGCATTGCCAGAGCGCCGGGTGGGGACGACTGCGCTCTGTATGCCAGATATTGACCTCATTCCTGAACTGGTCAGAGTTCTGGAGCCTGGTGGTCAACTGCAGTGCCAGTTGGCATGACTGCGGTGCCGCAGTCCAGGAGGTCAGCACAATGGCGTCCCATGCAAAGTCACAGGTTTTCGTCATGACCGTTTCCCAGGCCAGACCATCGCTTGCGGGGCGGCAAAACAGGATGTGAAGCCAGGTGAATGTTTCCCGTGTCCAGCTGGCCATGATGATCTGGTCGCCGTTGGCCATGGGGTAAAGATTGAGGATCCGGTGTGAGGGAGGAACGCGGACGACAGGTGTCATGAGCCAGGTCCGGCTGTCGTGCATTTTGTGCCAGGCCAGAACATCCCCGCCATGGACACTGAGCAGTGTGTCTGGAGGTGTGGAGGCGAAGCGGAGCAGGCTGACGGGTTGCGTTACCTCAGCGACCAGTGGGCAGCAGTGCCAGGCGTCTTTTTCCCAGCCGTAGAGTCTCAGACAAGGGGCGGATTCCTGCTGGTGTTGGCATGAGAGAGCGAGCCAGCGGCTGCAGGGGCTGAAGGCAACTCCTCCGGTTCCCGCTATAGCCCCCTCGGGCCAATCGACGAGGGCCGCCGGATGCAGCTCCAGCTGGGGGGGCCGGGTTTGCTGGTGATGCAGGGCAGCGTGCACCAGACTCGACAACAGGTCACAGGCAGGTGGCTGGGGCCGCTGCTGTGTGTCCCGTGGTACCAGGTCCGCTCTGTGTGCCTGCTGGAGGTGCCTCAGTGGGTGCAGGAACATACTGTTCCCGGCTTGCAGGAAAGGCTGGGTGCGGTTGCTGAAACCGCGTGCCAGATCCGCTGCCGTCAGCCATGATGGCCGGGCGTGTTGTTGCAGCCACTGGGTCAGTCTGAAGCGGAGGTTGGGCAGTCCGGCGTGCCAGTGGCGACACACCCGGGCGCACTGGCTCAGTGAATGCGGTGGCAGGTAGCTGAATATTTTGGCCAGTACCAGATGCGGCAGGTGTCCGGCCAGACCCGGTGTGTCCAGGCCGTCCTGGTCTTGAGGCTGGCAGGTACGCTGGCTGGCCAGTGGTTCTACGCTGTCCGGGACGAAAGCTGTGGCGACAGAGCGGCCCGCAGGAGCGGTTGACGGCTCTGTTTCAATGCGTTGTGGCAAGGCCTCTGTGACAGACGCCTGGCCGGGTACAGAGGGACTGCCTGATGCTTGATTTATCATTGCCTGACGACCTGTATGCTGCTTGCGCGGAGTCGGACAGGGGGCGCGGGTGAAGGTTCCCGGCGATCCGGGAGCTGATGTCAGATGTCAGATGCTGTCATGAGCGGGAACGCGCCAGAAGCGGCCTTGCGCAGTGGGCATGAGTCATTGGCTTGCGGGCGGGACCAGTTGCAGCGGGATCGGTGCGTCCTGGGTGCTTCCCAGCAGCAGGGACAGCCCATCCGGACTGGCAGCGTCGGGGCCCTTGATGCTGGTTCTGACAGGCATGCTGGCCTTCTGGACCAGACTTCCCTTGCTGTCGGGTCCATAGACGCACAGTGAAAGCTCTGGATCTTCTACCGCTGTGCAGACCAGTTCACCGGGCTGTAGCAGGCAGAATTGTGGAAAGAATCTATGGCCTTCCTGCCTGTTGTGCCCTATAAGATGTTGCCAGCCTGCGGCCGGGTCCTGGTGCCAGATGTCCAGGCGCCAGTCGGTTTGCCGTATCAGGGTGCGCCCACTGGGTGACAGCAGCAGAGCTCGCGTCCTGTCATTGACCGGGGGCTTCTTGCCAGGGGCTGCATGCGATAGCGAGCCAGCGGCTGCAGGGACTGAAAGCAAACTCCCCTGTGCCGGTGACAGCCCCCTGGGGCCAGTCGAGGCTTGTCGGATGCAGCCTGAGCTGATGGGCCTGGGTCAGGTTCTGGTTCAGGGCAGCGTGTACCAGACGGGGCAGAAGATCACAGACTGTCGCTGGCTGGGACAGCTGTCGTGTGTCCTGCGGCTGTGCTTGCTGCAGGTGCGTCAATGGGGGCAGAAACGGACTGTTTGCGGCTTGCAGGAAAGGCAGGGTGCGACTGTTGAAGCCCTGTCCCAGATGTGGACTTGCCAGGCATGATGGCGGGGTATCTTCTTTCTGCCACTGGGTCAGCCTGTCCTGGAGGCTGGGCAACCAGGCCTGCCAGTGTCGGCACACCTGGGCGCACCGGCCCAACGAACGCGATGGCAGATAGCCGAATATCTTGTTCAATACCAGAATTGGCAAGTTCTGGGGGAGGCCTGGTGTGTCGGTGTTGTCCTGATCTTCGGACAGGAGAATCTGTTGGCGAGGCAGTGGTTCTGGTCTGTCGGCGAAAGCGGCGGAGAGAGGGCGGTCAAAGGCCTGGCGGCCTGCGCCTGGCTGCTGTGTTTTACCGGGTTGTGATGATGTCTGTGTTGAAGGTGAGTGCCGGTGTTCGGGGCCACTGTCTGCCAGTCGATTTATCATTGTTGGGTAGCCGGTGCTGTTTCAGTGGAGTCTGTGCTATGAGACACACAAAGCGGGCCAGGGTTCCCATCGACGTCCCCATCGACCAGGGGAGCAGCACTCTGCGATCAGCACGCAGGAGGGGCAACGGGAAAGGGCTCTCACAGCAGTTTGCACCCCTGTTCTTTCTGATCGTCCTGGGCCGCGACCAGCTGCAGCGGGATGGGTAGCGTCTGCATGGAGCCCAACAGCAAGGACAGCCCATCCGGGCTGGCGGCGTCAGGGCCGTTTATGCTTGCCTTGATGGGCATGCAACTTTTGGTGACGAGCTTTCCCTGGCTGTCTGGCCCATAAACCTGCAGTGACCGCCCCGGATTTTCTACTGATGTGCAGACAAGATCACCGTGTTGTAGCAGGCAGAATTGGGGAGGATATTGCTGGCCCGGTTTCCATTGACGCTGTACGACATGCTGCCATCCCTCGGCAGGGTCCTGATACCAGATGTTCAAGCAATCATCGGTTCTCCATGCCAGGATGCGCCCACTTGACGATAATCGCATGTGTTTCAGGCTGTCGTTGGCAGAAGTATACGATGCTGGCGGTATTTCCAGTCGCGGCCCATGTTGCCACTGGTCGTCGGCATCGCAGTAAAAGATCTGAGCCTGCCAGGGGGAAGTGGACAGTGCCAACTGTTTTCCATCGCAGCGGAAAGCGACCTGTTGTTTGAGGTTGCGTTCGGGGTTGCAGTGACAGCTGGGCACAACCAGTTGTTCCTGAAATCGGTGTTGTGCATCCAGTTTCCACAGGCGAGCCTGCTTGTCGGCGAAAACTCCCAGTAGAGAATGGCCGCCCGGGCTGTAGACAATTCCGGTCAGACTGCTGTTGTGCAAGGGGAGTACCGCGTGCTGGCGGTTCCACGGCGCCGGGCGGGAACTGTTGAGCCCTGTGTGCCAGATGTCTATTTTATTGATGACAGGGTCAGGGGCTTCCGACTGTCTGCTCGTTGTCAGCGCCAGTTGGCACGACTGCAGATCCGCTGCCCAATTGAAATCCGTCATCGCGTCCCAGAGTCGGGGGGCAAGCCTTACTGTCATTATTGTATTCCAACTCCTGCCATCCCCAGTGCGGCGGCAAAACAGGACGAGGGGTGAAAATCTGAACTCTTCCCGTGAACTGTTGGCCATGATGATCTGATCACCATTGGCCATGGAGTAAAGGTGGTACAGGTCCGACTGGGGAGTGCTGCACACAAGAGTGCCGTGCCAGGTGTGATTGTCTGACGCCTTGCTCCATGCCAGAACATTCGCGCCACTAACGCCAAGAAGCGTGTCCGGTGGCATGGAGGTGAACCGGAGCTGCGCGACAGGTGGGTCTGGCTCAGGGGACTGCGGACATCTTTGCCAGACACCGTTCTCCCAGCCGTAGAGTCTCAGCTGAGCGGAGGATTCTGTTGGGAGCTGACATGAGACAGCCAGCCAGCGACTGCAGGGACTGAAGGCAGAGCTGAAGACTTCTGCATGTGATACGTCACCAGCTGGCCAATCGAGAGGGGCAGGACGCAGCCGCAGCTCAGGGGCCTGGCTGAGCTGGTGGTGCAGGGCGGCGTGCGCCAGACTGGATTGCAGATCACAGACACTGGGCAGCTGGTGCCCTTGCGCCCTGTCCTGCCGGATAGCAGCAGATCTGTGTTCCTGCTGCTGGAGCTGCGTCAGGGGGTATAAAAACGGGCTGTTCCCGTCTTGTAGAAAAGGTTGGGTGCGACTGCTGAATCCGCGCGCCAGGTGTGAATCTGCCTGGCATGACAGGGGGTTTTCGTGCAGCCAGAGAGCAATTCTTGCCTGAAGCCTGGGCAGGCAGGCGTGCCAGTGGTGGCAGACCCGGGCACACTGGCTCAAGGCGTGCGACGGCAGGTGGCTGAATATTTTTTTCAGCACCAGAGCGGGCAGATTCTGGGCGGGGCCTGGTGTGTCTATAGTGTCCTGATTGTCAGGCAGGGCACTGCCTTCGCCGGTCTGCGGTACGGGAGCGTCTGGCGCGCAAGCTGTGGAAACAGGGCGGCCAAAGGCCCAGAGGTCAGGGCGTGCGGTTGGCTGTTGTGTTTCCGTTCGCTCACGCGATGCGCCTGGCGCTGCAGGCGGGTGGCCGGGGCCAGGCGCCCTGTCTGAATGGCGATGAATCATGTGACGAGGTTCCGGGCTGTTTCAGCGGAGTGAGACACGCAGGCCGGGTAAAGGTTCCCACGGCATCGTTCCTCGTGCTGTCCGGAGCGCAAGCGCGACAGGAAGAGAGTTCTCACAGCAGTCTGCATCCATTATTGTTCTGCTCTTCCTCCGACGAGACCAGCTGCAGCGGGATGGGTAGCGTCTGGCCGGCACCCAGCAGCAAGGACAGCCCATCCGGGCTGGCGGCGTCAGGGCCGTATAGGCTCGCTTTGATGGGCATGCAACTTTTGGTGACGAGCTTTCCCTGGCTGTCTGGCCCATAAACCTGCAGTGACCGCCCCGGATTTTCTACTGATGTGCAGACAAGATCACCGGGTTGTAGCAGGCAGAATTGGGGAGGATATCTCTGGCCCGGTTTCCATTGACGCTGTACGACATGCTGCCATCCCTCGGTGGGGTTCTGATACCAGATGTTCAGGCAAAGATCGGTTTTCCGTGCCAGGAGACGCCCGCTTGACGACAGCCGCATGTGTCTCAGATTGTCATTGGCAGGAATATACGATGCTGGCGGCATTTCCAGTCGTGGTCCATGTTGCCAGCGGTCGTTGGCATCGCAGTAAAAGATCTGAGCCTGCCAAAGGGAACTGGAGACGGCCAACTGTTTTTCATCGCTGCGGAAAGCGACCTGTTGTTTGAGGCTGCGTCCGAGGTTGTTGTGACAGCTGGGCACAACCAGTTGTTCCTGTAATCGGTGTTGTGCATCCAGTTTCCACAGGCGGGCCTGACTGTCGGATAGCACTGCCAGTAGATAATGGCCGCCCGGGCTGTAGACAATTCCGGTCAGACTGATGTTGTGCAAGGGGAGCACCGCATGCTGACAGTTCCATGGCTCCGGGCGGGAACTGTTGAGCCCTGTGTGCCAGATGTTTATTTCATTGATGATGTGGTCAGGGTCTTTCAGCTGTCGGGTCGTTGTCAGCGCCAGTTGGCACGACTGCCGATCCTCTGCCCAATGGAAAGTTGTCGCCGCGTCCCGGATCTGGCGTTCAAGCCTTACTGTCATCAGTGTATTCCAACTCCTGCCATCCCCAGTGCGGCGGCAAAACAGGGCGAGGAGGGGTACAAGCCCTCCCTGTGAATTTTTCGTAATGATGATCTGATCTCCATTGGCCATAGAGAAAAGCTGGAGAATCAGGTCCGACTGGGGAATGCTGCACACAAGAGCGCCGTGCCAGGTGTGATTGTCTGACGCCTTGCTCAATGCCATAACATTCACACCACGAGTGCCAAGAAGCGTGTCCGGTGGCATGGAGGTGAACCGGAGCGTCTCGACAGGCAGGTCTGGCTCAGAGGCCAGCGGACACCTTTGCCAGACACCATTCTCCCAGCCGTAGAGTCTCAGATGCGTGGAAGATTCTGTTTGGAACTGACATGAGATCGCCAGCCAGCGACTGCAGGGACTGAAAACAGAGCTGAGGACTCCTGCATGTGATACGCCACCAGCTGGCCAATCAAGGGGAGCAGGACGCAGCCGCAGCTCAGGGGTCAGGCTGAGTTGGCGGTCAAGGGCGGCGTGCACCAGACTGGACTGCAGATCACAGACACCGGGCGGCTGGTGCTCTTGCGCCCTGTCCTGCCGGACAGCAGCAGATCTGTTTTCCTGCTGCTGGAGCTGCATCAACGGGAGCAAAAATGGGCTGTTCCCGTCTTGTAGAAAAGATTGGGTACGGCTGCTGAACCCGCGCGCCAAGTGTGAATCTGCCTGGCATGACAGGGGGTTTTCTTGCAGCCAGAAAGCAATTCTTGCCTGAAGCGCGGGCAGGCAGGCGTGCCAGTGGTGGCAGACCCGGGCACACTGGCTCAAGGCGTGCGACGGCAGATAGCTGAATATCTTTTCCAGCACCAGAGCAGGCAGGTTCTGGGCAAGGCCGGGTGTGCCGGCAGTGTCCTGATGTTCAGGCAGGGCACTGCCTTCGCCGGTCTGCGGCACGGGAGCGTCTGACGCACAAGCTGTGGAGACAGGGCGGCCAAAGGCAGCCAGGCCAGGGTGTCCGGCTGGCTGTTGTGCCTCGCCTCTTTCACGCGATGCGTTTCGCGTTGCAGGCGGACGCCCGGGGCCCGGCTCCCTGTCTGAACGGCGCTGAATCATTTTTCGGGACTCCGGACTGTTGCAGCGGGGTGAGACACGCAAGCCGGGTGATGGTTCCCCAGGACCTGCGCCTGGGCTTACACCTGGTGCCGTCAGTCATGCAAGCGGGACCGGAGCCGGCGCGAGCGGAGCTGGTCTTCACAGTAGCCTGCATCCATGATTTTGCTGATCCTCCTTCGACAAGACCAGCTGCAGCGGGATTGGCAGGTCGCGCGTGGAGCCCAGCAGCAAGGACAGCCCATCCGGGCTGGCGGACTCAGGACCGTTGATGTTCACGTTGATGGGCATGTGGTTTTTGGTGACGAGCTTTCCCTGGCTGTCTGGCCCATAAACCTGCAGTGACAGCTCCGGATTTTCTGCTGATGTGCAGACAAGATCGCCGGGGTGCAGCAGGCAGAATTGCGGAGAATATTTCTGGCCCGGTTTCCATTGTTGCTGTATGACATGCTGCCATCCCTCGGCAGGGTCCTGATGCCAGATATCCATGTGGTAAGTGGTTTTCCGTGCCAGGATACGCCCACTTGACGACAGTCGTATGTGTTTCAGGCTGTCATTGGCCAGAATGTCTGGCGTTGACGGCATTTCCAGTAGTTGTCCATAGTGCCAACGGTCGCCGGCATCGCAGTAAAACATCTGAACCTGCCAGGGAGAACTGGAGAGTGCCAACTGTTTTTCATCGCTGCGGAAAGCGACCTGCCGTGCGAGGCTGCGTCCGGGATTGTGGTTCAAGCTGGGCACAACCAGCTGTTCCTGTAATCGGTGTTGTGCATCCAGTTGCCACAGGCGGGCCTGATTATCGGATAGAACTCCCAGTAGATAATGGCCGCCCGGGCTGTAGAGCATTCTGGTCAGACGGATGTTGTGCCAAAGGAGCACCGCGTGCTGACATTCCCACGGCTCCGGGCGGGAACTGTTGAGCCCTGTGTGCCAGATGTGTATTTCATTTATGACAGGGTCTGGATCTTGCTGCTGCCTGGTCGTTGTCAGCGCCAGTTGGCATGACTGCGGATCCTCTGCCCAACAGAAAGCCGTCATCGCGTTCCAATTCGGCGGCTCAAGGCTTACTGTCATTATTGTATTCCAGCTCCTGCCATCCCCAGTGCGGCGGCAAAACAGGGCGAGGGGGAATATAAACTCTTCCCGTGAACTTTTTGTCATGATGATCTGATCACCATTGGCCATAGGGTAAAGGTGGTGAATCAGGTCCGACTGGGGAATGCTGCACACAAGAGTGCCGTGCCAGCTGTGATTGTCTGGCTCCTTGCTCCATGCCAGAACCTTTACACCACGAACGCCAAGAAGTGTATCCGGTGGCATGGAGGTGAACCGGAGCAGCTCGACAGGCGGGTCCTGCTCAGGGACCAGCCGACACCTTTGCCAGACACCGTTCTCCCAGCCGTAGAGTTTCAGACGAGAGGTGGGCTCTGTTGGGAGCTGACATGAGACAGCCAGCCAGCCACTGCAGGAGCTGAAGGCAAAGTCGACGACTTTTGAATTTGATTCAGCACCAGCTGGCCAGTCGAGGAGAGTCGGACGCAATCGCAGCTCAGGGGCCAGGCTGAGTTGGCGGTGCAGGGCGGCTTGCACCAGACGCGACTGCAGATCACAGGCAGTGGACGGCAGGCCGCCTTGTGGCCTGTCCTGCCGGACAGCGGCCGATCTGTTTTCCTGCTGTTCCTGCACCAGTTGCGTCAACGGGTACAAAAATGGGCTGTTCTGGTCTTGTAGAAAGGCTTGAGTGCGGCTGCTGAAACTGCGTTCCAGGTGTGAATCTGCCTGGTATGACAGGGGATGTTCTTGCAGCCAGAGAGTAATTCTTGCCTGAAGCGCGGGCAGGCAGGCGTGCCAGTGGCGGCAGACCCGGGCACACTGGCTCAAGGCGTGCGACGGCAGGTGGCTGAATATTTTTTTCAGCACCAGAGCGGGCAGATTCTGGGCGGGGCCTGGTGTGTCTATAGTGTCCTGATTGTCAGGCAGGGCACTGCCTTCGCCGGTCTGCGGTACGGGTGTGTCTGACGCACAAGCTGTGGAGACAGGGCGGCCAAAGGCTGCCAGGCCCGGGTGTCCGGCTGGCTGTTGTGCCTCGCTTCGTTCATGCGATGCGTTTCGCGTTGCAGGTGGATGCCCGGGGCCAGGTTCCCTGTCTGGACGGCGGTGAATCATTGTACGAGGCTCCGGGCTGTTTCAGTGAGTTGAGACACGCACGCCGGCTGATGGTTCCCAC
>MKWU01003323.1_pt1 | contig 21554 bp, 20 predicted proteins | sample 809101 | NCBI WGS metagenome assembly MKWU01 (sample SAMN05860141, study PRJNA318959) | sponge metagenome | host: Aplysina aerophoba | place: Slovenia: Piran, Adriatic Sea, Gulf of Piran | collected 2013-05-07 | reverse complement strand
TGTCGAGTTCAAGAACGGCACGGTGCATGAGCGTGTCGAACGGGCGGTGCACATCCTGGCGCTCGACGAGGACCGGGTGGCCTTCGAGCCCACGCTGATAAACAGGGACGCGTCGAATCCGGAACGAATTACCGAAATCTGGTTTCCGGGCGCCCACGGAGACATCGGCGGCGGTTACTGGCTCGACGGCCTCGCGGACGTGGCGCTGAGTTACATGATCGCCCGCTGCCGAGAATGCCTGGGCAGGCACATCAACATCGAAGAGTCCAAGGCCGCGAAGATCCGCGAACTGATCGCCGCCCAGGGTGAAATCCTGGAACTGCTCGACGCGGACGACATCATCATCAATCCGGACGTGACGGGAACCGCGCACGCACATACGGCCGGACTCGCCACGCTGTACTCGAGGGAGGTGCGCAAGGTATGCGTGTGGGAAAGAGACCGCCAACTCACCACGGGCGAGTGCCGGCCCCTGGTGCACCACTCGGTGAAAGCCCGCTACGACCTGGTATCCGATTACCGTCCCCCGGCCCTGCGGGGCCTGCGCTTCGAATTGCTGCTGCCCGGCGGGCGCCGGCTGGATGTGGAGGGAATAGCGGGGCTGCGCGAAGTCCGGGACCGGCGTTCACGGGACAGAAAGCGAACCGGTTGACTGCGGAATCCTGAGCGACGGGGCGCTGACGTGGAATGAGCAAACCAGGTGTTTTATAGGGGTTCGGAGAGTCGCCCAAAGTTCTCTTAACCGTTTGATAAACAAATACTTTTTGGTCCTTCCCGCCTCACTGCGGCACACTCCATCAACACACTTTGTTGTGTCAATAGGAGTACCGCTTCATGTACAAACGACCCACCATGCTGTCCGCCACGTTCGTCAAGAACGTCAACGTTCCCGGCCGCTACGGCGACGGCCGTGGCGGCTTGGGATTGACCCTGCTGGTCAAGCCCTCCTCCCGCCGAGGTTGCCGCAAGTCCTGGGGGCAGAGCATACGCATCAACGGCAGAAAGACCACCCTCGGGCTCGGCATCTACCCGGTGATCACGCTCGCCATGGCCCGCGAGCGGGCGCTCGAGAACGCCCGCGCCATCGCTCAGGGGCGCGATCCCCGGCGCGCATCAAACGGCGTGCCGACCTTCGCAAAGGCTGCAGAGATTGTGCTCGCCATCCACGCGGTCAACTGGAAGCCGGGTTCGAGGTCCGAACACACCTGGCGCACCAGCCTGCGGGACTACGCCCTGCCTCGCCTCGGAACCATGCGCGTGGACACGGTGACCACCGCCGACGTCATGGCCGTGTTGTTGCCGATCTGGTCGACCAAGCGTGAGACCGCCCGGCGCTTAAGGAACCGCATTGGCGCGGTGATGAAGTGGGCGGTCGCCCAGGGCTACCGCATCGACAACCCCGCCGGTGACGCCATCTCCGCCGCACTGCCGAAGACCGGGGTGCGCATCGAGCATCGCAAGGCGCTGCCGTACGCCGAGGTGGGAGCAGCGCTACGGCGGGTATGCAAGTCGGGCGCCTACCGGGGCCTCGTCCTGGCCTTCGAGTTCCTGGTGCTCACCGCCGCCCGCTCGGGCGAGGTCCGCGGCGCCCGCTGGACGGAGATCGACATCGACGCCGCCGTCTGGACGATCCCCGGTGAGCGCATGAAGGCTGGCCGCGAGCACCGGGTGCCGCTCTCGGACCGGGCCCTGGCCGTGCTCGACGAAGCGCGCCAGCTCGCCGACAGCGCCGCCCTGGTGTTCCCCAGCGCCACGGGCCGCATCCCGAGCCAGACCGGCATGGCCAAGCTCTTGCGCAAGGTCGGCATCGACGCCGTGCCGCATGGCTTCCGATCCAGTTTCCGAGACTGGGCCGCCGAGTGCACCGAGGCGCCCCGCGAGGTCTGCGAGCTCGCCTTGGCCCACGTCAACGGCGCCCGCGTCGAGGCCGCCTCCCGCCGCAGCGACAGCGGTTCCCGCCGCAACTGCCGCGCCAATCGTTCGACAGGCCGCAGAGGAGGTCGCCAAGCCCGTAGGTACGCTGATTACATCAACTGTGAGCGTGCATACACCCAGTGGCTTCCCCACAGACTGCCTCTGGTGCTCAACTCTTACATACGTAAATAACCAGGAATCGCTGCTCAAGGCAGTCCGCACCGAAAGTGGCGCGCTTACAGCGGCACCTTGGCTGGCGAGAGCCTGGGAGACTGCCCCCGACCTCTCATATACTGACTTTGAATTGAACCAGGGCGTCATGTTCCACAAGGGGCATGGGGAAATGACAGCCAAAGACATCGAGTGGACATACAAAGCCCTATTGCCGTCGTTTACTCCCGAAGCCAGGCACGACACTTCAGGCAGCATTGACATCGCAATCGGAGACCTTGAGCCTCTGGACGACTATAACCTCCGCATCACTTGGGACAGCTTCGCCGGGCACACGCTTGCTCAGATTATGACCGACATCAGCGAAGGCACGGGCATTTTCCCCCACGTTGAGACCATTATGGAGGTCAACGGCTTTTCTACCGAAGAGGAAGCCCATGAGTGGATGAGGACCAACATCGTAGGTACCGGTCCCCTCGTGATGGACGGCTGGGTTGCACAGAATGGTATGTTCATGAGTGCGGTTATCGACCATTGGGAGAAGACTCCCTTCGTCGAGAACGTGCGAGCAATTGAAGTACCAGAGCCATCCGTGCGTCGCGCTCAGCTAGAAACTGGCGAAGCTCATATCTCTGAGCTCGCGCTCAAAGACTGGAAGGCGATGCTGGATTCCGGTGAGTTCGCCCTGGCTCCTGAAGGCATTGCGAACACCCACGCATTCCCGTTCGGCGGCAACTTCTGGGAGTACTACCACGCAGTGACTGGCGACAAGCTGGAAACCGTCCGTGAAACTCAGCTCCCTTGGGTAGGTGACCCATTTGAAGATGGTGGCGACCAGTTTAACCCTGACACCGCTTCCATGCAGAGTTCTCTCAAGGTGCGTAAAGCCCTCAGTATGGCGATTGACCGCGAAGTGCTCAATGAAGTCATTCTCGGCAATCTCGGACAGCCCGCATATCTCGCAGGACAGACACTTAACGATCCGGTAATGCTCGAGTTCGGAGACGAGTGGGCGCTGCCATACGACGTAGAAGGTGCAAAGGCACTACTCGCCGAGGCAGGCTACGCCGACGGCTTCGAAGTTACATTCTGGGCCGGTCTCAGCAACGAAGACGTTGAACTATCGGACGCCATTGCGGCAGACTGGCTGAACAACTTCAACATTTCTGCCGTCCACGACCGTCGTACGTACAGCACAATCAGGCCGGGACTTGTAACCCGTACCTTCCCGGTTTTGAGGATGCACCCTTGCTGCGGTGGCCCCTCGACTTGGCCGCTCGAACAGATTTGGAGCAGCTACGGACGCAACGGCTACAACCACGGTATTGAGTTGCCGAAGGCAGCCGAGGTAAACAAGATTAAGAACGAAACTGCTGACCAGGATGCCCTGTATCAGGCGACCGTGGATATGCGGAAGTACTTCCATGAGTGGGCGCTTATGCCCGCCATCATCGAAGCGCCTTCAAACGCGCTTTACAACGTAAACAAGATTGACGGAGAAACCTGGGCACAGGGAATGCGCCCAATGCTACAGTTCCGCAACGGCGGCATCAGCGAGATCGAATGGATCAAGCTGAAGTAACAAAATTTGAACTTCTAGTTTGAAATAGCAACTACCAGGACTGCGGCCGCGCGACCGCAGTCCTGGTACACCTCAAAAGTCCCCTACGACTGGTGCAGACTTATGGCTAGCTTCATCGTTCGAAGATTCTTCACATCACTCCTAGCCCTCGTCGGGGCAACACTCATAATCTTCAGCGTCTCGCGCCTGTTGGGAGACCCACGCGTACTCCTGCTACCTGACGATGCCTATGGCATAACGGAAGAGACCTGGGAAGAACTATCTCGGCAACTTAACCTCGATAAGCCCATACCGGTCCAGTACGCGCTGTGGGTCTGGGACCTGATGCGGGGCGATCTGGGAAGAGATCTCACCGACCGCCACAAGATTGCGGACAAGATTCCAGTTAAGATCGCACCAACCCTGAAACTCGCCGTATCTGCTTGGATACTCGCTACGCTAATAGGCATCCCACTTGGGGTCTTATCCGCCGTCAAACGCGGAAGCATCCCAGATTACATCGGACGTACGTTTGCCCTCTTGGGGCAGACTCTACCGGTCTTCTGGATCGCAATTCTGAGCATCCTCATATTCGCGGTCTGGTTAAACTGGCTTCCAAGCGGCACAATGGGTGAAGGCTTTTCGCTGAAACACTACGTCTTGCCCACTTCGACATTGGCTTGGTTCGCAGCGGCGGGTTATGTGCGGCTGGTGCGCTCAGCAATGCTTGAAGTCCTCGACTCGGAGTTCATAAAGCTGGCACGAGCGAAGGGTGTCAAGTATAACTCGGTTATCTGGAAGCACGCATTTAAGAACGCTTCCATCGCACCACTTACATATTCCGGCGTTCTGCTCGCCGGATTTATCACCGGTTCGATTTCGGTCGAGGTGGTGTTTGCGTGGCCCGGACTTGCAAGGTTTGCCGTTGAAGCCGTCTGGACAAACAACTTCACAGTGCTGGCAGTTGTTACCTTGATGTTCACCGCCGCATTCATTGCTACAAACTTCCTTGTGGATATCTTGTACGCCTTCATTGACCCTCGAATTCGATACTCATAAGGAGAAGTCTGAAGAATGGCGCAGGTACAGACGCAACAGGACTTCGAGGTCAGGCTGGCCGCCCGAAACTCAAACTTGTTCCTCCGCGTGCTTCTGTTCATCAGAAATTGGCCGATACTGCCGATCGTTATCTTGGCCGTAATGGTCTTCGTCGCGGTGCTAGCTCCCCTCGTATCGCCACACGATCCTCTCTTCAGTAATCTCCGCAGCCGAAATGCACCGCCGGTATGGTATCCGGATGGCACATGGACTTACGCTCTCGGGGCGGATACCATCGGGCGCGACCTCCTCAGTCGACTGTTCTATGGCGCTCGCATATCCCTGATGGTGATGGCATTCTCCCTGGTGTTCGGCACGATAATCGGCACGGCTCTAGGCTTGATCGCCGGCTACTTCGGCGGATTTATCGACGAAGTCATTATGCGCCTAGTTGACATCTTTCTCGGACTGCCCTTTGTGCTAGTCGCCATGGTGCTAGCGCTTGTGCTTGGCACAAGTTTGACGACCATGATTATTGTACTTGCGGTACTCACATGGGCAGGATTTGTACGAAATGTGCGAGGCGAAGTATTATCGCTCAGGGAACGTGACTATGTGGCACTTGCGCGCATTGCAGGCGCATCCCTTCCACGCATACTGCTGATGCATATTCTGCCGGGTGTCATAAACACCGTGCTCGTCATCGCTACGCTTCGCTCTGGTCAGCTAATATTGGCGGAATCATTCCTGAGCTTCCTTGGCGCGGGCATTCCCCCGCCCACTCCGACTTGGGGCTCCATGATTGCCGACGGTCGCAATTATCTGCGCGACGCTTGGTGGATTTCTTTCTTCCCGGGAGTGGCCATCTTCCTCACCGTTATGGCTCTGAATTTCATAGGGGACTGGCTTCGCGATAAGCTCGATCCTCGTCTGCGTCAGCTCACATAGACACGCAGTTACTAACGAACGAACACTCGCATCGGGACGCCTTCAACTACTGAGGCGTCCCGATGTGCATTATTCAAGCTGAGACGCACAATATTCTTGACCGCACACGGCGCCCCTCGCTAAAATGCAGAAAGCGACAATCACCGGACAGCAGTGAGAGTTCACTCTTGGGAACCGTATAGTACGCTCATATCAAGACCATCACTTAACTACGCAGCCTCCCGTTGCCCTCGGCGCAACGCGGGAGGCTTCTGTTTGAACTGTGGAAATAACCATAATTCACTCCGCATAGAATCGTATCAGAGCGAAGGCACGGCTTACGCTGCATGATAGCCGACTCACTCAACAGGCATTGGAGGACAACGAAATGACCCTTAAACAGGATTCCGATCTCGCAGACCTGCGGGAACGCATTCGCCATTCAGCAGCTCACGTTATGGCGGATGTCGTAACGCAGCTGTACCCGGACATCAAGCTCGCCATCGGACCGCCCACTGAGGACGGCTTCTACTATGACTTCCTTGCGCCCAAACCATTCCGCGACGAGGATCTGGAAAAGATAGAAGAGCGAATGAGGGCTGTAATCGCTGATGACTTCACATTCGAGTACAGCGAATACCCGCGAGATCAGGCATTGGAGTTGAATGCCGACGAACCACTGAAACTGGAAATCATCAAAGAGATTCCGGACGACGAGGCTATCTCAACCTATAAGCATGGGGCGTTCGAAGACCTGTGCGCGGGGCCTCATGTGGAGTCCACCGGCAAAATACCGGCGTTCAAGTTGCTCAGCGTCGCTGGCGCGTACTGGCGTGGCGACGAGAAACGACCGATGCTCCAGCGAATCTACGGCACCGCTTTCGAGACGCAAGACGCGCTCGACGAACACCTACACCGCCTCGAAGAGGCGAGGCGCCGGGACCACCGGCTGCTCGGGAGAGAGCTCGACCTGTTCTCGATGCATGACGAAACAGGTCCCGGCCTGATCATCTGGCATCCAAAGGGCGCTCGGCTGCGTGGAATCATCGAAGAGTTCTGGAAGCAGGAGCACTACAACGCTGGCTACGACCTCGTGTACACGCCGCATATCGGGCGCTCGACCCTCTGGGAGACCAGCGGTCATCTCGACTTCTACCAGGAGAACATGTACGCCGCAATGGACATGGACGGTCAGGACTATTACCTCAAGCCCATGAACTGTCCCTTCCACATAATGTACTACGGCACGGCAATGCGAAGTTACCGCGACCTGCCGATGCGTGTCGGCGAGCTTGGGTCGGTCTACCGTTACGAGCGCGGCGGTGTGTTGCACGGCCTGCTTCGTGTGCGCGGGATGACTCAGGACGACGCCCACATCTTCTGCCGACCCGACCAGGTGGTCGATGAGGTCAACAGCGTACTGGATCTCAACTTTCACCTCCTCGAGGCGCTGGGGTTCAGCGAATTCGATGTGATGCTGTCCACACGCCCGGAAAAAGCTGTCGGCGCGCCTGAGCAGTGGGCACTCGCGACCGATTCGCTGCGGCAGACGCTGGAACAGCGCGGCATACCCTTCGAGGTCGATGAGGGTGGCGGCGCGTTCTACGGCCCTAAGATAGACGTCCACATCCGTGATGCCATCGGCAGGCTCTGGCAATGTACAACCGTGCAATTCGACTTCAACCTGCCGGAGCGCTTCGGTCTGACATACATAGGCGAGGACGGACAGGAACACCGGCCGTATATGGTCCACCGCGCGCTACTTGGCTCGCTTGAACGCTTCATAGGAACGCTCATCGAGCATTACGGCGGCGCCTTCCCCGTATGGCTCGCCCCGGTCCAAGCGGTTGTAATTCCCATCGCGGACCGCCACATCGAATACGCCGACTCCGTGCTGGCACAGTTGGATGCTGCCGGAATCCGCGCGCACACGGACGGCCGCAATGAGCGTATGAACGCCAAGATCCGCGAGGCTCAGCTGCAGAAGATACCTTACATGCTCGTCGTTGGCGACCGTGAAGCAACGGCAGAAGCCGCGGCTGTACGCCTCCGCTCAGGCGAAAATCTGGGGGCCATACCCGTCTCGGAAGTCGTCGAGCGCATAGCAGCAGAGTCCGCCCAACGCAGTTAGCCCCAACCCTGGACAGCCGCATTAAGTGAGAGGACAGATAACGCTGTTCAATGATAAACTAGTTCTCCATGTTCATCGTCCTCCTTGATGGGTGTAGAGTCTCGGAGATCGGAGCACACACCACCTGAAACGTTTGACAAACAGTTATTCGCTCGCATTCTTGGCATGAATCGCATTCTTATTTCAGTGCGAGGGGTCATCGTTACCATTTCAGCACTGAGCTTCTTGATGCTCGAAATTTCCTCCGTCCCTAACACTGCAAACGCGCAGGCTGAGGATGCGGCATCGGATCGTGCGGCTCTAATAGCCCTCTACAATGCGACCGACGGTCCCAACTGGGAAAATCAGACCAACTGTGGCTCAGCGACCTGCCAATCGGTCAATGGTACGGTGTCACCACTGGATACCCCCACAACTATCTCGGGCGTCTCGGCTGTTACTCCCTTTATGGGACCGGACCAGCCGAGGACAATGGCCGCGTTACGAGACTGGAACTTAGAGGCAACGGGCTGATCGGGCAAGTTCCGCCACAACTCGCACGACTTACGCAGTTGCGAGGATTGGACCTCAGACACAATCAACTGAGCGGACCGATTCCACCACAACTAGGCAACCTACAGAACTTGCAAACTCTGAGCCTCTTTGGCAACCGGATGAGCGGGCAGATTCCTCCACAACTCGCACGCCTTACTTACCTGCAAGCGCTGGAACTCGGTCGAAATCAGCTAAGCGGATCGATTCCGCCGCAACTCGCACAACTTCCCTGCTTGCGGGGTTTGAATCTCACAGTAAACCAACTGAGCGGACCGATTCCACCGCAACTGGGCAATTTTTCTAACAACCTGGATTTCTTGGACCTCAGTGATAACCAACTGAGCGGGCAGATACCACCGGAATTAAGCAACATCTCCGACCTGAAATGGCTGGAACTTGATGGTAACCAACTGAGCGGGCCGCTACCACTGGAATTGAGCAGATTTGCCAATCTGACGGTCCTAAATCTCAGTCAAAACCCGCTGAGCGGGCAGATTCCACCTTGGTTGGGCAACCTATCTAGTCTGGAGGCTCTGTCACTCGTTGACAATCAACTGACTGGACGGATTCCACCCGAGTTGGGCAACCTCTCTAACTTGAAGTATCTAAATCTCTACGACAATCAGCTGACTGGACGGATTCCACCCGAGTTGGGCAACCTCTCAAACTTGCAGTCTCTAAATCTCCACGACAATCAGCTGAGCGGGTCGATTCCATTTCGACTAGGTAACCTACTTAACCTCCAAGTTCTGCAGCTCGAATACAACCAACTGAACGGGCGGATTCCACCGGAGTTGGGCAGCCTGTCTAAACTGGAACGGTTGGATCTGCACTTCAACCAACTGAGCGGGCGGATTCCGCCTGAGTTGGGCAACCTATCCAACTTGCAGTATCTGATACTCTTCGACAATCAGCTGAGCGGACCTATCCCATCCCAACTGGGCGCCCTATCTAATCTGGTATGGCTCCGTATCAACGAAAACCAACTGAAGGGTCAGATTCCACCCGAGTTAGGCAACCTGTCAATGCTGGAATGGCTGCTTCTGAACCAGAATCAATTGGAAGGTTCGATCCCTTCGCAGCTGGGTGAACTATCTAATTTGGAATGGCTGGTCCTAGGCGACAATCAACTGAGTGGGCAGATTCCACCGGAATTGGGCAATCTATCTAGTCTGACAACGCTGTACCTATCCAACAATCAACTCAATGGACAAATTCCAAGCGAGTTGGGTAACCTATCTAAGCTAAAATATCTCTTCCTGAGTAGGAATGGGTTGACCGGGTGCATACCTGAAGGACTCCGTAGCATAGAAACCAACGACTTAGCCCGTCTTGAGCTGGACTTCTGCGCCTCTGACTCACAACCGGAACCGGAGCCTGAACCGAAACCCGAACCGCAGCCGGAGCCACAGCCAGAAACAGGGTTCATAGCTATCAGTTCTGGCTCTAACCACGTTTGCGCGTTGCGCGAAGACGGCTCAATCGCCTGCTGGGGAGCAAACGATGTCGGACAAGCGGATCCACCGGCCGGTCGTTTTACCGCAATCAGGAGTGAGGCAAATCGTACTTGTGCCGTGCGCGAAAACGGTGCGATCGCCTGCTGGGGCAAGTTCACGGTCGAATCTTAGAAAGAACGAACAGCATGCACGTTCCGACCCAAATAGTACGAAAGCATCGTTACGATGCGTATCACTATTGCCTAGTCATAATCCTTATGCTATATTCTGTTGATAACAGGACTAATCAGGTCATAAATTATATGGAGAGGTGAGCAGAATCCCACCAAGAGAATACCGAGTCAATCATCGTATCCGTGTGCCGGAAGTCCGGCTCGTGGACGACCGCGGAGAGCAGTTGGGCGTTATGGAGACGCGCCAGGCAATTGAAATTGCCGACGAAAGAGGCCTAGACCTCGTAGAAGTCGCGCCCACAGCAAGGCCACCCGTGTGTCGCATAATGGACTACGGCAAGTTCAAGTACGACAACACCCGCAAAGAACGCGAAGCGCGCAAGGCTCGTAAAGCCAAGGCAATGCAGGAACTGCGGGAAGTCCGAATGAAGACCCGTATCGGGCAGCATGACTTAGATTCAAAGACTCGGCTGGCAAAGCGGCTGCTGAACAGCGGAGCCAAGGTCAAAGTATCCGTCATGTTCCGAGGTCGCGAAATTGCTCACCCGGAACTGGGCATGCAGTTGCTGCGCACCGTGGCGAACGACTTGGTGGACGAGGCACTTCTCGAGCGTCCTCCCGCATTTGAGGGACGCTTCCTTGCCATGACACTTGTGCCTAACCCAAATAAAGAAAAAGACGAAGAAACGACCCAGGAGAAAGAAGTTGCCCAAGCTTAAGACTCATAAAGGAGCGCGCGCCAGGTTTCGCGTAACCTCTACCGGAAAACTCGTACGCATGAAGGGACATCGGAGCCATCTGCGCCGGAAGAAGTCCAACAAGGTCAAGCGTCAGTTTAACGGCAAGATAGACGTAAGCCCGGCAGATGCGCCACGCATCAAGAAGCTGCTGCCCTACGGAGTGGCATAGCCTCGAAGCCACAAACAAAGAGTGGCGTTCTTCCGCGAAAACAGGATATAATTAACGAACCAGGCGTACTGCATTAGTCGCCTGGTTCGTATGTTCAAAGGAGAAATGAACCGGTGACCAGGATAAAGCGCGGCACCAACAAGCGCCGCCGACACAAGAAACTACTTAAGGCGACCAAGGGACATCAGGGCGTACGGCATACTCTATATCGCCGCGCCCATGAGTCGATCATTCACGCACTCGCCTACTCCTACGCCCACCGCAAGGAGAAGAAGGGCGATATGCGGAAGCTCTGGAATATCCGCATCAATGCTGCCGCGCGCGCAAATGGCACAAGCTATAGTCGGCTAATTCATGGCCTCAAGCTTGCTGGTATCGACATTAACAGGAAGATGCTGGCCGACATCGCCATCCGCGACCCGGAAGCATTCACCAAGATTGCCGAACAGGCAAAGTCGCAACTCGAGCCGGCTCAATAGCCCGGACTTCACGCATCCCCCGCTGTCGCTCAACCGCCTACCAGCTTGACGTCGTGGATGACATCCTGCCATTCAAAAGGCAGTGTGAATGCCGACCGCATTAACGCCTCACCGTCAATAATGTAGATCGGGGCCGAGTGAATGACGCGCCCGGACTGCTCAACCAGTGCGCTCACACCGCCTGATGGTCTGTCAGCAGACTGCGCCACGGGCGTCTCCACTGCCCTGCCAGGTCCGTGCACATAAGGGTCGATGTAGTACGCCCTCCACACCTCTTTGAGCTCAGCCTCTTCCCCCACCAGATAAGTCCATCTATCGGTCATCTTCCAGCGGTTAGAGTATTCGAGCACGCTATCAACCGTATCGCCCTCAGGGTCCACGCTGACCACGACGATCTGCGCTTCAGAGCCTTCTTCCTCCAATACGGTAGCAATCTCACGCAGGTGATTCGCCATAACTGGGCAGACATCCGGACACTCCGTGTACAAGAATGTCAGCACCACAACCTCGCCGGCGTAATCCCCATGCAGCGATCTTGAAACGCCGAACTGATCGGTCAGGGCAAAGTCTTGCGCTTGCCTTTCGTCCCTGAACGCCGTTCCCTTGAAGTCCTCTCGTGTCGGAAGAGACGAGCAGGAAAGCAGGAATACGACCAGTACGAAGACTGGCAAGGTGAGGGATAGCGGAATGCTGGAGTTCAATCGAGTGTCCGGAACATCGATTAGCCTACGCAACTGCATGCATGAGCGGAGCGGCAAGAATGAGACATCAGGTATGCTCGCGTAGCGGCGAGACAACCAAGGTTCACCGTACTAATTTCTGCCCAGCATCGATGCAACCTTGGAATCGGTTAGTTCTCCTTCTCAACCGCATTCTGCGCCAGAAATGCGACAAGCGGAACCCCGACAACCAGCGCCATGCCGAGTATTACCACGCCCCAAGGATTATGCATCGCGTGATGGACACGAACGAAAGTAAAACCAACCGTGCCGGCATACGCGGCAATCACCACCAGCGAGAGGAGTGGAATTGCTATTGCCAAAAGAAATCGCTGCATCATCTGTAACTGTCCTCCAAGGCAGGGCCGTCCGCCCAGCCGTCGTCTTCCTTCTTACCGTAATGTTCTTCAGAGTCCAATTTCCTAATGGCTTCTTCCTGTTTAAACCACTTGAAGAAGATTATTATCATCAGTGTGACGAAGTAAACGCCGCTGCCGACCTTCATTATAATGCCGCCGAGCTGCTGGTCCAACAGTGGCGACAGGCTCCAAATTCTGGGAGCCTGTACATAGAATTCGTAGATCGGCTCCTCGGCGAATGTAATTATAGCAAATACGATTATCTGGGCTATGGACAGGATGAATAGGTAGCCCATCTGGAATGGGTAATCTAGGCGTGGCAGCTCCGAAAGGTTACTGGTGAGCGGCCACCACATCAAAACCGCAGTTGAGACCATCATAACGTGCTCGACCGCGTGAACGACTTCGCTGTGGAGGGAAGAGTTGTAAAGGGCCGGGATATGCCAGATGGAGAACACCACATTGAAGGCTGCGAACGCGGTCACCGGATGAGTCAGCACGCGTGCGATGCGAAAGGACCAGTTCGGCCGAAGCAGAGGCCTCAAGAGCCAGTCCGGTGTGCCGAGAATGAGCAGGGGAGGAGCGACCAAGGTGAGCAGGACGTGCTGCGACATGTGCATGCTGAACAGGAAGCGCTCACTCAATATGTGCAGAGGCGACGCAAGTGCGAAGAATATGACCACCACGCCGGCGCAGAAGGTCGCTATCTGACGGGGCTCCGCGTAATCGGCAAGCCGGTATCGCTCCCTTAGGGGGCCGACGCCATAGAGATATGCGCCTAACAGCAGGGCAAGTCCCGCCATCGCGTCCCAGTGGGCCTCCCATTGGAGCCAGAGCGAACCAGCAATCTCGTTCAAGCTATGCTCCTAGTGTGTTCTCAGGGGCATTTGGGAGCTGCCTGTGATGTCGAATGATGCTGCCATAGTTCGCGTTCTTCGATAGAGAGCTCCGCGAACTCTTAGCAATCAACTGCCGCCTGTAAAGAAGGCGAATAATCCCATTAGCGCGAATACGACGCCGGCAGCCACCACGAGCCCTGCCACGAACATCAGTGAGAATATGGGGACGTCCCTGCCAAAGATCGCGATACCGACTCTGTCATATTTGAGGTGCATGTAGAACATCGCTACCAGCAGGAACTTCGCGGCGGATAGAAATCCCATGATAGGTATAATGGCGTAGCTCAGCCATTCCAGATAAAAGAGGCCGAACTCAAACGCCGTAAGCACAGACAGCGTAATGGCTACCTTAAAGTATGTGAGGGGAGTGGGATGCCCGTTATGGGCCCCTTCCTCCACATGTTCTCCTGCGACTTGGTGTTCTTGCATTATTCGCGTTTCCTCAAGGTGGTGAAATCAGTGCTATCCGAATAGCTAGAATCCGGGGAATACTCCAAATAGATACACTACGGTGAAAATGACGATCCATACGACATCAACAAAGTGCCAGTAAAGGGCGGCTAAGTCGAGGTCCAGGTCCCTTTCCGGCGTAACCATCCCTTTCTTGAAAGACAGGAAGAACAGCGACAGCAGCCACACAATGCCCAACGTCACGTGAGCGCCGTGGAAGCCCGTAAGCGTGTAAAAGGTCGAACCAAACAGATTGGTCTTCGGCGTCAGGCCCACGACCTCTTCGACGACGCCGTTATGTTCGGCTTCAGTGCCACACTTCATTGCAAGTTGTTGCTTGACAGGCGAGAGTTCGCTGATATCTACTACCTCGGCACAATAGACTTTGTGCTCATAGTTAACGAAGGTGTAGAACTCGTACACTTGAAACGCGATGAAGGTTGCCCCCAACATACAGGTTGAAGCCAACCAGATGCGGAATGCCTTCATGCTATTGCGCCTTAGCGCGGCATAAGCCAGCACCATGCTCATACTGCTCATCAGCAGGACGAAAGTGCTGACGGTCGTTACGGGGATGTCGAACACATCCACCGGCAGGGGGCCCGCAATACTGCGGTTCTTGTACACCAGATAGGTCGCGATCAGCGAACCGAAGAACATGCAGTCCGACCCCAGGAATGCCCACATGAGCATCTTCCTGTGGTTCAGGCCGGTTGTCGTCGGCTCGTGTTCGTCGTGGTGCGCCGTTGCTTGTGCCACTTAAATTAGCCTCCGGGTTAGTGAGCCGCCTGCTCTTCGCCTTCTTCAGGGTCATTCACCGGCTCGAAGGCCCAGGAGTACACCCCAACCGTCCCGATAAAGACACCCAATATTGCAATCGAATAGTATCCCACTGGGTAAACCAGTCCAAAGCCACCAATGAAGATGCCGATAGCAACCACAAGCGGCCAATATGACGGCTGTGGTAAGTGAATCCCGTGTCCCTCATCATCGCCGGACCCACCGGCAACGGGCACGGCGCGCCTGACCTCTCGACGCTTGCGCGCCCACCAGTCGTCCCTGTCATAAACAGTCGGAATCTCTTCAAAGTTATACTCAGGCGGCGGCGACGGTATAGACCACTCAAGTGTCCTTCCGTCCCAGGGGTCGCCGTCCGCAAGCTCTCCCTTGCGCCAGCTTCGCACCATGTTGTGCATGAAAACAAGGATTCCGATTGCCAGTATTATTGCGCCAAGAGTGGACACTCCGTTCCACAAGTTCCAGCCCATACTCGCGTCGTAGGTGTAGATGCGACGGGGCATTCCGTCCAATCCAAGGAAGTGCTGCGGGAAGAACGCAATGTTGAAGCCCACCATCGTAATCCAGAAGTTAATCTTGCCGAGAGTCTCGTTGTACATTCGGCCAGTTATCTTCGGGAACCAATAGTAAATGCCGGCGAATATCGCGAATATCGCGCCGCCAAACAGCACATAGTGAATGTGCGCAACGATGAAATAGGTGTCCTGTTGCTGCGCGTCGGACGACGCCATAGAGTGCATCACGCCGCTGATGCCGCCAATCGTGAACATGGCAACAAATCCCACGGCGTATAACATTGGCGTTCTAAAGTCCATCGCACCTCCCCACATGGTGCCCATCCAGTTAAACACCTTGATGCCAGTGGGTACGGCAATCGCCATCGTAGTAATCGTGAACACCGTGACCGGGATCGGCCCGAGACCAACGGTGAACATATGATGGCTCCAAACCATCCAACCCATAAAGGCAATGATGGCTCCTGCCAGCACAATCGCCGGGTAGCCGAAAAGCGGTTTCTTGGAGAAGGTGGGTAGTATCTCCGATACGATGCCCATCGCCGGCAAAATGAGAATGTACACCTCCGGGTGACCGAACACCCAGAAGAGATGCTGCCAGAGGACGGGATCACCACCTCGCGCGGTATTGAAGAAGTTCATCCCAAAGCCGCGGTCAAAGTACAACTCGATCAGCGCCACTGTTATCACCGGGAACGCGAGAACAATCAGGATGTTCGTAATGAAGGTCATCCAGGTGAACAGCGGAAGCCGCATGAAGGACATTCCGGGCGCCCTCATGTTGATGATGGTGACCATGAAGTTGAAAGACGCCGCCAGAGACGCAATACCGAGCACCTGCAGGCTCACGATCCAGAAGTCGATTCCGGTGCCTGGGTTCTGCTGCACGCTGGTGAGCGGCGCATAGCCGAACCAGCCTGCATTGGTCGCGCCGCCGGTAAACCAGCTAATCTTCAGGATTATCGCGCCCGCGAGGAAAGTCCAGTAGCTGAATGCATTTAGACGAGGGAATGCCACATCCCTTGCGCCGATCTGCAGCGGAATGACGTAGTTAAAGAAGGCGGCGCTCAACGGCATGATCGCCAGGAAGATCATCGTCGTCCCGTGCATTGTGAACAGCTGATTGAAAACCTCGGCGCTTACAATGTCCTGCTCTGGCCCCACAAGCTGAATACGCATCAGCAGAGCCTCGATGCCGCCTGTAAGGAACAGAATAAACGCCGTGACGCCATACAGGATGCCTATCTTCTTGTGGTCGATAGTCGTGATCCAGTTCCAGATACCTGTTGGGTGTGTTGGCCTGGGTATGGGGAACGCCAGTGTTGTCATCCCTCGCCTCCCATTCTGTTCCGTCGGTCAGGACGGCGCTGTTGCTGCTCGTCCAATAATATCGTTGTCATCACTATTTCAGCGTCATCAGATACGCGACCAGCGCATCTATCTCTTGCTCCGTCAGGGTGTTGGCCGGGTCGATGTACGGCTCTCCGTCCCTTGACATCAGGTTGCCCGGCTTCAGAGACTCCGGATCCGTTATCCAGACCTTCAGGTTATTCTGAAGCATCGCCTCGTTGACGAACGGCTGCCCGGTGTTCCGGTCCGTCGGTATGCCCTGCGAGTTTACATATAGCTGCCGGGAGCCGCTCATATCCTCGAAGTCCACATCCGAGTTGCGATATATGCCAAGATGGTTCAGGCGCGACGCGACATGCGTCAGGATCGGTCCGGTTCTCCCCGGAATTCTCCCTCCATCCTCTCGCAGTTTGATGATACTGCTGCTGTCGGCATGACAGCCCGAGCACCCCTCGTCTCTGAAGAGTTTCTTACCCTGCGCCGCCAGTGCACCCGAAGGCTCCGGCGCAGGATTGGCCTGGTGCATCAGCCACGCATCGAACTCCTCGCGCGGCACGGCCACAACCTTGAAACGCATATTCGCGTGCGACACGCCGCAGAACTCAGCGCACTGCCCGAAGAATTCGCCCGGTACATACGCCTCGAACCACATCTTGTTGTCGTTGTTCGGGATCATGTCAACCTTGCCCGCGAGTTTCGGGACCCAGAAGCTATGGATGACATCTACCGAATCAAGCAGGAAAATTACCGGCTCGCCGACCGGAACATACATCTCGTTGGCGACTGCAATCTGCTCGCCCGGATTGACCGGGTGCGGATAGCGGAACTCGAACCACCACTGGTGGCCTATCACGTCTACCTGTAATTCCTGCGAAGCGCCGTTGGAGTCAATGAATCTGCCGGCGTCAGCATAAAATATGCCATCAATCGTCGGGACGGCAGCTACAATCAGCACGATAACCGGGGCAATGGTCCACGCGATCTCGACGCGCGTATTCCCATGTGTTTGCTTCGGATCTCGGTCGTCTCTGCGCTTGAACTTGAAGACCATGTAGAGCAGCGCGCCTTCGACAGCGATAAAAACGACCAGGCCAGCCCAGAAAATTACCCAGAAGATGAACAACTGGTTTTCCGCGACCGGACCAAGGGTGTCGAAAGTAGATTGAGAATGATCTGGCGTAACTACATTACAGCCCGTAAGCAGAGCGGCTAACGCGCTCAGCAACGCCGCGCTCATCAGTCTTTTCAAGCTCACTGCGCTTTTCAGCATATCGTTACTTATGCCCTCTCGTTAGTTGCCTACTTCAACTCGCTTCGACGAACTGCCTGTTGGCCGAATTGTGCCGTCTCCGCCCGCCTCTCAATGCGCCTACCATTCACCAGCGCACCGAGTAGAAAATCTATCAGAGCGTTTAGACTCAGTCAAGATTATACGCGCCCAATCTGTCATTCGAGCTATATCCACGAGTACCACGTAACCTTATATAGGCTATCGGCAATAATCACCATAAAAAGTGCCGCAAGGTAGAGCAGCGAATATAGATACAGCGGCTTTGCCCCCTCGATCCCGGGACGCCGCATCAGTCGCCACGCATAGTAAATGAACAGCACCCCCAGCGCAGCGGAAGTCGCCAGATATATCAGCCCGACAGCGCCGGTCAATGCGAACATAGTCGTCAGTGCAAGCATCAGGAATGTGTACAGAAGTATGGATTTCTTTGTAACGTCCACGCCCGCAACCACAGGCAGCATCGGCACATTCGCGCTTGCGTAATCGTCCTTCAAAAGCAAAGACAGCGCCCAGAAATGCGGCGGCGTCCAGAAAAACACTATGGCGAAAAGGTAAATCGCCGGCAGATCAAGCGAGCCGGTTACAGCAACCCAGCCGACAGCCGGAGGAATCGCGCCTGCAGCTCCACCAATCACAATGTTCTGCGTGGACGTGCGTTTCAGCGCCATCGTGTACACAAGCACATAAAACAGTGTCGCACACAGCGTCAACACTGCGCTCAGCAGGTTAACCATCGAGCCGAGCATCGCAAAGGCGACAACATTCGTCAGGATGCCAAAAGCGATTGCGTGGCTTTTGGGAATCGTCCCCACCACCACAGGTCGCTTTCGAGTGCGGCTCATCGCCTCGTCGATGTCCCTGTCAAACCACTGGTTCAGCGCATTCGCTCCAGCGGAAGCCAGCGTCCCCGCAGTGAGCACGACAAGCACGACAAGCACATCAGGGGTTCCCTGCGCGGCAAGGAACATTCCCCCAAGCGCCGTAAACAGAAGCAGCAGTATAATGCGCGGCTTCGTCAGGTCCACATATGCCTTCAAGAGACTCTGTGTGGGAGCAGCAATCTGTGAATTCGTCTGTGTGGTCAAGCCCGCAAGCCCTCCATCTGCGCAGTGTCTCCCAACTCAGGAGCATCGAGGCCACCGTCAAACTCTGAAGGCACCCATGCGAGTGCGGCAACGAATACAAGCGCAATCCATACCAGAGTTGCCATGCTGAGGTGTATCGCCTTTATCTCCGGCGTAAAGCCCATCCAGACAGTCAGCGCGCCTACTAGAATCTGAGCCGAGAAGGCAGCGAACAAAAGTAGTCCGCTCAACCCTGAGCCCGGAATATGAAGCCTCTTCTGCCAGGCTGTGTACGCGACTGCCAGCACCAAGAGACCAACTATCACCGCAAAATACCGATGTGCCATGTGCTCGATGTAGGCCCTCCCCTCAGGGAAGAGACTGCCATTGCAAAGCGGCCAGGTCCCGCAAGAAGACCCATATCCCGCGCCCACTATATATGACCCGGACAGGATCAGAAGAAATACTCCGATCAGCGCCGCTGTCGTGAGCCTGCTCTTTCCCATTTCCCCTCTATTCGCAGTATCGGCAGATTCTTCCCTGCCAACACGCCAACTGACAATCACTGCAATAACCAGGGCGGCGACAACACCCTCTGCAATCCCAAGGTGCAACAGTCGCAGCCACCACGCCAGTTCGGTCAGTACCGTCGCCCCACCCAGTACTGCTGCAACCAGCACAAGGGCCAGTGCTATCAGTGCCGAGTTCTTGCCCCAACGATTACGCCTGTAGCGCAGCAACACAACTATTACCGTAGCCAGAACCAGCACACCCAGCAAGGATGCCGAAAGCCTGTGGCTATACTCGATGAGCGTGGCAAACTCAAATGGTGGGATAAGCTGTCCGTGGCAGAGAGGCCAGTCCGGGCACCCTAGGCCCGATCCGGTTACGCGAACGACGCCGCCCAGCGTAACCTGCGCGAAAGCGGCCACAAGTGAAGCCACCGCCAACACGCGAAATAAAGTACGTCCTCCCTTGTCAGGTTTTCGAGTCAGGGACATTGACGCTATTTCGCTCTACTTACCACCCGTCTCAACGGTTTAGTGAGGTACTCGATGCTTCGCAAACCTATGCACAAGAATGTGCATCTTTTCACGAATGCAATTCACGAATGAATATAGCACACGCCCTAATCACCGTCAATCAACCTTGACGCAGTTTACGGCGCGGGGCTAGAATAATCTCTACGGCACGACTGAAATTAGCGTGCAGGTTCCCAGAGAACGCATCTCAAAGTGGCTCGCTAGCTCAATTTGGCAGAGCAACTGACTCTTAATCAGTAGGTTCTCGGTTCAAGTCCGAGGCGAGTCACCACTCCCCTACCTCCCTGGTGCATCCTTTGCACTGACACACTGTATTCCTCCTCACCCCGCGCACCCCCTTGTCAGATTGCCTCATTGCGCCTAATCTAACGGGGCACATTCGCAACTGCTTCATATCGCGCCGCAACGAGGAGGGCTGACAATGTTCTTAATGCGATTCACCGAGCGCGCGTACTACCACTACACGGAAGAGGACGTGCGCAACAGCTACCGCAGTGCCGTCAGGCTCACCTTCCCGAACTCGCACTTTGACACTGCCAAAGCCTCCCACATGTACAACTACTATCTCGATGAGTACGAATACTCGGAAGAGGTCGGCTTCGACGGTCTTATGCTCAACGAGCATCACAACACTCCAACATGCATGGGTGCGGCGATGAACCTCGAAGCCGCAATTCTAGCCCGCACAACCAAGAAGCCGAAAATCGTGCTTCTCGGCAATCCCCTCCCCATACAGGAAAACCCCATAAGAATGGCGGAGGAACTTGCCGAGATCGACCTTATCTCTAAAGGCAGGCTCGTATCCGGCTTCGTGCGTGGCACCGGCGTCGAGTCATGGGCAACGAACACTAACCCTGTCCACAACCGCGACCGCTTTCAGGAAGCTCACGACCTCATCATCAAGACATGGACGACACCCGGCCCATTTCGCTGGGAAGGCAAGCACTACGAGTTCCGCGTGGTAAACCCATTCGTGCGCCCACTTCAGACTCCGCATCCGCCAGTCTGGGTGCCCGGCAGCGCAAGCCCAGAGACGATGATATGGGCCGCGCAACGCCATTATCCGTACGTCTTCCTCGAAGCCGACCCCGATGTAGTCGGCGACGCAAAGCGCATCTACGCCGATGCCGCCAATGAAGTCGGCTATGAGCCTGGTCCGCAGAACTTCGGCTACCTGTTCCGCGTGCATGTGCAGGACACGGACGAGAAGGCTTACGAAGTCGGCAAAGGCTTCCTCTCTGGCAACGCCGGAGTCGGCCGAGTACCGATGCCGATGGAGTACATGAATCCGCCGGGTTACAGCTCAGTTGAGGGCCGCAGAAGGCTCGCCAATATCAACCTGCGCCCCGACCGCTTAGTCGGCGGTGTCGATTCCGCAGGCTATGACCGCGTTGTGCAGCTCAACCGCATCGTCGTCGGCAGTCCCGACACGGTCATCAAGAAACTACGCGAGGTCTTGTCGGTGGTCCGCCCCGGCATTCTTGCCGTCTGGACAAATGACGGCAGCATCAGCCATGAAGACACAATGCGTTGCCTTCGCCTAATGAAGGATGAAGTGCTGCCTGCCATGCGCGAGCTTGGCAAGGAACTTGAACTTCCCGGACCATTCGAGGTTGACCCGTAAATCCGGACATCGACTAAAGAAATGGCGAAGCGAACATAGTCACGCTATGAGGAGAGCATGTCAGACACCAATACATCCGGAGATCATGTCGAAGTCGCGGGCGCGAAAATCCACCTGCTGAAGTCCGGCAGTGGCGACGCAATTCTGT
>MKWU01003322.1_pt1 | contig 21560 bp, 25 predicted proteins | sample 809101 | NCBI WGS metagenome assembly MKWU01 (sample SAMN05860141, study PRJNA318959) | sponge metagenome | host: Aplysina aerophoba | place: Slovenia: Piran, Adriatic Sea, Gulf of Piran | collected 2013-05-07 | reverse complement strand
GAGAACGACCGCCAGGACCGGCATGGTGCCGAACAGGATGCCGGCCATGCCGCTTTCGATATGCTGCTGGCCCCAGGAGAGCGCCCCGAAGGGGATCGCCCCCGTGAGCAACCCCAGCCAGTACAGCGCAATCCACTCCTGCCGGGTCCGCGGCAGGCGCACGCCGAAGGCGCGCATCATGGCCCAGCAGATTGGCGCCGCGATCAGCGTCCGCAATGCCGCGACGGTCAATGGCGGCACTTCGGCGACGGCGATGTTGAGGAAGAGAAAGGTGCTGCCCAGAAGCACTGCCGTCGTCAGTAGAAGGCCCCAGTCGGCCGCATTCATCGGGCGGTTCACGGGGCAGGTTTCATCGAAGGCGGCGCCTTATCGGTTGCCGATCGCACGTTGAATGGCATGAACGCCGGTTCCTTGCCCCGCACCCCGGCATCGGGCGGCAAAGGGGCCGCCCTACCCGACGATTTCCACGTCGCTGAAGAAGAAGCCGATTTCGGTCGCCGCGGTTTCCGGCGCGTCGGAGCCGTGGACGGAGTTGCGCTCGATATTCTCGGCGAACAGCTTGCGGATCGTGCCCTCGGCGGCCTCGGCCGGGTCGGTGGCGCCCATGACTTCGCGGTAGCGCGCGATGGCGTTCTCGCCCTCGAGCACCTGGACGACGACCGGTCCGGAGGTCATGAAGGCGACCAGGTCGTTGTAGAACGGCCGTTCGGCGTGGACGGCGTAGAAGCCCTTTGCCTGCCCTTCCGTCATGCGGGTGCGCCGCTGGGCGACGATGCGCAGGCCGGCGGCCTCGATCATGGCGTTGACGGCGCCGGTCAGGTTGCGCCCCGTGGCGTCGGGCTTGACGATCGAGAAGGTCCGTTCGAGGGCCATGGCGCAGCTGCTCCGTCGATAAAGGGGGCGATGAAGGGGGATGGCATTGGGGGGAAGTGCCGCCGGGTATAGGAATCGCTCGCCCTGCCGTCCATGCGACGGGATGGCGACGCAGGTCCGAAACGGCTGTAGGGGAGGGTTTGAAATTTGTCCGTCAAGGAAATTTCCTGCGCTTTCTCTCATATTTTCCGTGTATTATCAATGAATTAGGGAGTATCAGGATTCGCCGATTTCGTATTTCGCCAAGCAGTCAACACTATTGCAACACCGCGTCCCGTTCGCATTTTCGATGGCGTTTGTCGTTCCCTGGTGTCACCTGTCCGGAACCGGCGCCTTCTCAATCAGAACTTCCACCCGATTCTCGACAGAGCCCTACAGACTTCGGTCCTGTCGTCCACCTTCGCGCGGCAGAACCGCGCCTTGCCGCTTCATCCATGGTCAGGCCGAGGTTCGGGAGCCCGACTGTCGTGTCAGCAGATCGCGCCGGGGCGTTCGACCTTCGGGTGATACACCCGGGGGCGCGGATTGTGAACCGGGCACTGCCGGCAGTTCGCGAAGCTACCCGGTGCGGTCTGCCCATGCCGGTGCTTTCCATGAATGAAGGACGCGCCGGGCGCATTGGTCTACGAGCCGAGAGCGAACTCGCGCCCCCCGGTCGTTGCCGGCAGCCCGGCTCCGTCTGCGGAAGGTAAAGGGCAGACGACCCATCGGGGCGCGATGCGTGTCGTCAGGGCCGCCATTTGAGCACTTGCCGCCGGTGTATTCCAGCGCAGGCCGCATTCCTCTGGCGGCGTCTCCGCAATGGTAGCGCCGTCCCTGTCCTCGCACCGCTGGTATCGTTCCGGCGCGTCGACGCCCCTGAGCCGGATGCTCAGGCCGTGAATCTCGATCGTGTCGCCGTCGACCACGCGGGCCTGCCCGGTAATGCTGTTCTGAGCGGTGCCGATGATTGGGGCGATCACAACGATGATAAATTGGGGTAATACCATCAGACGCATATCAGCACCGGCCCCCTTGGGGTTAGCACCTCAACCTACACCGTGAGACTCGCCGGCATTTCGGCATCGCGCTGACGGCATATGGCCTGCAAAACTGGCGCGAATTCATCCAGCGACTTTATCTCGAATGGGTCGTCTTTCGTTCCTGTGCCTGGCATTGCATCTTTCCCTTCACTAGTCGTTATTGTTGCCTCGGTCGCGCCATGAGTGCCGTTTGACAAAGTCTTCGACGCCGGGATCTATCCGGTCGGGCGGCTTCTGGACCGGGCTGCCCCATATGTCGATTTCGCCCTTCGCCGTCAGGTACAGCCCGGCACCGAATATCGCGACCATGGGCACGACCAAAACGGTCCACAACGCCCAGTTGCCGAAGGCATGGCTTGCGGCACCAGCGAGCAGCAGCCACAGGATCAAGCTGATGATGGTAGCAAGAGTGAGGGAGATGATGCGCCACGCGCCGAGCAGCGTGACCAGAATGGCCGCGACCAGTATCGCGATCACCCCGAGCATATCGTTGCAACCGAAGCCGCTTGCCCCTCGCCACGCTACGCTTGAACACGTTGCGCCAGAATCCTTTCCAGCTTGAGCCGGAGCAGACGCCGTTTCTGCGCTCTAGCCTTCTTGATTTCGTCGGAAATGAATTTCACCATCAGCTTCGCGGCCAGACGCTCCATCCGGCGGTAGGCCGCATCCTCGGCAGCACGGCTGGCTCGGTGTCTGGCTTCGAGGCGCATTTTCGGCTTCTGCCAATCATAGGACAGATCGACCGATTTTCTCAGAATAGCCGTTCGCCGCTTCCATAGCCGCCCCTGTTCATCCTTCAGGGCTCCGCGCTCCTCGTCGGACAAGTCGTTTTTCTGTCCGTAACGAGGATAGAGTTGTCGGTCTATCTCGTCTCTCCGGCGCTCAATTATCATCGTTTCGCGCATCAGGCGTGAGCGGGCCTGTTCGTATTTCTTCTTTGCCTCCCTGCTCGGCCGGTAATCCATATACGCATCCCATGCGCGCTTGGTCTCGACCGTCAGCCTGTCCCACTCGACGAACAGCGAGCTTTTCTTGACGGCATTCCATGCGCGTTCCCGCATGCGCTTGTAGATCGCGACGGCTTGGTTCTCAGCCTGGATTGCCCGTTCCGCTTGTTCGATGTCGGCGTTGTCGTCCGCGAGCGTCGGCCCAGCGGAAACGGCCAAGGCGATCAAGGCACCCGCGAGTGCCTGGCGCGCGCGCTGCATCAAGCGTTCCTCCGCTCAATGCCCAGCGCCCCGCTGGCGCCGGGCCCTGGCAACGTCACGCGATGGTGATGTTTTCGCTTGTTCGCGCAGCGTGCCGGACGCTACGAGCGCCCGGCGCCCAGAGTGCACTCTTGTATTCGGCAAGAGGCATGACAGAAAGGCGGGTACCCGGATGACGTTGCCACGGGCAACTCTGCCAGCGGTGTCATTGCGGTGTCAATGTCGCTGGACCCGGATTGCGCCGTCGGCCTAGTGAGTGTTGATCGGCATTCAGCGTCGACCCCTGTGATTTCTTTTAATTCAACGAGTTAGCGTGCTGATCGGCGTTCAATAACCTTGCCGAACAACATTCCTGATCGCCCGGTCCAGCGCCAGCTCGGCTTCGGCTTTCGCCCGCAGCACATAAGGCTCCGCGAACGGCTGCTGAAACAGGACCGCGCCGTTTACGACTGCCGTAGCGACCGTCGAAACCTGCAATGCCCGCCAGATCCAGCGCCGAACTTTCAACTTTCCGTGCCGGCTGTCACGATTTCAGCTCTTGGATACGATTTACCAAGTCTTCCTGCACGTCCTCGGCCGCACAGGTATCGAAGACCTCATGGTTCCATTCCGGAGCGGTCTCGATCGGACGAAACTTCTCGTTTTCGCCGGTCATGGCCCCTGGTCCCTGCTTAGCATCGGGCGTGGTCATTTACGGTCGGGCGAACCCGGTTCGCAATACTCTATTGAAATGTGGGTGCGTCGGAATCAAGGCGCAGCAAAGTTACCTCTCCCGAATTCGCCGCCGGCTCAGTCTTGGTCGCCAGCCGGACAAGCCGTCGACCCTCCGCCGCCGCTGGTCCAGCACATTCTACGACAACGGCCGTCCGTCGTGGCGCCGCGTCCGCACCCATCGCCAACCCGGAATGTCTCCGTCACGGAACGGTGAGATTGCGGGCTATCCCCGCGCGGGCGGGGGAACCTTATCGAGGCGGCACACGCCCGTCTCCAGGGCGTTCATGTGGAGTGCCTGGAGTGGGACGTCTTCATCTGCCGCTACGATCAGCCGTTCACCGTGTTCTATCTCGACCCGCTTTACTGGGGCCACGAGGCCGACTACGGCAAGGGCATCTTCGCGCAGACGGACTTCGCGCGGATGGCGGAGCTGCTGCGCGGCCTCAAGGGCCGGTTCATCCTCTCGCTGAATGACCGGCCCGAAGTGCGCGAGACCTTCGCCGGCTTCGAGTTCGAGGAAGTCCGGACGACATACACCTCCAATAACCGGCATGCCAGGCGCGCGGCCGAGCTGCTGATCTCGAACTAGAGCTGCCGCTCCAGATAGTCGTGCAGGATATCGGCGAGGTCGTCGCCGTCCGCGTCCGACAGCCCGAGGAACTCGCGCGCCGGGATGTCGCCCCAGGGGATCGGCGCGCCCTTCGCCGTCGAGCCGAACGATCCCTTCTCCGCCCCGAACTGCTGCGTGCCGGCATAGATGAGCGGACTGCCCGCCACGACCTCGCGCGGCCCCGCCTGGTAGACGATCTGGCCGCCGAGATAACCGTCCATCGTGAGGATGCGCCCACTGTTGCGCCGCTTGCGCGCCGTCGTGCGCTCGGAGAGCGGCTCCCAGGGCGCGCCGTCCGGGCCCTTCTCGTCGGCGAAGCGATCCTTCGTGGTCCGGACGAGATACTCGCCCATGTCCTGCATCGCGGGCGTGAGATCGTGCCCCGCGTCCGCGAGCGCCCGCAGGCGCCGCTCGACCTCGTCGACGCCGGTGATCTCGACGGTGAGCCTGGCACCCGCCATGGTCAGTCGAAAAAGATCGGCGAGCGCGCGCGCTTGGAAATCTGCCAGATCTCCAGCGGCTCGCCGTCGGCCTGCATGCGCTCGCGCGGCGCCTTCAGCGTCGCCCGGATCGCGCAGCCGCCGCGGGCCTTCACCCAGTTCATGGCTCTCTCTCCCTGATTGACCTTGATCTTTCAGCTGGCTTCGCTGATAAACCTCTCCGGGGCCGGAGTCACTCCGCCGTCACCTCATGCTTTCGGGCGAGCGCGGGACTGGCGACCCGCCCGGCCCCTCTTACTCCATCCCGATACGCTCCAGCCGCTGCCGCGACGCGCGGAGATCGCGCTCTTTGGCCCGATGCAGCGTCACAAGGTAAGTCCCTGCGTCGTCCGCAGTCATCTTGACGACCGTCTTCCACAGTCGGCCGTCCTCATCGTCGATGAAGCCCCGAACGAACCGGCCTCCGGGCTCGGCGAACATTTCCCCGTCGTCCAGTATTTGCTGAACCATCGCGTAATCCGCCGCGCCGATGTCCGGATGGTTGCGGCGCTGCTTCGCTGCGGTTTCCCCCGACAACAGCACAATGCGCGAATCGTCCAGCGCAGCCACCGGGAACGATGGCCCGGGCCCGGCCTCCTCCAGGAAGCGATGGAACAACGGCTGCTTCCCAAGCAGCGGCGCTCCATCGCCCACGACATCGGCCGACGCCGATCTTCCCACCTGGTAGCCCCAGCCCGGGTCGATGCCCTTCGGCACCTGGACGGTGCGCGGGCTCGGACCCTGCGCGCCCACGGTGACCGTGCGCATCTCCAGCGGCGGCGCGGTGTCCGGTCCGGACTTGCCGAGCCGCTCCAGGTCGCGGTCGTTCAGCGCCTCGGCATAGCACTTGCAGCCCCAGCCGTTCGGCCCGTAATGCGTGTCCCACCACGGATCGTCATGCCGGGGCTATCCCCGCGCGGGCGGGGGAACCAACCGTAACCCCCCAAAGGCCGACTCCGATGGCGGGCTATCCCCGCGCGGGCGGGGGAACCCAGGAGAAAAAGGCGCTGCAAATGAGCCGGATGGGGCTATCCCCGCGCGGGCGGGGGAACCTTTGTGCCATCGAGTCGGTGCCCGGTACGCAGGGGGCTATCCCCGCGCGGGCGGGGGAACCGTCGGCACGTCTCTACGATGGCGGCCCACGGGGGGCTATCCCCGCGCGGGCGGGGGAACCCTGCGCGCGATGACGCCGGCGACATAGGCCGAGGGGCTATCCCCGCGCGGGCGGGGGAACCAACTGACACCTTAAGGAGAGACTTGCACCTTACGGCTATCTCCGCGCGGGCGGGGGAACCAGCCCCTACGTGGTGCGCCGGACCGACAGCGAGGGGCTATCCCCGCGCGGGCGGGGGAACCTTCGAGGTCCTCTACAAGGCCGAGATCGTCGAGGGGCTATCCCCGCGCGGGCGGGGGAACCTCGTTCGCGGCCGGCACAGACCTGAAGATCGAGGGGCTATCCCCGCGCGGGCGGGGGAACCGGTAACGCCGGTCCTCAAGATGTGGGGCAAGGGGGGCTATCCCCGCGCGGGCGGGGGAACCCGCCGAAGCGCGCGGCATTGGATCAGACTTGGCGGGCTATCCCCGCGCGGGCGGGGGAACCACCGAGGCAACATCGCCCTCGTTGTACTCATCGGGGCTATCCCCGCGCGGGCGGGGGAACCAACTGCACGGCGCGGCGGTAAGCGTTCGGACGGGGGCTATCCCCGCGCGGGCGGGGGAACCCGATGGAGGATGATCTTGCAGGCCTCGGTCAGGGGGCTATCCCCGCGCGGGCGGGGGAACCGTCGTGGCAGCTGAACTGCCGCTCGTCGACGGGGGGCTATCCCCGCGCGGGCGGGGGAACCAAGAAGAAGGTCATTCAGGGCGCCGGCATCGAGGGGCTATCCCCGCGCGGGCGGGGGAACCGCGGTTTCAACCGTGTAGCCGTACACGTAGCCGGGGCTATCCCCGCGCGGGCGGGGGAACCGGAGTCGGCGCCACCTACCGGCTGCTCCGGAAGGGGCTATCCCCGCGCGGGCGGGGGAACCGTCAAGATGCGCAACCTGATCGCCACCAAGCAGGGGCTATCCCCGCGCGGGCGGGGGAACCGCGGCGAGCACCGCGGGCACGTCGTGTTGTGCGGGGCTATCCCCGCGCGGGCGGGGGAACCTTTTCGAGGATCAACAGACCACGCTTTTCGAGGGGGCTATCCCCGCGCGGGCGGGGGAACCTGGCCGAACACCGCCGGCAGCAGCGTCTGCACGGGGCTATCCCCGCGCGGGCGGGGGAACCGCGGTTTCAACCGTGTAGCCGTACACGTAGCCGGGGCTATCCCCGCGCGGGCGGGGGAACCGACGTAGAATCCGCTCTGACTCCTGACACGATGGGGCTATCCCCGCGCGGGCGGGGGAACCGAAGGCACCTGGGGCGACGTCCACGAGGTGCAGGGGCTATCCCCGCGCGGGCGGGGGAACCGATCATGACGACGGCACGCGCCGCGGTCCTGCGGGGCTATCCCCGCGCGGGCGGGGGAACCATGGTTACGCCCGGCAACATCGTCGCCGGCACGGGGCTATCCCCGCGCAGGCGGGGGAACCGATCAGTAGTCGGCCTCGGCCGGTTCCCAGTCGGGGCTATCCCCGCGCGGGCGGGGGAACCTCGGCCTTGCAGGCCCGGGCGACGGCCAACAGGGGGCTATCCCCGCGCGGGCGGGGGAACCACGCGCTTTGCCCAACACACCGATTGCCATGTGGGGCTATCCCCGCGCGGGCGGGGGAACCCGCGGCGGATGGCGGGCGTATCGCCGGCGAGGCGGGCTATCCCCGCGCGGGCGGGGGAACCACGTCGCGGTCGACGGCGACATGCTCGACCTCGGGGCTATCCCCGCGCGGGCGGGGGAACCTGGAATAGGCTTCCATGGCCTCGTCGGGCTGGGGGCTATCCCCGCGCGGGCGGGGGAACCATATCTGGGTTCCGGTCGAGGCCGCCGTTGCCGGGGCTATCCCCGCGCGGGCGGGGGAACCTTTCGGGGTCACCCCCCAGGTTGCCGATCAGGGGGGCTATCCCCGCGCGGGCGGGGGAACCCCCGGAATACATCCGGGTTGATCGGAATATAAGGGGCTATCCCCGCGCGGGCGGGGGAACCAAAAGATCACCGTGCTGCAATGCGATACGCGGGGGGCTATCCCCGCGCGGGCGGGGGAACCGTGTCGGCCGGCGTTTCCATTACCCAATCGGGGGGGCTATCCCCGCGCGGGCGGGGGAACCAATTGCAGGCCATCGAGAGTCGGCTTGATGATGGGGCTATCCCCGCGCGGGCGGGGGAACCGCATTGGCCTCGGCGCTCACTTGCAGCCGCTTGGGGCTATCCCCGCGCGGGCGGGGGAACCGATTTGATCCTGCCCGAATCGGCCGCCGTAGCGGGGCTATCCCCGCGCGGGCGGGGGAACCACGTGGATCGTGACAGCCGCCTGGTAGCAGATGGGGCTATCCCCGCGCGGGCGGGGGAACCACAACTCCAACACGCTGCTTGGCGAGACGGGCGGGGCTATCCCCGCGCGGGCGGGGGAACCAACCGCACCTGCAGCGCGGACCCGAAATGGGCGGGGCTATCCCCGCGCGGGCGGGGGAACCATGATGGTGGCGATCTCGTCCTCGTTCAGCAGGGGGCTATCCCCGCGCGGGCGGGGGAACCAGCGCCGGCGTCACCGACAGGTCCGCAGCCGCGGGGCTATCCCCGCGCGGGCGGGGGAACCTCACCTCTACGCCGTGGAGGAAGTCTGTCATGGGGGCTATCCCCGCGCGGGCGGGGGAACCGCGCGCATGGCGTGGCTGATCGGGACCTGGACGGGGCTATCCCCGCGCGGGCGGGGGAACCGCATAAACCTGTTTACATACCGGGGCGGCATACGGGCTATCCCCGCGCGGGCGGGGGAACCAGTCCATGGGACGTGAAGATCGAACACAGGGCGGGGCTATCCCCGCGCGGGCGGGGGAACCAGGCCGATGCGGACGACCGCCAGCAACAGCGGGGGGCTATCCCCGCGCGGGCGGGGGAACCGTGGCGTGCGCTCGTAGCCGGACGGGTCGTAAGGGGCTATCCCCGCGCGGGCGGGGGAACCTCTAGTGATCAACCCATTGATATATTTACGATGTCAAAGATCAACGGGCGATGCGCGCGATACCCCTTGCCGTTTTACGAGAAGGACACCGTCTGCGTCCACGATCTCTTTCAGAGGTTCGCCGAGCGTCTGGATGCGAAGTTTCCCGACGGCTGTCGCGTCCCTCCATACCAGGACGATCGACCCTGTGCGCAGTGCCGCCCACCATGCCGACAACACGTCCCACACCCTTGTTCGCACGCCCGCCGATAGGTCGGGCGCCACATAGACTCCGGGCGCGACTTCAAGCATGACGGAAGTCAGAAAGCCACGATAGCGGACTTCCACGTTACGGGTGACGACCATCGCCAAGGGCATCGCTCGATTATTCCTCCGCGGAGGGTTTCTCGAAAAGGGCTTTTATTCGCTCGATCATCGCGGGGATCACATGTTCGCGTGCCAATGCTTCCCCCGTCAGCCGGCGGGTAACCCGCTCAATGTTTTCATTCGGGCGTTCGGCGACACGTTTGGCGGCACGGAAAGCGCAGGGAATGGTGAGGGTGTCGCGATGAAGGTCGGCGATGTCCAGAACGAACGATTGCCCTGGGTCCTCGTGGATGAACCCGAGCTGCGGGATCGTCGCGGTCGCGGCGACAGCTATGGCGGCGGCGCCTTCAACCGCGCTCGATGCGTGGTTGAGCGCCTGATTGGGTAGGTCCGCAGATCCCGGGTCGGCGCGATCGTAGCGGCGTCCGCGCCACTCGATCCGGGCTCGTTGGGCGTGCAGGCGATAACTCTCCTTCATTCGCGCACCCTCGATGCCGCGCAGCACGTCCAGCGAGCGATGCGGCAGTACTTTGCCCAGGCGCCAGGCGTACATGCGACGCGCGACATCGATACGTTTGGCTTCGTCGGCCCATAGCCCCGCTTGCCGCCGCGCAAGGCCGGAGCGGTCGGGAATCAGCGGCGGGGCGGTGTAGAGACGACCCCCGTCCTCTCCCACGGCCGCGAGCGCGGTGCGGGCGTAGGCCAGCAGCCGCAGCGCGTCGTGGCTGACAGTGGAGCCGGGGCCGAGCAGGACCATCGATACTCCCTGAAGAGGGATCGCGTAATCGCCGGGCGTAAGCGCATCCGCTGCGGTCGCTTGCCCTTGCAGGAAGGCGAGCGTGCCGTCCCGTGCAGTCAACGCGCCGCGTGCGAGGTAGAGCAGACCGGCCCGGTCCCTGTGCGGGACCTTGGCGCTGTCGAGGCCGAGCCTGCCCTTCAGCATTTACCGCACCGGAACCGGGCGGGCGGCCGGGCGCAGCAGCAGCATGCCATAGCCATAGGCTCGATGCCGCCCGACACCCCGCATCAGCAGCTCGGAGATGGCCGTAGGATCGGTCACGACGAGAACACCGTGCATGGTCGCGTCAGGCCCTTCTGAATCCCGCTTCTCCCGCGCGACGCGCTGGCGTCGGAAGCGAACGAGACGGGTCGCCGAACGGTCGAGCGTGGCCGCGGGGGTCAGCCCTTCGGCCAGCCAGTCGAGATAGACCTCCTGCCGTGTCCGGCCCTCGCCGCTCATGCTGCCCGCCGCCTCCGGGTGCCTGCGCAGGGCCTCCAACAGGAACGCATCGACCTCGCTGCCGGCGCGGATCGTCTCTCTCGGGCCGACCAGGTCGCGCCGCAGTCGCCGGACCGGCCGCGTCCGCAAATCGAAGCCCAACCGTTGCCCCGCGCGCCAGTTCCCCGGCATGGGCTTGCTCTCCAGTCCTTCGAGGCGCAGGACCCTCAGGTGTTCCGGCGGGGCCTGGACTCCCGCCGCAGCGCGCAGGGCTTCCGCGTCCATTGCCGAGTACGCGTAGAGGTTGCCAACCCGTCGGCGGGGCGCGATGAGAAGCCTGAAGCAGGGCAGGACTCCCGGTCCCCAGACTTCGGTCACGAGATGGTGCAGGGCGCGGCCTTCGTCGTAGGCGGCGCCTTTCGACCCGGCCCAGCCGCGTTCGCCCGCCCATCGGGCCAACTGGCCGATGTCGACGGGAACGCGGACCAGATGGAACGCCGTCATGCCGCCGCGGCCGGAACGATCCAGCCCTCCACCACCCTGCGCGCTCCGCCGTGCAGGCCGGTGCGCCAGTTCCGCAGGTCGGCCAGATCGGCAATACGATCCACGCCGTCGCCCGACTCTGGCCCCTGGCCGGCGGGCCATTGCGCGCGCACAGGCGTTCCGCCGCCGGGTACGGCGCGGAGTGCTTCCCAGGCGGTGCCGGCGCTTACCCACCGCTGATCACCGCGCGCCAGCAGCGGCGCTGCTGGCAGGCACGGCTTGCGCCCAAGGAACAGCGGCCGCGCGGGTCGGTCGAGCGCTTCCGCCACCGCGTCCAGAGTCGGCGCTTCCTCGGCCGGATCCAGACGCACGACGATGCGCAGCGACGCGTCGGCGAGATAGTCTCGAGACCGCCTGTGCGGCGCGTCGTAGCTGGCACCTGCCCGTCCCTCCGGTGCGCCGCGGGTTGTCCAGCCCTTGTCGTTTCCGGCGAGCTGCGCATTCTGCGTGTCGGTCAACGCCGCGCCCTCCCGGTCGCAGCGGGCGGCGAAGACCAGCCGGTCCTGCGTCGCCTGATGCAGGTCCCGGTCGGACCAGTGCCAGCCTAAGGCATTGCCAATCAGCCCTGTCAGCATCGAGGCCGCCGGAAAGTTCCGCGTCGGGCCGACCTGGTCGATGGCCACGCCGCCGAAGGCCATCAGCGCCGCTTCAAAGCGCAGGACCAGCCACCGGTGCATCACGCGATGGCCCTTTCCGGCAGGATTCGCGTCCATTCGGCCAGATCGGCCAGAGAGCCGCGTTCCGCGTCGGAAATCGCAGCTTCGTTCGACAGCGACATGACGCGCCGTTCCTCGCCGGTGGCATAGGCCTGGTCGAGCGCGGCGAGATGATTCGCGAGCTCCTCGATCGCCGGGCCGACGTGCGGAGCGCATGGCGTCCGGTACGCCTCGGCGAGGCTGCGCGGCTGCCGGTCGCCGGCTTCCAGCAGCATGAGGGCCGCCCGACCGTAAGGGGCGGTCGAACCGAGCTTGGCGCCGGGCGAGACCTCGGCGATCAGGTAGACGAGATTGCGCAGCACCTGGCCCGCCATGGCCGTGTCGCCGCCAAGATTCGTTGCGAGACCGGACAGATCGACCGCGACGTAGCCATAGAACAGGCCGGAGGTGAGTTCGGTTTCCTGGATCGTGTCGGCACCGGGTTCGTCCTCCCCTAGGTCGTCGACCGCCGTAAAGTAGTCGCTCTCCGGCTCCTCCTCGTGGACGGTGAAGGCGTGGGCGACATGCACGGGCGCCGTGATGTTGGCCTCGGGATCGGAGGTGATCATGCGCCCGAACAACGCGGAGACCAGTCCGGCGGGCAGAGATGCGCTGTCGCGCATCGTCTTGATGTTCGCCTGAAAGTCCTTTCGCCATTTCCGGGCGGTGTCTGCCGCCGCTTTCGCATCTCCCGACGCCTGTTGCGCCAGGTCCTCGGCCTGCGTCTTGAGCCACGTCAGCTCCGGTTCGCCCAACAGGAGTGTCTGGCGGCTTTTCCTGTCACCGCCCTTTTCACCATAGACCGCCAGTTGAAATTCGGCTTCAAGCGCCGCGACAACGTCCTCGGAGAAGTCATCGCGCAAGGGACCGATGACCTTGCGCGTCACCAACTCGCGTGAACGGAACGCCGCCGTCGCCCCGTCGATTCTGTCCAGCGCGTGCGGATCGTCGGCGATTCGCCAATGCCGCTTCAGGCACTGCGAGGAAATCCGCGTGCGCAGCGCGCCGCCGTAGGGCAACCGTTTAGCCAGTCCGCTGTCGTCGCGGTTGAGCAGCGCAGCGGTATAGGAGGTCAGGGTGTGGACTTGCAGAAAACGTGGACGGGTCATCATTCCGTTCCTTCCTCGGACTCCTGGGCCGCGAGTTCTGCGCGGTCGAGCCGGCGATAGTAGGGTTCGGCCAATTGACGCCGGTTATCGGGCGCCAACAGCGTATAGGCGATATCGACAACATTGATGCCGCTGCCTGGGTCGCGGCTCCGGGCCAGGGTGCGGGCCGCGCGCGTCAGCAGGACCGCGCGCTGCGGCCCACGCGCCGCCATGAGTTGCGCGAGGCGCCGTTCGCTGAACACGGGTCTGGGAGGTCTTCCGCCCGGCGGGGGCCAATTCTGGTCTCCTCCGTCACACAGCACCGCGCCGAGAGAGCGCCGGCGATCATGCAGAGGACGCCGCCTGCCGGGATCCCCCTTCTCCGTGAGGATCGCAAGGATGCGCACGATGGCGATCCACTCCGGTTCCTTGTCTGGTCGCCCGATCGTGCCTGAAAACCTTGCGGCCAGTCGCCAGAATTCCGGCGCTGCCGCCTCTTCGGTCATCCGGCGCAATTCGGCAAGCGGGCCAGGCGGCAGGTGCTGCAGCCACCCGGCGGCCGCGCACGCGGCTTCCGCCGGTTTGTCGTCAGACAGCGTCATCGGCCCCCTCCCGGTCGAACAACTCGTGGTAGTAGTGTTTCCATATCCGATTTCGGAGCGCCCGCCGCGCCCGTGCCTCAGCCCTCGGCCGCAAGACCGCCGGGCACGGGATGGACGGCAGCGCCGCCTCGAATTCGGTCTTCGCCGCTTCCCACAGATCGGCAAGGAATGCCCGCTTCGCCTCAAAGGCCGCGTCGTCGCTTTCGGTCGCCACGCCGGCCCGACGCCACAGGCTCGGAAAGAAGAGCCTGTCGGCGGCCCGATCGAAGCGCTTTCGGGCGGGGCCCGCATGAGCGAAGTGTTTTTTCCCAACGGCGCCGGCTTCGCTCTTGCCGCCCGCAGCCGTCAACGCGAGTGCATATCCGAGCGCCTTGTCGAAGCTCTCGATCTCCTTCATCTGCTCCGAGGCAAGGCTTCCGATGCCGCCGGACGAGATTAGCGGCACGATTTTTCCCGGCACCGGCACCACGCGCGACCTGAAGCCCCCAGTCTTGCTGTTGCCGCGCGCGATCGCCTCCGCCACGACGACCATGTCCCCGGATTCGCCGTCTCCCGGACAAGCGAGAAACGGTCTGTTCCAATTGCCGGAGAACAGCAAGTCGTAAAGGCGGCGATAGTGGAAGTCGCCCCTCTCGCCGAGGGTCAAGCTCTTGCCGCTGGTGTCGACCGGCGTCCAGGGATCTCCGGTATTGCCCCTGAGCGCCTTGGCGTCGATCCGCGTTCCCTTCGACGTCGCGCGTTGCGCCGATAGCCGTCCGCCTGACTCTGTCAGGCGCACACGGCGGCAGATCTCGATGAACCAGGGATCGAGTGTGCGGAAATCGAGCTGTCGGCCCTCCGGCCAGTCGAGGCACCAGAGCAGTGCCGGTCCGCCCGGCGTGCCGACGTCGCCGTGCCCGCCCTTCTCCCGCGCGGCCAACAGCAGCTTCACGTCCCGCGCCCACCATGCTGAGGGATCGATGGACATGTCCTCACTGCGGGTCGGCGCGAGGCCCAGCAACGGGCGGCTGGACGAACCGCCGTTCATGCGCGCAATTCCGCTGTTCCCCTTGCCGCCGTACCCTTCGCAGGTCTGCAGCGACACCAGAGCGTAGACCCAGTCTTCCGCCATCGCCTGCCGCGCGATCCCCTGCTTCAGGTCGTGATTGCGCGCGGTGATCAGCATGTCGAGTGCGTCTGGCGTCGCGACCTCCGACCATCTCAATCCGTCCGGCGCCGGGGCCTGCAGGAAGGCGGGCTTGCTCCGGTCCGCCACCGCCAACCGCCAGGGCGAGTCGTCCGGATGGTCCGGCGTCAGCCCGCGCAGGGCCTCTGCCCAGGTCTGCACGTCGAGGGGCGGCCTGTCGCGGACCGCCGTCCAGAGCGCCAGTGCGCCGAGCTGAACGAGGAACATGTGCCAGGCCGGCCGTTGGTGCGGGCGCAGCGCGGGAAACCCCCGCACCTCACCGCGCGCCAGTGCCGCGAGCAGGGCGGGTAGCGAGGCCCTGGGACGACCGTCAAGGGTCAGGATCGGATCGGCGAGGAGATTCATTCGCCGATCCGGTCCCTTCTCACCCCCGCATGCGACGGGGAATCCGTCCCGTGCGACACGGGCGTGCCAGTCACACTGGGTCTATCCCGAAACCAGCTTCGGGGATTACATATGGTGCCAAATGCCAGAACCACGAGCACCGTCCAATGGTGGATGGCATGGCCGTCGCGTCGCCATTCGACCCCAGCCCCCAAACCCAAGTTGAAGCGCATCGTGGCATCTCCTAGGGACGTGATAAAGCACTACCAGTTACAATGTTCAAAACAAATATGCGCTTGCTCACTCCTTGTCAAGGCCGTCTCGTTTCGACTGCCAGCCCCTCTCGCGAATAGCGGAACCGCCAGCCCCCGACCGACAGGACGAGGCTGTCCCCATCGGCGCATATCCCCACAGACTCGTCCAAACCGATGCCGCGGGACCAGCGTGCCGGCAGGGCAATACGATTAATGCAACGACCGAACGGGCCGACCGGCGGCGGATGGAGCCTCAGCACGACCCCCTCCTCGCCGAGCCGCGTAACGATCCGCTCGTCCGAATCGGGAAAGGTCGCGTCTTCGAACCGCGCCTCACGATCCAGAGAGTTGAGGTCAGCGATCATGCCTTCGGCCAGCGCCGCACCGCCGACCTTTCTCTCGTAATTCTCCCAGTCTTGCCCCTTCTCTTCGATCAGCGCGGCGATGCGCTCGGGATGGGTCGCACCCTCGACCAGCGCACGGTTCATTTGCGGTATCCGCCATTCCCGATTCTTCGCGACCGCCCGCCAGGTCAGTTCGAGCCCTGCGAGATCGCGATAGATCCCGTTGATACCCTCCGGGGTTTCCCACGCGCCGAGCCCGTTCTTGAACGCCGGCTTCGCGAGCGCGTCCAGCCCGTCCTCAGGCAACAGCACTGCAACGCGGGCATTGTCGAATTCAAACGGGCGCCGGTAAATGTCATGCCGGTGAAGCCGACCGATCCGTTGCAGCAGCACATCCATCGGGCACAAGTCCGTAACGAGGAAATCGGCGTCGACATCGAGGGACTGCTCCAGCGTCTGCGTGCCGATGACGATGCAGCCTTTGCATTCCCGGTCCTGTTCCGGCTTCAGCGCCGCTTCCACGGCTCGATCCAGGAGGAGTCGGTCCTCCGCAGCGAACCGTCCATGATGCAATGCCGAATACCCTTCGGCCCGCATGAGCAGGGACTCCGCATCGGCCTCAAGAACCGCACGCCACGTCGCCACGGCCGCCGACACCGTGTTGCGGATTACCAAGACCCGAGCGCCATGCCTCGCCGCCGAGATTGCCCGCGCCGCCGCCACCACCGGGTCCATCGCAGGCACGGTCTCCGGGTGCACCGTCTTTGGGCGTTCCGCTTCGCCGGCGGCACGCGGTCCGAGTTCTCCCTTCACCCAGACCGCTGGGTAGGGCGCCGCGTACGCGGCCGTGAATTCCGGCAGGGATTCACCCGTCCAGCGGACCCGCGCTCGCGCGCCAAGCGTGGCGGACATCAGCATCGCGTATCCGCCAACCGCGAGATGTCCATCGAGAAGCCGCTTCAGGACTTCTGTCATGTAGGCGTCGGAAGCATGGACCTCGTCGATCACCAGAATGCTGCGACTGAGCGCACTGCCCCGCAGATGCGCGTGCTTGACCCGAAGGCCCGCGAGCATGGCCTGGTCCACCGTACCCACGGCAATCGTCGCGGCAAGGAATCGGGTTGCGTGTTCGGCAGCCCAACGTGCGGGCGCCGTTTCCTTGTCGTCGTCCCACCGCACCTCCCATCCGGGCAGGCGATGGCCGTCGAACTCGCCCGCCCGCAGCATGCCGGGGATGGCCAGAACCGGCTCCGGCGCGTCCTCGCCGAAACTCCGCCGCATCGCCTCGACAACGCGCCGGTGAAGCTGGCGTGCTGCCGCACGCGTGGGCACGGCGAAATAGAGGCCTGAAACCTTGCCTGCCGCAAAGAGTTGGACGAACCGCCACAGCGCAGCTTCGGTCTTGCCCGATCCGGTCTCGGCTTCGAGGATGACCAGTCGGGCTTCGGACCCCACCGCACCCGCTACCTCCTGAGCGGGCCTCGGCGCCGGGAAGCCCGTCATCTTCGTGAAATCGGGCGCGGCTCGGCCGGCGAGCGTGCGAACATCCAGGCCAACCGCACTCAGCGCCTGCGCCGCCTGACGATGCGCGGTGACGTCGTAGCCGGGATCGAATGGCGCCTGAAACTCGAAAAACCGCCGGTCCGATCCGATCCAGTCGGCCAGGGCAGCAAGTCCGGCGACCGCATGGTGGAACCGGGGCGTATCCGGCAACGGCTCCCCGGCCGCATCGAAGGCTTCTGCGAACCACAGGGTCAACGCGTCGGCTATCGCCCGTGCCTCCGCTCGCCAATCGTAGTGCAGCGAGGATCGCGTATCCCAATTCCTGAGCGTCGGGTCGGTCGGCGGCGACACGGGTCGACCGTGGTGCGCGATCGCTGCAGCGAGGAGAGGGCCGACCGCCTCACCCCATGTCATTATCCGGTGCATCGTCCCATTGAATGGATGCTCCGGCCACTTGCAGGCGAGCGTCAGGAACTCCCAGCTTTCCTTCAGGTGCCCACGCACCGGCCCAGACCATGTCCCCATTGGCCAGCCCTTCGCCTGAAACCCCGGATGCAGCTTCCCGATGTCGTGCAGGAACACCAACGCGGACAGCCGCTGGCGTTGCACGTCGCTGAGCGGCGCTCCGGCCGCCGCATCCAACCGGTCGCAAATGACCGGCAGTTCGATCATCCGCACAAAGACCGCCGCGACATCCATACAGTGATGCGCGAGCGGATGGGTCCTCTCGCCGTCGAATTTACCCCACGCTTCACGCATCTCGCCCAATTCCGCCAAATTGTTTACGGATCGAGCAGCTTCCGTTTCGCGCATGAATCCACTTTCAGTCAAATCAGCCACTTGCAAGGTAAGTGGTGCGAGCTTCCATACCGAGACAGAGTATTACAAAGCGTTCAGCTCCGTGGCTATCCTCGAAACGCGACTGCCGCTCGTAATTTCTTAGGTGTGCGGCGGAATCTGAGTCGGCGGCAGCCAGCATCGAATCATCGTGGGAACGATAACTACGACAAGAGGAAGCGGCGGTCACTTTCGGTGGAGTAGAAAACCGCTGGAGCTCGTTGTCCGGCAACGAGTGAGAAGCCTGCTTTTTCAATTCAGACGGCAAAGTTTGTGTGCAGAAAATTTCGGAATACTCGGTAGGAGGCAGGCCCGTACGGTCGTTCAGCCGGATAGCGGGATACGACTGATCGACAAAGAAATAACAGTGAGCGCTATGGCTTGGGTTGAAAGTTTCCAGAGGACGACCGTCATCGCCTGCACCGGGATAGAATACTGTACGGCTCCCGAAAAAATTCTTGAGAGTGTAGCAGCCCCGATCCAGCTAGCCAGGTTAGGGATCTTTGAATTCCGAGAAATACTCAACCTCTGATTTAACCACATGCTCCACGTTTCGTTTGACGCTCAATACCGAGAGGTGGCGGCAGCTGGCCCTTTCCAATCTCACAGGACATTCCCACCGGGTTGAGCACAGCGCATTTCGTCCCGGCGCAGCGGGAGGCGGCACAATCGCGGCGGACCGGAAGCTGACCGGACCGGGTGCAGCGGCACCGCTACAGCCCGGTTAACTTCGGCGTCCACGGCCGGTCGTCATCGCGAATTGTTATGGCCACCCGCTGCGGCAGGACGGCTGGAACCTCGTTGTTCAACTCTGTTCGCTCATTTCGCGAAATCGTACCGTTCGACAACCCATTCGAGCCAATCGCTCCACTGGGCATCCACGTTGTTTTCGCGGATCCAGCGGACCCAGGATTGGTGGCTGAACGATGCGAAACGAGCTTCGCCGTCAAACAAATTTCTCCAGTCTTCCCTGAAGTCCCGGATGCCCGCGTTCTTCATTGAGCCGATCAGAGTGTCGTTGCGCTCGTCGTAGGCGACGCAGGAAACGACGAGGTCGTACTTGCCCGACCTCGCCAATGCCTCGGCGAGCGCCTGCTGGCGAAACAGCTGGTATCCCGCAATCGCCGCCGGGCACTGCCGAAGGCGGTTTCTTCCGACGCTGCTGATCTGAATGTAGTCCCAATAGCGCCTGTTGAGCCGCCCTTCCGTTTCCCAATTGAGCAGATGACAGTGGGTGGCGGGATCGTCGATCACCAATCCCGTATCGAGACATCGACGCGGGTCCGGGTTGCTGTGCTCCTTTTTTCGACCCGAACATGGGTAGAAGGAGTGCTCCGTGAATTTGTTCTCCGTCAGGACAAGCCCCTGACCACCGCCTTTCAATTCCACAAAGAAGGCGATGTCCGGTGAAGTTTGATTGGCACCTCTACTGCCCTGAGGCTCGCCGAGCAACGTTGCCGGATCGAGCGGATGTTTCTCCGCCCATTCCAGTTCCAACCGACAGACATGCACAATCCGGTCCTCGACGTGCCCGGCGAGGAAATCCGCGAGTAGCCGGGGATCGCGTCTGTGCGGAAAGTAAAGGTTCGCGCACTGCATCCACGAACTTTTCAAGTTGTTGACGCCAGGGTGCATCCGGATGTCGTTTTCTTTGACGTATGCCTTAAGGGAGTGGCCAGAATCGGATCGAATTCCAGGCCAAAGAGCCTCTTCCCAATGCTCTCCAGGTAGTATCCACGGTCGACGGTACTTGCCCTGAAACCCTTGGTTCCTGGTCCGAACGTGTCGACACCGCCATGCGGTCTGCGCTTCATTCATCTCCTGGTCGTACGAGGAACTCATTCCTTCGGTCCTTCAAGCCTCATTTTGCGACGAGGCGATTCGCGACATGAGCCTCTGTCGTAAACGCTGATTAAGCGACGCAGTGCAACGGGCAGGCCGGTACGGGACTTGCCCGGCGTCCGGGCCAGCAAGATGGATGTCATAGCACGGATGGATTCCAACGAATATGTACGGGTATGCCATTCTGACATTGCTGATCGCATTGATAGCGGTGCCGGCCGCCCACGCCGGTGAATTGTACATCGTTGCCTGGAACCTGAAGCACCTGGAAGATGAAAACAGCAAAGGCTGCGTCGGGCGGAACTGCAAACACGCCGCGCAGGCGCGGCAAATCGATGAACCGGATGCTTAAATTGTTGCGTTCGAGTCGGTGGGGGACGCGCCGGCGCGAAGGTTTTCGCGGCATCCGAATGGGATGGATGTCCCGTTGGCCACCCATGCAACGACGCCAGGCTTGCCGGGGCAAGCCCGAGTTTCGTGTCGGGTCCGCAGCGACAGGTTTCCTCATCTGGCGCAGCGTTGCAATTCAGGGCAATGGGGGCTTGAACGAGCTGATTGCCCGCGACGCATTCCGGATCGGTGCGGAAAAAGAGGTCCCATGCCGCCTGGCGAACTGCCGTCTCCAGTTCCGGATGAAGATGCTGCCGTTCCGTCAGCATGCCGGTCCAGTAGGGCATGTAGCAGAGATTCCATCCGGCGGTGAACGCGTCCGGATCCCAGGGGCGGCCCCAGACATGCCGGTCGCCGTAGCCGGACGCGGGTTCGATCCGCCGTCCGGTATAGCGCGCCCAGGCCTGCTGGGCCTTCGCGTTATCCGGCTGCTGCTGTTCACCGGCGCCCGGTCGTCGGAGATCACCGGCCTGCGGTGGGACTGGATACGCAACACCCGCGCGGTCCTGCGCGACTCGAAGACCGGGCCGAAGACGATCCAGCTTCCGCCCCCGGCGCAGGCCGTCCTCTATTCCCTGCCGCGCACATCGCGGTTCGTCTTTCCCGACTCGCGGGGCACGGCGCCGATGACCGACCTCGGTCGCCGCTGGCTGAAGCTGCGGGCGTTCGCCGGGCTCGACGGGGTGCGCATCCACGATGCCAGGCATACCTTTGCCTCCCACGCCGTGATGAGCGGCCTCGACCTCTACACCGTCGGCCGCCTGCTCGGCCATGCCGACAGCGCCTCGACCGAGCGTTACGCGCACCTAGAGGACGAACATGTCCGCGAGGCGGCCGGGCGTATCTCCGGCATCGTGGGCGCGGCGATGTCAAGCGGCCGGAAGCGGGAGGGCTGAATCATGGCGCACAATCCCGCAAAGAAGCCGCTACCGGCAAGGCCGTTGCCGCCGCAAAGCCCCGGGCGTCCGAATACACGCTCTGGGACGGCGCGCTGGCGCATTTCGGGGTGCGGATGCAGCCGTCCGGCGTGCGTTCGTTCATCGTCCAGGTCCGCATCCAGGACCGGATGCGCAAATTCACCCTCGGGCGGTATCCTGAAAAGAGCCTCGCCGATGGTCGGAAGGAAGTTGCGGCTCTGCTGGCCCGGGTGTGGGCCGGCGAGGCGGTTCCGGAACGCAAGGTCAAGGCGCCGCTCTTCCGCGACTTCGCCGCTACCTATCGCGAGCGGCGCAGAAGCCGGTGGAAGCCGTCCTCGCTCAAGACCCATGACATCTACATGCGCAACGCCTTATGCCGGCGTTCGGCAGGATGAGGCTCGACGCCATCGACCATGCTCGGGTCTCGGCGTGGTTCGACGCGGCGAGCGCGGACCGGCCCGGCGCGGCCAACCGCGCCTTCGAAATCCTGCGCGCCATGCTCGC
>MKWU01003319.1_pt1 | contig 21567 bp, 18 predicted proteins | sample 809101 | NCBI WGS metagenome assembly MKWU01 (sample SAMN05860141, study PRJNA318959) | sponge metagenome | host: Aplysina aerophoba | place: Slovenia: Piran, Adriatic Sea, Gulf of Piran | collected 2013-05-07 | reverse complement strand
TTCAGGTCTCCGACCATCTCCTCGGCGGCGAGCCTTCTCCGCGTCAGGGCCTGCACGAACCGGAGCGTCTTGAAGCGGTCCATGCCGAACCACGCCGAAAGCTGCGAGCGGGTGAACACGCCGCCATGCAGGCTCGCCAACGCAATCCATTCGGCGCGGCGGCCTGTCAGGCCGAACGGCTCCAGCGCCTTCTCTCGCCCCTTCAGATGGTCGATCAACGCGACCGCCGCTGGTCGGTGGCTTTGCGGTACATGAGTGCTCCCGCTCCCGCAGTGTAGGACCCGGACTCCGTGGTAGGTATCAAGTGCTGGTGAAGGTGTCGCTGCCGGTAGGAATCGGGAGAGCGCATTCGGCGGCGTCAAGTCGCGTCCGCGGGCATTCGTCCAGAGCCGTCCGGTGCGTTTCCGGATGCGGAACGGTCTCCGGCAACCGCTCCTCCATCGGTTCCAGTAAGAGCCCGGCGAATGCCCGGTTGCGGTTCGAGAAGCGAACGGCGCGGTTGCCGCACTGGTCAAGCAGCCTTCGGGCAGCGAGTTTCAGGAGCGCAGATCGTGCGGTCCATCATCGGAGGAATCGAATGATGGCACGCAAGAAACGAAATCGGCGCTCCCACGGCGCCGGCGAATGACCGGAGCCGGGTGAGGGTGGTCTCCGGCACTCCGATCACTGATGCAGAACGCGCATTGAATGAAGCGAACGCGGATTCAGGTGACCCGCGAGCCCCGGAACATCCTTGAGGGCATCCCGCATGGCACTACGGTAATCCTCCAGAGCACCGGGGAGGGGGACGTCTTCCTCTTCGCGGGGCCGGAGGCGGATCCGGCCAGCGAGGACGACGCAACCGTGCTGGCGGGATATCCGGCCTTTCGCATGGCAACCTGGCACGTAGGCACCGATCCGCTCTGGGCTTGGCGTGGCGACGTTTCCTCGGTCCTCACCCTGCGCTGGTGACGTCACGAGCGGGATCTCCGACTGACCTCCGCGAGCCGAACGACGAATCACGGATCGGTTTTCAACAACGCAGCGGAGGTTTCCCACGCCATTGACCCCATTTTTCCACGAGTCGCCTTCGTGACGGTCGCCTGACTCCCGCCCTGTCGGCCATCCGGTGGGAACGCGTCTTGACTTGTCTCGCGGAACAAACATCTGGCGGTTGGGAGAGACGGGGAAGTGGGCAGCCTTCGGCGTGGGCACATACCTGAGCGGCACGCCCTCATCCGGCCCATCCCGTTCACACACTCGCTGAGCCGCTGCCCCCGCCGAGCCCTGCTCGCGCATCGTCCACCCCCCGGGCCGTGCCTCCTCCCCGCCCTCTCCGCAGCCCGCCGGTCGGCCCCCGCGCCGCTTGCGCGACGCCATCGCGTCCCGGAGGTTGGACGGACGTGGCGCCTCTTCCGCCACGATAAGGAGGGCCGTCCATGGCAAAACAGGCGATCGAAATCGAAGGGACGGTCATCGAGGTCCTGCCCAACGCCACCTTCCGGGTCCGGCTGGAGAACGGCCACGAGATCCACACGTATCTCTCCGGCAAGATGCGCCAGCACTACATCCGGGTGCTGGAGGGTGACCGGGTGAAATGCGAGATGTCTCCCTACGATCTGTCGAAGGGCCGCATCACGTATCGCTACAAGTAGTTCGCAGCTCGCGGGTCGTCTGCTCGCGTCGCAGTCGACGCGGGCATCGGGCGTTGGGAGCGCTACCGACTGGACCCGAACCTGACGCCATCGCAACGTGGGCCTTTCCTGGTCGATTGCAACACTCTCGGCGGAATGTTGGTTCCTTCCTACCGCCGGACTCGCACGAGGGTGAGTGGCAAGGGCCCGGGTCGTATCTCGACGGCAAACGGACGGCCGCTCTCCGGGTCAGTCCCGGCACCCTGGAAGGCGAACTCGCCCGCGATCCGGTCACCGAGCTGGGTGCCGCCGAAGGTGGCGCTGCCGACCATGTGCGCGTCAAGAACAAGTTCCACGAAGTCAGCGTCGTCAGCCCGCAACTCAATGCGTTGGCCAACCCGCGAACCCCGGACCGACCCGCTGCCCTCAACCTGGTTGACCACAACGAACTCCAGGCGGCCCGCGATCGTCCCGTCCGCCTCATTCAGCGAATACCGCACGGTCATGGGTCCAGCGGAACCCGACCAGTCGCCGTTCACGGTGCGATCGTGCTCCGGAGGCGTGATCTCGGGTCCGTCGCTGCACGCGACCGCAAGCAGTAGTAGTGTCAACGCGGCTCTCATCAGGCCCGGTATCGCTACCGCCGCCTCGGCTTTCGCGTCCGAACGCCACGCGCGTGCAGCGTGTTCGAGACGGCCTGTTCCGAAAGCGCAAACCGCTTCGCAACCTCCGCCATGCTACCGCTATCCTCGTAGGCCGCGCAGATCGCATCGCGCTGCAACCGGATCAGTTCGGCTCTGTTGGGGAAGCCGCCCTCGCGCATCGCGATCCTTCCCACCTGGTACGACGACGCGCCGAGATCCCGAGCAATGTGCGCGAACGTCTCGCCGTCCCACGCTTCGTACGATGATCTCACCGCGCACCGCGTCGGTGATCTTACGCGGCTGCATGGGGGACCTCCCCGTGTTTCGATGCCGTTTGGAATTCCGCCACGATATTGGCGCGCGAGCCACGACCTGTAAAGCGCGCGTCCCGGCCTGCTCGGCCGTTCAGCGTCGAACGAAAGTGATCCCCCCGGTCTCGCTCGCCGGGGGCCGTGACCAGCGCCTCCTCAACCGCGGTCTGGCCCGCGGGGGCGGCGACCCGCTGGCGGAGACGGGTTATCTCCGCGAAGTTCCTTTTGCGCAGATCGTGCAGTCCATCTTCGAGGAGGAATCGAACGATGGCACGCACGAAACGAAGTCGGCGCTCTTACGGTGCCGGCGAGTGGGGCCGGAACCGGGTCCGGGTGTTTCCGGATCCGAAGGCCGGATGTTCCAGATCGAGTGGCGCGAGAACGGGCGCAGGCTGAGCCGGTCGCTCAAACATCGCGGTTGGGCTCGGGCGAAGCGGCAGATTCACTGCGAACCGAATCACGGCAAGAAACCACGTAAGTTCAATCAGGACTGCACGATCTGCCATTCTTGCCACTTGAAGGGATCAGGTTTCGCCGAGCCACGATAGCGGGGAATCTCGAATCGAATGGCGGGAATCCTCCCACGCAAGCCTGGGCCCAAGTGGCCCAGCAGGCCAAGCCCATTGACCCAGGTCGCTGAGCCCGGCGCGCACGCATGCAATCCGCAAGCGCGTCTTCCGCGTAGGCCCGACCGAACACTGACTCGGGAGACCAAACGCCGCTCCGCTGTCGTTCCGTTGCCCGGTAGAATGCCTCGCCACATGGAGTCTTCGTACCTTTACTCCCAGCTACCGCGACCAGTGGTCCCTCAGCCTAACCTGATCGTACGACAGACGCGCATGACCAACGAACCGTGGGGTTCGCTCCCCCAGCCCGACTACGCCTTCTACCGCTCGCCTGCAAGCGGCCTCTTCCTGCCCGTGGGCCATTCTCCGGATCACGGCCAACAGACTTCCGACCTCACAGGCGTGATGGCCAATTTCCACGTATGGGTGTCCTGGTCCAACCTTTATGGATCAGCCCCGACATATGATGAGGTCGTTGCCCGGCTTCAGCCCTACGGGCTCGAAAGGGTGCTGGCGACCCTCGGAGCGATCAGTCGAAGGATCTCGATGCCCGAAGATCGCGACACTGTCAAGCCCCAGCGTCAGATCATCTCTCGGGTGTTCGATGACCCACGCCAGCTCGGCAACGACATCGAGACTTGGCGAACGGACATCGCCGACCCCGAGTTCGGTGTTCCGATCGTCAAGGTGTTCCACGAACTTCAGGTAGTGACCGCAGCCAAGATCGCTCTTCTCGAAGTACCTCCGACCCACCCAGACGGCCCGTCTTCTCTCCAGGGTATCGGCGAGGCGCTGCTCATGGTCAATGACCTAGTTGACCTGCATACGCAGAGCCACGAACTGGCCGGAAGCATCCTTGGAGATTCCGACCTCGATCTCTGGACTAGATTTGTCGTGCCGAATCGCCTGTTCCACGGCAGAGGCAATCTCCGACATGCTCTCGCTCGCTCGCACGACCTGTACCTAACCGACCGTCCGCACCTAAGCAGCAAGACCGGCTACGTCAACCTGCCCGACCTGTTTGAGCAAATCACCGGCGTCCCGCCCGACTTAGCCTGGGTGGCAATGTTCGGTGTTCTTGCCAATACGAGGACTGGTCGCCCGAAAGCGCTTCTCACCGTCGACACCTTCCTTGAGGTACTCAACCTGAGTTCCGATGAGGAACGGGCAGTCTTCGCGCTTTTCGCAGCGCGCGCCGACACCCTCCGCCAGAAACTGAAGCGAAGCGGGTGCGGGGCTGACGATCTTCGCGTCTTCGATCCCCTGCCGTTTGGCGAAACACCGGTCGTCGTTCACGATGGCAAGGCGTTTTGCCCGTCGGTAGCGTTCCTCCATCGAAAAATGACCCGAGGCTGGTTTCACATTTTCCTGACCGGCCTCGAAAACGAGGACGAGAGCGGGCGCTTCCTAGCCTACATGGGACCGGTCTTCGAAGACTACATCGATACGCTGCTTCGTCGCGTCTTCCCGAAGGGATCGGCCCGCTACATTGGGCCGGACTTTCTGGATAGCCCTACACTCCCAGGCTCGAAAAAATGCGACGCAGTGATCGTCTACGAAGGTTCGGTGGTGCTGATCGAGGTCAAGGCAACGCTGTTGCATCTTCCAGTGTGGAGAGACGGCGACATCAGAGCCTTGTCAGAGAAGATCGACGATATCATCGGTGATTCCGCTGAACAGTTTGGCGGTACGATTCGGCTCATCGAGGAAGGACATCTCAAAGTGAGGGGTGTCGATCCGTCACGTGTCGAACGCTACCTGCCCTTGGTCGTCACGTTGGAGACGATTCCCAACGACTTCATGGTGTATGGGCTCGTGGACCAGCGGACACGCCGGCGTGTGATGCTTGAGAGTACGAAGGCTAAGCCCGTCCAATGGGCAGATGTGGGAGACGTGGAGGCGCTTGAGACACTCCTCGGAGCGGGACACAGCCTGCATGACATCTTGATGGCCCGGCTGGAGGACCGCTCGTACCGCGAGGAATCCCTTGGGAATTGGCTCATTGGTAGGTACGAACCCGCCGCGCTTGGACCTAACCCATATCTGAAGCGTAGGTTCGACGAGATCGCCGCGCGGGCCGAGGAAGAGCTTCGTTCCCGTCGCCGCGACGACTAAAGGACCCCTCCAGGAGGGTGATTCTGGCACCGTCGAGCTCGTCGGATAACCCCCTCAGACCGTTCGTTTCAGCCCGACCAAGGCTGCCCAGCCAAGCAGTTTCTCGAACTCATGGAGGGGCACCACAGCGTCGAGATGATCTTTCATGGCATCGGTCCACTTGACGAGCAGCCACGGTATGCTGGGTTCTGAGATCGACTGGGGGTGGTGCCCATTCAAGGCCAGGTTGGTTTCCCACAAATCCGTAGCCAATTCAGGGTGACAGTCCACAGCAGCTCCCGCCATCTTGACGATCTGGCAACGATCCGGTCCACATAGCTCGGCCAATAGCACTGGCCCGCACATCGCGGCTTCCCACATGTACGCGGGCCGTCCAGGAACGGAACCTCGTATGGCTGACTCCCAGCCACGCTCGGGCAAGTCACCGAGCCTCCGTCGCAGTTGCCTCACCCCCCGAGCGCTTACATCGTGCGAGCGGATTTCGATGCGATGAGCGGTATTCGCAGTGACATGAGAAAGTACAGTCGCACTGTTGATCGGATCACCCGCGGATGCGTACATCAGCTCTTTCCCTCCCGGATGCCTCATCATCACAGTGCAAATCCAGTCACGGCCACATTGGCTCCTTCACAACCGACGCCGCTAGTAGCGCCTCACACAGATCTACGCCAGCACTTGGCGAAATGCCTGCTTCGTTCAATAAACACAACACCGTCAAGAGATAGCCCGTCTCGAAGAGCGGATACAACTCCAAGCCACTCGTTCCGGTGTAGCCGTCCATCCCTGGATGTATCACAATCGCACCCCGGGCGCTCACCATAGCCTTGGCCCAAGCGTTGACATCTCCGACTATCTCGCGAAATCTCCGAAACGAATCGTCATCGCTCAAACTGGACTGAAGCGACTGAAGTCCTCTCCCCGAGCACTGTTGATCCCGTGCGAGTGTCCGCAATGCCCCCACCATCGCGGGCATTCTCTTCGCCGACCGAATGCCGGCCTTGATGCGGGCAAAGGATTCCAATGCCACATAGACGTCATTGAACTTGTTTTCGAGATACGCCGACGGGGACCTCCAGCGATTGATGACGCGCAGTATCGGCAACCAATACCTCTCGCAGCAGTTGATCCATCGCACGATGCCTTGCAGCCCTCCGATAGCTTCAAACCCGATAGCTGGCTGCGGTGGGATCGAGGCGGACGAAGCATCCTCGGTCTCCCTCCACCGTCTGTACAGGCGGGCACGAAGTGGATCCCCGTCGGCCCGGTCGAAGTGAAGAGTAACGCTCTCGATGGGAACGCTGCGGTGCATACTCACGGCCACCAAGCCATGTAGCATCCTCGCCGCTTGGAGGATGCCATTGGAGCCTACCACCGGCTTCGGTACTTCAAAGCGAATCCGGAGAAATGCTGCTTGCTCGACATGGAACCCGAACCGGGAATTGACAGATTCCGTGTCATGTCCAAATGACAGGTCGGCCCGCGTTCCGGCTTCGGCATGCATGGATGAAGGAGGGGGCTCGAATCTTACCGTCGTCATGTCACCGCCGGGTTCGCGACCCACCCATCCCTCTCCAATCCAGTGCTGAAGAAGCATCTTGGACTTGATCGCAATACCTGTAGTGCGCAGAGACTCCAGATCTTCAAGGGATTGGGGATCCTCTTCCCAATTGAAGTCTTGGCCTGGAGCAAACGTCAATATCTCTCGGGGTGCGTAGTGCTCGCGTGCGTACTGTGGATCAACCCCACTCGTGAAGGTCTTCCGGGATGCATACAGCGCCCAGAAGCTGTAGCCGTCCGATCCGAGTACCGTCGGGATGTCCTGGCCGATGCCGGGCACTGCCGGCGGTCCCCAACGAGAGAAATGGCCATGAATCTTGAGGACTGCACCCCTGCTCTGGTCAAATGTGAGTCTTCCGGGAACGGGATCTCCCGGTGCCGACGGGATGCTCTTCGGCAAACGCTGCCAGACGTTCCTTGGTATGTAGAACCGACCGTGGACATCTAGCCGATTCGGGTCAAGAGTGGGGCTGTTCATCGCGAGGTTCGTTCCTCCTCCACCCGTGCGCCTCCCCGCGCAATGTGGCGAACGTCGCATGTCGTGACGAATCGATCCTGGCCTCTCGGCCAGGTTGGGGCTTCCAGCGGCGGTACGGAGCGGTCCGGTTCCAACGGGCCTGGCGTCATGTCGTCCACTCGGCCGACAGCAACTCCGCCTGTTCGAGCACGGTCCGCGTCGCCTTCTCCTGCTTGTCGGGCGGGTAGTCGTGCTTCCGGAGGATGCGCTTCACCAAGCGGCGGAGATTGGCCCGCACGTTCTCGCGTAGCGTCCAGTCGATCCTGACGTTGTTTCGTATGGTCTCGACCAACTCCCGCGCGATGTCGCGTAGCGTCTCGTCGCCGAGCACCTGCACGGCGCTGTCGTTCGTCCCAAGCGCATCGTAGAAGGCCAGTTCGTCTTCCGTGAGCCCCAACGCCTCCCCTCGGCCGTTCGCTTCGCGCATGTCGCGGGCAAGCTGAATCAGTTCCTCGATGACCTGCGCGGCTTCGATGGCCCGGTTGGCGTATCGGCGGACGGTCTGATCGAGCATCTCGGCGAAGGATCGCGCTTGGACGACGTTCCTGCGCCTGCGGACCGCCAGTTCTCCCTTCAGCAGCTTCCTCAGCAGTTCGACGGCGAGGTTCCGCCGCTTCATGCCCCGCACTTCGGCCAGGAACTCCTCGGACAGGATCGAGATGTCGGGCTTCTCAAGGCCCGCCGCTGCGAAGATGTCCACGACGCCTTCTGAGGCGACGGCCCGGGAGACGATCTGGCGGATGGCCATGTCCAACTCTTCCTCGGCACGCGCCTCCCCGGCTGCACGCTTGGCCAGCACCGACCGGACGGCTTGGAAGAACGCCACGCCGTCCCGGATTCGCATCGCTTCCTCGTGAGGGACCGCGAGCGCGAACGCTTGGGAGAGTTCCCGCACGGCCAGCAGACAGCGTTCCTTGCCGTTCTTCTGCGCGAGAATGTGTTCCTGGGCCGCCGGAAGCAGACTCGTGCGTTCGGCAGGCGTGCCGTCGGTCCACCCCGAGTAGTCGAAGCCGTGGAACAGGCCTCGGCACACCTCGTACTTCTCCAGCATTACGGCGACCGCCTCGGACTGGTCCAGCGTGGTCCTACCGGCACCGCCGCTCTCGGTGTAGGTGGCGAGGGCGCGTTTCAGTTCGTGGGCGAGCCCGAGGTAGTCTACGACGAGGCCGCCCGGCTTGTCCCGGAAGACCCGGTTCACCCGCGCGATCGCCTGCATCAGCCCGTGGCCGCGCATCGGCTTGTCCACGTACATGGTGTGCAGGCTCGGGGCATCGAAACCGGTCAGCCACATGTCCCGCACGATCACGACGCGGAGGGGATCGCCGGGTTCGCGGAACCGGTTCGCCAGTATCTCGCGGCGCTTCTTGTTGCGGATGAGCGGCTGCCAGTCTGGAGGGTCCGATGCGCTGCCGGTCATCACGACCTTGATCTCGCCATCGGCGTCGTCCTCGTGGTGCCACTCGGGACGCAGACGAGTCAACTCCCGGTAGAGGTCGATGCAGATGCGGCGGCTCATGCAGACAATCATCGCCTTGCCGTCGATGGCTTCGAGGCGCCGGTCGAAGTGTGAGACGATATCCAAGGCGATGAGCTTGAGGCGGTGCGGGGCTCCGACGACCGCTTCGAGTTGAGCCCACTTGGTCTTGAGCTTCTCCTTACGTTCGACCTCCTCGCCCTCGGTCGCCTCCTCGAAGTCGGGATCGATCTTCGGCCGTTCGGCCTCGTCCAGAGCCAACCTCGCCAGTCGGCTCTCGTAGTAGATCGGGACGGTTGCCTTGTCCTCGACGGCCCGCTCGATGTCGTAGACGCTGATGTAGTCGCCGAACACCGCGCGCGTGTTGGCGTCCTCAAGCTCAATCGGCGTGCCGGTGAATCCGATGAACGAGGCGTTGGGGAGCGCGTCGCGCATGTGGCGGGCGTAGCCATCGATGAAGTCGTACTGGCTGCGGTGGGCCTCGTCGGCGATCACCACGATGTTGCGGCGCTTGGACAACTTGGGCATCCGGTCGCCCTTCTCCTCGGGGAAGAACTTCTGGATTGTGGTGAACACCACTCCGCCTTGCTCGACGGCCAGCTTGGCGCGCAAGTCGGCCCGGTTCTCGGCCCGGTTCGGCGGCTGCCGAAGGAGCTCTTGGCAGCGGGAGAACGTGCCGAAGAGTTGATCGTCGAGGTCGTTGCGGTCCGTCAGGACCACGATGGTCGGGTTCTCCATCATCGGCTCGCGGGCGATCCGTCCGGCGTAGAAGGCCATGGTCAGGCTCTTCCCAGAGCCCTGGGTGTGCCAGACGACTCCGATGCGCCGGTCGCCCGGCGCGCCTCCGGGCTTCCAGCCCGACTCGACCCGGCCGCCCTCCTCGCCGAGCTGTTTCGCTTCCCGCCTGAGCGTGGCCGCGCGCAGAGTCTCCTGCACTGCCGTCACCACCGCATGAAACTGGTGATACCCTGCCATCTTCTTGGCCAGCTTGCCGCTGCCATCGTCCTCGAAGACGATGAAGTCCCGGACCAACGACAGGAACCGGCTCCGCTCGCACATCCCTTCGAGCATCACCTGCAACTGGGGAAGATGCGGTCCGGCAAGCGTCTCGCCCGTAATCGTGCGCCACGACTTGAACCACTCGCGTCCGGCGGTGAGGGTCCCCATGCGAGCCTTGAGGCCGTCCGAGGCGATGAGCACCGCGTTGAAAGCGAACAGGTCCGAAAGCTCGGCCTTGTAGGTCTGGATCTGCGTCCAAGCGGTCCACACCGTGGCCTTCTCGTCAGCCGGGTTCTTGAGCTCGATCAGGCCCAGCGGAAGACCGTTGACGAACAGCACGATATCCGGTCGGCGCTCGTGCTCGCCTTCGACGACGGTGAACTGGTTGACCGCGAGCCAATCGTTGCTCGTGGGGTTCTCGAAGTCGAGGACGAAGACGTGCGCGCCGCGCATGGTATCCCCTGGGGTCCGGTACTCGACCGTCACGCCATCCACGAGCAAGCGGTGGAACGAACGGTTGCGGGCTTCCAACGTGGAGCCTTCGGGGCGAGTGATCTTGCGGCAGGCGTCGTCCAGTGCCTCGGCAGGAAGATCCGGGTTCAGCCGGTCCAAGGCGTCGCGCAACTGGTGTTCCAGAACGACTTCGGAGTAGTCGGCCCGCTCCGCGCCGTCCGCGTGCGGCGCGATGTCGGGACCGTGGGCCACCCTCCACCCGAGGCCCTCGAGCCATTCGAGCGCGGCGGCTTCGACCTCCGACTCGGTAAAGGAAGATGTGGGCGTCACGTCGCGGATTCCAATGCCCTCTCGGCATCCGGCACGCGGATATCGCCCGAAATGAGCTTGGGGAGAAGCGTGTCGCGGAGCGCGGCGAGGGTAGTCACTTCGGACCTGTTTTTCAGGACTCCCTCCAGCATGCTTCCGATCACTTCACCGAACACCCGGAATACTCTCGGTGACCCGGCCAACACCTCTTGGGTCTTCAACGCCTTCGGTGGCACGCGCTGATGGCTCTTGGAAGTGCCGGTGACCATGGACTTGAGCAGAGCACGGAAGCTCTGATCCGCAAACAGGGCAAACAGAAGACTCCTGTTCGCGGGTGGTCGCGGCGTGAAAACGAGAAACTCGGTCGAGCACACCTGCGGTCTTCCCTTCGAGTCTGCTGGGATCCAGACGCGAGGGATTCGTGGATTCAGTTTGGACAGGAGGACCGCATCCCTGCGTAGCACGGTCTTGTTGCTTCTGATGGCCGCTCCCAGCTCTATGGAGGGGCGCTGGCCAGCATCATACGCCGGGATGCTGAAGTGCTCATACTCCTCTTCGGGCGAACGTAAGGGCGACGTGGACTTCGTATGGTGGTCCGCTAGCCGATCCAATTTGAAGACCTCCCACCCCTCCGGTGTTTCTCCTATCTCGGAATCCACGAGCCGGTCGGGGAACAGGTCGGCGATGTCTTTTGGTAATCCCGTGTCCCGGCCCTCCATCTTGGCCCGGACCGGCTCGAAATCGACGAACCAAGACTTGAACAGCGCCCGCGCCATCTCCTCCAACGTCTCGTTCATCCGCCGGTTCAACTCGATCTTGTCGTCCAACGTGCCGAGGATGTGGGCGATGGCGCGTTGCTCGGGGAGGGGCGGTACCGCCACCTCAAGGTGGGCGAGAGAATCTGTGGGGACCCGCTGGCGTCCAGACGTGCCCGTCATCTGACCAATTGCATAGCTCCGCACGAGATCGGAGCGGGTGACGTAGAAGGCGTACTCTGAGTCGGTGACTTCCGCTCGACCGCGAACAACGATGAATTCCGTAGATCCGTGGCCAACCTTCTGATCGGTGTTGGCGTCGTATCGGGCGATCTTTCCGTTTTCGAGCGACGGCGTAATCCGTGCGAGTAGCGTATCGCCGCAGCAGAACTTGGAGCCGCTTCCGCGAAACTTCCTGACCACCGAAGACCGCACGGAACGACGACCTGGGCCAACGGCGGCCATTTCCACGAACGGAGTCGAGCTACCCCGCTGGATCGGCACGGTAGGGTTGACCAAGAACGCTTCGCTGAACGGCAGGGTGGACCAATTCTCGAAACGTGGACCAGCCGCTTCAGTGCTTACGGTAGGAGCCTGCACGGTCACCGCATGTCGTCGGATAATGGCGCGGAAGCCTTCGTCGATCCGCGCCCAATCCACGATGTCAACCCTGAACGGCAGGTCCGACTCGACCAGGGCTTCGTCCAAGGCCGAAACGGCGCTCAGCGAGAGCGGCTCCCCACCCATGATAGCGAGATCGAGATCCGAGTAGTCCTTGGCGGTCCACGTTGCGCGCGACCCAAACGCCAGCACCTCGCGATCCGGCACGTGTCGGCGCAGGGCGTCGCGGACGATGGCCCAATGATCGCGCCGCAGGTCCACATTGGGGAGTGCGACACTCATGCCGGACGACCGGAACGGCTCAGGTCAGTCATTCCGGGCTTCCAAGGCACGGAGAAGCGCACGGGCGTCATGCACGAAGTCCACCGTGGCCCGGTAGACCGCCTCAGCCTTGTCGAAGTCATAGATGTGGGAAGTGGCGTTCCGCCCGTCATGGTGGCCCATCCAAGCCTCGACGTCGCTGATCAGACGGTTTTCGGCGGCGAAGCGGAAGAGCTGACGCCTCGTCACGCCATCCGCGATGCCCGGACTGATGTTCGCATTCAGCCAGCGGGCGATGAGCTTCCAGCAGAGTTCATAGGTGATCTCGAAGTGCTGGACGACCCCGGCGCGGATCGCTACTCGCTCAATGTCGGTCAACTGACCCATCCGCTCGTCGTTTCCGCTGACGGCGGCAACTTCGGCAAGCGCATTGAGCGATTTCCGGAGGCTGTCGTACTGGAGTGCCATCGTCATCCCGTCACGTTCGTTCGAGTCCCTGCCGGAAACCCGAGCGCCTTCAGGTTATCGGTGATCGCCGCATCGAGCAGAGCACCTTCGGCCTGTTGCCCACGAAGGTCGGCGATCAGCCGCTTCATCTTGTCCTCGAAGGGTTCTCCGTCGTCCTCTCGCGGCTCGACACCGACGTAGCGACCCGGCGTCAGGACGTGACCGTGCTTGCGCACCTCGTCCAGGGACGCGCTCCTGCAAAAGCCGGATACATCGGCGTAGCCATCCCCCTCACTTCCCGTCCGCCAAGCATGGTAGGTGTCCGCAATCCGGGCGATGTCGCCGCCGGTCAGTTCGCGGTGCGTCCGGTCCACCATCCGCCCAAGCCTCCTCGCGTCGATGAACAGGATCTCGCCCCGCCGCTCGCGTCGGCGCGCCAAGAACCAAAGGCAGGCGGGAATCTGAGTCGAATAGAAGAGCTGGCCGGGAAGGGCGATCATGCAATCCACGAGTTCGGCCTCGATCAGATTCTTGCGGATCTCGCCTTCGCCGGACTGATTCGATGACATCGACCCGTTGGCCAGCACGAATCCTGCGATCCCCCTCGGGGCGAGGTGGTGAGCCATGTGCTGCACCCACGCGAAGTTCGCGTTGCCCTTCGGAGGGACGCCGTAGCGCCACCGCTTGTCCCCGGCCAGCCGCTCCCCGCCCCAGTCCGAGACGTTGAACGGAGGATTGGCGAGGATGAAGTCTGCCTTCAGGTCCGGATGGCGGTCGTTGTGGAAGCTGTCCCCGTGGGCGATCTGGCCCCCGATTCCGCGGATCGCCAAGTTCATCTTGGCGAGCCGCCACGTCGTGTAGTTCGACTCCTGACCATAGACCGAGATGTCGCCGCGCGCATGGCCGCCGTTGGCATTGCCGGTGGCGTGGGCGCGGATGAACTCGACGGACTGCACGAACATCCCCGAAGAGCCGCAGCAGGGATCGTAGACCCGTCCCCGGTAGGGCTCGATCATCTCGACCAGCAGCTTGACGACGCAGCGCGGCGTGTAGAACTCCCCGCCCCGCTTGCCCTCGGCGCTGGCGAACTGCGAGAGGAAGTACTCGTAGACGCGACCGAGCACGTCCTTCGACCGAGACTCGGCGTCCCCGACGCGGATGTTGCCCACCATGTCGATCAACTGGCCGAGGCGCTGCTTGTCCAGCGCGGGCCGAGCGTAGTCCTTGGGGAGTACTTCCTTCAAGGCCGGGTTGTCGCGCTCAATCGCAGTCATGGCCCGATCCACAGTCTGGCCCACCGTCGGTTGCCGCGCCTCGGCCTTCAGGCGCGCCCAGCGGGCCTCCGTCGGCACCCAGAAGATGTTCTCCGCGATGTACTCGTCCCGGTCCTCCGCAGCCTCTTCACCCCAGTCGGCCAGCACTGCGGCGCGCCGTTCCTCGAAGGCATCCGAGATGTACTTCAGGAAGACGAGCCCGAGCACGACGTGCTTGTACTCGCCGGCATCCATCGAGCCGCGAAGCGCGTCGGCCATGGCCCACAACTCGGACTCGTACCCGGTTGTGGCTCCGCCGCTGGTCTGTTTGGTGGCCACCTTCGTCAATTTCCTTGTTCTTCGGTCGGTCTGGATCGCGAGCGCCAGAAATATGACATAGGTCGGGTTGCCGTGCATCTTCCGGGCATTGATCGAGATGCCGGGGACATCCGCGCGAGGTCGAAGTCGCTACCGTCTTGACCTCGGCCCGAGAATCTCCAACGTCCACGGCGACTGCGGCAACTGGTGGTCGTAGTTCGGCTCTTCATGCGGTCCACGAGGATCGTCCGCCTCAGCTCGGACTCGAACGCTGGACAGCCAAGATGAATCCCATCGCGGTCGAAATCCGAAAGGCGACGCCCTTCGGATCACCGAAGTGTGGCCGACAAGCACGACCAAAAGAGGCGAAACGCCGGAGGAGAAGCGTAGTTCAGGTTGATCCACCCCACCGCCGAACTGATGCCCCCCGACAGGGGCGCTCGCGGGGATCAGGCGCCGAATCGCGGCCAGTGCGGTCGCGGAGCTGGACAACCCCGTGCTACGGGGCGTTGGACAGAATGCTGCGCAAAGAGCCCCTTTGACGAGTTCGCTCAGGAGACCTGCCGGGAGTTCCACCCGGCCCGGATGGTCCGGCCGACTCTTCCTCCGGGTGAACGGAACGTTCGGTTTTTCGGGTCGAGGGATAGACGCAGCATCGTCCTTCACGATTGCGAGTCGGGAAGATCGTCCGCCTTCTCTCCAGCAAGCAGATGACCTGCCCGCTGCTGAAGCCACTGGTGTAGCCGCTCCCCATCATAGGAATGGGGCGGACGGCACGCCTCTGGACACTCTCGTTCAAACGCTGTCAGCAACCCATGTTCCACGAAACGCTTCCTCCGGACTTCTGGCAAGTATCCGTGAACGACAGCACAAGCCCCGACGTAATCCAAGTTCCGTAACCGCTTCGAGACTCGACTACGCCGGATCCTGTCCCTTACGGAGAGCGTGATCGGAATCGCTGCGAATCCCACAGCCAGTCCTACGGCGATGACCCGGTACAACTCCACGTCCATGCTACCAAGCCACCGGTTCCATGTCTCCAGATCATCTAGCACGCCGCCAAGCCCAATTACGGCCAGCAGAATACTTGGAACACACCACCACCATCTGGTCTTGGCACCCATGCCGCACGATATCGCCCCAATTGTCTTGAGTCCAGGCCTAGTCCGGGTTCGGAATCGAGTGGAAGGCCGTGACCGCCGCGACGAAGATGGCTTCCGATAAGGCGACGGAGCGGACGGTATTGGAGAGGTGCGGGACGACACCCAACTCTTCAAGCTCTTCGCCGACAACCTGGACTTCAGGCGCTGGCTGGCGGACACGTCGTTCGGGCTGGCCTACGAAGCCACGCCCTGACGAGCGCGGCGGATTCCCGAGACGTTGCGGGGGTGTCTTTTGTCCCGACTGGCGGCGGCATCCGCCGAGGTTGAGACGTCCTGACACGCCCTCGAACGTTCTGGAATGTTAGGATATTCCCTACGGGTTACGTCGCTTGCGAGCCCCCCTTCAACGTTCGGGCATGGAGACGTCGAACCAGCAGTTCAACTCGTGCAGGGACAGGGCGCTCCTGCACCTGTGGTGGACGCGAGCATTCCCATCGGCTGGACGGACTGCCGGGCCGAGCGGATTGCGCTCCCGTGCCTCGAAGGCGGGGTGCTCATCCGCGCCCGGTGAGCACGGTTCATGGACGCGGACCCCGAGCAGGTGCCGCGCGGAATGCACGCGCCGGTCGCCAAGAGCTTGGCCGCCGAAACCGTGCCTGGCGTCCGGAGGATCGGACAGGTGTGCCACATCCGTGCCCGGAGCCTCCACCGGGCTCCGGGTGCGGATCGGGAACAGCCGGTATGAGGGTGCTTGGGCGGCACGGTGCGCGAGGGCAGCCCAAGCCGCCGTCGCCGGGGCGTGCGAGCACGCCGAAGGGGCCGATCCGGCGCGGGGTGGCGGAGCGCCCGCAACTGAGGCGGACGGGCTTGTCGGACGCCGCTAAGGCCGGTAAGTATCCATGTCAAGCGGATGCCGTTTTTTCTGGCAGATACCGGTCTCGCGGCTTCTCCAGCGACGGCTCGGTTGCGGCGTCCGCTTTTCCACGGTGCGATCATCCGTGAGCGCTCCCCTCGTGGCAGGGGGTGGGGAAGCCGGGGGTGGTGTACTCTCTCGGCGGATGCGCCGTCCAGATGCGGTCCTGCTGGACGAGCGCGTTGGCGAGGATGAGGAGCTTCCGCATCACGGCCGTCAGAGCGACCTTCCGCGGCTTCCCCTTGGCGACGAGCGCCTCGTACTTCCGCTTCAGGTCGGGATTGTGCTGGGCCGCGACCAGCGCGGGCATGAAGAGCAGCCTGCGAACCCGGTGCCTGCCGCCCTGGATGAAGCTACGCCCCTTCCAGTGTCCGGACTCCCGGGTGATCGGAGCGAGTCCGGCAAGGCTGGCGGCACGGGCGCCGGTGAGCGTGCCCAGCTCGGGCATCAGGACGATCAGTCCGGCGGCGGTGATGTCCGAGATGCCGGGGATGGAGGTCAGGATCTCGGCGCGGCGCTCCAGGGTCTTCTCCTCTTCGAGCCGTCGCCGGATCTCGGCGTCGATCAGCTTGAGTTGCCGGTCGATCTGCCTCAGCCTCTGCCTGGTGAGCCGCTTGCCCACGGGAGTGCGCAAGTTCTTGCCCCGGTTGGTGGTTGCGGTGCGATCCCTGACCAGCGCGTCGCGGACCTGATGGAGCTCGGCAAGGTCGCGCTGCTCCTCCGATCTCGCCTCGGTCGGGCGCAGGTCCTCGACGGCGGCCGCCATGATGGCCAGCATCCGGGCATCCACCGCGTCGGTCTTGGCGCGCCGCCCGATGGAGCGGGCGAAGGACCGGACTTGGAAGGGGTTGATCGCGTACAGGGGGAGCCCGGCCTTCAGGAGGGTGTCCTCGAAGTCGCGGTGGAAGGCTCCGGTGGGTTCGTAAGCGATCCGGTCGATCCCGGAGCCGATCCAGGCGATCAGCTTCCGGAAGCCGGCCCTGTCGTTCGGGAACCGGGACGCTCTCCCCTCGGGGGCGGCGAAGGCGTCGAGCCAGTCCTTGGAGATGTCGATCCCGACGGTGCGGAGGATGCTGCTCATGTGTTCTTCCCTTCTCCTGTGCTTGTCGTGCGAGCCTCGATGCTCGTGTATCCATTCAGGACATTGGGAAGGACGGTGGCGACCACACTTAACCACGGCCCCTTACGGCCAGCCAGCACATCGATCCGACCACCGTCCCTGCTGAGCGCCCGCTCCGGCTCGCTACGCTCGCCTCTGCGGGCTCTCAGCAGCCCGGGCCTTCCCCGTGACCCGGTCATGCAAATCACGCGGGAATCTGCATGATTGGTAGAAACAAGCCAGCATACTCTCCGTGGCCACACTCCGCGTGCCCCAAGAGAGGCTGGCGGGGGGCCGTGCCCCCTCTAACCCCCGACGGCAAACGGCGCGGAGTTGCCGTTGGACGCGCCGTCTGATTCGTCCGTCCGGCAGGCTGTGGGCGGCGTCGAAGACGACGCCGGGGAGACCTCCCCCACCCTCGCGGCGAGTCTCACGTTCGGACGATGAGCCGCGGCGCACGCTTCATCCTTAGCCTCGGGGGAGCCTTCGGGCACCCCTTGGCGCTCCTCCACATAGACGGCGCGGAGGCCGTCTCCGGAACTGCCGACGACGAGTTGTCGGGCGCTCGCGTATGGCTGAGCGCAAGGATCCGGGATGCGCCCGTCCCGGCTGGCCGTTGGGCTTCCCGCACGGGATGGATGGACTGGGAGCGACCCCAGGCGGGGTTGGGATGGCAGCGCACATCTCAACCGTCGCCGTGCCGTACCAGGCACCCGAAGGGCGGGGTCGCTCCCGCCACGACCGCACTCTCCGGACGGCACCGCCGTTCGTGCGGGCGTGGTACAACCGCAACGCGGGCAGCGACATGCGGCACCGCTGCCGCGCACATGGAGGCGGCGATTCCGTGCACATGCACCTCGATGTCGATGTGCACGCGCGGTACGCCACCGACCCCGACCGATCGGCGGTCAGGATCCGTCCCCTCGAAACCGGCTCGAACGCCATACCGATAGCCGTGGATCCTTCCTCCGGACAGGCCCGAATCAAAGCAGAGCCCTCATCTCGCCGAGGCGGTGAAGGCAGCCGTTGAGACCCCCGGCTCGGCGTAGACGAAGACGGCGCGCTCCGCTCGTGCGGTGCGAAGCACGGCGACCTCTGGAAGGCGCTCTGGCACATGGGCGTCAAGATCGAAGTGGTTGCGGTCGCCCGGAGATGGCAAGGAGTGGGGTAGGACAAGCAGGGTGCTGAGCAACTGGTCGCGGTATCCCGGCCCGTCCGAAATCGACAGCTTCCAAGCCACCCTGAAGCGCGCCATCGCCCTTGAGAAGCGGCCGCGCAGGCGTGCGAGCCGGGGGCTCACGGAACGCGTCGATACATGGATGACGGATCGGCTGGCGTGGGCTCGATTCTACTGGGAGACCTGATGTCCGGGGCCGTACCGGAGGTGTGCAAGAGACAATGGGGGTCAATGCACATTTTGGCGCTCCCGTGATGCGCACCGACCGGCCTGCATATCCGCTGGCGCGGCAACGTCTTGCGGCTTCACCGCGCGGTCGGCCGTGGCACAGGAGCCGTTTGGGGCGTGGAGGGTAGCGACCCCAGGGGCACAGGTGCCCGGTTCGGGCGCGGGGCCGGGTTTGCTTGCGCACCCCCGTCCCCGCCCCCTGCTGGGGTCGCTACCCTCGAAATTATCCCTGCGGGAAGGCGAAGATCTCCGCCGTCGCCGTCTTCGGACGACGGAGCCGGCCGGCGACCGGCGGCGGTGCCGCTGCCCCGGCGACTGGCCGGATCGGATGTCGTCCCGGATTGGGGATTCGGCGCCGTGAAGGTCGGGCGGATGTGGCACGCGGGCGCGGTCGTCGTCCTCGGCGTTGCCGGGCTGCCGCTGATCGTGTGGGCGTTGCGCTTCGGGGAGCCAGCGGTTTCGGGCGGCGACCCGGCGTCGGCCGAGCGCGGTGAGGTTGCGGAGCTTCCTCCCGGCACCGGCGCATTGATCGATCTTGCGGCCTACATAAGCGAGGCCGGATCTCGCTTCGCCCGCGAGGACATGCGCGCGGAAACTGACGGCCGGGGGCGTCAAGAAGTGCCTCATGGAGGAGATCGGCCTGTCGGAGCGCTGCGCCGAGACGTGGACGTACAACGTGCTGCACACGAGGCGACACTGCGCCTGGGCCCGCATCGGGCATCACGGCTTGTGGAACGTGCTGACGAACGACATGGACGGAGCGAACGCGGAAGAGGCCGGCAACCTGAACCCCTGTCTGGCCTGCGGCGAACACACCTCCGGGCCGGGTTTCCGGTACGCGGCGGGACGCACGCGGCGCTCCTCGGGGCTCATGTCGGCGACCCCCGGCCACCGGGCGAAATGTACGCGGTCGATCACTAGCGCTACTTTCAGGTGACGCACGGTGCTCTTCCGAACGCGGGGGCAGCGGCGGCCCGGCGACCTGCCCGACCGCGCGTCCAGTGTTCAAATCGAATACGATTGAACGACCTCCCGTCATCCGCGTCAATCGGGCGCGGACCTGCCTCCAGAAAGGGTAACGGACATGGGCAGCTTGCATGATGCCGTCATGCAGTTCGTGGAACAGGAAATGAAAAAGGACCCCGGCGTGAAGAACGCGACCTTGTTCGCGGGCGCCTGCGAGATCGACGAGTCGATCGGGGAGCTTAGGCCGCAACAGTTTCACGCCAGGTATCGGTTGCCGGTGACGCGACGGATGGCGGAGCAGCGGCAGCCCGCACGGTCGCGCAAAGCGGTTCCGGAGCCTGACCCCGCGCCCGCGGCATCCGGCGACGGCGCCGCCGTCATGGAGTTCGTGGAGCGGACGCTCGAAGCAGCCCCCAACGTCTCGAACGCGGACCTGTTCGCAGGTGCCCGCGAGATCGACCCCTCCGTTGCGGAACTCACGGCCCGGCAGTTCCACGCGAGGTATCCCTTGCAAGTGAAGGCGCGCCTCGCAAGGGCCGCCGCACCCAAGCCCAAGACGCCGCCGGAGCCGGAGGTCCCAACGGTTGAAGAGACTGCCCCCGAGGATGCGCTGCCGCCGCAGGCGGGCGACCCGGTTGCGGTCCGCCGTCTTCTGCTCGATCTGGCCAAGGAACTCGCGACTGCGGAAAGCAAGGCGGAAGTGATCGAGGTGATGGCCCGGTTGGACGACTATGTGGCCGAGATCATGGAGGCGGCGCGCGGCTGAGCACAACGAGACGGGTCGAGAGCACCACGCGCCCCTGACCGGCCGGCCAAACGCCTTGGCGGCTTCGAGACATCTGAGGTGGGCGCGGACGACGCCTTCCCCGCAAGGGGACTGCTGGCTGGGAGAGACCCCGTAGCGGCGGGGGGGATGGGGCTGTCCGGCCCCATCCCCCCCGGTGCCGATCGAGGCATGCCGAATAGGGGGGTCTCTCCCAGCCACGTCCAAGGAGCGCGGATCGGCATCGGCGCTCCGCTGGACGTGGCGCAACCGAAAGCGCGCCAGCGGCCTATGGAACCGGAGGCATGTACATCGCAGGCGCGATTTCCTGTCCGGCGAGGAGCGAAGCACCATGTACACTCGTGGATCGGCATCGGCACGGGCCTCCGGCGCTCAAAACAGGCCTCCCGGCAGCCGTGCCGACCGCCATGCCGTGAAGCCACCGATCACCGCTCCGGAGGAAGTGGCCTGGAGCTTGGACGAGCCGCCCGGGGTCGTGCCCGAGAGGCCCTCAACCCCGAAGTGTGACGGCTACGAGCGGGCCGCCGGAAAAGACCGGCGTCGGAGCATGGGACGTGCCGTCTGGTGCCGTCACCCAACCTACGAGGCCCGGTTCCTCTGGTGCAGACCGACGAACCCGACGATGACGCGTTCGTTCTGCTCGTCCCAGGCGAAGGCGATCCGGATCGTGTGGTGCGGGTCGTGACTGGTCCCCTTGCCGAGGTGGGAGGCCAGCTGCCATGCGGTTCCGTTGACGCGGGTCCGGTACCAATCCGGGAACCGTCCCATCGTGGGGGCCGACTGGTTCGACTTGTAGAACCAGCCAGGGCAGGTTTCCCCAATCCGGTCGGTCGGGCCGTTCCGGTACGCCGTGGCGAGCCACGCCAGCGCGTCGAACACCTCGGTGGGATTCGCGAACGGCGTGTCCTCCCTCGAGCGGGAGTTGAGCTTGATAAGCAGCCTGTCGGGGAACATCTTCCGCGCCTGCGCGATGGCTTCGCGGACGCTCCCCACGGGCTCCGCGGCCACCGGCTCACCCTCATTCGTCCGGGCCTGCCTGCGCTCCTCGACGTAGGCGCGCCGCCAGTGCTCCTCCATCCTCCGG
>MKWU01003318.1_pt1 | contig 21568 bp, 20 predicted proteins | sample 809101 | NCBI WGS metagenome assembly MKWU01 (sample SAMN05860141, study PRJNA318959) | sponge metagenome | host: Aplysina aerophoba | place: Slovenia: Piran, Adriatic Sea, Gulf of Piran | collected 2013-05-07 | reverse complement strand
TGCACCGCCACGGCGGCATGCCCTGGCTCTGGAAGCTGGAACGAACGCTCGGTGTCTCCATTCGGGACATTGCCCGGACGATGCGTGAGGGCAATGTTCGTGCCTCATATCCGTGCATATGGATCAACCGGCACGCTTGGGTGGATCGTCGCTGATGTTCGCAGATAGCCTGAACTGATCGCAGGCGGGGATTCGGAGACCGGGACCCGTCTCCGCGTGATGGGTTCGACCGGGCGGCGTGCAATGGGGATTGTGGGCTGTCCATTGCTGGTGGCCGACGAACCGGGATCGTGGGACGTGAACAACAGGCAATTGATGTTCGATGCGATCCAGACAGCACAAGGCAAGCCGGGGTCGGCGTTGCGGGCAATTTACATCGGCACTCTTGCGCCGTTCGGGTTGCCGGGGCACTGGTGGCAAACTTGATCGCGGACGGTTCGCACGGTTCAACGTATGTGCAGGCGCTACAGGGCGACGGCAAGACATGGGACCAGTGGCCGACGATTCGCAAGGCAAACCCGCTGACCATGATCAGCGCGAAATTCCGAGCCAAGTTTCTTGAGGAACGGGACGCGGCGCGGGCGGATTCCCGGTTGGACGGAAAGCAACCTGCAATGTCTTTGTAGGTGCTGTCACAAGTCCAAATCTTGGGCAGAATACGGCGGCCAATTCGATCCGGCATGAGAAGCGTGGCGGTCACTGGTGAATGAATTGCAGCTTACAGGGAGGGATGGACAGTGAGGAACGGATACAGGATGGAGCAGAGAGGACCCACGAACACAGAGGACTTAGTCGACCCAAACGGTATAGCCATCGCTAGGGTTAACCGAAATCTTCTTGACGTATATGCCATGATTCAACCGCTGGCGGATGGGCTCACGCGCAGGGACGCGAACGACGCCACCGAACTTGGGAAATTACTCTCTGAGATGGCGGAAGAGCACTACAAGTCGTCGACGACGTGCTGGCAGCGATTCCACAACTGGCGAAGAGAATTCCTTGGGGACCCGATTTGGGGATGGCTCGCGTTCATCGTGACAGCCGTAGTGGCTGTATTGGGGTGGATGAGTTGACGCGTACAGGGAGCAATGGACAGTGAGGGAAGGATACCGGCTGGAGCAGAGAGGGGGACTCAGCTTAGATCACCTTATTGCACCCAAGGGTGAGCTAGTTGCTTTGGCGGATACTACAACTGGCTCGTATGCCACAGTTCGATCGAAAGTCGAAGGGATTGAGACCAGAAATGTGAACAACGGCACCGAACTGCGAAAGGTTCTAGGTGATATGGCGGAGGAGCACTACCAGTTGACGACCACACCCCATCAGCGATTCCGGGACCGGCTCAACAAGTGCGTTGACTACCCACTTGTGAAGCTTCTCGGCATCCTTGCGGCGATGGTGGCGGCAGTGGCTTCCGTCCTTGCGCTGGTGCGGTAGCTGTCCACGCAACGCGCTCACAAATGCCAAATGCTGCAAAATGGTGCATTTGGTATTTTCTTTTGATCTTGACATAATCGTATACAAATCAATAAGTTATTTAAGAAACGCCGTCGCGGTCCAATAATGGGCGGTAGTTTCAACCGAACCATGAGGCCACGCCGTGACCGAGAATCAGCGCAAGCTCGCCGCGCTGCAAGTCGAACAATCTGAAAAGCGGGAGCGCGCCAAGAGTGATGAATCAGAGGGGCAATGAAAGTACGGTCGGAACCGGCGAAGTGGAAAAGCGGATGCCGCATTCGATCCGGTTCCTGGAGCCGGAATGGGAGCGCATCGAGGCGTTCGCGGCGGCCCGGGGACTCTCGCCCGCGGAGTTCGTCCGGTTCGCGGCGCTGGTGGCGATCCAGGAGCCGTCAGGCGCCTTGCCCGTCCGGCTGGCACCGCTCATTGAGGAGACGTACCGCTTCTGCTAAATCCTTGCGACGAAGAGGCACGAAGAGATGCTGGATGCGGGCGCGCGCGAGGTGCTCGACGTTTTGATTGCTGCCGCCCGCAAGTCGCAAGCCAGGGCCCTGGCTGAGAATTCCGCCTGACCGTTCCAGGAGAACGTCGTTCCGAGCGGGCGCGAGTCGGAACCGGGAATTACGGGTACCGTGAACCGCAATGACGTCGGACCTCGCGTCCTCGGCGTGGTGCCCTTCCGGCTGAGCGTCCACATCGTGTGGCTCCAGCAAAATCTAAAGGTCCGAAAGAAGCGCATCACGACAGGCCAGACAGAGTGTGCTTGACCAGCCATTCGGGCTCGGTTCAGGCGAGGAACAAGGCCCTGTGGAGAAGTGGAGCACCCGCTTGAACCGGCCATGCCCCTCGAGCCAAGGCAGATCGAACACGATTTCGGACTCTGATTGGTTAAGGACGTGCCAACAAGAGCGTGTTCGATTGTTTGGTTCGGGAATGTACGGTCATCCTATTGATTGAGTCCAGGACAAAGACAAGACAGTCGCAATCAATTCTCGAACGTCTTCAAGCCCTGAGCTGAGTATTCCTACCACAAACATCAGGGCCAGAAGAATTGCCGCAATGGGATTGTTCTTTATTCGGCTAATCCATTGATCGGTGAGTGTGGAGCGTGCAAAGCTTGGCAATTGTTGATAAGCAGCGCCGTGCGGATATACGAGGCCAGTGGCAGGTGATTCTCTTCGGACCATCCACCGCGCGAGTTGATCGAGAAGCGCATTGATATCCGGGTAATCCAGTGACTTTTCTGTTGGCGTCAGTCCCCAGTCGAGCGAATTCGGAAAGCCGGTAGTACGTGGGCCGGCGACCGGAGTATCAACGATATAGCGAAGCACCTCCAAAGCGGTTTCCTGTGAAACATGGAGATCTTGAGCGATCTGGTCGACGGAGAGCTTTTGACCGCAGCCGGCTTCGTATTGGCGCTCAAGGTAGCGTAGGAACCGATCCGTTTCTCTCAGCAGTAACCGCGCAGCATTGGACTCGATCAATGGAAGGGCCGCCAGAGCCGGCCGGTACTGCTCTTCTGGCTCTTGCGTGGTAAGGATGAAACCAGTGTGGATCAGCGCCCGGATCGTCTCGCGCTGATCCTTGAAGTCGATCCTGAATTGTCTTGCATCAACCCAGGGTTGGATTTGCGTTCGTTCAAAGAGGGCCACCAACAACGCACTCCCCTCGGGTCCCGCAATCTTTGCCAGCCGAGCTTCAGGTGGCAGCCACTTGTATCTTCTGCGAAGGGGCACGGTGCGAATCTTCTTCCTGGGCCTGTACTGATGAGCGTACGTGATATGGCATTAGTGTAGCGTGTTGCGCTACACTATACAACAACCTAACCTATGGGCATCTCAAGAGTACATAATTATGCCTCCAACCAGAAATGAACCCGTGCATCCGGGTCCTTACATTAAGGAAAATGTACTTCCACCTGGTATATCCGTGACCGAGGCGGCAAGACGAATGGGCATCGGCCGCCCGGCGTTGTCGAACTTGCTCAATGGCAATGCGTCACTTTCCGCTGAAATGGCGGTTCGTTTGGAACGCGCCTTCGGTGCCGATCGACAAGAACTGCTGGATAAACAAGCAGCGTTCGAAAGTGCGACGCGACGGGCGAAAGAGAAAAGAATATCTGCAATGGCATACGTACCGGCGTTTCTGACGATCAAAGCCAATCAGATTCACGAATGGCCGGACGGGAAAATTGATGCACGCCAACTGTTTCCTGTGCTCGTGCGTCGTTTGGTGCGCTCGACGGGCCAGGAGCTGAGCCGCGTCGACTTCCTAGGTTATGACAACGCGGAGGCGAAGGGGCCCGACGGCCAAACCGTTGCGGGTGCGGCCTCGCCATGGGTCCCGCTGGGAAGATCGTTTTGGGAATTTGGCGTGAGCAAGGCTCCGGGAAGGAAAGCCGCGAAGGACTACGCCGCGCGGAGCGGTTCGATCCAGGCATCCGTGAGGCAGGGATCTACGTTCATCTTTGTTACGCCTCGGCAGTGGCTTGGAAAGAACGACTGGGGTGAGGGCATTAACGCGGCAGGGGGTTGTGAGGCCGTTAAGGCTTACGACGCAAGCGATCTGGAACAGTGGTTGGAAGAGTCGATCCCGGCTCAGATGTGGTTCGCCGAGACTCTTGGGATGGAGGTCGAGGGATTCGAGACACTCAGAGGATTCTGGGATAGATGGCGCTGTGCCAGTGTTCCGAAACTCTCCTCGACACTATTCGAGCCGTCTGTCGCAGCTCGGCTCGATGACTTTGGGAGGTGGCTGAATAGGGAGGATCCCGTACAACCGTATGTTGTCGCGGCAGACTCGAAAGAAGAAGCACTGGCTTTCCTAGCATGCCTGTTTCAGAAGGAGGAACTGGTTGGTCGATGGGGTGATTTGCCCGTGATCTTCCACTCGCCGTCAACGCTTCGAAAACTGCGGGTCTCCACCGCGCCTTTCATCCCAATAATTCACACTGACGAGGTGGAGCAGGAACTGGGCGGAATGGACCGGCAACGTCATTGCATCGTGGTTCGGCCACGAAATTCCGTGTTGATGGATCCAGAACGCATTCTCGATCGGCTTGACCACGAGGGTTTCATTGCGGCTCTGCATTCGATGGGTATCGACGGTGAAAGCGCAAACCGGCTTGCAAGGGAATCGGCACGGTCGCCGACTATCTTGCGGCGTCGGCTCTCGAAGTTGGACGCGGTCAAGATACCGAGTTGGGCAAAGGATGCGGCGATTTCACGGGCGCTCGTTGCGGTGGTCTTGGTTGGTGTGTGGCACGCGGAATCGGATGCTGACCGGGCGGTTGTCTCTCGCGTTGGCGGTCGAACGCATGAGGAAATCGAGAAAGAAATGACGGAGCTCTTAGGTCTGAACGACGCGCCGGTCTGGTCGAAAGCCGGGTATCAAGGCGTCGTTTCAAAGATCGATGCGCTGTTCGCGATCAGCGGAAGAGTCACACGTAAGGAACTTGATGATTTTGTGATAGTTGCTGAAATTGTGTTGTCCGAAGCTAACCCGGCACTTGATTTGCCGGAAGATCAAAGATGGGCGGCAGAATTGTACGGCAAGGTGCGGGAACACTCCGCTGCATTGCGCGCGAGCATTTGTGAAACGCTGGTCATTTTGTCCGTACACGGCGACAACCTATTTCGCAGTCGATTGGGAATTTCCGTTGAAGCGGAGGTCCGCAAGCTTGTGCGGAAGCTCTTGGAGCCGTTATCCACCGAAAAGTTACTGTCGCAGGACGATGATCTTCCGCGTTATGCCGAGGCGGCACCGGAAGTGTTCCTGGATGTTATAAGAAAGGACTTAGCGAGCGACGATCCAGCGGTACTCGGGTTATTGACGCCGGCTGACGCCGGGCCGTTCGGTGGTCCGTCGCGAACTGGCCTCTTGTGGGCACTTGAATGTCTGGCGTGGAAGCATCCAGAGAAGGTGAGTCCGATGCTTGCACGGCTGTCAAGAATCAAAATTCGTGACAATTGGACCAACAAGCCAATCAACAGTCTTCGATCAATTTACAGGTGCTGGATACCTCAGACGGCCGCATCGCTCGATGAAAGGATCAAGTTACTTGAATTGCTAGTGGACCAGTTTCCCGATATCGGCTGGAAGGTTTGCATGGATCAGTGGATTGCCCATTCTCAAATCGCCACTCCGAGTTTCCGGCCGCGGTGGCGTAGCGACGCATCAGGTGCGGGTCAGCTAGCGGCAACGAGAGCGGAAGTTCAGGCGTTTAGGAGTAAGGCGCTTGATTTAGCGCTCGACTGGGAAGTACATAGTGATAAAACGCTTGGCGACCTCGTGGAACGGATTCACATTCTGGCGAAGGACGCACAAGAAAAGGTATGGCAATTGATCGAAAACTGGGCGAAATCGAAATCACATTCGGGAAATCGCGAACGGCAGACGTTGGCCAAGCATATTCACCGTTTCGTGCTGACGCGGCCACCCAGCACGAGCGGTTCAGATGAGGCGATAAGAAACCGCGCGCGCGCGGTATGGGAGCAACTCCGGTCCGGGAATGCAGTTGATCGTCATGCATGGCTCTTCGCGGAGCGCTGGATGGATCTGTCGGCGGAGGATTTGGAAGACGAGAATGTCGACACCTCGTACGAGAAGCACAACAAGAGCGTCGATAAATTTCGTAGCGAAGCGATGCGAGAAGTCTGGGAAACGTGCGGATTCCAGGGGATCGAGTCGGTACTTGCCGGAGGTGGCATACCTGATCTCATCGGCGAGTATCTGGCTCGCCATGTGGTTGCTGCAGACGAACAAGCAACCCTGTTGCGCACCTGCTTGGTAGCTAACGACGGTACGGGTGCGTGTATGGATGGATTCATGCGGGGATTTCTGCACAAAATTGATAGCGAACCGCTCGGTCGCGTCATTGAGGCGGTCGTTGGAAATTCCGACACGCAGGAAATTGTGCGTGTGTTTCGTTGCGCACCATTCGGACAAGTCACGTGGCGGCTGCTGGACAATTTCGGCGAAGAAGCAGTCAATCGCTATTGGAAAAATGTATATCCGTACGTTCAGCACCACAACGATGACGAGGTTCTCGAAATGGTGGATCGGCTGCTGGACGCGAATCGCCCGCGAGAGGCGTTCAACGCAGTGAAGTACGACTGGCCTCGAATCGACACAACGCGTCTCAAGCGATTGCTACGCGATGTCTTGACTGTCGATTACGAACCCGAGGGGCACTACCAAGTCAGCCCGCATCATCTGTCGAAGGCCTTGATAGAACTGGGGCAGCGAAATGGTGTGAGCGAAGAGGAGATGGCGCATTTTGAGTTTCAGTACATCGGCATTCTGGATATCGGTGACTATCGCGTTGAAAACTTGGAACGCCAAGTGTTCAAGGTGCCGTTGTTGTTCGTTCGAATCCTCGCATTGGTGTTCAGGCGAAGCGACGGAGGACGAGATCCGGCCGACTGGCATCTGGACGAGTCGCAAAAACAACGCCTGGGTAGCGCAGGATATCGAATCCTGGATCGCATGGCATTAAACCCTGTCAGGGAAGCGGACGGTTCGGTGAATGTCGAAAAACTGCATCGCTGGGTAATCGAGGCACGCGAATTGTGCTTGGAATATGGCCGATCGGAAATTGGTGATCAATACATTGGACAACTCTTCGCAAGAATGGATGTCAAGGACGGGAGCGGGAAGCCGAGTGATTGGGTGTGCGATGCGATGGAACGAGTGGGGTCGAAGGAGATGGGTTTGGGGTACAGCATCGGGGTCAGTAATTCTCGCGGAGCGCATATTCGAGAGGAGGGCGGCACACAGGAACGCGTTTTGGCGGCGCAATACCGGGCTTGGGCGAAGGAGATTAAGTTCAAGTACCCGTACATGGGCCTTGTACTTGAAGACATTGCAACCAATTATGACGATGAAGGGAGGCGGTACGACGACATGGATGCGCTCCGGGACAGGCTGCCAAATTGAAGTGTAAGCGGTTGTCTTGCGATATCGTTGACCAGATCCTGAATTTCGGGTTGCCTTCGTCATTCTATTACGAAGGAGCAGCAAGGAATGGACAAGGACAAACGAGTAGTGGTACGCCGCTCACCGGCAGAGTGGCGGGCGATCATGACGCGTTTCGAGTGCAGCGGTCAGAGCCAGCGGGATTTTTTGTCTGGCCGAGGAGCTGGCGCCGCCGCCGGTGTTCCATGGGCAATTTCGTCCGGTTGCAGCTCGTCCGCGGTCGAATCGGTCGTCGCAGGAAATGCGACGCCAGAATTCAGCCGCGTTCCCGGGGCCGAGCCTCGTTGACACGCAGTGGCCGGCCGCCCAGGTCCTTGCCGTTCAGATTGGCGACCGCGGCTTCGCCCTCAGCCTGATTCGGCATCTCGACAAAACCGAACCCCCTGGACCGTCCCGTCTCGCGGTCGGTAAGAATCTTGACGGAGGACACGTTGCCGAACGCCGCAAAGGCATCCCGCAGTTCGGATTCCATCAAGGAATAGGACAGATTTCCCACATAGATATTCATCGGCACCAGCTCTCACGCCGTTCGTCGATTGAAAAGCAACCCGATCGACGGCGCCAAACCGAGCGTTCCATGCACCAGCCCCTGTGGGCCTCGCCTGGCTTCCGGCCCTCAGCCGTCCATTACTTGGCAACCACCCGCAAAAGTGGATCCACCAATGTAAGCGAGAACCGGCGGGGAGGGCAACAGCCGGCAGCCCACAGCCGGCAGCCAATTCGTTGTCGCCATTCCGGGAATTGGCGGCACGACGGGGGGCTGCAACTATCCGGTCACACCGGCTTCAGGCTGTGGCGGTCACGCTCGACATTGCCATACCTCCCGGGCGACCGAACAAGAATATGGTAATGCCGAGTAGCCGACACCAACCGACCAGAGATTCTCAGAAACGGGCTCCCGTGTGTAGGTATCGCATTTCTGTTTCGTACTGTACAATTCCTCCTCCTTCTTCTCAAGCCCAACAGAGAGGTCCAAAAGATTGTCGAGCGCATTCGTTGTCAAGGCCGTTAGCGACGAGCAGCCTAGCCAGCCAATTCCGGGCGTTTTCGACGAGTTGGTAGCTGGCCGTGCGAGGATCGGTTGGTCGTATCAGGACAATTTGGACTTGCGCTTGCTACTGAACAAGTTGGAAGAGGGCGAACAACTGGACAGCGACGAACAACGCGCCCGCAGATGCTTGGGATTCCTCACGCGACCGGATGTGGGCGATTACTTGCTGTATCCGCATCAGCCAGAGAGAGGCAAGTTCACCGTCGTCCGAGTTTCCGGCAAGTACGACTATTCCACCGCCGACGATGGCCTCAACTTCGACTTCCGGTCATTTAGACCTTGCTCTCTGACGACGCTCGAACCGGTCGACATGTACGACCAAATCGTTTCATCGCAACTCCGCCATCGCCTCGGGCGTCCCGGCCGGTTCTCGCGAGTGTACGACACTACCCCGTTGCTTCTATTCCTGAAGGAATTACCTCTTCAGGGACGACATCAAGATGGCTCAAATACGATGAGTGTACAGAGGATTCACACGGAGCTGCGCCAAAAATTACCCGATGCACTACGAAGGGAATTCGCTCAGGCGGACTTGTCCAGGCGGTTTTGCTCGGACCTTTTTGACCGGATGGGGTATTCGACTGACGTACAGGAGGGCCCTGGCGAGGCTGGATCGGATTTGATTGTCACCATTGGAAACCCTCTCTTGCCCACCGAGTTTCGGATTGGCGTGCAAGCATTTGCCTACGAAGAAACCGTCGAGGAGTGGGCTCTCAAGCGGAAGCTGGACCAATTGATTCAGGGGTGGGAGAAAAACTCGCTGGACTACGGTGTGTTGCTAACGACGGGGCGTTGCAGCGAGCCCGCCAAAACCGCACTCAGAAACTACAACAAGCATGATGAGGACCGCCAGGTGACGTTGATCGAGGGCGATGATCTTGCCGACCTGTTCCTGCAGTACTTCCCACCCGGGACCGAATAGCCGCCCATTCACCCGGTCGAGTTCGCCATGAGCGTACATGCGCAAGACTTTTCGAGTTCTTGAAGACGCGTTAATGTAATTCAGGTCTCAAGAAAATGTTTGACATTTCCAAAGATCAGCTACGCTCATTGAACGATTCCGACCTGCGGGAATTGGTGGCTCGGCTCTGCGAGGCAGAGCTGGGCTTGGCGGGGATTCCGTCAAGCGCCGTGAAATGGGGTGGAGCGCAAACCGCTGCCGACGGAGGGTTGGACGTAGATTGCCAGATCCGGAAACAATCGTTTGCTGGCAATTTTGTGCCGAGAGCCCGCACGGGCATCCAAGTCAAGAAATCGACCATGCGCGTTAGCGAGATCACTAAGGAGATGACTCCCAAAGGAACCCTCCGCCCCATTTTCTGGGAGCTTGCCACAGATAAAGGTTGTTACATTATCGTAAGTCTTGACGACGACCCGACAGATAACAACCGGCAGAAGGAGAGAACCAAACACATGCGAAAGCAGGTTTGTGAGATCCCCGATAACGATAATCCGCAATTGGAATTCTACGGGCGAGGAAGACTCGCCACCAGATTGCATAGTGAGTCAGCTTGAAACTACGGAGAGATTCATGAGTCACTCGAAAGGCCAACGCGTTCGCCATCCCACCGTGCACGAGTGGGGCCTCGGACAAGTGCTCCAGGACAGCAGCGGTGACACAACGCGCATATTCTTTGTGGGCGCTGGAGAAAAGGTGATCTCAAACAGGCATGTGGCTCTCATTCTTGTGAGACCTGAGGATGCTGCAGACCCCGTTCTCGACAATCTGCACTTGAGTGAGGCTCCTGGAATCAAGTACCGTTCTCTGCCGGATTCCATTCAGTATTTTCTTGAACAGTTCCCCGACGGATTCTATGGGTCGCGTTTTCTTGAGGAGGAGAGGGACTACAAGGTTAATGCCCACAATTTGGCCGTTGAACTATTGGACCGCAACGCCATCACCTCATTGTCCGAAGAAAAAGCATACGAAGAGATTGCGGCCAGAGCCCTGAGAGTCAGCAATGCCACGAACCTGATCTTTCCGAATGAGAAGATGGCGCTGAAGGATGGACTACGCGATTCGGAAGCGAAGGAACGATTTGCTCGCGGCCTGATTGCTCTGCTGCATGATTCCGGTCAGTTTGCGGCTCGGTTTGAGCGGTTTGCTGGCATTCTCGGTGACATTGGCGCTGCTCGATGGACAACAGCAACCTATTTCCCATTTGTTCTGTTCCCGAATGAGTTCATGTTCGTAAAGCCGACGGTTACCCAGAATGCAGCAGCGGTATGCAGGTTCGAGATTTCCTACCGACCCCAAGTGAACTGGGGCACTTATCAACGGGTATTGTATTTTTCGAACCACCTGCGGAACCAGCTCGCCGGATTGAGACCTCGAGACATGATAGACGTGCAATCGTTCATGTGGTGTATCGCGCCCAAGACGTAGCGCAATTCTTGCTATTGCCACCGGTGGCGGATGGCGGGGTCTGAGGAAAGCCGTGAAATGTCGCACATCCGACAAGCCAAGACTGAAACGACTGTTCAAGTTTTCGTACTGCGCCAAGCGGGTGCGCGAATCGAAAGGCAGGTGCAAGGATATGTATTGGCGCCAGAGTCAGCAATCTTTCCTGCGAGAGTAATCGGGCCGCAGACCGTAGTGTTCTTCATAGTGCTTCTGGTCCACTACCAGCGCCAGGGAAAACGACTCTGAGGCGTGGCGGGATGCTTCGACATTTTGGACATGCGGACAGCCTGACAGAAGCGCGCGGGCTTTCTGAGGGTCTACTCCTTGCGGCAACACGAAGACCAGCCGCCACGGGCCGTCTTGGTCCCAGCGATGCAACTCAGCATTTTCGTCAGCGGCAAAACCGGGGGGCTCCATCCCGCGTACGACCGATATCCGACCGAACTCTCTCACCAGCGGGTCCAGTGCGGCGGCGAAGGAGCGGGCGGCAGTTTCCTCGGGAATAGGGCAATAGGCGCGCCCGTCGTCGTTCTCGGCGTTCTTGGGCAACAAATCTAGGCCTTCTTCGACGGCGCGCCCGCTGCGGCAGAAATCGAGCAGGTTGAAATATCGCCCGACCCTCACATGGTGGGCCCGTAGATTCTGCTTCTTGCGTGTACCGTGGAGACTGTTTTTTCTGTCGTTTTTGGCGCCTTCGGGTTTGTAGGTGACACACACGAATTCGGTTTCAGGATAGCTAATGACCCGGCCGAGACAATTATCGATAGCTTCGATGCTTATCACTGCCTTCTTCAGGTCACGGCCCTTCTTTCCATCATCCACCAGTCGGTAGAGCGCAATATCCACCGTTGCCTCGCCTCCGTCCCAGCGGTGCTTGTTCGGGAAGGCAGCCTTGCTCTGGTGGTGCCCCGATTTGAAGACCGATGGCCAAAACGCATCCGCAACGCAAATCGGGCCAATGCGATCATTCCTCATCAGGGGCTCCAGCAGATCGTTGCAAAGGCCCCTGGCCAGGGCATCACGCTCGTTGTCCTTCCAGATATTATCGAACGCAAGCGGCTTGCAGCCCCGATAGACTGCGTGGTCAGCTAGGAAATCCAGCAGGATGAAATGCTTCGACAGCCGTGTCGTCTCCCAGCCTGTCAATACTTCCTTCATCGTTTCCTTCTCATGCGATGGCGCAGCTTCACGCCGGGTTCGCATCGTAATAGGTGATTTGAAACATCGTCTCCGTCAGCCAACGTTTGAATCCCGCGTCGTCCATGAACAGCCTGAACAGTTGCGTGTCGTCCTTCATGAGAGATGTCATTACACGCAGCAAGGCCCTATCGTGTTCCACGCGGGCGTTTTCCTTGTCCGAGTTCTCGCGGGCGTTCCTGTAAGCCTCGTCTTCGGCGACGCGTGAGCGGATGGGTCCGGCGATCATATCCGTTATTCGGTCGGCGTCCTCCCATTCGATGTCGCCGAATCGGTTGTTGAAATCCCGCAGAATCTCCGAGAGCGGATCCAACTCCGGTTCGGCACGTCCGCCGCCGCCGGGAGGGGGCACAGGCCCGATCTCACCTTCATCGTCCGGCAGCAGGATCTTTTGCATGCTGCGCTTCTCGATCCGGTAGCTGTCCATGTCGATCGCTTCGAGGATGCCCCTGGAGAGATCGTCTTCCTCGGGCGACGGGAGTTTGGGAATCAGGAAGTTCAGGAAGATGGAGCGCTTTTCCCATCCTGGATTGGTGTAGGGGAGCACGCATCCGAGAAACGCGTAGGTCCTAACGAATGCCTTGGCCCGGCCCTTGAAGCGGATCTGACCGTCCTCGTCGAGATCTTCGAGATAGGTGGCCACGCAATCGTTGAGAATCGGGTCGAGCCGGTCACTGTCCGCTCCGTCGAGGTACCGGGAAACCAGATTGTCGATCTGCTCCTCGGAGTAGACCTGCGCACCGTCCAGGTCGGCCACCAGGTCGTGCAGCTTGTTGGGGTCCGTTTCGTCGGCGAGGACTGTTCCGCGGTAGTAGGGTTCGAAAGCGTCCTGGATCGTGTCGGCATCGTTCAGGAAATCCAGCACGAACACGTCGTGCTTGTCGGGACGCGCCCGGTTCAATCGGGACAGGGTCTGCACCGCCTTGACCCCGGCGAGCGTCTTGTCCACGTACATCGTGTGCAACAGCGGCTCGTCGTAGCCCGTCTGGAACTTGTCCGCGCAGACCAGGAACCGGTAGGGGTGTTCCCGGAATCGCTCCTCGATTCTTGCGGAGGGGAACCCGTTCAAATTGGACTCTGTCCCGGGCTTCCCTCCGAACTCGTGCTCCCCCGAAAAGGCGACTATCGCCTGGTAAGGGCTCTTGCGCTCTTTCAGGTAATCGCGAATGGCGTGGAAGTACTGGACGGCCCGTTCGATGCCGTTGGTCACGACCATCGCCCGCGCCGCGCCGCCGATCTTGTTTTGCCGGATCACCCGGTCGTGAAAGTGGTCGACCATGATCTCGGCCTTGGCGCGGATGGCGTGCTCGTGGCCTTCGACGTAGCGGCGCAGCTTCCTCCGCGCCTTCCCGGTGTCGAACGTCGGGTCGTCCTCAATGGTCTTGGCGAGCTTGTAGTAGCTCGATATCGGCGTGTAGTGGGCCAGCACGTCCAGGATGAATCCCTCCTGGACGGCCTGCTTCATGGTGTAGCTGTGGAAGGCGCTGTGCCTGACCGTGCCGTCCGCCTGCGGATCCGCGTCGCCGAAAATCTCCAGCGTCTTGTTCTTGGGCGTCGCGGTGAAGGCGAAGTAGCTCGCGTTGGGCAGGAGCCTGCGGGACTCCATCAGGCGGTTGATCTTGTCCTCATAGGTTTCGTCGTCTTCGACCCGCCCGGCCTCGGATAGCGCCCCGGACATGGCCGCGCTGGTGCGCCCGCCCTGACTGGAATGGGCCTCATCGATAATGATCGCGAACCGGCGTCCCCGCTGTTCGTTGCCGATCTCGTCGAGGATGAAGGGAAACTTCTGCACGGTCGATACGATGATCTTCTTGCCTTCCTCGAGGAACCGGCGGAGGTCGCCGGATCGTTCGGCATGCCCGACCGTCGCGCAGACCTGGGCGTATTGCTTGATCGTGTCGCGGATCTGCCTGTCGAGGATGCGCCGGTCGGTCACGACGACGATGGAGTCGAAGGCCACGGTCCCTTCATGCTCCAGCCCGATCAGTTGATGAGCAAGCCATGTGATCGAGTTGCTCTTGCCGCTACCGGCGGAGTGCTGGATGAGGTAGCGTTTTCCAGCACCGTTTTCTGCCGCATCGGCGAGCAGATACCGCACCACATCGAGTTGGTGATAGCGGGGCCATATCTGGGTTTTCTTCTTGCGGCCGGTTTTGTCGTCCTTCGATTGGACGACCTGCGCGTAGTTCTCCAGGATGTTCGTCAGGCTCTCTCGGGCGAGCACCTTGCGCCACAGGTAGTCGGATTTGATTCCGTTTGGGTTGGGCGGGTTTCCTGCCCCGTCGTTCCAACCGAGATTGAACGGCAGGAACCACGATGCCTTGCCTTTTAGGTCGGTGCAGAAACGCACTTCGTGGTCGTCCACCGCAAAGTGAGCCACGCAGCGGCCGAACTCGAACAGCTTCTCACGCGGATTGCGGTCGCGCTTGTACTGCTCGATGGCGTCATCGACGGTCTGCTTTGTCAGGCTGTTCTTCAACTCGAACGTGAGCACCGGCAGGCCGTTGATGAACAGTGCGATGTCCAGCGATCGCTGCGTTTCGTCGCGGCTGTAGCGAAGTTGCCGGGTGACGGTGAAGCGGTTCTGCTCGAATCGTTCCTTCGCTTTCTCGTTGCCGGGAGATGGCGTGCCGTAGAAGAGATCCAGATGGTGTCGACCGTGTTTGATGCCATGGCGAAGGACATCGATGGTGCCCCGTTTCGCGATCTCGCCTTGCAGCCGCGCGAGAAACTTGCGCCGGGTTGGGCCGTCTTCGCCCAGCGACAGCGATTCCGCGGCCTCGGGCTGGGTGGCGCGAAGGAACGCGGTCAACTGGACGTGATCGACGCAATGCTCGCGGTCGTAGTCGAGCCAGTTGCCTCCGCTCCAACCTACGCCGCCGTATCCGGTCGCCGGCTCGCCGACGGTTGGTGTTGTGGGCGGCTCGCAGGGATGCCCCGCCAGAGCGGTGCAGATCAGGCGTTCGAGGCCGCGTTCGGAGGTGTCGGTGGTCACGCTTCAGTCGTCAATTAACCGTCAAATAAAATTGGTGGGGTAAAAAACCTTACATATCAATGTACTAGAGAGTTTTTGCACGTGTAAGTCAGGGCTCCCGTCAGTAACTTGTCAAATAAACTGCCCAGTCGGAACTGCCCAGAACGGGAGGTAAGCTCGGCTCCGAGGTCCTGCCGCCTCATTCTCCTTGACGATCGCACCGGCCTTCAGCGCATCGCCAAGCAGGCGGGAGACGACGGCGGAATTGGCAGGCGAAATGCCGAACCGCTCGCGCAATGTCGCGTTGGTTGTTTTCTGACCCATGATGTAGCGCAGAGAGGCATGCTGGTAGACCGCGCGCATTCTGTCTGTCCTGGACATATCCTTGAAGCGCCTGCGCGCAAATACCGTCACACGCGTTGCTCCTGGCGGCGTCTCGATCAGCGGTGCCGGCAGTTGGGCCAATTCGATGGCGAGCATCGCTTTGTCGATCCCGCTGCCGCGCTCCTCACAGATGCCGAAACGCCGCATGAGAGCCGCCAGGGCTTCGTTCCGGGAGCGGGGCGGAGCGTCAATCATGCGTTCCGCGGCGACCAGCGATTCACCCGGATTTGAGATTTCGATACGATCGGCGAAGACCTCCACCATCGGCCCGACGCCGGTCACGGCGAGGTCCTGGTGAATGAGCATGTTGGCTATGAACTCGCGGACGGCGATCCCGGAAAATGCGGCCACATCTTCGCGAATCCCGTTATGGATCACTTCCCTGGCCGGCAGCAAGGCGTCCACATAGTCGATGATCCGTTCGAATCCGTTCGCATATCCGCTGCTGAACTCGTGCTCGCGGGTCGTCTCCATTCTGCTTTTGCCGGGGTATTGAATCACGCGGACGGACTTGCGTTGCAGGTGCGGGAAGTCCCGCAAGTCCTCGGCAAGCAGGATCGCGCCAAGGTTGGTGATGTTCCAGTCATTCGTTACCGTTTGCCGCAGCAATCCGTCGAACGCCAGCGATCCGGCGGCCGCGAGAGTAGGCTGTTCCACAGGGAGTTTCAGGAGCTTGAAATACGCTCGCGAATCCAGTAACCCAAGCGCGTTTTCCGCGCTCATGCTGCCGTTGATCACGCGTTTTTCAAAGGGCACGTGGTCGAACAGCCTCCACAATGCGCGCTCCCGTTCGGGTGCTTCGCGCAGCGGGCGCGTGACGGAGCCGACACGGATGAAATCCATGCCCCTGAATCGCACCGGGATGTTCCGGGCCGGATCAATTTCGGCAAGAACTATCCGCATGCCATCCATATCGATCACGTGAAAACTGAAATTCACCCGGGGTTCCAGCAATCGCAGAAGCCAGTTCTGCAGCGGCTCGTTGCCTTTCTTCGAGGTGTGCGGGTCAAAGGTGGTTCCGACCAGCCTTCCCGTTCCGTCCTCGACGCCCCACAGCAGGTAACCGAAAGGCTGCTCGTTCAGCGCCGCGGCGTTCGCGAGCGCCGAAATGTATTGACCGATTTCTGCGGGGTCTGCGCGATTCCGCTTGTACTCGACCCATTCCGATTCGCCGTCCGGGCGGCACAGCGCGCGTACGAGGGCGGCGTAATCCTTTGTGGAGGGCGGCGGGTTCATGGCATGCGGTCAACGCGCCAGATCTGTTCTCAACTGCGCTGCGTCGTGTTCGAGGACGGCACGAACCTGTCGCTCGCTCACATCCGGAAACCATTCGACGAAGTCGGTGATCGTGGCGCCGGTGGCGAGGTTTTCGTGCAGCGCGTACAGCGGAATCCTCGTTCCGGCGAAGGCCCACGCGCCGCTGATCTTGCGGGAGTTGCGTTCCACCGCCGGGCAGTTCGTCCAGTGCGTCATGCGTTCGCCTCCTCTGCGCTGCTGTGTCCGGCCCTGTGTGAATGCGATTCGGCCTGGATTGTATCGACTCCGTTCTCCCAAGCGATTGCAGCCCTGTCGGGCAATGCCGCCGCCGCCTCGCGGACATCGAGTTTTCCGGTGACGACATCGGCGATTAGGCGGGTGCGATATTCTTGCAAGAGACGGATATTACAGACGGTATGGTCAATGGTGGATGATATGGCTTTGACCTCGCGGTCCAGCAGTTGAGCTATACGCCGCTGGTCTTCAAGCGGGGGGAAAGGCACGTCAACGCGACAAAAGTTTTCGAAGTTGAGGTCTTGGCCATCCCGAATGAAATTGGCAGTCGCTTGGAGGGCGCTGATGTAACCAACGGACTTAAAGAGAAAGCCAAAGAACGGCACAACTACCTCGGTTGCTGGGCGAAGTACCACATATGATGATCGAATGCATCCACGCACCCAGGCTCTTTCCAATCCCCCTTGAAAGCTTCTCATGCTAATGACAAAGTCATCGGGTTCCACGTGGCGCCTTTTTTCGAGGTGTAGTGAGATCCTGACAATTTTTCTTCCAATTCGCTCTTCATAGTCCTTCTGCCCTATCACCCCGAATGCCTGCGTCGCCGAAAGTTGGGTGTCGTCAGGCTCGGCGAGTTCTTTCCGTGGTCGATAAACTCGCTTGCTTCGCTGCATCTCCCAATGGGCTGGAATTGTAGGAAGCCACTCCACCCCGCTCTCCTTGTACTCCGGGTACGGCTCGCCCGTCCGGATATCGATCTGCCCGGTGACGGCCTGGTGGATGAGGGCCTGCTTGTACTCATCGAGCAATTCAATCTGCTTTTCCTTGGCCCGGATGTATTTCTGGATTCGGCGGTCAATGTGGTCGAGGAAGTGGGCGATGGCGGTTTGTTCCGACAGGGGAGGAACGGGAACGCAAAAGCCAGCAAACTTGGTTTCGGCTATAGCCGGATAGGCAATACCCACTGAGGCTGCAGTAATTTGATCGGTAAACCCCTCGCTCTGGCAGAGAAAGCTCAAATAATTGGGAGAAGCATTGGCGGGAGGGGACAACACCGCGAATCCGGTAGAAGCAATCAGGTCAGGGTGCGGGTCTTCGGCATGCCAAACTGCCTTTAAGTAGGTTCTTACAGTCGATATGATCGTGTCACCGCGGCGCACAACCCGCCGTGCCCTGGACGGTGAACGACCAAATCGAACTTTTCGTGGCTGTGTGACCAAACGGCCAGTTCCGACCGTCCCTATGTCCAAGTATTCAAATTCGAAGTCGGGATCAGTGTCCTCGGACAGAACCGCTTGGTTGATCCTCAACCAGTTCTTGAGCCTAGATACGCTCCAATGCGCAGGGATTTCGAGAATCCAAGACACGCCGGAATCTTTCATGCTCAAATAGGGACGAAAGCCATTAGTCATGCGGCTGTTCCGCCTAGAATTTCGCCCAACAAGCCCTCTGTCTCCCGCTCCAATGCAAGTATATCGGCCCGAATCTCCCCCAGCGTCCGCATCGGCTCCGGCTTGAAGAAGTACCGCGTGAAGCTGATTTCATAGCCGATTTTGACGGTTTTCGTCTTGTACCAGGCGTCCGCAGCATAGGGCAAGACCTCGCGCTTCAGGAATGCATCAATCCCTCCTTCCTCCTGAAGCGGTATCTGCTCGGTGTCACGCAATTCGCTGTCCGGTTCGTATTCCACGACAGTCGGCTCGCCGCCGATCGTCGTCTCGAACAGCCCGTGAATCGGGTCGGCCTCGACGCCGCGCTTGTGAATCTTCCGGATGACCGGCGGCGCGTCCTCGCCGCGTTCGCCGTCTTCCTTCAGAGTCTTGATCTCGGCTGGTTTGTAGGCCCGCTTCGGCTCGACGCCCTTGATGCGCAACGGCCGCTCGACCGTCACCTTCCAATGCCCGAAGGCGTCATTGTCGAAGATCTTGCTCTGCTCGGTCTCCTTGAAGTCCAGGAACGTCCGGCAGATCCGCTCGATGTCGTCCTCGCCGAGTTCGCAATTCTTCTGCCCCAAGTTTTTGCGCAGTGACCGGAACCACTGCGTTGCGTCGATCAACTGGACCATGCCCTTGCGGTGCTCCGGCTTGCGATTGGTGAGCACCCAGACATAGGTGGCGATGCCGGTGTTGTAGAACAGGTTGAGCGGCAGGGCAATGATGGCCTCCAGCCAGTCGTTCTCAATGATCCAGCGGCGGACGTTGCTCTCGCCCTGGCCAGCGGCTCCAGTGAAGAGCGAACTGCCGTTATGGACTTCGGCGATGCGGCTGCCGAGTGGGGTGTCCTGCTTCATCTTGGAGAGCTTGTTGGCCAGGAAGAGCATCTGACCGTCGCTCGACCGGGTGACCAGCGAGTATTCGGGGTTGCCGTTGTGCTCGATTACGAACCGCGGGTCGCGCATGTCCTTCTTGCCGCCCATGCGCTCCAGATCGGTTTTCCAACTCTTGCCGTAGGGCGGATTGGAGAGCATGAAGTCGAAAGTGCGCGACGGAAACGCGTCGTTCGCCAGTGTCGAATGTTCGGGTCCGCCGACGATATTCCTGGCGGCTTCTCCCTCGCCCTTGAGCATCAGGTCGGCCTTGCAAATGGCGGCGGTCTCCGAGTTTATTTCCTGGCCGTAGAGGACGGTGGAGACCTTCTTGCCATGTTCCGCCGCCAATTCCTCCAGCGTCTCTTCCGCCAGCGTCAGCATGCCCCCGGTACCGCACGCGCCGTCATAGAGGGCGTATGTGGTGGACTGGATTTGATCGGCGATGGGCAGGAACACCAGCTTCGCCATGAGCCGGACCGCGTCGCGCGGGGTCCAGTGCTCGCCGGCCTCCTCGTTGTTCTCTTCGTTGAAGCGGCGCACGAGTTCCTCGAACATCGTGCCCATCGCATGGTTGTCGAGCCCGGGGAGCATGACGTTGCCGCCCTTGTCCTTCACCGGTTCCGGGCTCAGGTTTACCGTCGGAGACGTGAACTTCTCGATCAGGGCTCCGAGCGCGTCTCCCTTGCTGAGACGTGGGATCTGGTGGCGGAACTCGAAGTTGTCGAGGATTTCCTGCACGTTCGGGGAAAATCCGTCGAGGTAGGCTTCGAAATCTGCTTTTAGCTGCTGCTGGCTGGCCCGTGCCCGGAGGTCGCTTAATGTGAACTTCGAAGTGTTGTAGAACGCCTGTCCCGATGCTTGGCACAAGGCGGCGTCCTGGTCGACGACGCCAGCGCCGTCAAGCATGTCTTTCATGTCCAGAACGGCCTGCTTGGTGCCTTCAAGCACGACATCGAGCCGGCGCAGTACCGTCATGGGCAGGACAACGTCACGATACTTGCCGCGGGTGTAGAGATCGCGGAGAACGTCGTCGCAGATGCCCCAGATGTAGTTCGCGATCCAGTTGATGTCGGCGTTAGTCATGGTTGTTCGCTAATGTGCATGGGAATTGCTCCAAATTGGCAGGCTATTTTAGCGCGTGGCGATACCCGCGAAGCTCCTCCTGTCGGCAAAGGACAATTTCGTTTGGGAGATTCCGGGAATGGAAGTCGGACTGCTAGATGCGGGCGCGGATCTGGTGCAGGTCTATAACAGGCCGGTGGTTGAAGGGCCTTTCTTGCCCCCATCGGATTCAAAAAGCCCTTGAGTGAGCAAGAATTGATTGTTCCGACACCGATGGGCCCTGCACATAGACACGGGCGCGAAATTAACTGTTGACCTGCCGTCCACCAAAGTGTCGAAAGAAGGGATTCCTGTGGTCGTTGCTGACTCTGACAGTCACTCGATTCAAGTCCTAACGCCGAGGGATTCGCGAGGTTCGAGCGACGCAGGTAACGACGACCCATCGGTGGCGCGATTTGGGCTTTGCGGATCGGGGTTGGGGACTGCGTCGATGGTCAAGGGAACCGCTGTTTCCGTAAACCGCATGGCTTGCGCAATGACGCTGGCGGCTTGTTCGGCGGCGTTCTGCAAGGCACCGTCGTCGAGGTGCGCGTAGATGGCGGTCGTATCGCGTCGCCGGTGCCCCAGAAGGCGGCCGACCGTCGGGAGCCCGACGCTGTTCATGACGCCTTGGGAGGCAAAGGAGTGGCGCAGGTCGTGGATTCGCACGCCGGGCAGTTTGGCCTTGTCGCGAACACCCGTCCAGAACGTGTAGAGCCGCGCGGAGGTGAGCCTGCTGGGGAACACGCGCGGGTCATTTTCCCTGCTGGGCAGCGAGGCGATAATCTGTCGCGCCTGCGGTCCGAGCCACAGCGTGCGGGGCCCCGTCTTGGAGTCCGCGAGCCGCGCGCTCGCGCCTTCGTCGGTCAACTCGCCGATTTCCTCCCAGCGCAAGTTCAGTATCTCCGACACGCGCGCCCCGGTGAGCATGAGCAGCCGCAACGCCGCCACGGGCCAGGGGCGCTTCGCACGGCAGGCATCGAGCACCTGTCCGAGGCGGGCGAGTTCCAGCTTGTTCAGATGGCGCGCCACGGGGCGTTTCGGGTTCATCGCGATATTGGCGCACGCGTCGGGCACGTCGCTGCCCAGTTCTCCCCAGTCCCGCGCGGTCCTCAGCATCGCCAGCAGGATCTCGAACGAGCGGTTCGCCGCACCGGGTTTTTCGGCGCTGGCGGCATCGAACCATCTGGATACGCGTACATGGTCGATGGTGTCCAGCCGAAG
>MKWU01003317.1_pt1 | contig 21573 bp, 13 predicted proteins | sample 809101 | NCBI WGS metagenome assembly MKWU01 (sample SAMN05860141, study PRJNA318959) | sponge metagenome | host: Aplysina aerophoba | place: Slovenia: Piran, Adriatic Sea, Gulf of Piran | collected 2013-05-07 | reverse complement strand
CTCACATGGTTCGGACCGTTCGTGCCGAAGCTGGAGCGGGAACGCCTGTTCTGGACCCAAGGGCTGCAGGTCGCCGGGGTGGACGAGGCCGGGCGGGGTGCCGTGGCAGGTCCAATTGTCGCCGCCGCGGTGGTCCTGGATCCTGCTTCCGCCCAATTGGATCTGTGGAAGCAGGTTGACGACAGCAAACGGTTGAAGCCGGACATTCGGTGCAGGCTCGCCGAAGCGATTCAACTCCATGTCATGGGGTGGTCCGTCGCCGCCGTCGCCCCCCGTGCCATCGACAGCATTGGCATTGACCGCGCCAATCAACTTGCCATGGAGCGCGCCTTGCAGAATCTGGGTGCAGGGGCGTTCGACGTAGTGTTGTCCGATTGGATTCGGCAATGGCCCCTGAACCTGGATGCTGCGCCGGCGGCCGAACAGCACCGGGTCAAGAAAGGCGACGCACGGCATGTCTCGATTGCCGCCGCGTCCATCCTGGCCAAGGTTCATCGCGATGCGTTGATGGATCGGTTGCACGACCGTTTTCCGTCATTCGCATTCGGCCGCAACCGGGGATACCTCACGGCGACGCATGCGGCGGAGTTGGCGGCGCAGGGCCCGTGCACCGAACATCGCATGTCGTTCAAGCCACTGGCGGACGAACAGCCGCCACTGTCGTCGATAGAGGGATGACTCGGCGGCAGGCGGAATCCTCGGCGCCACAGGTGCTCGTGATTGCCGGACCCACCGGCATAGGAAAAACGGCCCTGACACGGAACCTCGGCTTGCTGCTGCCGATTGAAGTTGTCAACGCGGACAGCCGGCAGGTGTATCGGCGCATGGACATTGGCACGGCCATGCCCACGCCGCAGGACCAGGCAGCGTGTCCCCATCACCTGTTTGCCGTCCGCGAGCCTGATCAGCCATTGACCTTGGCCGAGTTTCAGGCTCAGGCCGTGGCCTGCATCCACGACATCATGGAACGGCGGAAGGTTCCGGTTCTGGCCGGTGGCACGCCGTTGTATCTGCGTTCCGTCACCGAGAACCTGCAAATCCCGGAAGTGGAGCCCATGCCGGCATTGCGCAAGGAGCTTGAGGCGAAGCTGGTGCGGTTGGGCCCGGCACCGTTGTACAACCGCCTGCAGTCGCTGGATCCGGAAACCGCCCGCGCTACCGATCCGTCCAACGGGCGCAGGATCATCAGGGCATTGGAGATCTTCGTTGCCACCGGGCGGTCGAAGGTTGCGCTGGAAGGTCGCAGGTCGCCCCTGTGGCGGTTGCTGAAAATCGGACTGACCTGCCCCCGCCCGATGCTCCACGCCCGCATCGATGCCCGGGTTGATGCCATGATGGATTCCGGCCTGCTGGCCGAAACCGACAACCTGTTGGCAGCGGGTTACGACCCGGGTCTGCCGGCGTTGTCGGCGTTGGGCTACCGGCAACTCATCCAATTCAGGCAGGGATGCGGATCGCTGGCCGAGGCGGTGGACGCCATCAAGACCTCGACCCACAGGTATGTGCGACACCAATACACCTGGTTCCGCCGCATGGAGGGCATCAGGTGGTACGACACCTCCCAGGTCGGGCTGGACTGCATTGCCCGGGACATACACACCGATTTCGCGGTCGATCGGCCGGCGGAGACACTGGGCACTGCCTGACCACTCGGATTTTCCGCTCCCAAACCAGGTCCTTGGCCTCTTCGTTGTCGTCTCTTCTTCTTGGCCGCGGACCAATCAGGAGCGCGGACCTGACCAAGGTTTTTTGATGTTGTCCGAAGCTTGCGGATTGCAGGTTGTGTCTTCGCCCGAGTCCGACTTTGGCCTTGGTCTCCGCCGGCGCTGTGCCGGAGGCGAATCGGAACCGCGATCCACGGTCCCGTTGCGTTGTCCGGGCCATCGGTTTGGGTTTGGTTGCGCCCGGGTTCCCTGATTTCGTACGGCGGTGCCACAGCGCTTCCCGGGCGACACCGGGTTGGTGCACAGGGACTGCCATGCGCAACGCCAGGAACAGGTGGGTTGTGGCAGATGTGTTCGGGGATCCGTCGGTGCTCGTCCGGCATGCCGCGTACAAGTCAACTTCATGCCTGCGGTGGCTGTGTGTCAATCGGCACCGCGTTGCGGGGCAACGTGTCCCGCCCTTCTACGCGGGGTGTGATTTCGGATCGGTCTCGGTTGTTCCGAGCGGTGCTTCCGTCCGCGAACTCCCGATTTGCGCTGTGGCCCCTGTTTTATACTGGCTGCAGCCGGACCTCGGGTTCGGTTGCCGCAATCGGGTGGCGGCAAGCTGCCGGCTGTGGCTGTGTCCTTCACGTTGGAGTCGTTATCGTTTGAGCGCTTGATTTCTTCGGAGGCGGGCATGCCCCATGGCACGTCTGCGGCCCGAACATGACCGGCACCATGGCAACAGCAGTCGCAACGGGTTCGGACAACGAGCCGCGTGCGGCGGAATCCGTTTACGAGTTTAGGGTTTCCGAATCCGGCGATTCGCCGGGCCTGAAATCGATCCCGATTGTCTACCGCAGCGAACGGTTGTTCACGCCGGCGATGCGGCAGTGGTTCAGGGCCGCGCATCCGGTTCCCTTGCCCACCTACGCCGACTCGGACGAGTTCGAGGTGGAGTTCGACCGGGATGTCCTGGAGGCATTCAACCGGTTCATGCTGAACCTCATGGACACCATGCCGCCGCCGCGCCGCGGCCGCGTGGTCAAGGCGTTCGTGCTGGCGTACATGCTCCACGACGGCGTGAGCCGCAAGACCGGCGAACCATACATCCTTCATCCGCTGGCCGTTGCCGACCGTCTCCGTACCTTGGACATGGATGCCGACTGCCTGAGTGCGGCCTTGTTGCACGATGTGGTGGAGGACGCCGGATTCCCCCTGGAGGAGATCAAGCGGTGCTTTTCGTCCGCCGTCGCCGAAATGGTCAACGGGGTCACGAAGCTGCAGCGTATCAACGTCCTGTCGAGTTCAATGCAGGATCAGGATCGCGAGCCGTCGCAGCGCAAGGCCGAATCGCTGCGCAAGATGTTCGTGGCCATGGTCGACGATATCAGGGTGGTGATCATCAAGCTTGCGGATCGCATTCACAACATGCAGACACTGGATGGGCAAACACCGTTGAAGAGGAAGACCATCGCCTCGGAAACGCTTGAAATCTATGCCCCCCTGGCCAATCGACTTGGCATCGGCCAGTTCAAGTGGGAACTGGAAGACCTGAGTTTCCGCCACCTGGATCGGGAAGCGTACGACGAGATTTCGCAGGCCATGGCGCAAACGCGGGTGGTCAGGGAACGCTGGGCGAACTCGACCCGGGACCTGATTCGGGAGGAGTTGGACAACGTTGGCATCAAGGCCGAGGTGACGGGGCGGCCCAAGCACATTTACAGCATCTACAAAAAGATGGAGCGCAAGGGCATCCCGTTCAGTGAGGTCTATGACATCCAGGGGTTCCGCGTCGTCACCTCCAAGGTGTCCGACTGTTATGCCGCACTGGGCCTCATTCACGGCCTGTGGCGTCCCATCCCCGGCGAGTTTGACGACTACATCGCCAACCCCAAGGAGAACATGTACCAGTCGCTGCACACGGCGGTCATCGGCCCCGGCGGGAATTCGATGGAGGTTCAGATTCGCACTCGGGAAATGCACACGGTGGCCGAATTGGGCGTGGCGTCCCATTGGCAGTACAAGGAACAGATGCGGGCCGGCGGTCCCCCCAACAAGGAACTCACGCACAAGGTGGCCCTCCTGCGGGCGCTCATGGAGTGGAATCAGGACGAGGCAGACGCCGAGGAGTACGTCAACCGCATCCAGTCCGACATCTTCAAGGACCGGGTGTACGTGTTCACCCCCGTGGGCGAGGTCATCGACCTTCCCGCCGGCTCCACCCCGATCGACTTCGCCTACCACATCCATACGGAACTTGGGGAGCGGTGCCGCGGAGCCAAGGTCAACGGGATGATCGTGCAGCTCAACTACCAGCTGCAGAACGGGGATCAGGTCATCATCATCTCCGCCAAGCGGGGCGGTCCCAGCCGCGACTGGCTCAATGTCGAGGCCGGTTACGTCCGGTCGCAACGGGCCCGTCAGAAGATCATGTCGTACTTCCGCAAGCAGGCACGGGAGTCGTCCATTTCACACGGACGGCTCGTGGTGGACCGTGAGTTGAAGCGCTACTCGGTCAAGTATGGCTTCGATGAAATCGCAGGGATGTTCAACTACGACAGCGTGGACGACTTCCTGGCTGCCGTCGGCTACGCCGACATTACAGTTCCCAGTCTGGTCAAGAAGATTCTTGACCGGGAGCGACAGGAGAAGGAAGAGGAGGAACTGAACAGCCTGATTGCCTCGGAAAGACGCAGGGCATCCGGCAATCAGAACATTACGGGCGTGCTGATCCAAGGCGAGGGCGGCCTGTTGGCGCAGCCGGCCGGATGTTGCAAGCCGCTGCCCGGCGATGACGTGCTTGGGTACATCACCAAGGGCAAGGGCATTACGGTGCACAAGGCGGAATGCTCCAATCTGGCGGCGCGCCGCGAAGTGCCGGGCGAGGAGGCTCGCATCGTGCCAATCCAATGGAACGAGGAGCGGAGCGACAACTTCTACAACGTGCATATTGAGGTGAAGGCCTATGACCGTGCCGGACTCCTGCGCGACGTGACCGGCGTGGTCGCGGACGCCAAGATCAACATGTTGCATGCTGATGCCACCGTGGACTCCCGGGACAGCATCGCAACCATTCACGTGGAGATGGAGATCCGCGACATTCCACAGTTGTCGCGCGTGGTTTCCCAGATCGAGCGGTTGCCCAACGTCCGGCAGGTTTTTCGCAAGGTGAGCTGAGCCGGGGGCCGTTGTTTCGGGCGCGGGGGCTGGTCGGACCGGGCTGCGTGGTTGGGTCGGCCAAGGCAGGCTTGGTTGCACATCCACCGCCCTGAACATGCCGCACTGACCGGGCCTCGGACCCGCGGAGGCTTGGTGATTCAGGGCTGCCGGCCGGATGATCCGACCGCCGACTCTTCGGCATCGTTGTAGAATACGGGCTGCATCCAGCAAAATTGAATACGGAGATTCATGCGATGAACACTGTTCATGGTCTTAGCCGGCGCAAGTTCCTGTTGGGTTCGGGCGGCGTGGTTGCACTCGCGCTGGCGGCGTGTGCCGCACCCGTGCCTGCCGGCGACACGTCCCAGGAAGCCGTGGCGCCGGCCATGCCGGAGGCCCTCGAGGTCGACCTGTGGCATGGGCTCGGAGGGGCGGACGGCAAGACCTTCACCGAGCTCGTCGGCCAATACATGGAGGAAAACGACCATGTGACGGTCAACGAGGAACTGTTGACGTGGGACATCTTCTACCAGAAGGTGCCCTCGTCGGTGATCGCAGGCAACCCGCCTGACATGATCATCACGCACGAGTGGGCGATCGGCCAGTGGGGACCCCGCCGCGTCCTGAGTGCCGCGGATGATTTCTACGACTCGATGGGCGTGCCGCGGGACGACTTTATCCCCGCCGTGTTCGAAAACATCCACTACGAAGGCTCTCCCCTGGGCGTGCTGCTCGACACCCACGGCTCCGGCGGCTACCTGAATGTGGCGTTGGTGGAGGCTGCCGGTCTCGATCCGGCGTCCCCGCCCACCAACCGCACCGAGTTCGTCGAGCAAATGTCCTTGCTGACGCTGGATTCGCAGGGTCGCAATCCAACGGATGCCGACTTCGATCCCGAAGACATCGTCCAGTACGCTTTCCACTCGCACTTCTGGCGGCGTTGGGCCATGCTCGAAGGCATGTGGCAGAACGGCGGCAACACCGTCAACGAGGATGGCACGCAAGCGACCATCGATTCGGAGGAGGTGACGGAGGCCCTGGACTTCTGGCACAAGATGGTGCACGAACACCATCTCCATGCCGTGCCGGTCGGCTACAGCATGACCGACTCCTACCAGAACAACACCTTGGGCCTGGCCATCGCCGGGTCCTGGTGGCGCAACTTCATCCAGGACTCGAACCTGGTGGACACCACAACCTTCTGGCGGGTGCCCCAATACGGTCTGGTTGAGCCGGTTGCCTGGATGAGTGCCCACGTCATGGGCATCCCCACCGGCACCGACGAGGAAGGGACGATGGGAGCTTCCGAGCTGATTGTCTGGTTGTCGAACCACGGTCTTGACTGGGCCCGTTCCGGCCAGCCGCCCGCCAGGATCTCGCTGCAGAACGATCAGGTGCTCCAGGACCACTGGCACACGGGCAACTTTGGTTCGCAGTTCCAGAACATCGGCCGTACGGAACAGCAGCACGCCAACATCACCGAAATCCAGAATGCCTACCAGCAGGAATTCGAGGCCGTTATCACCAACGTGAAGACGGTTTCCGAGGGCATTGCGGAGGCGCAACTGCGCGTGCAGGAGGTTCTGGACCGGGAAGCGTAGCGTACGTGTTTTGCCCATCTGAGGCGAGCAGGCACCGGCTCCAAGACTGGTGCCTGCTCGCGGCAACCGAATTTCCCGTGTGACTGCCATGGCCGCAATTTCACCCGAGCAGAGGCGGATCGGCAAACCGATGCCCAGATGGCGGAAGTTGCTGCCCAACTATCTATTCCTGGTTCCCTACTTCGTCTTCTTCTTCCTGTTCCTGGCCGGACCCAATGTCTACGGGTTTTACATCAGCCTGTTCAACTGGGACATTCTGTTGCCGAACAAGCCGTACCTGGGCTTTGGCAACTACCAGGAATTGTGGTTGGACAAACTTTGGTGGCTGTCCCTTAGAAACACCGTGCTGTTTGCCGCCCTGACCGTGGGCGGCAATGTCCTGCTCGGTTTGTTCGCCAGTGTTCTGGTCAAGCAGCAGCCTCCGGGCCATCAAATCCTGCGCTTTCTCTTCTATACCCCGGTGGTCCTGTCCGTGGCGGTGATGGGGGTTATTCTGGCGAGGGTCTTCAATACGGAGTTCGGGCTGCTCAACTACTACGTGGACTTGGTGGGTCTGTCCACCCAGAAGTGGCTGGGCGAGCAGAGGTTTGTCATTCCCATCCTGTCGCTGTCCACCGTCTGGTGGACATTTGGCTTTCCCTTCCTGGTGTTCCTGGCCGGCCTGTTGAACATTCCCGAACCGATTTACGAGGCGGCGCGCATCGATGGCGTGAACCGGTTGCAGTCCTTCACCCACATCACGCTGCCGCTCCTCAAGCCGGTGACGCTGTTCATCGTGGTGACCCAGTTCATTGCCCACTTCAAGGTGTTCGGTCAGATGTGGATTATGACGCTGGGAGGACCGGGCAACTCCTCCTACTCCGTGGTCATGTACCTGTACGATGTCGGCTGGCGGTTCTTCCGGATGGGATATGCCTCGTCACTGGCGTTCGGGCTCGCGGCCATCATTCTGGTGGTCACCCTGATCAATTTCCGCTTCCTGGGCGGTCGGGTCGAGTACTAGGGTTTCCGCCATGGCCATCGAAACCCGGACCCAGGAGCCGACCGTCGACTACAGCTTGCCGTTCTGGAAGCGCAAGACCGTGCTGCACCGGATCGACATGGCCGTGATTCTGCTCCTGTTGATCCCCATCGCGATCGCCACCATCCTCCCGTTGGCGTACATGTTCTCCCAGGCCTTCACGCCCGAGGATCAGGTTAGGAACTGGCCGGTCGAATACATTCCGCGGGAACCGACGCTCGATTCGTTCAAGCTGCTGGTCACCTGGCCCAACCTTCCGATCATGCGCTGGATGCTCAACAGTTTCATTGTGAGCACCTCGGTCACGGCATTGGTTCTGACAATCAACAGCCTGACCGCCTATGCCTTCGGCCGCCTTGAGTTCCCGGGTCGGGACTTCCTCTTCATCTTTGTGTTGACCACGTTGATGATACCGGGTGAGGTGACCCTGATTCCGACGTTCGTGATCATGCGGCGGCTCGAGTGGCTGGACACCTACAATGCGCTGATCTGGCCGGCCGGAGCAGGCGTATTCGGCATTTTCCTGTTGCGCCAGTTTTTCCAATCCATTCCCAGGGAACTGGAAGACGCTGCCATCATCGATGGGTGCGGGAAGTTTGGAACCTACTGGCGCATCGTTCTGCCCCTGTCGCGGTCGGCCCTGATTGCCCTTGGCATTTTCACCTTCCTGGGCAGCTGGAACGACCTGTTTTGGCCGTTGATTGCCCTGAACTCGAACGAGATGCGCACGTTGCCGGTGGGCCTGTCCATCCTGCAGCACGAGGGCTACACCATGCAGGGGCTGGGGATGGCGGCCGCGGCCCTCACCACGGTTCCCGTGCTAATCCTCTATGGCATCTTCCAGCGCCACATCATTCAGGGCGTGATGGTAACCGGACTGACCGGCCGCTAGCCGTCCGCGATCGATCGCGGACCGATCCGCCGGACCCGGGCCCGTTCAGGATCCGCAGCCGTGTTCCCGGCCGTGCCAAGCCATGGGATTCGGTCTGTTGGGCTTGGGGCTGTAACGGCGTCGTTGGCGTCGCCCCATCGCAGGACCTTTCACGGATTGCCGTCAGCCCGGTCCATTGGGTGCTCGGACGCGTTCTTCGTGTGTTTGGGCGGAGTGCCGAAAGTGCCTCTTTACATGGTCCCTGTGTAGCATGTGAGGCTGTCCTCCTTCCAGTTGGGCTGGATTGAAACGATGCTCAATGCCATTCCCGAGCCTCTCCGGCTGCGATTGCGCCGCGTGCAGTGGCAACTGGTCCTGGTGCTTGCCTGCACGTTGTTTGTCTTTGGCAAGACCGCGTTCGATCTGGACGCCAAGACCCTGTGGTGGGATGAGAGCCTGAGCCTGCAACGGTCGGAACAGGGTTGGAGCGACCTCCTGTCGGGCAGACTGGTCTTGAAGGACGGCGTGTCCGAACGGACTACCTGGGACCAGCACCCCTTCGCGTTCTATGCCCTGCTTGGGATCTTGATCAGGCTTGCCGGCGACAGCGTCCTGGTCCTGCGCATAGTCTCGGTGTGTGCCGCCACGCTGCTGGTGCCCGCCGTCTGGGGGTTTGGCGGGTTCCTGGAACGGACCGGTCTGGCTCCGGCCCGTACCCGATCATGGGCCGCAGCCCTGATGGCGCTCAACCCGTTGGTCCTGTGGTACGGGCAGGAAGCGCGCCCCTACACAATGTGGATGTTGTTGTCGCTCCTGTCCCTGTGGACGTTGTCGGAGTGGACCGCGACCTGGCAGTGGCAGCACCGTCGGTTCTCACATGGCAAACGGTGGGCCGTGGCATGGCTGCTGGTTGCGTTGGCCACCCTGGCCACCCACTTCTATGCCCTGCTGCTGGTGCCTGTCCAAGCGATCCTGATATTCGTCGGTCTGCTTCGCATCGACCGCAAGCTGGCGGTGGAGGCGTTGGCGTTCATGGGGGTGTTGACGACGGCCATCGCGGTCGCCGTCTTCCAGATGATCACGGGTCAGCCGGGGGCCGGCTCGAACTACGCCCCGATTGGCCTCCATCGCATCCTGTGGGAGGCAGTCCATGGCTTTGGCATGGGAATCAGCGTTCCGGCTGGGTGGACCGTTCCGTTGGACGGCGTCCTGTTGGCCGCCGCGGCTACAGGCGCATGGACCTTGTCAGGCACGGAACGCAACCGGTCCAGGTACGGCTGGCTGCTGCCTGTGGTGCTTGCGGCACCGATCCTCCTCCTGTTCGTTGCCTCGCTGATTCAACCGAACTACATGGCGGTGCGACACCACGCCCAACTGCTCGGTCCGTACCTGCTGATGGCTGCGGCCGGATTGGCTGCCTGGCAGCGGCGGATGCCGTTGGTGGCCCTTGCGGTGGCAGTCCTGGTGGTTGTCGGGACCGGGTTCAGCAGCTGGCGCTACTTCCGGGAACCGATTTACGGCAAGGGGCCCGACTATGCCCTGGTGGGTTCCATCCTGGAGGACGGCATTCGGGATGGGGACATCGTGCTGTTCAAGGGTCCCAACAGCTGGCGCCTGTTTCGTCGCTTCTTCCCCATGGACGAAATCGAGGGGGCGCGGGATGCCGGCGCCCGCGTCCACTGGCGCGCGGTGCCTCCGGTCATGGTGCCGGGCATGGGCTGGGCCACGCCCGTTGGCGACCGGCTGCGCGACATTGTTGGAGGGTATGAACGGGTCTGGCTGGTCGAGGACCGGACACTGCCGTACGAGGATCCGGAACTTCAAGTTCTGTCCTGGATGCGCGCGCAGATGCATACACAGGGCGAATGGGGTTTCTTCCACCCCAATTCGAGTCTGGCCCTGTTTTTGTTCCTGTCCGAGAACCCAAGTCCCGTTGCCGTACTCCCCAATGACGGAATGGTCGTTGATGCGGACTTCAACGGTGAACTGAGGCTGCGCCATGTTCAGGTCGAACCGCGGCTTTGGGCCGACGGACAGGTACCCCTGACACTGTACTGGGAGTACCTGAAGGCGCCGGAGAGGCCCTGGCGGTTCATCGTGTGGCTGGAAGAGCACACGCAGGACGGCCGATGGCTGAAGCTGCCGCATTCGGAACAGCATGGAACCTTCAGCCTTGACCCCGCCCGCGTCGGCCTGCTGGAGTTGGCGTACAGTCACGTCGAGGCGCCGCCGGAACTGGCCGAAGACAGTAGCTTCAGGCTTCAGGTTCTGCTCTATGACACGGAAACCCTGGAGAAGGCTCCGGTGACGGAAGCGGGACCATGGGATACCAAACCCGAGGAACCCGCATTGATCATCCCGATCTCCATCCCACAGGCGGAGACGGGCTGGTTAAAACGGAGCGGCAGATCCCGTCAGGCTATCCTCGTGCGCTGAAAGCAGAGAACGCCATGCAGAACAGTGAAACACATTACGTTCAGTGCGAACTACAGGGTCTTGATGCAGCATGCAGCGCATGACTCTGAATACCTCAATTCACAACGCATGGTGAAAATATGATGTAAAATTCAAGTATAATGAGGACAACATTGATTTGATAGTCCACAAGTTCTACAGGCCACTCAAGTCATTCGCCGATACTCATTTACAAGCGAGCTGCCAAGCATCGCCCGCTTCTACAAGGTATGCCGAACCTGTTAGGAATAGATGTTGACCTTGCAGTATCAATTCAACATCCATATTATCAATACCTTCGCTAACCAAAAGGGATCCACGAATAAAATTGCTATTCGCTCTCAGGAAGTAGTCGTGTCCTGGCCGCATGCGCGGTGGTACGTTCACGGCCTTCACATCGTCTTCCACTATCCCAAAGATCACCATCCCCATTAGAACTCCTAATTGCCAATCAACATTCGAAATCAGTGTTGGGTAGTAAGATAAAAGATCAAATTGACCAGAGAGAATGTCTGAAGCTTCTATAATATCGGTTAATAGAACAGTCATTCCATCTCTATACTCAGCAATGTCCACAGTGTTGCAAGGATCGATTGACTTCGTCGGGGTGGGCGTGGGTCTCGGAGTGTGTGTAGGCCGCGGCGTATGCGAAGGCCGTGGTGTGGCCGTAGGCTGTAGAGTGGGCGTGAGCTGCGGTGTAGGAACAGGTTCGGCCTCAGACTCTTGAACTCCAATGGGCAAAGTATCTGTGGGTGGCAGTGCCGCCCGTACCCATGTTAGTAGGACTGTGCGCAAGTCCTGTTCTAGGATATCGATCTGGAGAGCCTGCATGGTAAGTTCTATGCTCTCTACTTCAGCAAGCAAGGCAATCAGTTCCGACATCCAGACAGAATGGCGATAACGTGCACTGTCATGGAAATCCGAATTTATAACCAAGTCATCATGGTTCAACCACCCAGTTGAGCCATCTGCCAACCGTACCTGTACCCATGTCGTTAACCAACGTTTATTAGTTCTGATGGGACACACTTCTGTGCCCCAGGTTAATGGTGAATAATCGGCAAAAAGATCAGCATCCGCATAGATTTTCTCATCCAGCCAGTTATTGTAAAACAACGTTTCTTGTTTACATTCAAGCGCCTTTACCGGATTCGTTACGAACAACCACAGGACTGCCACAACAGCCAAACTCGACCAGACTCCAGCATTCTTCATGAGTACCCCTTTGTCGCCCGGATGGCGTGGTCTTGCTGAACCTATATCTTGTCAGAAAGTAACAACCCCCGAAACATATCAGTCCTTGATATGTTTCGGGGGCTAGGCAAGGTCAGGTGGCCGCGCCGTTCTTGAGCATGGAGCGCAGTACGGTATTCAGAATGCCGCCGTGCCGATAGTACTCGAGCTCGACCGGGGTGTCGATGCGACTGTCGACCGAAAACTCGGTTACCGTTCCGTTGGCTGATCGCGCCCGGGCGACAAGCGTCTGCCCCGGCTCCATGTTGTCGTCGACGCCGTCGATGCTCACGGTTTCGAGGCCGGTCAACCCAAGGGAGTCGGCACTCGCGCCATCCTTGAACTGCAGCGGCAGGACTCCCATCCCGACCAGGTTGCTGCGGTGGATCCGTTCGTAGCTTTCGGCAATGACCGCCTTGACACCCAGCAGATGCGTGCCCTTGGCCGCCCAGTCGCGACTGGACCCGGTTCCGTATTCCTTGCCGGCCAGGATTACGAGCGGGGTGTCGTCGTCGCGGTAGCGCATGGCCGCGTCGTAGATCGTCACTTCCTCCTTCGTGGGCACATGGATGGTGTAGCCGCCTTCGCGGCCGTCGAGCATCTGGTTTTTGATTCGGACGTTGGCAAACGTTCCCCGCATCATCACTTCGTGGTTGCCCCGGCGCGTGCCGTAGGTGTTCCATTCGCGCCGTTCAAGGCCCAGGTCCCTCAGGTAGTCGGCCGCCGGTGACACCGTGGCAATCGATCCGGCCGGCGAGATGTGGTCGGTCGTGGTCGAGTCCGGCATGATGGCCAGCACGTTGGCGTCGTGGATGGACTCCATGGGTTCGGGATCGGGCGACAGGCCCACGAAGAAGGGAGGCTCGTGCACGTAGGTGCTGGAGGGATCCCAGTGGTAGATATCGCTCTCGGTGCTTGGGATGTCGTTCCAGGCCTGGTTGCCGGAGAAGACATTGCCGTACTGCATGCGGAACATCTCCGGCGTGAGGGCCCCGGCAATGGTGTCGCGGATTTCCTGTTGCGACGGCCAAATGTCCTCCAGCAGGACGGGATTCCCTTCCGCGTCGGTTCCGAGAGGATCGCGCGACAGGTCGATGTCGACGGTCCCGGCCAGGGCAAAGGCCACAACCAGGGGTGGCGATGCCAGGAAGTTGGCCTTGACATCCGGATTGATGCGCCCCTCAAAGTTGCGGTTGCCGCTCAGAACGCTGGACACCGTCAGGTCCCCATCCGCGATCGCCTTGATGATGTAGTCCGGCAGGGGCCCGCTGTTGCCAATGCAGGTGGTGCAGCCGTAGCCCACCGTGTGGAAGTTGAGTTCCTCCAGATAGTGGTCCAGGCCGGCGGCCGCCAGGTAGCTGGTCACCACCTTGCTGCCCGGCGCCATGCTGGTCTTGACCCAGGGCTTGGTCCGCAGGCCCCGTTCGACCGCGGCCTTGGCCAACAGCCCGGCCGCAACCATGACGGAAGGATTGCTGGTGTTGGTGCAGGACGTAATGGCAGCCAATACCAGCTTGCCGTGGGTCAACTCGAAGCTGTCGCCTTCGTGTTCCACCGGGACAACCTCGTCCAACTGATCCTGCTCCACCGCGAAACCGCCGGAGCCGATGGGCGCGGACAGAAGACCCGGCCACTGGGACTTCAGGTCTGTCAGTTCGATGCGATCCTGGGGTCTCTTGGGACCGGCGATGCTGGGCTTGATCAAGGACATGTCCACCGACACCACGTCGGAAAACTCAGGCTCGGGGCTGTCGGGGGTGTGGAACATGCCGGCTGCCTTGGTGTAGGCCTCCACGAGTTCCACTTGTTCGGGTGCCCGTCCCGAGAGTTCGAGGTAGCGCAGTGTCTCCTGGTCCACCGGGAAAAAGCCCATGGTGGCTCCGTATTCGGGGGCCATGTTGCCGATCGTGGCACGGTCCGGCAGCGACAGGAGCGGCAGGCCCGGGCCGAAGAACTCGACGAACTTGCCAACCACCCCGTGGGCGCGCAGCGACTCCGTAATCGTAAGGACCAGGTCGGTCGCGGTGGTGCCTTCCGGAAGCGCGCCTTCCAGTCGCACGCCGACGACCTCCGGAAGGAGCATGTAGATCGGCTGTCCCAGCATCACGGCCTCCGCTTCGATGCCGCCCACGCCCCAGCCCAGCACTCCCAGACCGTTGATCATGGTGGTGTGGCTGTCCGTGCCCACGACACTGTCCGGATAGGCAATCCGTGCGTTGCCTTCCTGCCCGGACATGACGCACTGGGCCAGGAATTCGAGATTGACCTGGTGGACGATGCCGGTGGCCGGCGGCACGACGCGGAAGTGGTCGAAGGCGTTTTGGCTCCACTTGAGGAACTCGTAGCGCTCCCCGTTGCGCTCAAACTCGCGTTCCGTGTTGAACAGATGGGCCAAGCGGCTGCCGAACTGGTCGACCTGGACACTGTGGTCGATGACCAAGTCCACCGGGACCACCGGATTGACCTGGGCGGGATCGCCGCCCATACGCTGCATGGCACTGCGCAGGGCCGCCAGATCCACGGCGCTGGGAACCCCCGTGAAGTCCTGCATGACTACGCGTCCGGGTTTGAACGCGATTTCAACCTTGCCGGCGATATCCGGATTCCAGTTGGCGATCAGTTCCACATGTTCTTCGGTAACACTGAAGCCGTCATGCTGGCGCACAGCCGATTCGAGCAGGATCTTCAGTGACCACGGCAGGCGGTTGACGGTGCCCAGACCCTGCTTTTCCAGGTCGTGGATCTGGTAGTAGGCGCAATCGCCCTGGGAAGTGCTGAACGTTCGGCGCACATCGGCAAACGGGGAAGTGGCCACCGCAATTCCTCCCTAACTCATCGGACATCCGCAGTGGACGGATTCAGGCCAATCTTATCACCGGGAGTTCCCGGCGAACGGTCCCAGCGACTAACTGCAGCACTATTTCAATCTTGTTGATGTGGGTCTGGACGCGCAAACGACGAGGGGCACCTACAGTGGTATTGACTTGGCCGCCAAAGGGAACCCGTCGTCGTGGACTTCAGTCCCAGCCCCTGCCACCCCAAACGCCAACGGGTGCTGCCCGGTACCCCCGCTACGGCATCTTCCTCTGCACCCTCGTCGTCTACGGCTGGCTTCGGATTCAACGCCAGCCGTGCCGGCGATGCCCAGCACATTGCCCCTGCCTCCCGGCGTAACCTCCCCCAGCACCCGGATCCGGTAGCACGGTTGTATGTGTACTGCGTCAGCCATCAGGCCATGGTCCAGGTCTTGGAGCTGCGGGGTGGAAGCAACCAGTGCAGGCGCCGGTCGAGGCCGGACTTCGACGGGCAGGGCTGGTTTCACTACTTGGAGGCGCGCGGCACGGTCGCCGTGACGACGACGGCGATCCCGTCTAGGGCCCGGCCCTGCGGGGCCTGGACCCTGAGACTCTGACTCACCTTGACTGTGCCGGGCTGCCGGTCGTGGCGCGATGCGTGCGGCTTCCGGACGCAGGCGGGAGCTCTTTACCTTCGTGCACCTGATGGTCCAGACCATCCCGGCACCCAGGCCCTGCGGCGCCGGCTGCGGGACCGGGGCTCGGACCTGCGTGCGGAACCGCGGCCCCTGGTGGTCGGCCAGACGGCGGTGCCCGACAAGAGCAACGAGTTGACGGCCATCCGCCAACTTCTGGCCGCCTTGGAACTGAAGGGCCGCGTCGTGTCCATCGACGCCCTGGGCTGCCACACGGACATCGCCGAGAAGATCGCCGACGCGGGCGGCGGGTACCTGCTGGTCGTCAAGGCCAATCAGTCCGACCTGCACGAGCAGGGACGGTGCCAACGGCATCTGGGACGAGCTCGATCCCGACCGCCGCTGGGTCCGGCCGGGCAGTGCGTGCGCAACTGCATCACCCACCTGCCCGCGACCACTGGAGCCGCAGCGGTGGCCGACCTGGTGCGCGGCCACTGGCGGGGATCCTCCGGATACGAGAACAGCCGGCATTGGGTGCTGGACGATACCTTCCAGGAGGACCGCTGCCGCCTGCGCACGGGCCATACCGCCCGCCACAGGGCGGCCCTGCAGCGCATCGCGTTGAACTTACTGAAGCTCCTGCAGCCAAATTTTTGGCTAAAGATGTCAATTCACCGATTGCACAAGATGGTGGCCCGCAACTCCGCCCGACTGGAACTGAGATCATGGCTCTGTGACGACACTGTTAACATACTGTGACTTATACGTGTTAGAATGCACTTGTGAGATTGGTTCACAAACTTTCAATATATGATCAAAAATATTGAATTTGCAGATCCGGTGCTCATTGTAAGCACCGGCCGATGCGGTTCCACCATGCTTTCCAACATGGTGAACCTGCATCCTGATCTGTTGAGCATTTCGGAATTCTTTACCTCGTTGACCAGCAGGGCGTTTTTGGGGCGCAAGTTAACCGGGAAGGCTGTGTTTCACCGCTTGAATACACTGTCTCCGGGGGCTAAAGCGTTACACAGGAACAATTTGTGGGTTGATGAATTTCTGTACCCTCTCGGTCCGGATGCGCGTTTTTTGCCCGATGAAGTGCCACCAATTCTGTGTAGTACATTGCCACATATCACGGAACACCATGAGCGCACTTGGGACGAACTGGCTATTGTGCTGAGAGCACGCGGCAAAGCACAGTTGGCCGCGCATTACCGCTTCGTCTTCGAGTGGCTCACCCATCGCTTTGGGAAGCGAGTCTGGATCGAACGCTCCGGTGCCTCTCTGCTGTTTGTGCCCCTATTGGCAAGCATGTTTCCTGACGCCCGGTTTGTGCATATCTATCGCGATGGCAGGGATACCGCCATGTCCATGGCCCGACACCACTTCTTCCGCTTGCGCGTGCAAGCCGAGGAGCTTATGCTGAAAGCGGGGATTAACCCATGTGCACCGTTCCACCTGCTCGGCACAAGCCCCTACGCGCCATGGTTCGAATGGCTGCGGTTTCAGTTCTTTTCGGCCGCGAAGTACCAGCACACCGAAATCGAGCTGCCTGCATTTGGGCGGTTCTGGAGTCGCCTGATCGAGTACGGCACCCGTTACCTGAACGCACTGCCACCGGAGCGGGTGCTGTCGTTGCGTTACGAAACAGTGCTGTCAGCACCCGACCATGAGTTGGGCCGCTTCATCCGCTTTGTCGGGCCGGAATTCGAGAATTCCCAATGGCAACACGCTGCCAGTGCCTTGGTACAAACGACGCCACCCCGCTGGCCGCGTTTGGATGCGGAAACCCAAATTCAACTGGGCATCGCCTGTGAACCGGGTCTAACCCGGCTGGGCTATCATGGAGACCACAACTAATGCACACGACCGCGCCAACGCCCCTCCCAGGCCCTGACGGGCGCCATGTCCGGAACACGATCATGCGGATCCGGGATACCCTTGGTCTCTTCCAATGGCTCCACCGGCAATACGGCGGCATCGTCGGGTACAATGTTCTTCATCTCAAGTTCTGCGCCATTTTCGATCCCGAGTTGATCCATGAGGTGCTGGTTCAGCAGCGCACCTCGTTTGAAAAGGGGTTCCTTTACAGGCGTGCTTCTGTAATCGGGCGGCTCACCACGGGTGAGGGCGCGGAGCATCGCAAATTTCGCACAGCGGTCCAGCCTTTTTTCCATCGCAAGATGCTGGACAGCTATGTCAACATCATGGTTGCACAGACCATCGAAATACGGGACACATGGTGCGACGGACAGATCGTGGAAGCGCAGCAGGCAATGTACAATGTGTTCTATAGCATCGCCGACACGGTGTTTTTTGGAAACAGGTTGCCTCTTAACCTGAAAATGGCAACGGATGTGGATGACCTGATGGCTTTGGATTTTCAATTGGCGTTGTTGCCGGCACGGGCGATGCTCAAGCAAGTGCTGCCGCGTTACCGGCGGCTGCGCAATGTCAAGGACCAGATAGACAAGCTCATCTACACTGAGATTCACGACGCGCGTGCGGACATGGGGAAACGCACCGACCTAGTGGCATTTCTGATCCGTGCCGCCGACGCGCAGGGCAGCCCTGCCTTCGATGATTTGGATGTGCTGGAGATCGTGCTGGAAATGATGATAGGCTCCCATACCACCTCCGGGACTGCCTTGGCATGGTTGTTCTATTATCTCAGCCAGAACCCGTCCGTCCGCACCCGGTTGGAGCAGGAAGTGGACACAGTGCTGGGTAACCGTCGGGCGATCCTGGAGGACTACGAGCGGCTGCGCTACACGCGCGCCGTGGTGGACGAAGCCTTGCGTCTGGGGACTCCCGCGTACTTTATCGGACGGACGGCGAAAGAGGCATGCCGGATCGGTGGCTATCTTCTGCCCGCAGGAACCCATGTACAACTTTGTGGCTATATGTCCCATCGGGACACCAGATATTTTCCCAACCCCAACCAGTTTTGCCCGGCACGATGGCTCCAGCCACAGTCCGAACGACCGAAGTACGCCTACATGCCCTTCGGGGCGGGCCATCGCAGTTGTGTGGGCGAGGAGTTTGCCCGCATGGGGATGGCCTATGCCGTCGCCAGTATCACGCAACGCTGGCGGTTTGAAATGGTATCGGATCGACCACCGGCTGTGAACACTCTCGTGGCCTATATTCCCAAGCACGGCATACCCATGACGATGGTCGAACGGCACCGGTCAGCATAGGGCTGGCCAAGCGTACCCGTTTAATCGAGTTTCCCGTACCGGTCCATATCATAGGAACCGCGTTCCAGCCAGAACTGAATCCCCACAGCTTGTCTGAGGCGGGCCGGCACGAGAGTTGGAAACCGCTCGAAGAGCCACGCCAGCGTGATCCAGGTGCGGCACAACAACCGGTGCTTTGCTTTGGGGTAGCCCAACTGATCGGCAAGCTGATCACCCAGCATGTTGCGCGACATGGCATACAAAAGTTTGATGAACCAGCGCGCCACATGTGCGTTTCTGATGTTCGTGAACGAGGGAGCAGCCTCGATCAGCGATCGACAGAGCAACTTCGAATGCTCGTCCGGCTCCCATTCCAAGCTGAATGCCACGTTGATCAACTGGCGGATCTCCTCTTCTGATGTTTGAACCATTTCCGGGTTGATTCCGAAGATATGGCCCACGTAGCGCCAAGTCAGAAGAATGCTTGACATTTCCTCTTGGGTTACCCGGCTGCCCAGTCGCCGCATGCCTTGGATCACGAAGTATGAGAAGAAAATCAATCCCATCGCCATGTGCGCGTGATTCAGCGGCAGTTCCAGCGAATCCGGGTTCCACTTTCCCGACCTGAGTATCTGTCTTCGGGCCTGGGCATGCATCATGCGCACGAGGACAGCGAGTTTGAAACCCTCTGCATCACGTCGCAGATTGCCCGGCACAAAGATCTCCGTGATAAACCTCGCTGACAGGGCATACCGCTCAACGGTGCTGTAAATCAAGGATCCGGAAGACACGAGTGGTTTGTTACCGGTTGCGAGAAAGGCGTGTGGCAGGGCGTACACAGCTAAGGACAGTGCCGGGAGCCATCCATTCCGTAGGATTTTCGCACTCGCGAGATGCATGCGTTCCCAATTCACCCAGAATGGAACGTAGTCGAGCTGCTTGAAGAGTGCCACCAGCTCTGGCGGTGGATCCTCGATGGAGTGGATGCCGTGCTCAATCGCTTGGTGCAGCAACTGGAATCCCTTCCGGTACGTAATCCGGCTGAAGCAAGCCATCAGATCATCAGCCAGCGGATCCCCGAGGCGCAGGTGTTCAAGGTACTGATCGACGGCATGACCATACTTTTTGTGGGCAGCCGCGATTCTTTCGGGAGAAAGCGGTGGGAAAGGTGAGGTGCCGGGTAACATCTTCGCGTGCTTGCTGGTGCCAACGCACACTGGCTCCCTTCCAACTTGGGCAATACGCACTCCGGACAAATAGGGTGGAACCGAGTGACGGTGACATTCCCAACTGATTGTCAACGATCTCCGTGCACACTCTCGACCGGGGACCGCCCTCGGCCTGGATATGGGGACCATGCAAGTGGTGCCCGTGCGGGTTTGGTAGGCATTCTAGCAAACGATCGCGTGAATATGAAGAGAATTTCAGATGATCAATTACGTGACGATGGGGAGCACCGGGCCCGGCAGCTGGCAGGGCACCGCAGGCCCCGGAGATTCTCACAGGAAACGACCGGTCGCACGCCGCACTGGGCCCGGGGACCGGGATGAAGTCTGCGGTGAAGGGACCCTTTTGGAGTCCTTGATTGGGACCAGCCAAGGACCGGGCTCTTGCATCCATTCCGGGCTTCGGGGCAACCTCCACGAAACCGAAACAGTCCCCCGCCCCCAGGGCGAGCGCATCTAAATTGGGCGGGCTGACCATGAGGGTTGGTCAGTGGCTACCATGGGCGGTTCCAGATTTGGCCTGCGGAACCCCTCATGGACAGCCTGATGTTCTCGTCCCTGGTCGAGACCTTGGACACCCCGGGGATCCCCGTTGACAGGTATATGTGACGTTGCGGTCCTGCCGTGCCGGGGCACTCTGTGCGGTCATGGCCGGAAGTCCGACGCATGGTCGTCCTCGGGTAGAGTGGCGATGTTACGCAACCACCCCACCCTGGGAGGGCTGTCATGCGTCGGTGCCGGTCATGGTACAGGATCCATCAGTTGCTGCACACCCATTTGCCGCTGCCGCCGGGACCGCTGGCGGACAGCCTGGCCCTGTGGCTGCAGGGCACGCTGCTGGCCGGGAACGGCTGTCTGGACCGGGTGGCGGCCGCGCTGGCGGCCCGCGGGAGCAACGTCCACACGCTGCGCCGCCGGCTGTGCGACGCGCTGAAGGACGACACGGAGCGGCAGGATGCCTGGGGCGCGGACCAGGAACTGGACGTGGAGACCTGCTTTGCGCCGCTGCTGGCCTGGGTCCTGTCCTGGCGGGTGCCACCCGGTCCGGAAGCACCGCCGCCCCTGGTGCTGGCCGTGGACCCCACCCACCAGGCGGACCGACTGGTGGCCCTGACGGTCAGCGTGGTCCTCAACCAGACGGCCCTGCCGGTGGCCTGGCAGATGGTGCCTGCGCAGGCATCGCTCTCCTGGATGGACATCCTGTGCCGTCTGCTGGCGCGCCTGGCCCCGGCGGTGGCGGCGGGGATGGAAGTCCATGTGCTGTGCGACCGGGGGTTGTACAGCCCCCGGCTCTGGCGCCACATCCAGGCGTTGGGCTGGCATCCCTGCCTGCGCTGCGCCCCCGACCTGACCTTTCAGCCGGACGGGCAGCTCGAGGCCCGTCCGGCCGCGGCCTGGGGGGCGGGCGAGGGCACGCTGTGGGTGGGCCGCGGGGTGGCTTCGCCCCGCCACCGCCCCCTGCCGGGCACGCTGGTGGTGCTCCACGGGGCGGGGCATGAACAGCCCTGGGTCTTGTTGACGGACACACCGCCCCAGCACACGGAGGCGACCCTGTATGCCTGCCGGGACTGGATTGAGCAGGGCTTCCGCGGGCTCAAGCGCGCCGGCTGGCAGTGGCAGCGCACGCGTCGCACCGACCCGGTGCGCGCGGGGCGGCACTGGCTGGTGCTGGCCGTGGCCAGCCTGCTGGCGGTCGCCTACGGCACGCGCCGGGAGGAAGCCGCCGCCCTGGGCCGGTCCCCCGCAC
>MKWU01003316.1_pt1 | contig 21586 bp, 34 predicted proteins | sample 809101 | NCBI WGS metagenome assembly MKWU01 (sample SAMN05860141, study PRJNA318959) | sponge metagenome | host: Aplysina aerophoba | place: Slovenia: Piran, Adriatic Sea, Gulf of Piran | collected 2013-05-07 | reverse complement strand
GCAATAATCCACTCACAGGAAGTGCCTCCCAACTCCGGGCCAAACTGCGGTTCCTAACAGCTATTGTCCCAGATCAGAGGCACTTTCCTGTGTCAATCCACCCCCGCTACACCGGTGGATTCAGGCTTAGGAGGGTGGTGGGAAACTCCCTGCCAGCCAGTTGTCCGATGGTAAACTACCTGGTCAGCGGACGGCTGGCCGGCAAAGAACCCGTTTTCCATCCACCTTCCTAGGACCGCTAGATGGCCGGTCGGGGCCGGAACCGTCAACCGAGTTGGTCAGCGACTACGCCCACCAGGTGACGGACCACCGAGCGGGCTGTCGCCATGTCGGGGGCCTCGGCCATCACCCTCACGACCGGTTCGGTACCGGAAGCCCGCACCAGGACCCGGCCGTCCCCGCCCAGATCCCGTTCGACGGCTCGCACCGCCTCCCACACCCGGTCGGCCGCTTCCAGGTCCTTGGAGCGGACCGGCACGTTCTCGAGCACCTGGGGAAACTCGACCAGAGCCTCGCGGCGCAGTTCGCTGACCGGGCATCCGGTGGCCACCACCACCTCGAGCATGCGGAGGGCGGTCCGCAGGCCGTCCCCGGTCCGCGCCCGGTCGAGTTGGATCACGTGGCCGGACTGCTCACCTCCGAGGATCGCCCCGTGGCGGAGCATCTCCTCCATGACGTAGCGGTCGCCGACCTTCGTCTCGATCAGGTCGATCCCCGCCTCCCCCATAGCCTTGCGGAACCCCAGGTTGGACATGACGGTGGTCACCACCAGGTTGTTGGAAAGCTCCCCGCGGTCTTTCAGATGCCGGGCGATGACGGCGAGGATCACGTCTCCGTTGGCCACCCGGCCGTCCTCGTCTATCACCATGAGCCGGTCGGCGTCGCCGTCGAAGGACAGCCCGATGCGCCCTCCCGCCACCGCAGCTAGATGCCTGGGCTCCGTGGCGCCGCATCCGTCGTTGATGTTCATCCCGTCGGGCGAGGCAAAGTGCGCGACCACGTCGGCTCCGAGGGAGGAGAACAGTTCGGGCGCCGCGCGGGAGGCGGCGCCGTTGGCGCAGTCGACCGCTAGGCGCAGGCCCGACAGGGACCCGCGAGCATCGCGCCGGATGGCGGCCAGGTAACGGTCCACGGAGTCCCCGAGAGAAACACGCTTGCCGATCCCGGCACCGGTGGGGGATTTCCAGGGACCGCCCCGGCGGAGACGGGCCTCGATCCGCGCCTCCCGGGCGTCGTCCAGCTTGCCGCCAGCGTCGTCGAAGAACTTGACGCCGTTGTCCGGCGCCGGGTTGTGGGAGGCGGAAACCATGACGCCGAGGCTCGCCCCGAGCTCCGGAATCAGCGCCGACACCCCACCCACGGGGACAACCCCGGCGTCCAGGGTGTCCACACCCACCGAGTGGAATCCGGCCTGCAGGCCAGCCGCCAGCATGTCGCCCGACCTGCGGGTGTCGCGTCCGACCACCACCGCACCCCCGCCGATCAGTTCCCCGGCCGCTCGGGCCAGGTCGAGGACCAGGGACACGTCGAGGTCGACGTTGGCGACCCCGCGGATACCGTCCGTGCCGAAAAGCCGGCGGTCGGGAACCGGTCTGGTGGATGTCTCCAACGACTCCTCCGGGACCGGCCGCACCCCCTGGTTACCTAACTGCGAGACCGTGCTGCGGTGTCCGCCGGGGCGGCGTCACGGATGGGGCCCGCCGGCGAGCGCGTTCCCTTGGTAGGAGTTCTGCGACCCGGGCGCTGCGAGCGGCTTCGCGGGCAGGCCGCTCGCCCGGATTCTTCATGGCTCCCGGCAGACCCACCCATGAAGGGCAGGTTCAAGCCTGTTCTCGTGGCTTCTGTCGCATACCCCCGACGGGTGAAGGTCGCACTCGAGTCGGCGGGCTTGTCGAGTCCGCCGCCCTCCCGGGTCAGGAGTCTGCCAACGGCTACCGGTCGGCTCGGACAAACCCCTCGCATCGAAGAATCGGGGCTAACGCTTGGTGTACTGCGGCGCTCGCCGGGCCTTGCGGAGGCCGTACTTCTTCCGCTCGACCACACGGGCGTCACGGGTCAGGAGCCCGGCCCTCTTGAGATCGGTACGGAGGTCGGGATCCAGGCTGATCAGCCCGCGGGCGATGCCGAGCCGGAGGGCGTCGGCCTGGCCGTTGACGCCACCCCCGTGCAGCCTCGCCACGATGTCGTAACGTCCCTCGACGTTGGCGACCCGGATGGGCTCCAACACGCGCATCCTGCGGGCCATGGTCGGGAAGTAATTCTCGAGGGGACGACCATTCAGGGTGATCGCCCCGGTTCCGTTGAAGAAGCGGACCTGGGCCACCGATTCCTTGCGGCGACCCGTAGCCCTCACCAGTGCCTCCGGCATCAGCTACCTACCTTTCTGAGGCCCAGATCGAGGGCCAGCGGGGTCTGCGCCCCGTGCGGATGGTCCGGACCCGCGTAGACCTTGAGCTTGCGGATCATGCGCCGACCCAGCTTGGTCTTCGGGAGCATGCCCCGCACCGCCCGCTCGATCACCGCTTCGGGCCGGCGGTTGATCAGGTTCTCGAACGATTCCTCCTTCAGCCCGCCCGGATATCCGGAATGCCGGTAGTAGATCTTGTCCTGGCTCTTGTTGGAGGTCACCGCCACCTTCTCGGCGTTCACGACGATCACGAAGTCTCCCCCGTCGACGTGGGGAGCGTAGGTGGGCTTGCGCTTGCCCGACAGGATCGGGGCCAGTCCTGACGCCAGCCGACCCAGAGGGAGGTCGGCCGCATCGACCACGAACCAGCCGCGCCGGATGTCGGTCGGCTTCGGGCTGTAGGTCTTGAGTCTTTTCACCTGCTCACCGTCTCCGTAGGTCAGTGGCTCCGGGTAGGGCCGACGATCCCCGCCGGGGGCACCCGCGCCTCTATCCGGCTCAGTATCGGAATGGAGGATGGCCTCCCGTCCCTGGGCGCGCGTGCGCGGGCCGGGGGAACCGTAGTCTAGCCGCCCTCTCGCCCAAGTGCCAGACCGCCTTCGCATCCACAACAACCGGCCCACCATCCTTGGCTGATCGCAGGCCGGCGCCCGGCATCCGCGGATCAGTAGTCCACCCGCCAGAGCACCAGTCCGTGGGGAGGGGCGGCCCCGCGGGCCGAGTTACGGTCCCGGTCCGCTATGACCCGAGGCGCTCTGTCCGGGTCCAGGCGGCCCCTGCCCACTTCCACGCAGTAGGCGGCGATGGACCGCACCATCTGATGGCAGAAGGCCGTCGCGGTGATCTCCATCCGTACCACGTCGTCGGGCCGGGCCGACCACCCGACCGCCAGGACCGTGCGGACCGTCGAACGGCCCTCCGCCCGGCGGCAGAAGGAGGCGAAGTCGTGCTCGCCCTCCAGGTGGTGCACCGCCCGGTCCATAGCCGGGACGTCCAGGCGATCCTTGACGTGCCATGTGACGCCCCGTCTCAAGGGGTCGGGGTAGGGACGGTTCAGAACGCGGTACCGGTAGGTGCGGCGCCGGGCGCTGAAGCGGGCCGAGAACCCGTCGGGGACCGGTTCGCACCGGTATACGGCTACCTCGGGGCGGAGCAACCCGGTCAGGGACCGGGCAAGACGATCGCAGTCCACCTCCAGTCCGGTCCGGAAGGAGACCACCTGCTGGCGGGCGTGCACCCCTGCGTCGGTCCGGCCCGCCACCTCGGTCGCCACCGGCTCCAAGACCCGGGCCAGGGCGGCTTCGAGCTCCCCCTGGACGGTGCGCACGTCACGCTGGCGGGCATATCCGTGGAAGCCGGCGCCGTCGTAGGAGAGGTCGAGGCGGTAGGTGCGCATCCCGGCTCAGAAGCCGGTGAGCAGTATCGTCCCCAGGTACCAGCCCAGTACGCCCGCCCCAGCGGTGAGGCTGTTCTCCGGATGGCCCAAGCCGTACTGCACGCGAGCGACGACACGCAGCGCCAGGAAGAACCACAGAATCGAGACGGCGGTCGCCCCCCAGTACACCAGGGCGGACCCTGCCCAGGGGATGATCGCCAGCGGCACGAAGGCCACGTATGCGAAGCCCACCAGACGGAAGGTTACGTGCGCCGAGCCGTAGGAACGGTAGAGGTGTACGCCCGCCGCCCAGACAGCCATCGCCACCAGACCGGTCAGCATGATCGCCTGGATGGCGCCCCCGAAGATGCCCACCAGCGAGGCGCCTCCCAGGGCAGGCAGCAGACCTACCAAGGCGACCACGACCACCGCGGTTCCGGATGCGTACTCGTCGTTCAGCAAAGACGCGTAGAGAGTCCGGTCCAGACGCCCTGCTCGAACAATCTTGACTAGCACTGGAACCTCACGCCGCTAGCTCTGATTCTTCATGATTCCAGACATACCCACGGCGACATGCCACATCGACCACGTCACCGTGACCGGGCAGGGCTTCACCCGGTAGGTGAAGGTCGCGCCGGGCCGAGACGGAACCATCGAAACGCCCGTAGTCCCTGGTCAGAAGCATATATGCCACACGCAGTCCTCCATCACAAACCCCCGCAAGAAATATCGGGGCTACAACGACCGCCCCGCAGAGTACCAGCCACTGCCGTCACTGCACTCCCAATCCGCCGACCGCCTCCCCCCTGCAGGGGAAGGGTGGTCATGGCCTCGCAAGGGGATCGGCCCATCGCCGGACCACGTCTTGCGGATCAGGTGGCTGGCCGGCCGGTGAACCCCAGGATGCTGCGGACCCTACTCCGCCGGGGACAGGACTCCGGTTCGTTCGTGCAGAACGAACCTGTTCCGCCGTTCGCCCGGCGTCACCACTGCACAAGGGGCTGAGCAAACCGCAGGACTGGGGGTTGGACATGTCACAACCACGTTGCATAATGGTAAGTAGCCGTAAACACCACCGGTCCGGTTGCGGTACCGTCCAGACCGGGGCAGGGATCATATCGTCCGAGCCGAACCTCTACGGGGAAGGCGGGACGTGTTCGGAGACTGAGGAGGTGGCGGTGGGGGCGGGCCCACCGGGGGGACTCGGTCTCTGGGGTTTTCGCGTTCTCGGTGGGCGGCGTGGCCGATGGGTCGTCGGCACGTACGGTGGGCGTCTTCCGGGGACTTCCCGGGCCGGGAATCGGGTGCTTGCCGCCGTCCTACCGGGGCGGCACGTCGGGAAGTCCGGCGAGCGCGCGTATCGCCCTGACGCCACACGACCCTGACTCTTCATCATGTTTCCAGACACACCCATGAAGGGCAACTCAAAGGCTGTTTCCACGGCTTGGTTCGCATGCACCCTACCGGTGAAGGTCCCGCTCCAGTCGACGCGCTTATCGAGTCCGCCGGCCTCCCAGGTCGGGAGCCTGCCGACGGCTACCCATTCGCCCGGACAAACCCCGGACAACAAGAATCGGGGTCAGCACAGGCAGGTTCAGCCGGCCGGTGGTCTCCGGTGGGATGGCTCGGCTCTAGGAGGGTGCTGAGCAATCCACCGGCGGCCTGCCAACCGCCGACATAATTCCTGGGTCGGCTGGGCGGCAGGCCCGAGCAATCGTCATTGTTCAGCACCGTCCTAAACGAGTTCGATGACCGCCATCTCGGCGTTGTCGCCGCGGCGGGGGCCCAGCTTGACGATGCGGGTGTACCCGCCCGGGCGCCTCCGGTACCGGGGGGCAACCTCGTCGAACAGCTTGGTCACGACCTCGAGGTCCGTCAGGTCCCTCAGCACCAGGCGGCGCGAGTGGAGATCGCCGCGACGTGCCTTGGTGATGATCTTCTCGACGTAGGGACGGAGCACCTTGGCCTTGGCGAGGGTGGTAGTGATCTGCTCGTCCCAGATCAGCGACTGAGCCAGGTTGGCCAGGATCGCTTTCTGGTGCGACGGGCTTCCTCCGAGCCTCTTGCCTCTCTTGGGGCGGGGCATCAGCGGCCGTCGCCTGCTCGCGAGGAGGAGATGCCGAGCCCGAGCTCGTCGAGTTTCGCAACCACTTCCTCGAGGCTCTTCTGCCCGAAGTTGGTGATGTCGAGCAGGTCCTCCCTGGTCTTGAGAACCAGATCTCCGACGGTGTCGATCTGGGCTCGCCGGAGACAGTTCCGTGGACGTTCGGACAGGTCCAGAGCTTCGATCGGCAGATCCAGATCCTGGGATCCGGTTTCTGTCACCGCCAGATCCCCCAACTCCAGTCCTACCCCTTCGCCGAGGTCGGCGAACAGGCCGAGAAGCTCGCGTAGCGTCTTTCCGGCAGACGACAGCGCCTCGCTGGGGCTCAGCGAACCGTCCGTCTCGATGTCCACCACCAGGCGGTCGAAGTTGGTCATCTGGCCCACCTGGGTGTTCTCCACCCGGTAGGCGACCTTGCGCACGGGGGAGAAGATGGAATCGATCGGGATCGTACCGATCGCATCCCGCTTCTTGTTCTTGGGGGCGGTCCGGTAGCCGACGCCCTGCTCGATGACCATCTCCATCTCCAACTGCGCCCCTTCGGCCAGGGTGGCGATCAGCAGATCCTTGTTGACCACTTCCACGCCGCTCGGAGCTTCCAGGTCGCCGGCGGTGGCGATCCCGGGGCCGGAAGCCGTGAGTTGAAGCGTTTGGGGCTCCGGGTCGTCCATCTGCAACACCAGGCGCTTCAGGTTCAGGATAATGTCCACCACGTCCTCCTTGACGCCGGGCACGGTGGTGAACTCGTGGTAGATCCCGTCGACTCTCAGGGACGACACCGCTACTCCGGGAATCCGGGAGAGCAGCGTCCTCCTGAGCGTGTTTCCGAGCGTGTAGCCGAAGCCCGGCTCCAACGGTTCGATCGTGAAGCGGGCTCGGTTCTCACCTAGGACTTCGGGCTCGATGTGTGGACGTTGGACGATCAACGCTTGCAAGGTCTCTACCTCCCGGTCTCGTACGCCGGCAATTCGTGGTTGAAGGGACTGCTCATCTTCGGGTCGGATCGCCTCGTGCTGCCTACCTGGAATACAGTTCGACGACCAACTGCTCCCGGACGGCGGTGTCGATCTGCGTCCGGCTCGGAACATCGACCACCACTACGCGACGCTCGTCATGACCGACATCGAGCCACTCCGGAATCCTGCGATCACCGGACGTGTCTATCGCGTGGCGGATGACGATCGCTTCATGGGACCGTGGCTTGACCGTCACCTCGTCGCCCGCACGGACGCGATAGGAAGGTATGTCCACCTTGCGACCGTTGACCCGGAAGTGCCCGTGGTTGACGAGTTGGCGGGCCTGGGGTCTGGTCCGGGCAAGCCCGGCGCGGTACACCACGTTGTCCAGCCGGCACTCGAGGATCTGCAGCAGGTTGTCGCCGGTGATCCCTCGCCGCCGGGCCGCCTCCTTGTAGTAGATGCGGAACTGGCGCTCCAGCACGCCGTAGATCTGGCGGATCTTCTGTTTCTCACGGAGTTGGTGCAGGTAGTCGGAGTCGCTGCTCCGACGACCTCGCCGACGGCCGTGCTCGCCGGGCGGGTAGGGGCGGCGATCGTAGTACTTGGCCTTGTTGGGGTCTAGCAACTGCCCGAGGCGGCGGCTCTTCTTCGTGCGGGGGCCTATGTAACGCGCCACCCTTCACCCCCTCCTGCGCTTCTTGGGACGGCAGCCGTTGTGGGCCAGCGGGGTCACGTCCCTGATTCCCGCTACTTCCAGACCCATGTTCTGGAGTGTCCGGATCGCAGTGTCGCGACCCGCCCCGTTGCCGCTGACAATCACGTCGAGTTTGCGGATACCGTGCTCGCCGGCCCGCCGGGACGCTTCCTCCGCCGCTACCTGCGCGGCATAGGGCGTCGACTTTCTGGAACCCTTGAAGCCCACCGATCCTCCCGAAGTCCAGACGATGGTGTTCCCGTTGACGTCGGTGATGTTGATGATGGTGTTGTTGAAACTGGCCTTGATGTGGGCATGCCCGAACGCGATGTTCTTGCGCTCGCGGCGCCGGACCCGTTTCTTATGCTGTTTCCTAGCCAACTGTGCCTCCGGACTCCTGGTTCCCGCCGATCACCGTCGGGCGCAATACCTTCGCTCTCGCCTTGCCGTCAACCTGGGGGATTCGCCCCGCAACGCCTGCAAGCCCGGCAGGGGGCAACACCCGCTCCATCACAAACGTACGCACGCAACGATCAGCGGATCGACCGGTGCGGTCGCTGCCGGTCCGTCACTTCGGGACAACCTTCTTCTTGCCCGCGATCGCCATCCGCCGGCCCTTGCGGGTCCGCGCGTTGGTATGGGTGCGCTGGCCCCGCACGGGAAGGCCCCTGCGATGCCGCAGGCCCTGGTAACAACCGATCTCCATCTTGCGCTTGATGTTCTGGGTCACGATCCTGCGCAGATCACCCTCCACCCGCAGGTTGGACTGGATGTAGGTACGTATCCGGCTGACCTCTTCATCGGTGAGGCTGTGCACCCTGGTATCGGGGTCGATCCGGAGTTCGCCGCACATCCGGCCGGCGGTAGTCGTACCGATCCCGTATATGTAGGTGAGCCCCACTCCGAGCCGCTTCTGCCTTGGTAGATCCACACCGGCGATCCGCGCCATGAACTGCCCCCTTTAGCCTTGCCGCTGCTTGTGTCGCCGGTTCGAGCACACGACCCATACGCGGCGCCGACGCCGGATGAGCCGGCAGTTGTCACACATCTTCTTCGTGGAAGGACGTACCTTCATCGATACCCTCGGAGATTCTCGGTTCGGTGCCCCGACATGCGGGCCTCCGGTCCTTCCGCATCGGCTCCCCACATCGAGGGGGAGGGCACGCGAAAGCACCGACGGGCGGTCGGCAGGCAATCTTAACCCACCGGCCGGGCCGTTAGCAAGTCGCTGACGGTTGTCACCGTCGGCCCGTCGGCGGTGAGCGCCACAGTGTGCTCGAAGTGGGCCGAGCGCATGCCATCGGCCGTTACAACCGTCCATCCGTCCTCCATGGTACGGGTCTCCTCGGTGCCCAGGTTGAACATGGGCTCGATGCAGACCGCCATACCTCTCCTGAGCCGGAGGCCCCGGCCGGGTACCCCGTAGTTGGGAATCTGCGGCGGCTCGTGCATCGCCCTGCCGATCCCGTGACCCACGTAGTCGCGGACGACGCCGTATCCGTGAGGCGCCGCCGCCTGCTCGACTGCATGGCCGAGATCACCGACCCTATTGCCGACCCTCACCTGGTCGATACCCGCCCAGAGGGCGCGGCGGGTCACATCCAGGAGACGCGCCGCGTCCTCGTCGATGTCACCGATCCCGAAGGTGAGGGCGGCGTCGCCGTGGTAGCCCTCGTAGATGGCGCCGGCGTCTATCGAGAGGATGTCGCCGCTGCGCAGGCGGTACTTGCCGGGGATGCCGTGGACGACGACCTCGTTGGGCGACGCGCAGATGTGGGCCGGGAAGCCCTGGTACCCGAGGAAGGAAGGCTTGCAGCCCCTCGAACGGATGACGGAGGCCGCCACCTCGTCGAGTCTCCGGAGGGTCACTCCCACCTGGGCCGCCTCCACGACCGCCTCGTGGACGGCCGCCACGCAGGCGCCCGCCACCGCCATCTTCCGGAATTCGCTCTCGTTCTTTATCGTGATCATGGCCCGGGACGGTTGATCATGCCCGCCGGAGACCCGCCAGCGCCCCGACGATCCGTTCCGTTATGGTCTCGATCCTCCCCTTGCCGCTGACTTTCACCACGATGCCTCGGTCGTGGTAGAAGGCGATGAGGGGGGCCGTCTCCCTCTCGTAGACGACCAGGCGGTTCCGCACCGAGGACTCGGTGTCGTCGGAGCGTCCCCGGGCCATCATGCGCCCCACGAGCACCTCGTCGGGCGCCTCGAGAACCACCGCCGCGTCGAGGGTCGCGGCGCCGATGGCCTCGTCGAGCGCCCCGGCCTGGGGCAGGGTGCGCGGGAAGCCGTCGAGGATGTACCCGTTGGCCGCGCCGGGTTGGGCGAGCCTCTCGAGCAGCATCTCGGTGGTGAGGTTGTCCGGCACCAGATCGCCTCGGGCGATGATCTCCTTGACGCGAAGTCCCAGCGGGGTGCCCTCCGACATGTGGTGGCGGAACATGTCGCCGGTGGAGATGTGGGCGACGCCGAGCGCGGTCGAAACCCTGGCGGCCTGCGTGCCCTTCCCCACCCCGGGCGGTCCGAGGAATAGGAGCCTCATAGCCCCGCGGAGACGGGCCGCCTGCACAACCCGGGATGGTCGCTTACCGGATGGAGACCGGCCGGGCTCCTTCTCACGTCAGGAAGCCCTCGTAGTTCCTCATGGTCAGCTGGCTCTCCACCTGCTTCATCGTCTCGAGGGCGACACCCACCACGATGAGGATCGAAACCCCTGAGAACCCGACCGGAATCGCCCATATGGCAGAGGCGATGGCGGGCAGGATCGAGATCATCCCGAGGAATACGGAGCCGGGCAGGGTTATGCGGTTGAGGATCCTCTCCAGGTAGCGGGCGGTCTGGTAACCGGGCCGCTGGCCCGGTATGAACCCGCCTTGTCGCTGGATCGTCTCGGACTGCTTGTTCGGGTCGAACTGGATCGCTGTGTAGAAGTAGGTGAAGAACACGATCAGGAAGAACAGCACGCCTATGTAGATCCAACTGGTGGCGCCGCTCGCGTATCCGGAGGGGGCCAGATGGACGTTTATGAAGTCGCGGACCGACGAGAAGAACCCCTCCGTACTGGGGATGGAGGTGGAGATCAGCACCGGGAAGAACAGGATCGAGGTGGCGAAGATAACCGGGATCACCCCTGCCATGTTGATCTTGAGGGGGATGTAGGTGCTCTGGCCGCCCATAACCCGGCGGCCCCGGATCCGCTTGGCGAATTGGATGGGGATGCGGCGCTGGCCCTGTTCAACGTAGATGATCCCCACGACCATCAGCACGAAGAGGACGATGATGAACACGAAGATGGCGGCCCGTCCCGCCGGCACGGTGAACTGCCATATGAGGGTGAACTGGCTGGGGAGAGCGGCGAGGATACTGATGAAGATGAGCAGCGACATCCCGTTGCCGATCCCCCGCTGGGTGATCAACTCGCCCAGCCACATCACGAACGCCGTACCGGCGGTCATGGTCACCACCATGAGCACCACCCTGGTCGGCGTGTAGTCGTCGATGAGGACGACCCCTCCCGTAAAGCTGCTGCCCCGGCTGAACAGGTAGGTGATACCGGTCGACTGGAGGAGGGCCAGAACGACGGTGACGATGCGGGTCCACTTGGTGATGACGGCCCGGCCCGACTCGCCCTCGTCCTGGAGCTTCTGCAGGCGCGGGATCACCACGGACAGGAGTTGCATGATGATGCTGGCCGTGATGTAGGGCAGGATGCCGAGGCTGAACACGGACAGGTTCTCCAGAGCGTTGCCGGAGAACAGGTTGAGCAGGCCGAAGGCCCCGCCCTGCCGCTGGCCGGCCAGCGCGTCGAGGCGATCGAGTTCGATGCCGGGTACGGGAACCGCCGCGCCCAGCCGATAGATGGCGAACATGCCGAGGGTGAACAGGATCTTGCCCCGGAGGTCGGGGATCTTGAACATGTAGCGGTATACGTTGAGCATCGGGCGGACCCCTTCTAGCTTTCCCCGGCTCTGGCTCCGGTCATGGCGTCATCCTACGGTGACGCACGACCCGCCGGCACCTTCGATCTTCCGTCGGGCCGAGCCGCTGAAGGAATGGGCCTCCACCGTCAGTGCCCGGTCCATTTCCCCACGGCCCAGTACCTTGACCTTGCCTCGCTTGCGGACCAGGCCCGCCTCCCGCAGCAGGGATAGTGACACGGTCTGCCCCGCCGGGAAGGCGGTCAGGCTGTCGACGTTCACCACGGTGAACTCCTCCCGCTTGTAAGGTTTGAACCCGGGCAGCTGGGGGATACGGATCTGGAGAGGCGTCTGTCCGCCCTCGAAGCCGGGACGGACCTGCCGGCGAGCCTTGAGGCCCTTGGTGCCGCGCCCGGCGGTCTTGCCTCGCCTACCGGACTCCCCGCGCCCGACCCGGATACGCTTCCGCTTCGACCCGTCCGGGGGTCGAAGGTGATGGAGCTTGAGTTGGTTCCTCTTGTTGGCCACGGTCGGCTCCCTTCCCGATAGCCTCGGACGGTACTGAGAAGACGCCTTGCCGGGCCCGACCGCCGATGGCGGTGTGCCACCTCGGAGGACGCCGGGCCAGACGTTCTGGCGCGTTTGTCTCGGTACCTTCCTCGTTCTAAATCGTCTCGTCCGGCCTTCCGGCCGATGTGTCAATCGATGGGGATGTGCCCCTTCGACTCTTGCGGTTGTATTGCTTCACTGCTGGATCGGGTGGCGTCAGATCTCCTCGACCTCGACGAGGTGGCGGACACGATGGACCATTCCCCTCATGTCGGGCGTGTCGGCGTGTTCCACCGATGAGTTGATCCGGCGCAGGCCCAAGCCGCGGACGGTGGCCCTGGTCTTGGGTTTCTCGCCGATCAGGCTTCTCCGGAGGGTCACCCGGATTCTGGATTCTGCCATGACAACCGTCCTCATCCGTCCGATGCCCGCAACATCTCGGTTGAGCGGTAAGCGGCCAGCAGACCCGGCGGTGTCACATCCTCGGGCGACTTCCCCCTGGCCCTGGCGACGTCCTCCGGACGGCGCTGGGCCTTGAGACCCGCCACGGTGGCCCTGGCCACGTTCAGGTGGGTGGAAGAACCCAGGGACTTCGTCAGGACATCGTTGACCCCGGCCGCCTCGAGTATCTGGCGCGTCGCTCCTCCGGCGATCACCCCGGTGCCGGGAGAAGCCGGCTTCAGCAGCACCCTCGAGGCGCCGTGGCGACCGATCGTACGATGGATGACCGTGGTGCCTGCCATCGGCACCGTGAACATGGACTTGCGGGCCGCCTCGATCGCTTTCTGGATGGCCGCAGGAACCTCCTTGGCCTTGCCGTAGCCGACCCCAACCCGGCCCTTGCCGTCGCCGAGCGCCACGAGCGCGGTGAACGAGAAGCGGCGCCCGCCCTTGCTCACCTTCGCCACGCGGTTGATCTCGATCACCCGTTCGTCGTACTGCGGACCGGAGTCCATTCTCCCGTCGCGCCTGCGTGTTCTAGAAGTCAAGTCCCGCCTCCCTTGCAGCCTCCGCCAGTGCCCGAACCCGGCCGTGGTAGGGATGGCCACCACGGTCGAAAACCACGCTCGTGACGCCCGCGTCGGTTGCACGGGCGCCGACAAGGGCACCCACCTCGGCGGCGGTGCCGGTGGTCAGGCTTCTGGAACGGAGTGCCTTTTCCTGCGACGAGGCCGAGCTCAGGGTACGGCCGGACTCGTCGTCGATTATCTGGGCGTATATGTAGCGGTTGCTCCGGAAGACGGCGAGGCGGGGCCGCAGGGGCGTACCCTTCACGCGCCTCCTCACCCGCCGATGGCGCCGGATGCGTCCCTCGGAACGGACGGATCTCATCACACAACACTCCCGGTCGTCTTGCCGCTCTTTCGCTGGACGTACTCGCCCTCGTACCTGATCCCCTTGCCCTTGTAAGGCTCGGGGGGGCGGATTCTCCGGATGACGGCCGCGGTCTGGCCGACCAGCTCCTTGTCGATGCCGCTCACCACGATGGTGGTGGCGTCCGGCACCTGGAAATCGATACCATCCGGGCGAGGAACGGACACGGTGTGACTGAAGCCCACCTGTAGTTCGATTCCCTTGCCCCTGGGAAGCGCCCGGTACCCGACACCCACGATCTTGAGGGTCTTGCTGTACCCCTTCGAGACCCCGATGACCATATTGTTTATCAAGGCCCTGGCCAGGCCGTGGTATGCCCGGGTGCGGCGCTCACCGTCCCGGGGGATCACCACGCAGGTGCCGTTGCTCACCTTCACGCGCACCCGGTTCTCGAAGGTCCGGCTCAACGCGCCCTTAGGTCCCCTGACGGTTACTTCCGGACCGGTCACGGCCACATTCACACCGTCGGGTATAGGTACGGGGATCTTTCCTATGCGGCTCATCGGCTACCAGACCTCACAGAGCAACTCACCGCCGAGGCGCCTGCGTCGCGCTTCGCTGTCGGGCAGCAGCCCTTGGGAGGTGGATACGATCACAGTTCCCATGCCTCCCTGCGAGCGGGGGAGTTTGTCCGCTCCCCGGTACACGCGCCGCCCCGGACGGGATACGCGGCGCAGACCCTTGATGACCCGGTCCCGGTTCCCCTTGCCCTGGAACTTGAGACGGATGGTCAACCGGGTTCCCCGGACGGCTTCGGTGACGTCGTAACCCTCCACATAGCCCTCAGAGGCGAGCAGTCGCGCAATCTGCTCCTTCAGCTTGGAGGACGGCATCGAGACGGTGGCATGCAGCGCCAGGTTGGCGTTGCGGATCCGCGTCAGCATGTCGGCGATGGGGTCGGTCATCATGTCGCGATCACCACGAGGCCTTCATCACGCCGGGGAGCTCGCCCCGGTGGGCCAGTTCCCGCACTGCGATACGCGACATCCCGAAACGGCGCAGGTAACCCCTGGGGCGCCCGGTGATCTGGCAGCGGTTGCGTACCCGGGTCGGGCTGGCGTCCCGGGGCATCTTGGCGATAGCTGCGTAGGCCTGCCGCTTCGCCTCCCGGCTTGCGTCCGGGTCCTTCACAACGCTGAGCAACTCGGCCCGCCGCTCGCGGTAGCGTTCGACCAGCTCCGCCCTGCGCTTGTTCTTAGCAATCATCGATTTCTTGGCCATCGGTTTCGCCTCACATCTCAGTAGTACAGTGACGCCGTCTGCCGGAACGGGAAGCCGAAGGCGTCGAGCAGAGCCCGGGCGCCCCGATCATCGGCGGCGGTCGTGCAGATCGTGATATCCATCCCGCGGATCGCCGTCACCCTGTCGTAGTCGATCTCGGGGAAGATGAGTTGTTCGGTCACCCCGAAGCTGTAATTGCCCCGGCCGTCGAAGGAAGCCGGGTTAAGGCCTCGGAAGTCCCGAACGCGCGGGATGGCCACAGTAATCAACCGGTCGAGAAACTCCCAGGCGCGGTCACCGCGAAGGGTCACCGAGCAGCCTACCGGGTTACCGGTCCGGAGCTTGAAACCGGCGACCGAGCGGCGCGCCCGGTTGAGGCGCGGCTTCTGGCCCGTGATCGTGGCCAGGTCGTCCATCGCTCCGGTGATCTGCTTCGCATCGCCGGCCGCATCGCCGACGCCCATGTTCACCACGAGCTTCTCGATCTTGGGCACCGTCATCGGGTTACCGAGGTCGAGGTCCTCCATGAGTTGGGCGTGGACCGTGTCACGGTACCGCTCCTTGAAACGGGGAGTGGGCGCGGCCATGGCAGGAGCCTTCCCCTTCCGACTCATACCTCACCACCACACTTGACGCAGCGGCGGTACTTGTAACCCGACTCGCTGAGCCCGGTCCGTACCCTCACGGGTCCGCACTCGTCGCAGACCAGCATCACGTTCGAGATGTGGATGGGCAGGTCCTTGTCGACGATCCCGGCCTGCAACGTGCGCCCGCGAGCCCGCTGGTGACGTTTGGCGGTGTTCACATTCTCGACGACCACCCTGCCCTGTCTGGGGAGCACGCGGGCCACCCGGGACTCGCGGCCCCGGTCCTTCCCGGAGATGATCATCACCTTGTCGCCTTCCCGGACCGCCATCAGAGGACCTCGGGCGCCAGCGACACGATCCTCATGAACCGTCGCTCGCGGAGTTCCCGGGCCACCGGCCCGAAGATACGGGTTCCACGCGGCAGGCGATTGTCATTGATGACGACGCAGGCGTTGTCATCGAACCTTATGTATGTACCGTCGCGACGGCGCTGTTCCTTAGCCGTCCGGACCACCACCGCCCTCACGATCTCGCCCTTCTTCAGCGTGCCGCCAGGGGTGGCCTGCTTGACGGTTGCCACGATCACATCCCCGATCCGGGCGTAGCGACGTCGCGAACCGCCTAGAACCCGGATGCACAACACCTCTCGGGCCCCGCTGTTGTCCGCCACCTTGAGGCGGGATTCCTGCTGGATCATCGGGCTTTCTCCAATACCTCCACGAGCCGCCATCGCTTGGTCTTCGATAGCGGGCGGGTTTCCATGATCAGGACACGGTCGCCCCGGCGCGCCTCGTCGGCATCGTCGTGCGCGTGTACATTCTTCGCGGTGCGGACGATCTTCCCGTAGCGCGGGTGGCGGGTGGCCCGTTCGATCTTGACCGTGATGGTGCGGTTCCGGGCGTCCGAGGTTACGACGCCCACCCGGGTCTTGCGGCGTGTCTTCTCAGCCACTGCGCCCTCCCTCCACTGCGGCCTCTTCCATAGCCGCTTCGTGCATGATGGTTTTGATGCGTGCAATCCGGCGCCGCATGCGACCCAGCCCGGCGGTGTCGTCGGATTGGCTCACCGTGAGCTGGAACCGGAGATTGAACTCCTCCTGCTTGGTCTCATCGAGGAGTTCGACCAACTCGGTCGGTGTCAACTCGCGGATTTCCGATGCCTTCATCCGACCACCCGCTTCCAGGGCGCGCCGTCCCGATACTGTTTCATTGCGGCTCCCTCGTCACGAACCTGGTCTTGATCGGGAACTTGTGCCCGGCCTTACGTATGGCCTCCCTGGCGAGGTCCTCGTCCACTCCCGACAGTTCCATCATCACCCGGCCGGGTTTGACGACCGCCACCCAGAACTCGGGGTTGCCCTTCCCGGATCCCATGCGGGTCTCCGCGGGTTTGGCGGTCACCGGCTTGTCCGGGAAGATGTTGATCCACACCTTTCCCCCACGACGCACCGTACGGGTGATGGCCACCCGGGCCGCCTCGATCTGGCGGGCAGTGATATGAGCCGGCTCGAGGGCCTGGATGCCGTAGTCGCCGAAGGACACCGACCTTCCACCCTTGGCGTAGCCCCTCATGCGGCCCCGATGCATCTTCCGGTACTTGGTGCGCTTCGGCATCAACACGGTCTACCTCCGCTTCCCACGGTCGTCGCGCCGTGAGGAGGGCTGCTGCCCACCAGGAGACGGCCTACCCCGAGACGGCTGCTGCCCACCAGGAGACCGCTTACCCCGAGACGGCTGCTGCCCACCAGGAGACGGCCTACCCCGAGACGGCTGCTGCCCACCAGGAGACGGCCTACCCCGAGACGGCTGCTGCCCACCAGGAGACGGCCTACGCCGGGGTGGTTGCTTCTTGGCGGGGCCTCCGGGACCATCCGGGCGGCTGGTGTCGGCCCGGGCCGTGTCGTACGCGGACTTCGCCTCCCGTGCGGTGATCTTCTTGCCGCCACCGGCCTCGATGATGCGCTTACCTCCGCCGGCTTCGATGACCCGGCGCGATCGCCGGCCTCCGGCCCGCTGCTCGGCGCGGCTCTTCGCCGGTGTCACCCTCCGCCCCGCAGGTCGGCCGGCCGCCAGGGCGGCCTCGGCGGCGATCTTCTCGCGGGTGGTCTTGAGGGACGTGACCACATCACCCTTGTAGACCCACACCTTGACCCCGATGGACCCGACCGTGGTGGCCGCGGTGGCCGTCCCGTAGTCGATGTCGGCGCGGAGGGTGTGGAGCGGCACGCGACCCTCGCGGTACCACTCGCGCCGGCTCATATCGGCCCCGCCGAGGCGGCCTGCACACTCCACCCGCACCCCTTCGGCACCGGCCTTGAGAGCCGTCTGTACGGTGCGGCGCATGGCGCGCCGGAACGCGACCCGGTTCTCGACCTGATCGGCGACGCCCCGTGCCAGCAGCTGCGCGTCGGTTTCGGGATCCTTCACTTCCATGATGTTGAGCTTGACGCGCCGGCCGGTCAGCTTCTCGATGCCGGAACGGATCCGTTCGGCCTCGCTGCCCTTGCGCCCGATGACCGCGCCCGGGCGAGCGGTGTGCACGTCCACCTGGAGCCGTTCCCTCGTACGTTCGATGTCCACGCGGGACACCGCCCCACGTTTCAGCTCGCGGCGGAGGTAGTCGCGTATGCGGAAGTCCTCGTTGACGAGGGCCGTGTACTCCTTGTCGGAATACCAGCGCGACTTCCAATCGGTGACGATCCCGAGACGGAACCCGTACGGATGTGTCTTCTGGCCCATCAGTCTGTCCCTTCCCGGCCGTCGGAAATCACGATTGTTATGTGGCAGGTGCGCTTCCGGATGCGCGTGGCCCGGCCTCTGGCCCGAGGCCGGAACCGCTTGAGGGTCGGCCCCTCGTTGGCGTACGCCTCGATCACAGTGACTTCGCCTGCCAGCTCCTCCAGATCCTCGCCCAGCTCGAACTTGGAGTTCATGTTCGCCACTGCCGAGTGGAGGCACTTGAGGATCGGCTCGGCCGCGCGCCGGTTCGAGAAGCGGAGGGTTACCGTGGCGTCGGCCGCCGTCAGCCCCCTGACCTGGTCGAGGACCACCCGCACCTTGTAGGGCGACTGGCGGACGTAACGGGCGTGGGCTGTAGATCTCACAGCGCTTCCTTCATCGGTGCACCGCCCGTTCCCGGATCCTCTTCGATCCGGCATGGCCCCGGAACGTCCGGGTCGGGGCGAACTCGCCCAGCTTGTGGTCCACCATCTGCTCGGTGATGTATACCGGTACATGCCTGCGGCCGTCGTGGACCGCGATGGTGAGGCCCACCATCTCTGGGATGATGGTGCTCCGCCGACTCCAGGTCCGGATCATCCTCTTGTCACCGGTCCGGTTGTAGGCGTCCACCTTCTTCATGAGGTGCTCGTCCACGAAAGGACCCTTCTTGCGGCTGCGTGCCATGGTCTACCTCCGGCCCTTCTTGGTGCGACGGCGCACGATGTCACGGTTGCTCGCCTTGTTGCGCTTGCGGGTGGCCCCCTCGGACTTACCCCAGGGGGACACGGGGTGCCGGCCACCCGAGGAACGTCCTTCGCCTCCTCCTAGCGGGTGGTCGACCGGGTTCATCGCCACACCTCGGGTCTGCGGCCGCACGCCCTTCCAGCGGTTACGACCGGCCTTGCCGAGCTTGACGAGTTCCGCCTCCCGGTTCCCGACCTGCCCGACGGTGGCTCGGCAATCGAGCGACACGTACCGCACCTCCCCCGACGGGAGGCGGAGGAGCGCCCGGTTGCCCTCCTTGGACATGAGCTGCACGCCGGCCCCGGCCGCCCGTGCCATCTTCGCCCCGCCGCCGGGGCGCAACTCGATAGCGTGCACCACCGTCCCCGCGGGGATGTTGCGCAGCGGCAGCGCGTTTCCGGGACTGATGTCCGCGTTCGGACCCGACTCCAGCTGATCGCCTACCGAGACGCCCACCGGATGCAGGATGTAGCGTTTCTCGCCGTCGACGTACGACAGCAGGGCCAACCGGGCGTTACGGTTGGGGTCGTATTCCACGGCGGCCACACGGGCCGGCACGCCGTCCTTGTTGCGGCGGAAGTCGACGATGCGGTAGCGCCGCTTGTGGCCACCTCCCCGGTGGCGCGACGTGATGCGACCGTGGGCGTTGCGACCGGAGGAGCGCTTCTGCTTGGCGAGGAGGGACTTCTCCGGCTTGGACTTGGTGATGGTCGCGAAGTCCGAGACGGTCTGGAACCTTCTCCCCGGCGATGTGGGTTTTCTCTTCCTTACAGCCACTTCAGACTCCCTGCCTCATACTCCGAATATCTGGACGGTGTGGCCCGCGGGTAGGGTCACCATGGCCCTCTTGGTATCCGCTCGCCGACCGACCACCTGCCGGGTTCTCTTGCGCTTGCCCCGCCGGTTGAGCGTGTTGACCTTCAGGACCGGCACGTCGAAGAGCGCCTCGACCGCCGCCCTGATCTCCTCCTTGCGGGCACGCCCGTCAACGATGAAGGTGTAGGTGTTGGTCCTCTCGATGAGGTCGTACGACTTCTCGGAGATGACGGGTACCAGGACCACGTCTCGAGGATCCTTCATGCTCCACCTCCACCGAGCCCGCGCTCTCCGGGGACCTCGTCAACCATTACGAAGTCGTCTTCGGACACGTCGAAGGGTCCGGGCACGGTCTCCACGGGCAGCCCGGTGGTCTCCTCGAGGGCCGAGCGGGAGAACACGATGGTGTCCGACCAGAGAACGTCGTACGTATTGAGGTGCCCGGGATTGGCCAGAACCACTCCGGGTAGGTTCCTGAACGAGCGGGCCGCGTTCACCTCCGACCTGGCGAGCACGACCAGAGCCTTGCCGTCGGCGCCGATCGCCTTGAGCAGATCGTGGGCCCGCTTGGTCTTGGGCGCCCCCCAGTCGAAGTCGCTCACCACCTTGATCGCCCCCTCCGACGCGCGGGCGGAGAGAGCACTCCGCAGGGCGAGCGCCCGCATCTTCTTGGGCGTGCGCTGCGTGTAGTTCCTAGGAGCGGGACCGTGGGCTACGCCACCTCCTACCCAGATCGGGGAGCGAATCGAGCCATGGCGGGCCCGGCCCAGACCCTTCTGGCGCCAGGGCTTGCGACCGCCGCCCCTGACCTCGGCACGGGTCTTGGTCTTGGCCGTACCGGATCGCATCGCGGCCAACTGCGCCACCACCACCTGATGCATGACGTCCCGGTTCGGTTCGATTCCGAACAGGTCGGGCTCGAGCGAGACCTCGCTGCGGGAGCCGCCGAAGGCGTCGTAGATCGGTGCGACGTGATCAGCCATTCGATCCACCAGCCTTCACCGCCTCGCGAACGAAGACCAGACCGCCCCTGGGTCCGGGCACTGCGCCCTGCACTACGAGCAGGTTGCGCTGCTCGTCGACGCCGACCACCAGCAAATTGAGAATGGTGGTCCGCTCGCCCCCCATCCTGCCGGGAAGCTTGGTGCCCCGGAAGACGCGGGAGGGCGTGGCGCAGGCGCCGATGGCGCCGGGAGAACGATGGACCTTGTGGGTACCGTGGCTAGCGCCCTGACCCCGGAAGTTGTGACGTTTCATGACCCCCTGGAAGCCCTTGCCCTTGGAGACACCGGTGATGTCGGCCTTGCCGCCCGCCTCGAACATGTCCCCGACCAGCAGTTCCTGGCCCAGTTCGAACCCGTTGATGTCGTCGACGCGGACCTCCACCGTGTGGCGGGCGGGCTCCACCCCTGCCTTGGCGAAGTGTCCGGCCGCGGGTTTGTTCACCTTCCGGGGTGGGATGTCTCCGTAGGCGATCTGCACGGCGGTGTAGCCGTCGTTCTCCATGGTTCTGATCTGGGTGACATGGCAGGGCCCGGCCTTGATGACCGTCACGGGGATCGCTCGAGCTGTATCGTCGAAGATCCGGGTCATCCCCACCTTCTCGCCCAGCAGGGCCACCATGCTCATGTCTCTATCTCCACTTCCACCCCTGCCGGCAGGTCAAGCCGCATCAGCGACTCGATCGTGTTGTGGGTCGGGCGAAGGATGTCGATGAGCCGCTTGTGGATACGCATCTCGAAGTGTTCTCGCGAGTCCTTGTCGACGTGCGGAGAACGGATGACGCAGTACCGGTGGACCCTGGTGGGAAGCGGAACCGGACCGTGCACTATCGCCTGGGTACGGATCACCGTCTCGGCGATTTTGCGCGCCGACTCATCCACCACTTGGTGATCGTAGGCCTTCAATTTGATCCGTATCCTCTGTTCTTTCATAACTCTTCCCGCCGATATCTCCGAGGGCTTCTTTCTTGGTTAACCGTCCGGTTACTTTGTGATTTTGGTGACCGTACCAGCCCCCACCGTCCGGCCACCCTCACGAATAGCAAACCGCAACCCCTCATCCATCGCTATCGGCGACCCCAACTCCACCGACATACGCGTATTATCCCCCGGCA
>MKWU01003314.1_pt1 | contig 21595 bp, 20 predicted proteins | sample 809101 | NCBI WGS metagenome assembly MKWU01 (sample SAMN05860141, study PRJNA318959) | sponge metagenome | host: Aplysina aerophoba | place: Slovenia: Piran, Adriatic Sea, Gulf of Piran | collected 2013-05-07 | reverse complement strand
CGGCCCGCACAGGGGATAGAAGGTCGCGTCCGTGACCCTCGGAGGTGGCGGCGGGGGTGGGATCCCAAGGAAAGGGGCACCTTCCGGTGATTTTCGCGTTCTCGGGGTTCGGTGGGGTGGAGGTGTAGCCCACTCTTCTGTGACGAACTTCCGACTCGGGACACTAGGAGGGTGCTGAACAATGACGATTGCTCGGGCCTGCCACCCGCCGGCCCAGGTATTTTGCCGGCGGTTGGCAGGCCGCTGGTGGATTGCTCAGCACCCTCCTAGGTTGGTGTTTCAGGTCCGTACTGTCACGCTCGGGTGGTAAGTTACGTCCATGTCGTTCCAGGATGAGCCGATGAACGTATCCCTTGCGTTTGAGTACGGGCAATCCCGTCTTTACAAGGGAGATTGTCTGGCTTGGCTGGAGAATCGAGCGGACAAGAGCCTTCACGGTGTGGTAACAGACCCGCCCTACGGTCTGGTCGAGTACACGAGCGATCAGCAGAGGAAGCTACGCCAAGGCCGGGGCGGTGTCTGGCGTATTCCTCCGAGTTTCGACGGGTCCAGACGTTCCCCGGTTCCCCGGTTCACGACGCTCAGCCATCGGGACCTTCGGTCCCTCGAGTCCTTCTTCTACCGGTGGGGGGAACTCCTCCGCCCTGTCCTGGTTCCAGGCGCGCATGTCTTTGTGGCGTCGAACCCCCTCGTGAGTCACATCGTTGCGCGGGCGCTGGCGGACTCAGGGCTGGAGCGGCGTGGGGAAGTAGTACGACTCGTCCAGACGCTCCGCGGTGGGGACCGGCCGAAGAACGCCCATGACGAGTTTCCGGATGTGAGCGTCATGCCTCGATCCCAGTGGGAGCCTTGGCTGCTGTTCCGACGACCGATCGAGGGCAGGGTTATGGATAACCTCCGGAAGTACAAGACTGGAGGGTTACGACGGGTGTCGTCGGCTCGCCCGTTTGGAGATGTGGTCCGGTCGGCTCCTACGCGCCGTGCTGAACGGCGATTGGCGCCCCATCCCAGCCTCAAACCGCAAGGCTTCCTGCGGCAGATCGTTCGTGCGGTCCTCCCTTTGGGGGCGGGAACGGTGCTCGACCCGTTTGCAGGGTCCGGATCAACTCTCGCTGCTGCTGAAGCGGTCGGATACGATAGCATCGGAATCGAGATCGATCAGCACTACGTAGAGGTGGCCGCAAGCGCGATTCCTGCCCTTTCCCGCCTCAAGGTCGACGATCACAGGTCCCGGTAGATCCAGTTAGCCCGCAGCTTCTTCATTCCGGCACGATTGGGGCTGGCGGTTCGGGTTCCCAGTTCACCTCGGTCGTTCCGACGGAAGTCCTCCGTGCTAAGTTGTGCGAGCAGTATCTCGACGAACCTAGACGGGGCACGCTCGATTGCCGGCTCGGTCTCCGAATCGGTCCTGTAACGGAACACTAGAAGCCAGGCGTCTCTGGCTCCGTGGGTATCCACCGCGCCGCGCCCCTTGGTCGCCTTGACCTCAACTCCTTCGTGTCCGGACTGGACCTTGTCGTGGGCATAAACGCCTTCCGGTATCAGGTCTGGATGGCCATTGTGAAACTGGTTCTCTGTGAGGACGCGTGAATGGCGAGCCACGGACGCGGCGATGGTGTCGCTGAGTATTCCGGAAAAGATGGCGGCTCGGACCGTCTCCTCAAACCGCTTGACACCTCGAGTGAGCAATGCCTGGTTGATGTCGTGCAGCAGGTCGTATACGTCCAGCATGGCGAGACGGAAGTCCTCGAGTCGAAGAGAGTAGGGAAGGACGGCCTTGCTATTGAAGCCATCTTCTCGTGGGGTAGCTCTATCGATTCGAGGTCCGAACGCCGACATGAGATGATGCTATCAACCTGGGACCGCACCCTCGACCGGGCGCTGTGCAAGGCCGAAGGCCGCGGTCATGTCACATCCCAGACGGCTCCCTGGCGGGCCGGTAACCGTATCCGCAAGCCTCCGCTGTAAGGAACCGCCTCGCCAGTTCCCCACAGTCGTCTCATGCATTGTCCCCCGACCGAGGGGCCCAGGGCGGTGTGAGTTTCGTGGTTTCCGCTGTTTACGGCGACCAAGATCCGTTCGGAGTTGTGTTCGCGCACGAAAGCGTAGAGGCGTTGCCCGGCAGGGGCGTGGACTACCCGGTAGCTGCCATGCCTCAGGGCCGTCTCCTGGCGCCGGAGTCGGGCCAGGGATGAGAAGGCATCGAGAGTCTGGCGATTCCAATCCTCGCGGCGGTCCCACGGGAATCCGGCCCGGCACCCGGGGTCGGGGCCGCCGGTCATCCCGATCTCGTCGCCGTAGTAGATGCAGGGGGCGCCGGGGAACGTGAACATCAGCAGCGCAGCAAGCCGTACCGACGCCGGGTCACCTCCCACCACGGTGCGGATGCGAGCGGTGTCGTGGGAACCCAGCAGGTTGAGATGAGCATTCAGCGCGTGTGCCGGATAGGTGTCGATCAATCCCTGCACAGCCGTGGCATATCCCGCTGCGTCTAGGCATCCGACCGGGTACTGGAGGCGCTCCGCTTCTCGGGGATCGATGCGATCAGCCCCCGCGAACGATACGGTGTGTCCCGTCAGTAGGTAGTTCATCGTCCCGTCGAACCGTTCCCCGCTACCGGTCCACCAATTGGCTTCGCCCCATATCTCGCCCACCAGGTACGCATCGGGGTTGCGGGCCCGTATCCGTTGCCGGAATTCCTCCCAGAAACCTTCGGTTCCGATCTCCTCCGGCACGTCCAGCCGCCAGCCGTCGATGCCCCGGTCGACCCAGTGTTCTCCCACCCGCATCAGGTACTCACGGACCTCGGGGTTGTCGGTGTTGAGCTTGGGAAGTGCAGGCATGCCCCACCATGCGTCGTACTGGGCGTGGCCGTTGCTCTGGTCGTAGGCACGCAGCGGGAAGCCGTGGACGTGGAACCAGTCGACATACGGGCTGTCGGGCCCGGCCTCGAGGATGTGGTTGAACTGGAAGAAGCCCCGCCCCACATGGTTGAAGACCCCGTCGAGAATCACCCTGATTCCTCTCCGATGGCACTCGGCGAGAAGGTATCGGAAGGCCCTGTCGCCTCCGAGTAGCGGATCGATCCGGTAGTAGTCGTGGGTGTGGTACCGATGGTTGGAAGGGGACTGGAACACCGGGTTGAGATAGATTGCGTTGCATCCGAGCTGCTCGATCCACTCGAGTCGCTCGGCAAGCCCGAACAAGTCACCCCCCTTGAAGCCGGCAACGGTCGGAGGAGCGTTCCAGGCTTGCAGGCGGCCCTGTTGAGTAGCCGATTCCGAACGGGCGAACCGATCGGGGAAGACCTGGTAGAAGATGGCGTCCGCAACCCATCCGGGTGGCATCCGGGACTTGGGCGGCTGGGCGAGATCGCTCACCGGAACCGCGTGTCCAGGCCGGGTTCGGAATCGAGAGCCGGGACTCCCTTGACGGCGGTCAAGCGGAGCGACCGGAGCATGGAGTCGGCGAATTCATTCGGCTGATCCGGGGGACATCGCCGGCATGGTATCCGAAAGAACGGACCGCCTGAGCCACCCGGGCGACCGTGGCAGCCTCACCTTCTACCAGGACACCGCCGGCGGAGCGGAAGCCACCGGCCGCGGGCTAGCCTGCGGGAGATGCGGATCGGTTACCAGGGTGAGGAGGGTTCCTACTCCGATCAGGCGGTCAGGGAGTTGTTCCCCGAGGCCGACCGGGTTGGATTCGGGGGCTTCGCGCACGCGTTCCATGCGCTGCGCGACGGTCATGTGGACCGGTTGGTACTGCCGATCGAGAATTCAACTACCGGAAGTGTGCTGCCGGTGCTCGACCGCCTCACGCGGAACCGCGCTTCGATCGTCGGCGAGCATCTCGTCGAGGTACGCCATGCTCTGATCGGCCTGGCCGGGACGGCGCTCGAAGACATCAGGACGGTCCGGTCCCATCCTCAGGCTCTCGCCCAGGCGGACGATCGCATCGAGCAAGCCGGATGGGAACCCCTCGCCACTCACGACACGGCGGGTGCGGTCAGGATGATCGTGGAACTCGGCGATCCTTCCGCCGCGGCTCTCGCGCCGCCAGACAGCTCTTCCGGCCCGGAAGTGGATGTGCTGGCCTACGACTTCATGGATCGATCTCACAACACGACGCGCTTCGTGGTTCTGGCGCCGGACGGTTGGGAGGTGGCGGAGGACGCCAACAAGACCTCCTTCGTGTTTGCTACCGCCCACTCTCCGGGCGCCCTCGCCCTGTCGCTGACGGAACTCGGTCTGCGGGGAGCCAACCTCACCCGACTCGAATCGCGGCCCGCCGACGAGGCCTGGAAGTACCGGTTCTACGCAGACATGCTTCACCGGCCCGGACCCGGGGGCGTCAAGGCGATCCTCGATCCGCGGCCGGCCACCGTGGCGGAACTACGGATACTCGGGACGTACCGGTCGGCCACGCCCTGACGGCCAGCCGGGCGATGACCGCGGAGCCAAGCCCGCCAGGCGCCACGATCGCCTCATCCGCCACCGCGCCAGTCCGGTCGGCAGGCAGTTCCGTTGGTCATGATCCCAGTCTTGCTGTCAACGCTTAGCGTAAGCGTTCCCCCTTGACCGTCGGTCTCACGCCTGGGCGCGCGCCAACCTCCCGATTCTGGCTACGAACTGTTCGAGGAACACGTGGGCGGAGCCGGCCAGGGCCACCGCCGCGTTTGGCTTGCGACCCCATGAGTTCCGGAGATCCGCCACGGTCTCGCCCATAGTCAACTCGCCCGCCGTCTCGACGTCGACGGTGGTTTCCACGGCTCGCACCAGGGATGGATCCAGAGCGGCTGCAACCGCGAAGGGGTCGTGGATGAAGGCTCCGTAGAACCCGTCATAGCGCTGGTGGAACTCCATGTAGAACCGCAGAGCGTCGGTGATGAAAGACATCAGGGGATGGACCCTGGAGACCAGCGGTTCCAGGGACTCCATCGCTGTTCCGGCAACTCCGGCCATCCTCGAAACGTGGTGGGGTAGGAGTCGAGCCTCTTCGGTCAGGTCAAGTGGCATTATGAGTGGCAGCTTGCGCGAATCCCTGCCTGCGGCGGCGAACACCAACTTCGCTGCTTCCGGGTCCACATGCATGTTCCATTCGGTGCGTGGTGCGGTGTTACCGGCGACCCCGAAACATCCCCCCATGATCACCAGGCGCTCGAGCAGGGTTAGCAGGCGGGGTTCCCGGTCGAGGGCTCTGGCGATGTTCGTAAGTGGTCCGAGGGCGATCAGCGTGACTTCCCCGGGCCGTGAGCGAGCGGTGTCGACCAGCAGGTCGATGCCGGACCTCTCGCTGAGCCGGTCGGGAGGTGCCGTCAGTTCGGCATGCCCGGTTCCGGTGGGTCCGTGGGTCTCCGGCGTGATGACGAGGGGTCGAGCGATCGGATAGGCGCATCCTGCAGCGACTTCCACGTCGGAGCGGCCGACCAGGTCCAGAACGGCGGCCGTGTTGGACGCCACCGCGTCAAGGGTGACGTTGCCGGCTACGCAGCTGGCACCCAGAAGGTCCGCCTCCGGGGAAGCGATTGCGTAGAGCAGGGCAAGGGAGTCGTCGATGCCGGTGTCGACATCCACCAGGATGGGGATGGTCATCAGGTTCTTCGCGGTCTGCGCAGGCTTGTGACGAGCGTAATGGCGGCAGGACAAGCACCGAATGCCGTAACCCAGATCCTGGTGTGTCCGGCTCCTATAGCATCGACGAGCAGACCGGTGATCACCGATCCGGCCGCGATACCGATTCCCGCCGCGGAGGCGATCCATGAGAAGGCTTCCGTCCGTCGCTCGAGTGACGTGGTCGCCGCGATCAACGAGTTTGCCTGGATCAAGTTCGGAGACGTTCCCAGACCGGCAACCGTAGCGGAGACTGCGAACCAAACGATTCCCTCGCCCAGGCTGTAAGGGATCAGGACCGCCAGGAGCCACAGGGTGGCCTTCCGGTGCCCGGAAACCAGATCACCGGTCATCATGCGGCCGACGATGAGAGCGGCTACGAGGCTGGCGGCGGCATTGAGGGGAAAGATCGCCGCCGACCAGGCCGGATAGCCGAGTTCGGATGGATAGGCAACCACCGTAACCATGAGGCCGCCCAGGACCATGCCGAGACCGGCCACGGAGCCGAGTACCGTCAGGTGGGTGGCCTTCATCCATCTCGTGCCCTTCTCCCACCGGGTGCGGACAGCGATAGGTTCTCCGGGGAGTGCGGTCACCCCGAGCGTGCCGATAACCGCCAGAGCCAACGCGGTCAGCAACGACATCGAAGCCGTGAGCCAGGCGGCCATGAGGGACACCACGGAGGGTCCGACGATGAAGTTGATCTCGTCATTGACGGATTCCAAGGCTTGCCACCGGGTGAGGTCTGATCGCTTGGCCATCCCGGTCCAGCGCACGCGGGTGAGAGATCCCACATTCGGTACGGTCAACCCCGCCCCCACAGCCAGCATCACGATCACCCACGGTGGGGAGAAGAGGCGGATGACCGCCAGCAGTCCCAGGGAGACAACGACGAAGGCTGCGAGCAGGGCCCGGGCCATGAGCCGCTGGCCATAGCGGTCCACCAGATACCCGCCGAAGGGTCTCGCCACTGCCGCTGCCAGGCTGAAGCCGGCCGAGGCCGAGCCTCCTATCCCGTACGAGCCGGTGATCGCTTCTCCGGCGAACACAAGACCCACCGGGTACATGGAGTTGGGGAACCGGCCGATGAGACCGAACCAGAGGAGCGGTCGGGCTCCAGGAATACGCAGCAGGGCGCGATAGCCGACCGGGCCGGTTCGCCTTAGGAGCCAGGTCAGTACATGACCGTCCTGGTGAGATGGTGCGGGCGGAAGGTGGCGTGGTAGCTCGACCACAGCCGGAAGTCGACCTGCGGGATTACGACCTGCAGGTCTGGGGGCCGGATTGCGTTTATCGCATCTGTCAGCAGCGCGGTGGCGTACAAGGTGTGGGAGCGGATCTCGATCTCCTCATCGCTGTCTCTCTCGATCAAGACCCCCCCGGCGATCCGAGCGGCCAGGTCGGGGGTGTACTCGAAGATCCCCATCACTTCTAGGGCCACCGGAACGATGTAGTCGGCGAAGGCGGTCATCATCGACAGGTCTGCGAGGTTCCACTCACCGCTCGGGTACAGGGCCATGTGGAGCGTCCACAGGCCGAGTTGGGCAAGCTTGAGGATGTGCACCTCGGCGCCGCGGTAGGTGCTCGTGTCATCGAACCTGGGGAACTCGGCTACTAGCCGCTCGAGGAGCCCGTCGCCTCCCGCATACATGGCCGGCGCGCAACTCCGTACAAAGTGATGGAACCGACCCTGGTAGCGGTCCACCAGCACGGTCCCAACATCGTTGAGGATCTCAGTACGTTCATCAAGCATCGGCATCTCGATACTGCCCCGGAAAATGTCGTCGAGGTCGGATCGGGTGATGGCTGCCAAGTAGTCACCGTCGAGTAGCGGGACATCTTGCGAAAGTGCCTGGTGGAGGCAGGCGAACATGCCAAGGCTATCCGACCACGTCTGGCCCTTGTAATCGGCTTCGAACTTACGCCCGGTGGCAAAATCTGTGAAGGCGAAGTTCAGGGTAGACACCAGCATCGTCACATCGATGATGTCATCGGGGTTCGAGCCCACATCGAACTCGCCCGCTGCCCCGCCGCGCGGAAAGGCGAACTCCTCGTATGCCATCCACCCGGCGATCCGCTCCACGGCGTCTCTCGATGTCTGGACGTGGTTCGAACCTTCCACCACGTCCAGTACGGACCGCAGTACCGGACCTTCCCAGTATTGCCCGTTCATGATGCTCCTTCTATCAGGTTGCCTCGCTGCGCCGGTAGGGGACACCGATCCCCTGGGGCGGGCGTATCTTCTGCTGGGCCAGAGACAGAACCAGCAGCGTTGTGAGATGGGGGGCGAAACCGACGAACTCGGATGGAACGACCCCGAACCCCAGGAACCACCAGCCCAGTCCCACAGCAGCGATCGTGTAACTGAAGGTCGCGCCACGGTTGCGAGCCCGTGCCGCACGGATGGCAAGAAAGGCGAATAACACCGCGCCGACGATGAGCAGGGCCGTCATCGTCGTTTCCTGGCGGGTACGGAGAGCGTCGGTGAACCCGAATAGCAACGCCCCGAGGCTAAGGCGGCCCGGCATCCAATTGCCGAAGATGACGGTGGCCAGCCCTATGAACCCCCTACCGGCAACCTGCCCCTCGCGGTATATCGAGGATGCGACCGTCACAAGGAACGCCCCGCCGAGTCCTGCGAGGGCTCCCGACACTGTCAGGCCCGCGTAGCGCATCCGGTTCGGGTTTACCCCGAGGGAGTCTGCCGCAGCCGGATTCTCGCCGCAGGCACGAAGTCTCAGCCCGAAACTGGTCCGGAAGAGAACCCACCATGATCCGACGACCAGCGCCGCGGCCAGGATGGTTAGGAGGGATACACCGGTTGTCACACCCAAGACGATCTCGGCGACATCGGAGACCACCGGGATTTCCGAGCCGGTCACCGGATCCAGTATCTCGGTGAGGCCCGGAACCGACACGCTGGAGATCTGGCCGACATGGGGAGACTGGCTTATGCCTCCGCCCGGTGTGCCTTCGAAGAAGAATGAGGAGAGGAAGCGTCCCAGGCCGAGAGCGGCCACGTTGATGGCGATCCCCGACACTGCCTGGTCTACTCCGAACGAGACGGTCATGAGGGCGTGAAAGGCTCCGAACAGTGCCCCCCCGGCAATGGCGGCCAGCACACCCACCCAGGGAGTCCACTGGTAGCCGGCCCAGGCGCCCATCCACGTTCCGATGATCATCATGCCCTCGAGACCGATGTTGAGAACGCCACACCGTTCTGCCCAGAGCCCACCGAGACCGGCAAGCATGATCGGCACCGCGAACCGGAGCGAGGCGCTCACCGCCCCGCGGGAGAGGAGGTCCGGCGTGTTGGCTACGTCGGCGACCGCCGAGAGGAGCAAGATCCCGATGCCTGCCCGTCCCCACCAACTCTTCCACACCGAAGCGGCGAGTGTTCTTGCGATGGTTTTCATGCAGGCATCCCGCCTTCCGTCTCCCCATGGTCGGGAGCGGTCCGACCGACGAGCTTCTGCTGGCGCCGGACATTGACTCTCCGGACGACTTCGTAGGCCACCACCACGCTCAGCACGATCGTGGCCTGCATGATGGTGACGATCTCGCGCGACACTCCGAGCAGGTCGAGGATCTGGGCGGAGCGTTCCAGCCATGCCCACAACAGCGCACCGAGAGCGACGCCGAGCGGATGGTTCCGGCCGAGGATCGCGATCGCGAGGCCTGTGAAACCGAAACCCGCTGGGAAGTCAAGACCGTATTGGTGGGACGATCCGAGCAGTTGCGGGATCCCGACCAACCCTGCCATGGCTCCGGACATCACCATCGTGACGAAGATCATGCGCTTGGAGTTGACGCCGCTGACCGCTGCGGCCCGCAACGAGAGCCCGCTGGCCCGCAGTTCAAATCCGAAGCGGGTCCGGTTGAGGAGGATCCAGAACGCGATTCCCATCAGCATCGCAACGAAGGTGAATCCGAACACTTCCCTCCCCTGGACCTCGATACCGGGGAACCATCCTGACGAGGGTATCGGTGTCGTGCGTATGTTGTTGCTTCCCTCTGCCTGCTCGGCCAACCTCCCCGGCGCTAGGAGGTAGGCGATGATCCCGGTGGCTACCGCGTTCAGCATGATGGTGCTGATGACCTCCGATACACCCCTTGTCACCTTCAGGTAGCCGGCGATTGCCGCCCAACCGGCACCGACAGCCATGGCAATCAGGATGATGAACGTTACGTGGAGCACCGGTGGAAGCGACACGGATGCTCCGGCGACTGCGGCGAAGAACACGGCGAGCCGGTACTGGCCGTCGATTCCGATGTTGAAGAGCAGCATCCTGAATCCGATGGCACCCGCGATCCCCGCTAGGTAGAAGGTGGTGGCCTTGTTGACCACGGCGACGAGGCTGGCCGGCGTGGTCCCGAACGCCACCACTTCCCCCAGGACCATCCCGGCGTCCGCTCCCGTGAAGTGGAGGATGGCCGCAGCCAGCAGCGCGGCGAATCCGATCGCGACCACCGGCGCGATCAGCTGGAGGAGCAGGCGTTCGATGCGGGTCTCGATCACACCGTGTCGGCTCCGGTCATTGCCGCCCCCAAGTCCTGTGGACCGATCGTGGAGGGATCGAACTCGCCTACCAACCGGCCCCGGAGGATCACGACGATCCGATCCGAGATCCCGATCAGTTCCTCCAGATCTGCGGATACCAGCAGGATCGCTACTCCGGCTCGCCTCACCTCGGAGAGCCGGGTCCAGATAGCAGCCTGCGCACCCACATCAACCCCCCGCGTGGGGTGCGCGGCGATGAGCACCTTCGGGTTCCCGGCCATTTCCCGTCCTACGATCAGCTTCTGCTGGTTTCCGCCCGACAGCGCCGACGCCAAAACGTCGATTCCCGGAGTACGCACATCGGACTGAGCGACGATCGTCTCGGTGTCCTCGCGGGCTGCCTTCCGGTCGATCCACACGCCACGGTTGATCGGCGGATGCATCTGGTGACCCAGGATCCGGTTCTCCCACAGAGCGGCGTCCAGAAGGAGACCTTCCCGGTGGCGGTCCTGCGGGATGTAGGCGAGACCGAGACCCCTCCGCACGCTGGTCGTCGATCTCGTCACGTCCTCATCTCCGAAAAGGACACGACCGGAGACGGGATGCGACAGCCCAAGGATTGTCTCGATGAGTTCGGCCTGCCCGTTTCCCTCCACGCCCGCAACACCGACGATCTCTCCACACCGCACGGACAGGTCGATGTCGGAGAGGCTTGTCTCGTGCCCGGTTCCTCGGGTGGACAGGGACTCGAGGCGGAGGGCTACCTCCGGGCGGATCTCGACAGTTCTCGGCTCCGGGGTGGGGAGTTCGCTACCCACCATGAGTTGTGCGAGCCTCCTGGAGGTGATCTCTGCAGGAACGGTGCTCGCCACCGTCCTGCCGTGCCTCATTACGGTGATCTCGTCGGCCACCTCCAACACTTCGTCAAGTTTGTGCGAGATGAAGATGACGGTTAGGCCTTCCCGGGTCAGCCGCCGGAGGTTCTTGAGTAGCTCGTCGACCTCCTGGGGTACCAGGACCGACGTCGGCTCGTCCAGGATCAGCACCCGTGCTCCCCGGTACAGGACCTTGATTATCTCGACCCGCTGGCGGTTCCCGACGGTGAGGTCGGCTACCAGAGCGTCCGGATCTATCGGGATCCGGTAGTGGTCTCCCAGCGTCGCTATCCGTGAGCGCGCCTTTTCGAAATCAATCCGTCCGACCCGCCCGATGGGTTCATCACCCAGGATCACATTCTCGAGCACGGTCAGGTTGTCGGCCAGCTTGAAGTGCTGGTGCACCATACCGATGCCGGCCGCGATGGCATCGGCCGGTGACGACATCGGGATGGATGTGCCGTCGACCAGGATCTCTCCCTCGTCGGGCACAACCATCCCGTACAGAATGTTCATCAAGGTCGACTTGCCTGCCCCGTTCTCACCGATCACCGCGTGGGTGGTGCCGGACTCGACCCGGAGGCCTACATCCTGATTGGCTACCACTCCCGGGTAACGTTTAGTGATATCTCGCAATTCGATGGCCGGGGCGGGCATTCGCCTCCTATCCCGTTGTCGCGGGTACCTCTATCTCGCCGGCGATGATCCGATCAGCATACGCTTTGACGTCGTCGGCGATGTGGTCGATCAGGCCACCGGAAGTCGAGTACCCGACCCCTCCCGCCTCGAGATCGAACAGGTTCACGCCGGCCTGAACCGACCCGTCGACCACCTGGGTCACGAAGGTGTGGGTGGCGACGTTCACGTTCTTGAGCATCGAGGTCATGATCACATCGCGTACCTCCGGCGCGGCCGTGTAGTACTGGTCCGCGTCGACTCCGATCGCCAGGTGTCCACCCTCGGTGGCCGCCTCGAAGAGACCGCCCCCGGATCCTCCGGCCGCCGCGTACACGATGTCGGCCCCGGAATCGAACATGCCCTTGGCCGCTTCCTTGCCCTTGGCCGGATCGTTAAATCCGGAGAAGTCCGGCGGCTGGCTGAGGTAGGTGGACGTTATCTCGATGTCGGGGTTGACGGCGTTTGCCCCGGCGATGTAGCCGGCTTCGAACTTGACGATGAGCGGAATGTTCACACCGCCGATGAATCCGACGTGGCCTGTCTCGCTTTCGAGTGCAGCGACTACTCCCACGAGGAAGGAGCCTTCCTCCTCTGCGAATACCAGTCCGGCCACATTCGGAGCCTCAACTGTTCCGTCGTCTACGATCCCGAACCAGATGTCGGGGTACTCGGCTGCGACTTCTGCCACCGGTCCCGCATAGGTGAACCCTACGGCGACTATCGGATTGTGACCCGAGTCGGCCAGCAGTCTGAGACGATCGGTACGGTCCTGATCTGTGTCCTCGGCCTTCGCCGTGACCTCGGTCAGTTCGAGTCCCAATTCTGCGGCGGCCTGCTCAGCGCCGTTGTAGGCGAGGTCGTTGAAGCCCCCGTCGCCTCTTCCTGCCAGGTCGTAGGCCACAGCAACCTTGTATTCGGTCTCCGCCATCGCTTCGGTGGTGGTGGTGGCCGGCTCAGCTGCGGCGGTGGTCGTGGTGGTCTCCTCCGCCTCGCCTCCGCATGCAGCGGCGACCAGCAGCGCAAACATCGCTGCCAGTGCAAGGCGGCTCGTTCGGTGCATTCGCATTTAGGTTCCTCCTCTTGATTGGTTGCACGTTTCAGTCGGGGACCCGACCATCCGAGCCTGCGGTCCGGATGGCGGTCGTGGTTGAATTCGTCGGTCAAGGCCCGCGGGCTCTAGGGCCGATACTCATGGGGCTATTGCGCGGGGGGCCGCAGGAGGCTCGTTCGACGAGGTGGGTGTCGAGTATCACGCGCTTGGTCGCTCGGTGCGGTACGTCCTCGTTCATCCTGGACAGGAGCATTCTCATTGCCAGGGCGCCCTGTTGTTCCATCGGACGGTCGACGACGGTAAGTGGCGGGTCCAGGATCTCGGAGAATGGATGGTCATCGAACCCGATGATTGACAAATCATCAGGGATCTTCACGCCGATGTCCTTGATAGCCCGTAGCGCTCCGATGGTCATCAGGTTGTTGGCTACGAAGACCGCTGTGGGCGGGTCCGGGAGCGCCAGCAGCCGCATCATCGCCTGGTAGCCGCCATGCTCCTTGAAGCCGCCTCGCTGGACGAAGTCGGCTGGTGGTTCGATCCCTTTCTCCGCCATAGTGACCATGTAGCCTTCGAGGCGCAGGCGGCCCGGCGTGGATTCGACCGATCCGGCAATGGTCGCGGTCCGCTCATGCCCTTTGGCGAGGAGATGCTCGACCGCAGATCGAGCCCCGCCGTCGTTGTCGATCAGTACCGTGTCGAAGCCGCCGGTGGATGGCACCTCACGGTCGATGAGTACTGTAGGAACTCCCGCATCTGCCAAGCGTTGCGGGTTCGGATTGTTCTCGCTGGCCGGCGCGAGGATCATGCCGTCCACCCGGCTGAGCAGATCCTCGATGACTTCTGTCTCGCGGTCGTCACTCTCATCGGTGTTAGCGAGGAAAATGGTCTGCCCACTCTGGGAGGTGATGCTCTCCGCGCCGCGGACCACCGCCGCGAAGAAGGGGTTGGCAACATCTGGCACGACTAGGGCGATGGCACCGGTCTTCCCGGATTTGAGCGACTGGGCAGCCGGGCTCGGTCGGTAGCGCAGGAGTGTGATGACCCGGTCGATACGCTCGGCGGCACGGACGCGATCACCCCGCAAGTGACGCGAGACCGTGGAGACCGAGACACCGGCCTCGTTGGCTACATCAGTGATGGTCGCGGGTCTGGACATTGTCGGTTCCCGGTGTGGAGTCGAAGCAGCATTGCGGCGATAATATCTGCGCCACCTTACCTGAAAACGGTTTCAGATACTGTATATCATCTAGTGTCAGGGCGTCAAGTTGCAGACGGCAAGTACGGCATCCGGTAGGCACCAGACGGAATTGAGGCAAGGAGGCTTCATGACAGCGGATCACAACCGGCCAACCGTGGTCGTGGTCGGTTCGACCATGATCGATCTGGTGGCCTACGTATCGCGGATGCCGGGTAGGGGGGAGACCCTCGTCGGAGATCGTTTCCAGATGGGGTTTGGAGGAAAAGGCGCTAACCAGGCGGTCATGGCCCGGCTGCTCGGTGCCGAGGTCGTCATGGTCAACTGCCTGGGGGACGATGCCTACGGGGAAATGACGCTGGACAACTTCGCCAATTATGGTATAGACACCACCAACGTTAACCGAGTACCCGGGGCCAGTGGAGTAGCGCCCATCTGGGTCGAGCCGGACGGCAGCAACCGTATCATCATCGTCCCAGGCGCCAACCACCGGTTGACGGGGGAGCAAGCCGCTCGATCGGTACGGAGAACTCCGAGCGCAGCCGTAGTTGTCGGCCAGTTGGAGATTCCCCAGCCGACCACGGCGGCCGCTTTCGAAGCGGCCCGGGAGAGGGGCGCCACCACTGTCCTGAACCCGGCGCCGGCTGCGCGCCTCTCGAGCGGCCTACTGGAAATGAGCGACTGGCTGATTCCGAACGAGGTCGAGTTCGAGATGCTCACAGGCAGTTCCGCCGACTCCGACAGCGCGCTGGTGGGCTTCTCGCGTGAGACGGCCACCCGCCTGGTCGTCACGGTCGGTGAGCAGGGGGCTGCGATCGTTGCAGGCACGGGCGACCGGGTGGTCCGTGTTCCGGCGCCTACTGTCGATCCCATCGACACTACCGGCGCCGGCGACGCCTTTGTGGGTGCCTTCGCGGTCGGGATCGCCTTGGGGTTGGCGGAACTGGATGCGGTACGGCTCGGCAATGCCTGCGCCGCTGACAGCGTGACCCGGCCGGGTACCCAGTCTTCCTTCCCGCGCCCGGACCGGGCCGGGCGCTTCCTGGCTGACGTGATGGCGACGTAGGATGCCGATTGCCTGAGGAGCGGGCGCGGATGGTCGCCACGGTCCACTTGCCGGGAGGGTCCCACGGTTCCGGGCCGTCACCACGATACGCTCTCGATGTAGAACAGGGCTATGTCGACCGGGCATTCCTCGGTCTGGACCTCTGCGAAGTCGATTCCGACCTCGGTGAGCACTCCGGTGACGGAGCGACCGCCGGCGGTGACCAAGCGAACCGGGTGACGTAGCTGCTCGGCCTCGACCAAGGAGTCGCGCAGTGTGCGGCGAAGGGGAGGGGAATGGGACTGGTGGTGGAGACTGGGTTGTTGGCTCATCTCCCAAAGGTGCCTGATCGCATGCCTCCCGGCAAGGGGGTCATGGCACTTGGGTCGAGTCCTGAGATCGCGATGGGAGAAGCTGTTGGCGGATGGTCTCCGTTCGGAGCCAAGTCCTCCTCGGGGAGAAAGAAGAACGGTCGTTTACCACGATCTCCGTGCCGAGGATATCCTTAGAGCATGAACCTGGTGACAGAGAGACGTCACACGATCGGGGTGTCCGTCCTGCCCGGAACCATTGATCTTCCAGTGACCGAGGAGAGGCCGGATCTTGATCGTGGATGGAACGTGGTGGTCTGGAACGACCCTGTCAACCTGATGTCCTACGTAGTACTGGTGTTCCGGAAGGTCTTCGGGTACTCGGAACAGAAGGCCACCCGCCTGATGCTGGAGGTTCATCACGAAGGTCGATCCGTAGTCAGCAGTTCCCCGCGAGAAAAGGCGGAGATCGACTGCTACACCCTGCACCGCCACGCGTTGTGGGCCACCATCGAACGAGCGTGATGCGGCGCTTCCGCTCCCGGTCGGACTCGGTGGAGATGAGGTTGTCACCCGAGGAGGTGGAGGCCCTCTCCCTTCTACGGGGCGTGCTTTCGTCGGTTGGTCGGGAGGTGGGAGATCCGGCGGCGGAGCGCCTGTCGGTGGCCGCCTATCCGGATGACCAGGAAGCACAGGCCGAATACGGCCGGTTGATGGCGCCGGAGTTGGAAGGCCAACGGAAGAGGGACCGGGCCGCGGTGGCGTCTTCGTTGGATGCCGCACGCCGGGGTCCGGTCGGTCTGAGCCTCGCTGAGGCCGACTCGTGGTTGATGGTCATCAATGAGGCTCGCCTCGCGCTGGCAGCCCGGCTTGGCATCGAGAAGGAGGGATGGGGGCTTCCAGGAGACCGAGGCGGCTTCCTAGCGCCGGACATGGCTCTCCTCGTATACCTGACCGAAGTGCAGGATGACCTGATCAGCGCTCTGGCCGAACTCATTTAGAACTACCACCACACCCGATCCACGTTATGACCGGATGTCGACATGACCGGATGTCGACTCTCACGGTATTATGCAGTATGTGATGGTTGTCAGACGGTAGTATTAGTTGGTGCTGGCCACTCTCTCGAATCGCTGTTCTGGCACGTTCATGTCAGGCAGAGTTTGCCGACGGTACGTCGAAACACTTGCTATCGTAGCCCGGAGTGAGCGATCCGCTCCGCTATCTCTACAAAGGAGGAGTGATGGACATCTTTGACATCGGTGTAATCCTCGCGGCTATCGGCGCGATCAACTGGGGTTTGGTGGGACTGTTCGGCTTCGACTTGGTGGCTGCCATAACCACAGCCGGCAAGTTCGGAGAGACCAACGTCATCTCAAGGATCATTTACGTAGTTGTCGGTGTAGCTGGAGTGCTTGCCCTCTTCGCCCTCGGCTAGAGGAGTAGCCTTCCGCAATACAACCGCACTTCCTCGCGGGCCGCTTTCCACCGATCTGTCCCCCTCTAGATCCTGGTGGGAGGTGGCCCGCACCGCTTTCCGCTGAACCGGGCAAGGCTGCTGTCCGGACCCAGGCGGGGCACTGGGGATTCCGACCTCGTTTATGCTTCCCGGTCATGAACCGTACGGAGCCACGCTCATGACGCAAGAGGTCAGGTTCGGGATATGCACGGACCAGTCGGAGCCGTACCCGACGATGAGAGAGCGGTGGCGGTTCTACGAGCAGTTGGGGTTCGACAGTCTGTGGGACTGTGACCACTTCGTGCGGCCCAGCGATCCGGACTGCCCGTACTTCGAGGGCTGGACCCTCCTTGCTGCTCTGGCCGCCGAGACGAGCCGGGTCCGGGTCGGGGTTCTCGTCGGAAGCAACACATTCCGGCATCCAGCCTTGGTGGCCCAGCAGGCCATCACGATCGATCACGTATCGGGAGGTCGCTTGGAACTCGGGCTCGGCGCCGGCTGGTTCCAGGACGAACATGACAGGTTCGGGATCCAGTTCGACGATCCCCCGCGACGGGTCGAACGGTTCGCCGAGGCGATCGAGGTAATCGACTCGCTGGTCCGGGGTGAGGAGACCACCTATGAGGGCCGCCACTACCGACTCCGGTCCGCTCGCCTCCGTCCCCGGCCTCTCCAGTCTCCCCGGCCTCCCCTTACGCTGGGCGCCCACCGGCCCCGCATGCTCAGGATCTGCGCCCGCTACGCGGACCGCTGGAACTCCTACGGGACGGTGGAGGAGATGACCCGGCGCAACCGTCTCCTGGACGAGGCATGCGAGGAAATAGGAAGGGACCCGACCCAGATCATCCGGTCCTTCTACGCTTGGGCCTCCCATCTGGCCTCGGTGGGGATGCCGGACCCATGGTCGAGCGTCGAAGCTTTCTCGGAGGTCGTTGGGCGCTATACGGAGATCGGTGTCAACGAGTTCATCCTGGACCAACCCCGGCACGATCAGTTCGGGATCGCGGAACTCATCGCTTCGGAAGTGGTCGGAAACTCCGGTTGAGCGAACTGGAGCGTTCCTTGACGGTTGCGGGACTTGCCTGTGGCGGTCTCAGGCTCTTCGGGGCCCGCTCCGTTTGGAGGAGAATCCCAGAGGTCGGCTATCTTCGGAACAACGCCTGGATGCAGCCTCGATCAGCCAGGTCAGCGGAGCTCGAGGCAGACAGCCGCCTTCCGGAAACCCAAAGAGTCGAAGGTCGATTCGTACCGGGAAGGCGGCGAAACCCCTGGCTATCGACGACATAGTGTCGATAGATTTGATAGTTTTTCGCGGTAGCGACCCGCGTCGAAAGGAGACCCTCTATGCAGGTATCCATGTCGGTCAACGGCCGGCAGGTCTCGGGGGACGTTGAACCCCGAACCCTGCTCGTCCACTTCTTGCGGGAGGATGTGCGGTTGACCGGGACCCACGTGGGGTGCGAGACGTCTTATTGCGGCGCCTGCACCGTCAAGCTGGACGGCAAGGCAGTGCTCTCGTGCACCATGCTGGCCGTGCAGGCCGAGGGCGCCGACATCACGACCGTTGAAGGTCTAGCGCAGAACGGGACTCTGCACCCGGTCCAGGAGGGCTTCTGGGAGCGTCACGGTCTGCAGTGCGGCTTCTGCACCCCGGGCATGATCATGTCGGCTGTCACCCTCCTCGAGGAGAACGACAACCCATCAGAAGAGGAAATCCGGCGCGGCATAGAGGGGAATCTCTGCCGTTGTACCGGATACCACAACATCGTACGGGCGATCGAGTACGCCGGCGCCAAGATGCGCGGTGAAGAGCCCGCCCCGGCGGAATGGGAGAACGCATGAGTTCGACGAGTGTGTTGGGCGGCGTCGTACGCCGCCGCGAGGATCCTGCGTTGATCCAGGGAGCTGGAAGGTACACCGACGATGTCAAGCTGGCCGGGACTGCGCACGTGGCTTTCGTGCGGAGCCCCTTCGCCCATGCCAGAGTCCTCTCTGTGGACACGTCTGAGGCCGCGACGATGGACGGGGTGGTGGCCGTCTACACCGCGGCTGACGTCGAACACCTCGGTCCGCTCGTAGCCCAGGCGCCGGTGGGAGCCCTGCGGCCGCTGCTGAACAACGGCACCATCAAGCATGTCGGTGAGGCGGTTGCGATGGTGGTTGCGGAAGATCCCTATCTCGCCCGGGACGCTGCCGATGCGGTCGAGGTCGACTACGAAGCCCTACCGGTGGTGGTGGACCTCAAGCACTCGCTCAGCGACGAGATGAGCGTCCACGAGGATCTCGAGTCGAACCTCCTGGTTTCCTGGACGGGCCCGTTCGGTGCCGACGCTGATGGCTTGGCGGAGGTCAAGTCCGGGATCGATGCCCAGAAGTCCAGGGACGATGTGGTGGTCGTCTCCCAGGAGATGACCAACCAGCGTCTGATCCCCGTTCCCATCGAACCCCGATCGGTCATGGCCGATTACCAGATCGGGTACGGAAGGTTCGACATCTACTCGTCCACCCAGATCCCTTCCGCGCTGGCCGGCGCGGTCGGCAAGTACTTCGGGATGGCGCTCAACCAGGTAACCGTCAAGGCCATGGAGGTCGGGGGCGGCTTCGGCTGCAAGCTCAACGTCTACAACGACGAGGTGCTGGTCGCCTTTGCATCCAAGCAATTGGGCCGGCCCGTCAAGTGGACCGAGACCCGGCGAGAGGCGGCAAACTCGACCATCCAGGGACGGGGCTGGGTTGCAACCGCCACCGTGACCGGGACCACGGACGGCGAGATCCTCGGGTTCGAGCTCGAGGGTATCGCCGACATGGGGGCCTATTCGCAGAACTTCACCGTAGCGATCCCCTTCCTGGGGGTGTTCGTCGGGTCGGGCCAGTACTCCTTCCCCACCTATTGGAAGATGGACTGTGTGACGACCCACACCATGACCACCGACGCCTACCGGGGAGCCGGCCGTCCGGAAGCGGCTTACTACCTCGAGCGCATCGTTGATATGTACTCGAGGAAGATCGGGATGGACCCGGCCGAGGTACGCAGGAAGAACTACATTTCGGCTTCCGCCTTCCCCGCCGCGGTGTCACCCATGGGTTTCGCCATGGACACCGGGGACTACGAGACCAACCTCGATGCCGCGCTCGAATCGGCCGGCTGGTCCGACCTTCTTGCCGAACGGGACGCAGCCCGAGCGGAAGGCCGCCACGTCGGGGTGGGCATTGCCACCTACGTCGAGGTATGCGGTTTCGGACCGGCACCCTTGGTCGACCTGGGGTTCTCGTGGGCCGAGTACCAGATGCCTTCGGCCTTCAACGGGTCGGGTCTGGTAAGGGTCCATCCGGACGGTTCTGCGACGGTGTCGATCGGGACCGGTCCGTCGGGTCAGGGCCACCAGACGACTTGGGCTCAGATCGTCGGTGACGGTCTGGGCATGGACGTCGATCGGATCAGGGTGATCCACGGCGACACCGAGGAGGCACCCCCGAGCATCGGAACCTTCGGCTCCCGCTCGGCAGCGGTCGACGGGTCGGCCTGCTACGAGGCCACCCAGAAGGTCCAGTCGAAGGCTGCCAAGATCGCTGCCCACCTGCTCGAAGCGTCGGAGGAGGACCTCGAGTTCGCTGACGGCGGAGCCCAGGTGGTGGGAACGGACAGTTCGGTGAGTTGGGAGGAGATCGCCAAGGCCGCCTACCAACCGCACCTGCTCCCCGAAGGAATGGAGGGTGGTCTGGAGGCCCATGCCATCTTCAGCCCGGGAAACGCCACATGGCCGTTCGGAACTCACATCGCCATCGTGGAGGTGGATACCGACACCGGCGACGTGACGCTGCTCCGCTACATCGGGATGGATGACTGCGGCAACGTGATCAGCCCGATGATCGTGGACGGCCAGATCCACGGAGGGATTGCCCAAGGGGTCGGCCAGGCAATGTTCGAGGACGCGGTGTACGACATGGACGGAAACCTGCTTGCGGGATCGCTCGTCGACTACATCCTGCCCACTGCGGCCGATCTCCCGTCATTCGAGCTGGGGCGGACGGTCACTCCGACCGACATCAACCCGCTCGGGGTCAAGGGCATCGGAGAGGCGGGCACCATCGGCGCCGCGCAGACGGTGGTCAACGCGGTGGTCGATGCGTTGGAGTCGTTGGGGGTGACCCACATCGACATGCCGTTGCGGCCTCGCCGGGTTTGGCAGGCTATCCAGGACGCCAAGGCGTAAGGAGGAGGAGCCCATGTATCCACGCAAGTTTGATTATGTAGCGCCCTCCAGTTTGGATGAGGCGCTGGCTGCTCTCGATGCCAATCCGGGTGCCAAGGTGCTGGCCGGTGGCATGAGCCTGCTGCCGATGATGAAGCTGCGGCTGCTGTCGCCCGAGATGGTGGTGGACATCGGTCGTATAGGCGGCCTTGGTGACATCACCGACAACGGTGATTCCATCTCGGTCGGGGCTTTGGTCACCCATGGCGAGGTGGCTGCGAGCGGGCTTGTCCAAGCGCATGGCGCGGCTCTCGCTACGGCGGCGGCTTGGACGGGTGATCGCCAGGTCCGTAACCGGGGTACCTGTTGCGGGTCGATGGTGCATGCCGATGTGGCGGCTGATCAGCCGGTGGCGGCCCTGGCGTTGGGCGCCACGATGGTGGCGGCCTCGTCGGGCGGCACGCGGGAGATCGCGGCGGCTGACTTCTTCGTCGACACGTTGATGTCCGCGCTGGAGCCGAACGAGATCCTTACCGAGATCAGGATCCCGAAGGCCGGCGCCGGCACCGGTTCGGCCTATGACAAGCTGGGTCGCCGGGGTGGTCATACCGACTACGCGGTGGCCGGGGTGGCGGCTTCGGTTACTCGCTCGAACGGTTCGATCGGCGCGGCGAC